>Ga0209607_1001538_pt1 | contig 19264 bp, 16 predicted proteins | sample AD_UKC117_MetaG_FD_184413 | JGI IMG/M metagenome (GOLD analysis project Ga0209607, IMG submission 184413) | Active sludge microbial communities of municipal wastewater-treating anaerobic digesters from Hong Kong - AD_UKC117_MetaG (SPAdes)... | ecosystem: Engineered > Bioreactor > Anaerobic >... | reverse complement strand
ATCGGCACTCACATGCAGCGTAGCTTCATTCCCGCTGGTATTTAACGGATAACCAAGATTTACCGGAATATCCCAGGTGTTATCCGGATTCCATCGGCTGTAAAAAAGATCCAGCCCTCCCATTCCCGGATGTCCGTCACTGGCAAAATACAGGGTGTTTCCGTCAGGGTGTATGAAAGGCGAATTATCCTCTCCCGGTGTGTTGATCTCGGGGCCCAGATTCTGTGCCGGTCCCCAGTAGCCGTCATCGCCAAGTGTACTCATCCATATGTCACTTCCCCCCTGACCACCCGGTCTGTTGGAGGCGAAGAACAAATGTCTGCCATCAGATGAAACCGATGGCTGCGAATCCCAGTTGGCAGAATTGATGCGTTTGCCGCAATTCTCCGGGTAACTCCATACCCCGTCATACTGGTAGGCATAGTAAATATCACAACTGCCAAAGCCATCCGGGCCGTTACACAGGGTGTAATACAGCCAACGGCCATCTGCAGAAATATTCTGGGCTCCTTCATTGAAAGTTGTGTTGACAGGCTTGCCCATGTTGATAGCCGGCGACCAATTTCCTTCCTCATCTGAACTGAGGTAGAAGTCTTCATTTCTTCTGAACATGTATCCTCCGTCGGGGCGCTCCAGGGTGTCAACCAGGTTTCTGGTAAAAACCAGTATGGAGCGGTCTGCCGACAAGGAAGGAAAATACTCATCCAGATGACTGTTCACCTCTGCACCCATATTGACGGGGTTGAAGGGCAGGGGATGTTGCACGGCTTCTTCGGCAAACTCCAGACTGGTCAGGAAACGTTGGGCCTTTAGTCTGGTCTGTCCAACAATATCAGGATGTTCCAGGAATATTTTGATATGAACAATGGCCTCTGTGTATTCCATCAGGTGTTGCTCTGCATCAGCTATCTTTTTATACATGGATACATCATAATCATCCTGCAGGCCGATGGCTTCCTCATAATATTGTTTGGCTTCAGCATAATGACCCATCTGCATGTTGACATCGCCGGCAAAAAGGTAGGCGTCAATAAAGTCAGCCTCAGCTTCGATGGCCTTCTGAAAGGCATCCAGTGCCAGGATGAATTCATTGGCCATAGCATACTGTATGCCTTGCTCCATGAATTTGGAGGCTTTTTTTCCGGCAGTTCTGGTGGTTACCACCTGGGCAGAAACCAACCCGGTGCTGCATAACAGCAGCATGATCAGAAATGTACGCATGAAATATTGTTGCAGGGTGAGATATCCCATTGGTTAAAGCTAAAAAAAAACCTCCCCTGAGGGAGGTTTATCACAAAATTTATGCCTTGTATCATTTCATCACCTTGTCTGCAGCTTTGTCGCGGTCGCTTCTGCGATAGAAATCGACTGCCAGGGCGGAGGCTACGAAGATGGATGAGTAGGTACCGAAACCAATACCGATGAACAGTGCAAAGGCAAAGCCCTGAATGTTATCGTTGCCGAAGATCAGCAGAACGATGATAGACAGAAGCGTGGTGCCTGAGGTGATCAGGGTACGGCTCAGGGTCTGGTTGATGGCAGCATTGAAGATGTCTTTGATACTGCCGGAGCGGCTTTCACGAAGGTATTCCCTGATCCGGTCAAACACCACCACGGTATCGTTGATGGAGTAACCGATCACAGTCAGCAATGCCGCTATAAATGCTTCGTTGATCTCCATGGAAAACGGCATGAGGTTCTTGAATATGGAGAAAAGTGCTACCACCATGAAAGCATCATGTACAAGTGAAACCAGTGCACCGAGGCCAAATTGCCAACGTCGGAAACGCAACACGATATAGACGAAGATGGCCAGCAGCGCTACAGCCAGAGCTCTTCCGGCAGATTGCTGGATATCATCAGCCACAGTAGCTTCCACTTTCATCTGGCTTTCTTTGTAGGAGCTGTCCCAGGTATCAAAGCTTACATCACCTGTATAGAAACTGGTGAGGTTCTGATACAGGGCCACCGCAACCAGGCTGTCTGTTTCAGGGGTGGTTTCATCTATCTTATAAGAAGTGGTGATCTTGAGTTTGTCGTTTCCGCTGAAACTCTTCACCTGGATCTTGTTGTCAAAATTGTTGGTCAGATAGGTACGTACGGATTCTGCTTCTACCGGCTGGTCGAATCGGACAGTGTAGGTACGTCCACCTTTAAAGTCCACACCCAGATCGAATCCGCTGCTCAGCATGAATACCAGACCAATGATGGTGAGACCGGCAGAGAACATGTAACCGATACGGCGTTTGCCCATGAAGTTGATGTTCACATTGTTGAACCAGTTCTTGGTCATGCTGGTATAGTACTTCACCTCTTTGTTCTTTCTGGACATTCTGTCCAGGATCAGACGGGTGATGAAGATGGAACAGAACAGGGATGACAGGATACCAATGATCAGCACAACTGCAAATCCTTTCACCGGACCGGTTCCGATCTGCGACAGGATGAAACCGATGATCAGCGTGGTGATGTTGGCATCGATGATGGCAGAATAGGAGTGCAGGTAACCATCGGCGATGGCTTTTACCATGGTCTTGCCCTTGGCCAGTTCTTCCCGGATCCGTTCGAATATGATGACGTTGGCATCCACGGCCATACCCATGGTCAGTACCAGACCGGCAATACCGGGCAGGGTCAGGGTCGCTCCGAGGGAGGCCAGTACGCCGAAAATGAAGAAGATATTGGCAAACAGTGCGATATCAGAGATCACACCGGCATTGCTGTAGTAGAAGATCATGAACAAGACCACCATCAACAGACCGATCACGAGAGAGATCAGACCCACGCGGATGGATTCAGCACCCAGTGAAGGACCTACGATGTCTTCCTGTACGATGCGGGATGGAACCGGCAGCTTACCTACTTCCAGGATATTGGCGAGGATCTGTGCTTCCTTGATATCAAAGCTGCCGGAGATGGAAGATCGTCCGTTGGGGATCTCTTCATTCACACGGGGAGCAGAGTAAACCTGATTGTCAAGTGTAATGGCAATGAAACTACCCACATTCTCACTGGTGATCCTTCTCCACGCCTTGGCACCGTCAGATTTCATTACCATGGTCACCTCAGGTGTACCGTTGGTGGGGTCGAAATCCTGGTATGCTTTGCTGATCACATCTCCTTCCAGCAGGGCGCCTGTGCCATCCAGTTTGGTCTTCATGGCATAGACAGCATACAGATCCTTGTTGTCCGGAAGTGGCGTGCTCGCCAGCATGATCTTACAATCGCCGGGCATGGCATTCAGCACTTCTTCGCGATGCATATAGTCCATGAGCAGAGCTGTATCTGCCACATTCACATATCCGATGACCGGGCCACCGCTACCCGGAGGCAGCAGCACCTTGTTGATGAGAGGGCCGGCGGCAGCATCAGTGCTGTCGGTCAGAGGTTCATCTGCCAGCAGGGTGTCATTCAGCAGACCGGATTCTACAGTAGTATCACCGGCGGTGGTGTCTGCCTGTGCAAAGAATTCACCATTTTCAGCAGCCTGGGTGGTATCTCCCGGAGTCTCTTCTGCAATTTCATCCACACCCCCTTCCAGAGCGGTACGAAGGGCTTCATTGGCACTGGTCAGGTTAGAAGATAATTCCTGAATGGTATAGGTTTCCCAGAACTGCAGATTGGCAGTACTTTGCAACAGTTTGCGAACCTGCTTGGGGTTATCTACACCGGGAAGTTCCACTATGATACGTCCGGTGCTTTCCTGCAGGGTGATGTAAGGCTGTGATACACCGAACTTGTCGATACGTTCTTTCAGTTTGGTATAGGTGGAGTTGATGCCACGCTGGGCTTCATCAGCCAGGAAGGAACGAACTTCTGCATTGGTTGCCGTAGCTGCCAGTTCATCTGAGTTATCGCGGCTATTGAATAATGACACGAGTTGAGAGCCCGGATTCTGCTGCTCATAGGCATCCACAAACAGATCGATCAGGTCTCCCTGACCTTTCCCTTCTGCGGTGCGTGCTGCATCCAGTGCGGCTATGAGTTTAGGATTCTTGGGGTTGTTGGACAAGCTCTTGATCAGGTCATACTTGGATACCTCCAGCATGACGCTCATGCCGCCCTGCAGATCCAGACCCAGGTTGATGGCCCGTTCCTTTACCTCTTCGTAATTGTATTTTGCGATACCGATGTTATACACGGTCTCGTTGGCCTTCTCAGTCAGGTATTCATATCTCTTTTCTGCAACCAGAATGGAACGTTGAGCCGGATCAGCATCAGCCGGAACTGCAGATTCTGCATAGGCTGAAGCACTTTTCTCTACCCTGGATGCTACCCAGGTGAATGACAACTGATACAGGCACACAATGATCAGCGTGACCAGAAAGAACTGGATTAAACCTTTACCCTGCATATACTCTTGAAATTATTGTTGGTTTTAAGCTTGAAAAACAGCGTGCAAATATAGGAAATCTTTTGAGCAAGATGCCGTTATCACAAGGGTTTGGAAGGAGCCGGTCAACGGGATTTCCAGTACTTTTGACCTGAAAACGTGATACCGTGAAAAAACCAGGAATTTGGTGCCTGTTCATTCTTGCCGGGATTGTTGTGAACGGTCAAACTGCTACAGAATGGTTCAATCAGGCATTTGAGAAGTACATTGAGGGCGATTATACGGGAGCGGTGGAAGACTATACCCAGTGTATTGCACTTGCACCTGAAGATGCCTCGGCCTATTTCAACAGGGGTTTGTCTTACTATTATATGGGTAAAATGCAGGAGGCTGCCGATGATTTCGATCTGGTAACCAAACTGTCGCCCGGAGATGCCGAAGGTTACTACTACAAGGGGTATGTTTTAGCTGAGCTGGGCAGGTACCTGGATGCCCTGCAGGCACTGACCAGCGCCATCTATTATGATGCGAATTACCTCGATGCCTATATGGAACGAGGGTATGTCAGGATGCTTCTCACACAATATGATGTGGCCATTACAGATTTCAACAGTGCACACCAGCTGGATGCAGAGAATATGGAAGTGCTGTTCAACCGCGGGCTGTGTTTGCAAACACTGGAAGATTTCGGAGCAGCAGAAAAAGATTTCAGGGAAGTGGTAGCTGTCCTTCCTGATATGGAGGATGCCTGGTTCAACCTGGCCTATTGCTTGCTCCAGCTGCATGAATACACTGAATCAGCAGAATTGTTTGGACAGGTCCTGCTGCTGAACCCTGATGCGGGCGATGCATATTACAACAGAGGGCTGGCACATTATTACCTGTATGAGGACGGTGCAGCGTGCGATGACTGGACAAGGGCGCAGTCTATGGGTGTGGAGATAGACCAGCAGCAACTTCAGCAGGTTTGCGGTCAATAAAAAAAGGCTCGTCACAGTGGACGAGCCTTGTACAATTTCAAGCTTTCAGATCACTGGGTAACGCGGAATTTGCCGCTGTACATCAGTTGCCCGTTCTGGCTCATTCTCATCAGGTACATGCCTGCAGAAAGATGGCGAACATCCAGTGCAGTAGTACCGCCATTTACCTGGAATACATCAGTGCGCTGACCGTTCAGGTTGAACAGTTCAACCGTAGCTGCATTGCCGCTTGGATTCAGTACATGGATGAAGTCAGTGGTCGGGTTCGGGAAAATGGTCACGCCCAGACCGGCAGCGGTCAGGTCTTCAGTAGCAGAGATACCGGTAAAGGCCAGGGCATCAATATGGGCTACACTACCTGCTGTTGCAGATGCAAAACCACCTGAAGAGGTGATGATCACCTGAATAGTGTCTGGTGTTTCTGAAACAAAATAGGTGATAGGTGCTTCAAACATGGTGTAACTGGCCACACTGGAACTCGTGCGGAATTCTCCTGCGCCAATGGTCTCACCTGCTTTCAGAGCAACCACAGTAACATTCATGGTATCGCCTGATGCAGGAGCATAGGTGTAGTAGCCGATTACTGCATCTGGTGCTTCAGACATGGCCAGACCTCCAACTACACCTGTTTCCAGTGTAAGAGGATCAAAAATGATGGTTCCCAGAGCAAGGGTTCCCGGTACTGTCAGGGTTCCGATAGGAGCGGGTGCTTCCAGGTCTTTGGTGGTCAGTCTGGCGGCAAAAGATCCTGAATGTACAGAGGCGTCATCTTTTTCTACCACTCTGTCAGTGATTCCAAGTGCACCTGCAATTACGTCAGGAGTGTCCCAACCCACAGGTTTTTCGCCTCCTCCCAACAGGAGAGGCTCCCAGCTTTCCATATCGCCGTTAGGCAGTGCCTGGGCAAAAACGGCCAATGGAGCCATAAGGCAAACAGCCAACATGTTGCGTAGCGTAATCTTCATACGATTGATTTTATTGTTTTATCCCACAAATATAATATTCTGTTTACAGCCGGATGCATCAGAAAGGTTTTTTGCACCTACAGGCTCAGGGTTGTAGTGAACCAATGGCGTATATCGTTGTTTCCTGACCATAAAGGCATGTATTACCTTTATGCCCTCATTGTAAAAATTATATCATATGTCAGTTACTGTAGGCCAGACGGCTCCCTCGTTCACTTTATATGACACAGAAAAACAGCAGGTTTCACTGGAATCTTTCAGGGGCCGGCCTGTTGTACTGTTATTTTACCCTCAGGCATTTACCGGAACCTGTACTGCTGAACTCTGCGCTACCCGCGATGATATAGGCAGTTATGATAAGGTGCAGGCACAGGTATTGGCCATTTCTGTTGATTCGGTTTTCACCCTGAAGAAATTCAAGGATGACCAGCAGTTCAACTTCCCCTTATTGTCTGATTTCAATAAGGAAACCTCACGTGCCTATGGTGCCTTGTATGAGCAATGGATCCTGGATATGCAAGGTGTATCTAAACGGTCGGCTTTCGTGATCGATGCGGCAGGTGTGATCAGGTATGCAGAGGTGCTCGAAAACCCGGGTGAACTGCCTGATTTCGAAGCGATCAAGTCCACTCTGGCATCTTTGTCCTGACTATGTTCAACATCAGGGTTTATGGTCTGATTTTTCGGTCTGACCATGTGCTGGTTTCCAGTGAACAGGTGGCTGGCCGGCAGGTGCTGAAGTTTCCGGGCGGCGGACTTGAATTTGGTGAAGGTACCCTGGATGCACTGCGACGGGAGTTTCTGGAAGAAACAGGATATTCAATTAGCATCTTAGGCCATCTTTATACGACCGATTACTTTGTCAGATCCTTTCTGTCGCCCGAAGATCAGGTCATCAGCATTTACTACCGGGCAGAACTGGAAGGCCATAGTGGTTTAGATACAGTAGCGCCAGTGCTTCCCGGTCAGACATTTCACTGGATCCCCTGGAAGAGCGCCTTACCGGAAGATTTCACTTTTCCTATTGACAGCGAGGTGCTTAGACGCCTGCAGGCCGGCGAGCTTTTCAGGCCGGGTCGCGAAACCTGACCTTCTTAAGCCGGAGGTGGTTCAGGGCATCCGGTTCCAGTCCTTCCACATCCTTGCCTACAAAGCGATATACCTCATCATAATACAGCGGAACGATGGGAGCTTCCTGCATCATAAGACTGTCCATCTGGCGGTACAGGCGGATACGTTCAGCAGGAATGGTTTCTGTGACTGCAGCCATGTATAAGCTGTCGAAGGCGTGGTTGTTGTATCGGGTATAGTTGGGAGGTGCCCCGTTTCCGCCAAAGAACATCTGCAGATAACTTTCAGCATCTGAATAATCGGCAATCCAGGATGATCTGAAGAAGGGCGTCTCTTCCTTTATACGCATTTCCCGCAGTACCCTGGGGTCAACCGTTTCTATGCGCAGAGCAATACCTATATCCTCAAGCTTGTCTTTCAGGTAAGTAGCAAAATCCTGGTATTCTGCAGTGGTATGCAACACCATTTCCGGCAGCCCCACCCCACCTGCAAACCCTGCCTCTTCCAGCAGTCGGGCAGCTTTTTCCGGGTTATAGTCATAGCCGTAGGAGACAGAACTTTCTGTACCCAGCAGGGAAGGAGGAACAACACCGCCGGTTGCTGCTATGCCTCTGTTGCTCCGGAGAAAAAGCAGCATTTCCTGCCTGCTGAATGCCATGTTTATGGCTTGTCTTACTTCTTTGAACTGCAGCGGGTTTCCACGCAATACGGCAGCGTCAGAATCCATTAATATGCTCAGGTACTCCGTATTCAGGTAGGGGCCCTTCAGGAGGCTGAACCGGTCTGCATATTCGGGTCTAAGCTGGCCGTCGGCGCTCAGGATCTGATTCTTGAGGCTGACATCTATATCACTGACAAAGTCCAGTTCGCCGTTCATGAATTTGAGAAACTCGGTTGATTTGTTGGCGATGAATCTGATATTGACGCCATCCAGATAGGGCAGCTGATTTCCCTGATCATCCCGCTCAAAATAGTTTGGATTACGGTGCAGGATCAGCATATTTCCTTCCAGCCATTTGACAAATGTGAAGGGACCGGTGCCAACCGGATGGCTGCGAACATCTTTTCCATATGCAACTATGGCTTCTTCTGCTACTACAGAACAATAGGGCATGCAAAGACGCTGGAGGAAGGGGGCAAAAGGCGCCCTGAGCCGGATCACCAGCGTGCTGTCATTCGGGGCCAGAAACGGGGCATCTTCATCGAGCAGCTGATCGAACACCCAAAAGCCGCGGGCAGCAGTGGCCGGATCAGACAACCTGCTGAAACTATACACGAAATCTGCCGCACGCACTTTTCTGCCTGTGTTGTTCGGAAAACATTCACTGTCATGGAAAAAAACATCCTGCCTGAGATGAAAGGTGTAGGTTTTCTGATCATCACCAATTTCCCAGGAACCGGCAATGGATGGCACTACCTGGAGATTCCTGTCCAGCTGCACCAACCCATTATATAGTTGCAGGCAGGCCCAGGAATTGGGCTGGTCTGAGGCAAATGCCGGGTCGAGTGATGTAAGCGGTGCACTCAGATTCAGTCGAAATACCCTTGGTGAATCAGCAGCATCCTTGTTGCTGCCGCAGCCGGCAAACAACAGCAGCAGGCCAATCAATGACCAGGTATTGCGCATATCAGAAGTACAGGAATTCGTCAATTTGCTTTTCTACCACCAACCGTGTGGTGGTATTGCTGAGACGCCCTTCAGCATCCAGTTCATGGGTAACCCTGCTGATAGGAAGCTTATTGTAATGGACAGACATCTTCATATGATTCAACACACCTGTCAGATGGTCCATCCCCCGCAGGTTGCCTGCACGTCCGGTAGCAATACCAACCATCAGAGCCTTCTTTCCGTAAAATGCTCGTTCCACGTCTGCCACATCTATCATCATCTTCAGCACACCGGGCATACTGCCATTATATTCAGGCATGACAAAAATGAATTTATCGGCAGGAAACAGATATTGCTCCTGAATGGCGCTGAAGTCCACATCGTCTTCTTCATAAATGGCGGCACTCATGACAGAAACCGGTAGTGATTCCAGATTGAGCAAAAGGACCTCCCGGCCTTTCTCCCGGATAAGCCTTTCATACTCTTTGGCAACCTTCAGGGTGTTGCTGTCTTTTCTGTTGGTTGCTGAAATAATGGTGATCATATGCATGCGTTACAAAAATACCGGCTGTTATCAAAACCGGAAATCATTATCCACAGATACAAATTTTCCTGTGAAAAAGTTTATGATCATTTGATTTCACAGGGCATGTTGAAAACATACCTTTACCTCAGTTTACTGGAGCAGCCATATGCAGGTCACTTATTACGGACATTCATGTTTTGGGATCACCCTTCAGGGTGCCCGCATTCTGTTCGATCCTTTTATTTCGCCCAATAAGCTCGCATCGGCTGTGCGGGTTGATGACATTTCTGCCGATTTCATCCTGATCAGCCACGGACATGAAGACCATATGGCAGATGCCGTTTCTATTGCAGGCAGAACAGGGGCTACCATCATCGGGGCTTTTGAATTGACCAGCTGGATGGAAAAACAGGGTGTTAGTTCGGTACATCCTATGAATATTGGCGGACAAAAGATGTTCCCCTTCGGTAAAGTGAAGATGGTCAATGCTGTGCATTCCAGTACTTTACCGGATGGCACTCCTGCTGGTCCGGCGGCAGGCTTTCTGATCCAGACACCGGAGATCACATTTTATTATGCAGGCGATACAGCCTTGCATTATGACATGAAACTGCTGGGAAAGCACTACAAAGTGGATCTGGCATTCCTTCCTGTTGGCGATAATTTCACCATGGGAGCTGAAGATGCGGTCATCGCCAGCAGGTATATCAAGTGTGACCGGATAGTTGGAATGCACTATGATACTTTTGGTTACATCACGATAAACCATGATGAAGCCAGGAAACATTTTGAGAACGAAGATAAAACCTTATACCTCCTGCCAATAGGAGAAACAACCAATTTTTAATATGGGAAAGATCATAGCAATAGCCAATCAAAAAGGTGGAGTAGGCAAAACTACCACGGCCATTAATCTGGCAGCCAGCCTGGCCGTACTGGAGTTCAAGACCTTGCTGATAGATGCTGATCCGCAGGCAAACAGCACCTCAGGAAACGGTTTTGATCCGAAAGAGAACCGGCCTAATATCTATGATTGCATGATCAATGAAAAAAAGGCGTCTGATGCGATCATTAAAACGGAAACACCCAACCTGTATTTGTTGCCGGCTCACCTGGACCTGGTAGGTGCAGAAATTGAACTCATCAACCACCCGAACAGAGAACGCATCATGGGTGCTGCTCTGGAAGACATCAAAAATGAATTCGACTTTATATTTATAGATTGTTCACCTTCACTGGGGCTCATTACTGTGAACGCACTGACTGCCGCAGATGCAGTGCTGGTGCCGGTACAGTGTGAGTATTTTGCCCTGGAAGGACTGGGGAAACTGCTTAATACCATTAAGATAGTACAGAACCGACTCAATGAGAACCTGCAGATCGAAGGTATTCTGCTCACCATGTATGATGCACGACTGCGTTTATCCAACCAGGTGGTAACAGAAGTGAAAAGGCATTTTCAAACCCTTGTTTTCAACACCATAATCCATCGAAATACCAGGCTCGGTGAAGCACCCAGTTTTGGAAAGCCGGCAATCATGTATGATGCAGAATGTACCGGAGCTATCAATTATCTGAACCTGGCCCGTGAGATCCTGCAGAATAACAAACTGGCAGGCGTTCATTCTGAAGACGGGGGCATAGAAGAATCTCTGGAAGGATAAGCATGCAGTAACCATGAGCAAGCAGAAACAAGACCTGGGTAAAGGCATTCGGGCGCTCCTTGAAAATATGGATCAGGAGGCAGGTGCTGACTTTGTCCAGAAGAAAAAGGCGGAGATGTCGCATTCCAGTACCATTCCACTGGAGGCTATTGAGATCAATCCATTTCAACCCAGGGTTGAATTTCAGGAAGAGGCACTTAGTGATCTGGCTGATTCTATTCGTGTACACGGTGTCATACAGCCAGTAACCGTCAGAAGACTGGAAAGTGGACGCTTTCAGCTCATCTCCGGCGAACGCAGACTTAGAGCCAGTAAACTGGCAGGGCTAAAAGAAATTCCTGCATTTGTTCGGGATGCCAACGATCAGGAGATGCTGGAGATCGCTCTTATTGAGAATATTCAGCGGGAAGACCTGAATGCTATAGAGATCTCCATCAATTTCAAGAGACTGCTGGATGAGTGCAACCTGACCCACGAACAACTGGCCGGTCGCCTCGGCAAGAACAGGACCACGGTAACCAACTTCCTCAGACTGCTGAAGCTTCCACCTGATATCCAGACAGGTTTAAGAGACAAATCCATCAGTATGGGGCATGCACGTGCTATTCTAAGCCTGGAAGATCCGGTGGCGCAACTGGATGTTTTCAGGGAAGTGATCAAGCAGGGTATGTCCGTTAGAGAAGTAGAGGCATTTGTCAAACAGTATCAGCAAGGTGGAAAAAAGGCAGGTGGAAGCAAGCCTGTACAGGTTCCTGTGCATGTGCGTAAGGTACAGGAAGAACTCTCTTCTCACCTGTCCACACGGGTTGTGATCAAGCAGGATAAATCAGGAAAAGGGCAGATCACCATCTCTTTCTTTTCAGATGATGATCTTTACAGGATCAAAGATCTTCTGGATTGACCAGCAGCATACGAGTACTTTCTTGCGTGGCAATAGCCATACTGTTTGCAGGCAACTGCCTGTCTCAGACAGATTCTCTTATTGCTCCAACGGAAATACGCTTGAATGCAGTAACAGAAGAAACGCTGCATTCGCCAAAAAAGGCCGCTTTATACTCGGCTCTGCTTCCCGGACTGGGGCAGGCATATAATCAGAAGTACTGGAAGATCCCGGTGGTCTATACCGCTTTAGGAATTTCAGGTTATTCCATCTGGTTCAATGCCCGCTACTACAGTGACCTGAAAAATGCATACCTGATCAGAACTGATGGCGATTCCACTACCATCGATCAGTATGCAAATATCCTTCCCGTAGAATCACAACTGATCCAGTATGCTGAATTCTACAAGAAAAGCATGGACCTGTCTGTCATTATAACGGCAGCCATCTGGACACTGAATATTGTGGACGCAGTGGTTGATGCCCATTTGTATAACTTTGACATCTCAGATGACCTGTCCATGCAGATCAAGCCTGCCTTTCGCCGTGAACAACAGATAGGAGGTAATGGCGTTCAGACCTGGAACAGTGTGTATGGGGTGCAGATAAAACTCAGTATCAGATGAAAGTTGCTTTAATAGGATATGGAAAAATGGGCCGTTCAGTAGAATCGGTCATTGAAGAATACAACAGCAAAGGGCCTGAAATTCCTGTGGAAGTGGCGCTGAAAATAGATCTGGAGAATATGGACACATTTACCCCAGACAGCCTTCAGGGAATTGATGTGGCCATTGAATTTACCAACCCGGAATCTGCAGTTGGCAACATCAAAAAATGCCTTGATTCGGGTGTGGCAGTGGTCTGTGGCACCACCGGATGGTATCAGCATGTAGAAGAGGTGAAAGCCTATTGCCAGGAAAGAAACGGAACCTTGCTATACACACCGAACTTCAGCGTCGGGGTCAATATTCTTTTTGAACTCAATGAAAAGCTGGCAGCTATCATGTCCAGCCGTACAGGATATACTGTTACAATAACAGAATTACACCATAAGGAAAAGCTGGATGCCCCAAGCGGCACGGCCATTAACCTGGCTGAACAGATCATTCAGGCCAACCCCGGAATAAGTAAATGGACACTCGGGAAATCAGACGATGAAACCACCATCTCTATCATGTCTGTCAGAGAGACAGGTGTTCCCGGAACACATGTGATCCATTATGAAGCCGATGAAGATGAAATAACCGTCATTCATAAAGCGCATAACAGAAAAGGCTTTGCTACCGGGGCATTCAATGCAGCCCTCTGGGTCAAAGGGCGCACAGGCATCTTTACTATGAAAGATGTGCTGGACCTTAATGCTGGAAGCCGGTTTTAAGGCTGGTGCCTCCTGTCAGTGATTCACCTGCAAGGATGTTTGCAGATCACCATTAGTGCTGTTCAGCTCAATCTGGTATAAGCCGGCAGCCAGTTTCCAGGTCATCAGACTTACAAATGTGTTGCCTTCCGGAACAGTTTGCTCCATGACCATTTTCCCTGTCATGTCATACACCCTGATGATGCCTTGTGAAACTGTTTCATTGAATTGCAGTGAACAGAATTCATTGGCAGGGTTAGGAATAATAGCCATGCGGAATGCCCCAGCAGAACGTTCATTTTCTGCACCGGCCAGCATCGTGGCTACCACAGGTTTCTTGAACGTGCGCTTACAACCGTTACCGTAATATACAATATTGCGGATGTTGTAACTGCCGGCAGCCGGATATGTGTATGGGCCGGGAACAAATTCTGAAGTTGTGTGGCCGTCGCCAAAGTTCCATAGACTGGAAGTATAACTTCCGGTCAGGGTATAAGGATCAACCGTTGCGGTAAGACCGTCCATGCTGACATCGAAAGAAGCCACCGGTTTGTTGCCCGGGTTGATATAGGCATACTTGACTTCCATTCCTCTCACGTGTCCACTGTCAGTATCTACCACATGAGCATAGAAGAGGATCTTGTCATTTTCCAGAAACTGTGAGGGCGTTAATGTGGAGAGGTCGAAACTATAAGTATATCCGGTACTGGTTTCTCCGGTCAAACTGTTACTCCAGATCACCTGGTAATCTGCAAGAGCCGGTCCAAGAAGCTGACTACCGTTCTCATTGTACACAACTGCTTTCATTTGAATGACATCGCTGCTGCCATACAAACACTTCGGACTCTTATCAAATACCTTAACTGTGAATGCCTTTTCGGTGTACATGGATCCGCCGGGCAGAAACTCTTCCAGGTACTGAATGACCGGCTGGTATTCAGGTTTTTCTGCCAGGTTGTACCATTCTTCCGGATCTACATTTCGCTCTTCACCAACTTCATAGAGATAGTTCTCTACCCAGGAATTGGGCAGGTCACAAACTGATGTAGTGCCCTCTCCGTTGCTTCTGAATTGTATCAGATGAAATCTGTTATTCTTGATGCTGTTCTGAGGCCAGCAAACATTACCGTAAAAATTATTCTTCACCTGGGTCAGAACAGGATATTCCCATTGGCGATCAGGGTCTTCCATCAACGGTATCAGGCTGTGTCCGTCCGGATAGTCGGTGCCATCAGGATTTTTAGGCTGTTCAATTCCCGCCATTTCCATCAGTGTGGGAAAGAGGTCCACCAGACCTACTGATTTGGTACAAAACTGAGGATTCGGATTTCTTAGATCTGCTATTATGAAAGGAACACGGGAATCAGTTTCCCACATTTGAGATTTTCCATACATTCTCTTTTCCCCCCAGGAATATCCGTGATCACTCGAGAAAACAATAATGGTGTTGTTATATAGGTCCGGATAATTTGCCAGGGTATCCATTAGTTTGCCCACCATGTCATCTACGAACCGGATGGCAGCCATATAGGCCATGATACCATTCGCTTTCTTTGCTTCCACCAGGATCTCATAACGCTCTTCATCTGTCAGACCAGGGTCTATTTCCGGTATATAAGGCAGGCCGGTTATATACCAGTTGGCAAACTCATTGTAAGGAGCCAGCGGTATCTGTTCCAATGCTAGAGGCCCGAGACTGTCCATGTCCATATATGGAGGATCTGTCAATGCCGGCATGACTAGTCCGTTGTAAGGATAGGAGCCTTTTGGGTAATTATAGTTGATATCAAAAGGCTCAGCCAGGAAATCATCTATATAGTCATCAGAAAAGTATTGTTCAGGGATGTACACGTGTGAGTGCGGCTTCTGAATGCCCAATGCGATCATAAATGGTTTATCGCAGAAATCTCCCGGATTGGCAGCATATTGCTGCAGGAAATAGATGGTGCTGTCTATGGCTTCGAAATCCGGCATGCTGTCCACCAGAAAACTGTCTATCTTGCTCCATTTGATCTCATCAATTCCCTGCGGGTTAGCTTGTCCGGCATCATTCACAGATGGAGATAGATGCTTTTGATAGGTCTTGTTCCAGCTGAGTTGGCGGGTGCATGGGTCCGGATTGCCAAGGTCATAATCAACTTCTCCGTCATCACAATGAAACAGCTTTCCAACGGAAACAGTGAAGTAACCTGCACTGTCTTTCAGTATCTGCGGAAACGTATAAATCGGTAAACCGGGAGGGAAATTGCTTCTGAAGTCGCAATTATACAATCCGTTTATCATGACGCTGGTGTATTCCGGATTTTTACCGGACATAAAGCTCGTGCGTGACGGGGCACAAAGCACAGAATTGCTGTATGCATTGTAAAAGATAGTCCCCATGTCAGCAAGGCTTGAAATGTTTGGTGTTTCAGCCTGCGGATGACCATCAAAACCTTCAACATAATCATTCATGTCATCGGTCATGATAAAAATGATATTGGGTTTTTCAGGGGTCTGGGCAATTGAAAACAACGGGACCAATACAAAAAGCGTGGCGAATAATTTCCTCATAAGGAACCTTTAATGGCACTCAAAGGTACAAAACTGACTTTTTTCCACCTTTTTTGCCTTCAATATATTCTGCATGTTTGCCGTTCTTTACCACATGAAATACGGGATTTTAGTTGCCTTCTTCTTCGGTATCGCAGAGTTAGTCAATGCCCAAAACACTGTCGGTCAGTTACTTGCTCAGTGGGAGATGGAGCCGGCGCTGAAAACGGCCACATGGAGTTTTAACATGGTCAGAGTGGAAGACGGAAATACCATCGCCAGTCGAAATCCGGACACTTGTCTTCCTCTTGCCAGCGGCATGAAAGCTATCACAACACTGGCAGCTTATGAAGTGCTGGGAAAGGATTTTCGCTGGGAAACTACGCTGAAAACTGACGGAATCCTGACAGATAGTATCCTGAATGGAAACCTGATTCTTCATGGTTATGGCGATCCAACATTAGGCAGCAGCAGAATAACCGGCTCCGATCGTTTTGATACACTTTTCAGATCCTGGGCTGCTACACTGTACGCCAGTGGTATTCGCGTAATACAGGGCAGGGTTCTGACCGATCTGTCATCAATGGATAATGATCCGGTTCCCGGCAGCTGGAACTGGGATGATATAGGTCAGTACTACGGTGCAGGTTGTTATGCAACGAATATATTTGAGAACACCTACACACTGTACTATTCCAGTACTTCTTCAAAGACAAGGATCGACAGCATTTTTCCAACCATAGACGGTATGGAGGTGACCAATGACGTGACCGTTTCAGGCAGTCGAGATAATGCCTTTATCTATGGTGCGCCAGGAGATCTGCACAGAAGGGTGACCGGTTATATTCCTGCCAACAGAAAAGCATTTGAAGTGGATGGCTCCATGCCTGATCCACCAGCATTTGCTGTACAGGAGTTGAAAAAAGCACTGACTGATGCGGGTATCGAGATCCGTCAGTCATCCATGACAGAAAAGGCCCAGACCAAAGTACTTATCAGCCATCAGTCGCCGGTACTTGACAGCGTGATCTGGCATACCAACAGGAAGAGCATCAATCTCTATGCCGAGTCTATTTTAAAGACAATGGCATGGAAGCAAACCGGCACCGGCAGTTATACAAGCGGGTTCAAAGCTGTCAGATCCGTGCTGTCAAAAACAGGAGCTAACATGGACGGATTCAACATGGAAGACGGCAGCGGACTCTCCAGACTCAACGCTGTAAGCAGTGCACAGATGACCGCATTTTTATCTTATGCCTACCGGCAGCCTTTCGGTACGTCTTATCTGGAATCACTCAGTGTGTCAGGCGTTTCAGGAACGCTCAAGAATATAACAGGTGGCACTGTAGCCGAAGGGAAAGTGTTTGCCAAAAGCGGATCTATGCAAAAGGTGCGCAGCTACTCGGGCTTTGTACAAGCTTCTGACGGCAAGCTCTATGCTTTCTGCATCATCGTCAACAACTACAACTGCAGTTCTTCGGTGATCAGAAAAAAACTGGAAGACCTGATGGTGGCCATGGTGCGCTATGCTCCCTGAGTGAGCTTCATTTCCAGCACCCTGATCAGGGTTGCAGCATCCGGTATGTCATTCCATTCGGCGGCGCTTACAAGTACTTTGGCTGATGAGCCTGAATCAAGCAATATTGCAGGTAATGTGATACTCTGGTCGTAACCCGATGAAGGCCATTCATCCTTGTGCAGGAATACCTTCTCCATTGGTTGTTTGTTCAGCCAGTCTTCCCATGTTTTATCCATCTTTCTCAGGCCAAATGTTACCGCACAAAGCTTACACGGATAAGTAGAAGGTGAAAAGATCTTATGCAAAGAATCCATAATGGCATTTTCCCAGCCGCCATCGGCATTGTAAACCATCACCAGTTTGTCCATCAGATGTCGCGGTGTTGGTGCACATAGAAACTTAGCCACACCGCTCTGGCCAGCCTGAACAGGTAGGGGCTGAACACAATATGAAAGACCACTACTGCAATAAATGCCCAGAGTGTGTCCACATGAAATGCCAGTATCAGCAGACCGATCAGGATGAGACTGGCAAACACCCCGATGGCATAGCTGATCCACATGGCTCCATAGTAGAATCCGGTTTCAGGTTCTATCTTCAGTTTGCAATGCGGACATTGCCTGTGCATCTCTGACAGGTGGCCCAGATTGAAAGGGTTGGGATCTTTGAACAGATCACTTTCACCACAACGTGGACATTTGAGCCGAAGGGCCCGGTTGAGCTGGGTACGGGAAGACATGATCTGCAAAAATACTTTTATTGTGAACCAATCGTTTGTGACCATATGCACACACGCCTGATAGCCTGGTGCTGGCTGATCCCCCTGTCGGCCGGTGCACAGCCATTCATTGCTTCCTATGAGCACAATGACCTGGAAAAATGCATCCAGCAGTGCGACAAGGAGATCGATAAAGGGGGCGATAAACAACTGGCTTACCTCTATAAGTCTAAGGCATACCATAGAAAGTATTCAGCAGACAATAGTTGTCTTACCTGCCTGACCAAGTCCATGAACAGCCTGGAAATGCTGGCTGTCAAAGATGCCGATGGTGTCTTCCGTCAAGGTCGCCAGGCGGATACAGACTCCATACTAACAGACATGCGTGCAGAGGTCAGAGAAGCTATCCTGTCAGGACCTTCCTGGTTCGTGGATGACCTGCTTCCCAGGATGGAGAAATTCTCCGACCATTACTATGAGAAATATCTGCGTGGGCTGCAGGCCACTCTGGATGATGATCTGTACCAGGCAACCAAATGGTACAATGAGGCTGCCAGACAGATCTATCTCGAATGGAAGAACGGGAAGCAACCGGCAGATGAATCGCTGGAGGTGTTCTCTGCACTGGGCGATGGATTGATCGATTTTAATGATCATCGTTCGGCCATTACGGTCTGGCAAAGAGCATTAAAAATGTATCCCCGACAGGAGGTGCTCCCGGCTTATGAGTCATTTCTGAACCAGGCGTCACATAACTCTCTTGTTACCCAGAACGACAGTATGCTGGATATATACCTGCAGGCCTATGATTCACTTGCAATAGCATTTCCGGAGCTTCAGGTGAACGATATGCTAACTGGTCTTTTGCTTTATGCAGATGAGTATCTCGATACACCTGTCAACTTTATTGCGGGTCTTGTTTGTGCAAGGTATCCGGCTCTGATGCCTGTCATCAGTGACTCGCTGATGCAGCATTGGGAAAGCTCAGTGGCTTTCACAGTGGTAAGAGGGAAGCTTCGCAGCACCTGGGATCAGGAAGCTGTGGAAAACATCATTCAACTGTCAACCTGTGCGGGTGATGCAGGATTTGAAGGAAAACCTCCTGCACAT
>Ga0209607_1001533_pt1 | contig 19292 bp, 20 predicted proteins | sample AD_UKC117_MetaG_FD_184413 | JGI IMG/M metagenome (GOLD analysis project Ga0209607, IMG submission 184413) | Active sludge microbial communities of municipal wastewater-treating anaerobic digesters from Hong Kong - AD_UKC117_MetaG (SPAdes)... | ecosystem: Engineered > Bioreactor > Anaerobic >... | reverse complement strand
GGCGTGGTGGAAGTCCAGCCGTTCCCGCACGGCGGCGCGCTCGGCTTCCAACTCGCGGAGCTTGGCCAAGTCGGTCAAGGCTCGGCCTCGAATCTCGTCGATGCGGGTGGCCTCGGCCAGGGCCTGCTGGGCGTATTCGCGTTGTTCCTTCGGGGAAGCCAGCGGGATGTTGAGCTGAATCCCCACCGTCATGGGGGAGGAGGTGGTGGTGTCGCCGCCCTCGGAAACCGTGGTCGAGGTGCCGGAGGCGGCGCGGACGTAGAACGAGGTGTGTTCCATGACCCGCCGCAATCCGCCCGGCGGCTGATAAGCGGCGGTGGCGTGACGTTGGGCTTGGACCACCGGGTTGTAGGCGAGGATGAAGGCGATGGCCGGTTCTTCCTCCCAGGCCATCGTCAGCGCCGGCCAAGCCCACAGCGCGAGCAGCAGGCCCAACTTCATGGCGGTTCCTCTCCGGTCAGACCCGTCACATTTACCCGGAACTCGCCCAAGCCCAGCCCGGCCAGACCGCGCGCCACCGCATCGAGCGTGGCGAACACCCGCGCCCCGCCGCGCTGGCGCTCCAGGACTTCGCGCTGCTCACCCGTCCGGCTGGCGTGGGTGACCTGTACCGTCCAGCCCACGGGATCGGGTTGATAGATTGCTGCCACGTCGCGCACCACGCCCGCCTCGATCAGCACTTTCAACTTTGGAATTTGCATTGATCGTTTTTGTTATTTTGATCGTTGAAATAAGCAGAAAGATAGATCGTGATAGGCTTTTTGTGCAATCTCCACACCTATTCCGATTGGTGACCTCAACCAGTGCCGCCTTGACCAGAACTCTCATATTAGGAATTAAGATCAATCAATTATCAATTTTTGATAAATTGAATATGCAAATATGCAGCAATAGCTATTTTTTAAGCAGCCTGGACCCAGGGGTTAAGTGGGCGTAGGGAGAGGCGTTCGGGCAGGACGCCGCGCGGGTTATCCACCGCTACTGTGGACAACTGCTATCCTCCGCAGCTTCGTCAAGCTGCCGAAAGTATCCACCCCCATGAATTCTGTCCTTAGTGCGTCGTGGTTATCCTGGTTCTCAATCCTCTTGCTGGCGTGTATCAGCAGCCCGATACTACCCGCCGCCGCATCCAGTCCCGGCGACCTGCCCCGCACCGCCAGCACGTTTACCGGCGCCAGAAAAGCGCTTTACGATCAGGTTTACTTCGATCATCGGGTGACGTTTTACTGCGGCTGTACCTACAGCGCCGACCGCAAGATCAACCTGGCAAGTTGTGGCCTAACCACCTTGGCAAGCAAACCGAGAGCGCAACGCATTGAGGCCGAGCACATTTTTCCCGCCGCCCAGTTCGGCAATTTCCGTCCCTGTTGGCGCAATCCCGGCGATTTCCCCGAATGTGTCAAAAGCAGTGGCAAGACGGTCTCGGGCCGGGAGTGCTGCCAGCGCGTGGACCCGATTTTTGAAGCCGCTCACAATGATCTTTTCAACCTGGTCCCCTCTGTCGGCGAGGTCAACGGGAAGCGCAGTAATTACAATTGGGGGATGATTTCCGGCGAGAAACGGGAGTTCGGTGCCTGCAATTTCGAGGTGGATTCCAGCACCCGCCGGGTCGAACCGCCGGAAGCCATCCAAGGCGACATCGCTCGTACGATGTTCTATATGTCGGATACTTATCGCTTCAACTTGTCGCGCCAAGATCGGCAGCTTTATACAGCATGGAGCCGCCAAGACCCGCCGGATACGTGGGAGATCGAACGCAACCGCCGGATTAAAGCGATTCAGGGTCGGGGCAACCGGTTTGTCGAGGATTACGCCGCGATCTTTGGTAAGACGGCGACGGCACCCGCAAAATCGCCAACCGCACCTGTTCCAAATACACCAGCCGCTACCGCCAGTGGTGGCTTCTCGTGTGGTGGCAAGCGATATTGCCGAGAGATGGCTAGCTGCGAGGAGGCAAAGTTTTACCTGACGCAGTGCGGGGTAGGCTCGCTGGATGGCAACAAGGACGGCGTGCCGTGTGAGAAGCTATGCCGGTGAGTGGCGGCGAGCCAGCGTTGGAGGTCGTCATCCTACGGTGCTTCTTTCCAATCCCGAAGGCAACGCCCCGTGCGGACCCGCATGCAGGGTTTTGATGGAGCCGGGGGAGAAAACCCCCCGGCGACCTGATTATGTGCTAAACGGGACGAGGGGGCGGTGATGGAATTGGCCGTGGCGGGCCAGGTTTACCTTTAACCATAGTCGTGTCTCCTGTCGGAGTCACCTTGTGACACCGAGTTTGTCGTCGATTTCCTTCTGCGCTCTTAGACGAAGACGGTCTGTAAGCAGAATGTCGTTCTTTTGTCGGGGGACCAACTCTCCGAATTGCGTCCTTAGCCTGATATACTCGTCAGTATACTCATCTACTGGGAATTGCGGGTCAATTTCCATCCTATGCCTAAACGTTTCTAACGCTACCTTCAAGGTTACGAAGCAACGTTTTACGTCTTCCCAGTCTTTAAGACGGCTCGGTACTCCAAGAGAGGCGTGAATAATGGACAGCAGAGCGCCGGCCCCAGCAATAATGATCCAAACTATTTTGAAATCCGGCGTCTGCCACAACGCCCAGCCGGAGATCACGGAACCTGATGCAGTCGCCGCTACGAGAATCTTCGTGATGTCATCGATAATCTGCCAACGATCCACCAACTTGTCTGCCACTGTTTCATAGTAAAAGGACTCGTAGTAGGTATTAAAAGAATTATTCCATATTACATTTCTAGGGTCGTACGTCATCGTTCACTCCTGGGTCCATCTGCATAAAGGAACGCGAAGTCCCATAGGATTTCTGGGCGTTGTTGCATAATTCAAATATAATATATTGATTTATATGAATATGATTATTTTTTGATCTTTTATATATTGATTTATAATCAATATCTTATCTAATTATGCAACAACGCCGGATTTCTGTGATGCCATTGAGATAGATGGGTTCATCGCAACAAAGGGACGTGGAGTCCCACAGAAAACGACGTCACCATCCTCTGCTGTATCGTGCTAACTCCGCGATCCGATTGTAAAGAAAGGGGTGTTCATAAATATCGCTATGTCCGAAAAATGAAAATCATAAATTTTGGACATAGTTTTTGCGCATGTTCAAAAAGGGTCGGTTTTGAACACTCTATCAGAGAGTTCTGAGCTTATGGAGGTATTCAGCGGATTTCATTACAGAAATCCTATGGGACTTCGCGTTCCTTTATGCAGATGGACCCACTCCTCCACTCCTCAAAGAAAAGTCCACATGACTTTACCTTGGTGATGTTATGAAGCAGGACGCTACCCCCAACACTTTCAACACCTCATCGCCGTAGTGGTTGATCACCTTCACGGCAATCTTGCCGGTCTCGGGTTGGTCGAAGGGGCGGCTTTTCGTTGAGTACAGTTCCGCCCAGGCCGCCTCGTCCACCTCGGCCTTGAGCGCCCGTTGCAGCTTCTCATAGGGCTTATCGCCGCCGGTGAAATAGGCATGACGGACAAAGAAACTCTCGCCGTTGTAATTGGTGTCGATGAACCAGCAGGCGATATCCGCCGTTGAGTTGCTGCGAATCTGCCCCGTCGTCGGGTCGTAGATGTCCAGGCCCATCAGTTCGATCTGAATCTTTCCATCCGCGCCTGGTTGAATCAGGCCGGTCTTGGGATCGACCGGCTGAATGTCCGGCTCGCCGAAGATCATGAACAGGTTGCCGCTGCCAGTCTTCTTGAGCAGCTCCTCACCCATTGCCAAGTCGGGATTCATCTTGGCGGGAAGCACGGTTAGCTTGCCGTAGCGTTTCGCTTCCTCGGAAACATGCGGATCGAAGGCGAAGCCGCAGACGATGAGCAGGTCAAAGCCGATGCCCTGCACCGCCTCTTTAGCGGTTTCCTTGACTTGTACCGGGCCGACCGTGCCGTGTTCCGGGCCGATGGAGACGGCAACGCGCTTCACCGCCCCGTCCTTTTCGATGTATTCACCCGCCGCGTGAATCCAGACCCCGGCGAACGGTTCCAGGGCATCGAACTTCAGCCGCTCGTTCTGGATGGTGTTCTGCACCCCGGCCTTGCGGAGATTGTCCAGAATCATCGTCTCGAACTGGCCGTTGGCCGCTTCACTCTTGGCGGTCGTTTCGGATGCAGGCCGCTCTTCATCAGTCGATAGAACCCGATGCGGCGAGAGGCTTTCCACGGTGAACGGGCCGGTCACCCGCACCCGTTTCTTGTCTTCGTAGGGCTGATCGTAGAGGGTCTCGGTGTCGGCGTTGCGGGCGATGGAGTCGTCAATCTCCCGCTGGCGTTGGCGGCGGTGTTCCCACCATTGCGCCAGCCGTTCCTTAGCCTTCGCGGGCCACTGCTCGCCGGCCTCGCGCGGAATCTCCCACTCTTCCCACGCCTTCTTGAGCAGGGCGTTCAACTCCGCCCGGAGCGGTTCCAGCTTCTCCTGCCAGCGGGCGTGAATGTCGTCAATTTCGCTATTGTTGGCGATGGCCTTGAGGGTGACGTGCGGGACGGTCTTGTAGACGAAGCCCTTGCGCAGATCGCCCTGGGGCTTGACCTCGGCCAGCGGCAACTTGCCGGTGACTTCCATCTGCTTTTTGATGCCGTCCTCGGAATCCGCCAGGTAGTAGTAGGGATAGCGGGCGGCCATCAGGCGAGTGCGGGCCAGGGCGAGGGCCACGCGGGAGGTGTCACAAGTGATCCAGCGCCGGCCCCATTGCTCGGCGACGTAGGCGGTGGTGCCGGAGCCGCAGGTGGGATCGAGAACGAGATCGCCGGGGTCGGTGGTCATGAGGAGGCAGCGTTCGATGACCTTTGTGTTGGTTTGAACCACATATATCTTTTCCGCTGAAAAACCACTTACACCAGTGTCTGCCCACTGGTTATTGATTTCTACAAACGGAAAATCATCCAAAAAACCAGTAAAGCGTACACTATTGCCGACAGTATAGATTCGATTGGAAAATTTTAAGCGTTCTCGGCCTTCTGGGCTATGCGTCCAATGGCGCCCTGTTGGAGGAAAATATTCGGAACTCTGAAAATTAAATGGAACTCTACCTAGAGAGTAGAATTTATTGCTAGATATATCGCTGATGCGAAATGGCCTTGTTCCAATAGGTAAAGATTGCGGTGATGAGATCTCATCATCTGAAAGGCGTTTGCGTTCTCCATTCTGAAATTCAGCATAGTAGTATTGCCCAACTTCATCAAATCCAACACCTTTTTCTTTGAAAAGCTTTCTGAATTTTACTTGTTCCTTATCCTTTGAATACCAAAGTAAGGTGTCAGATAAAGATGCAAGTAATAAATCCGTCTGACCAGCCGTTTTTATTATTTGAATATTCCCGCACCAATTCTCACTCCCAAATACCTCATCCAACAAACACCGCACCAAATGCACATTCTCATCGCCAATCTGCACGAAGATCGAACCGCTCTCCGTCAATAACTCCCTCGCCACCTGCAACCGATCCCGCAGATAGGCCAGATACGAGTGAATCCCCAGCTTCCAGGTATCCCGGAACGCCTTGATCTGTTCCGGCTGGCGCGTGGCGTCTTCCGCCTTCCCGTCCTTCACGTCCCGCTTGCGGGTGGACACCTGCCAGTTCGAGCCGAACTTGATGCCATAGGGCGGATCGAGGTAGATCATCTGCACCTGGCCCTTGAGTCCCTCCTTCTCGGCCAGGCTGGTCATCACCAGCAGGGAATCGCCCAGAATCATCCGGTTCTGCCAGTGTTGGCTGTGCTGGTAGAACTCGATCAACTGGTCGAACTCGATGCCGTTGAAGTCGGCGAACAGGTCCAGCGTTCCCGCCTGGCCCCGCTTGGCGCTGGCCCGCACGTCCTCGATGATCGCTTGCGGGTGAATCTTCTCCTGGATGTAGATCGGCACCATTGGCACCGCTAAATCTTCGCTGTCCTGCTCATCCTTGCCCTTCCACACCAGTTGCGGATCAAGATCGGGATTGCGGGGATAGCGCATGGTCTTGGGTGCGGCTTCGTCCTCGGCTACGAAGTCCCGTAACTCCTCGGTCGGGATGTTGGCGCGGGTCGCCATGGTGTGCTTGTGGCTGTCTACCGCGATGGGTTGGCCGGAGTTAGAGTTCTTCTTCTTAGGAGGCATTTCTAACTCCCCTTCAACGCCTTTGGTAGGTTTTCTTTAATGGCTTTCTTGATTAGGCTTTTCAACTGAACAGTTTTTTCAATTAAAGATTCAATTTCTTTTACTAATTCATCTGATTTATTATCTCTGTTCATAAATTTTATGGCTTTATGCATATTCTGTCTGACATTGCTTACTAGGTTCTCTATCTCTTTATCTGAAAAATAAAGATCTGCCTTATCCAATGTTTTGTTCAAAGATCTAAAAACATCCATATTAAGTCTATAACCATTTATATTGACATCCATTTCAAACTTCTCTATTCCTTGTAATATATCAATTCTTGAACTATGAAGATCAATATTATTTGCCATTTCTGAAATTACGCTTGATTTGATAGCTTGAGATACCAGCCATCTGGTATACAAAGCTATTAAAAGTGTCACCAATATCAACAGCCAAGTATCTACTTTACTCACCAATTTTGGTAAAATATACTCATTAAAAAAACCTATAATTTCATCCATAGTTATTTATTTATCGTCAATAAAAACTCTCGAACCGTCTGCATTTCACTCTCCGGGTCCTTCACTTCCACAAACGCCCAGCGTCCGAACTGGCCAGCGTTGTTCACTGCTGGAACCCACAGATTTTGAATCGTGGCCGTCTTCGCCGCCTTCGCGGGCAGTGCGGGGCCGGATACTTCGATGACCAGGTTCAACAGGTCTTCCTTGCCGTGGCCGTCCTCGATGCGAGCGATGAAATCCGGGATGTAATGATGCTCCTGGCCTTCAAAGGTGTAGGGAATCCGAAAGTCCAGGTTGTGATTCTTGACGTAGCTGTAAACCTCCTCCAGGTACTCCAGCGCCTGGGCCATCTTGCCCTCCCAACCGCTGTCCAGGACGACATGGGAGATCGGGCACTTGAAATTGGTCTGCCAGGTGGCGCGGCTGGTGTTAAAGCTCACCCCGTCGGTATCGCCCACCGTGTTGTACGGTTGCAGGATCGGCTTGAGGGCGCTGGCCCCCTGGTCTGCCGCCACGATGGCCTGATAGATGCGGTCGGCGGCGTCATACGCCAGTTCGATCAACAGCAACAGTTGCGGGAAGGTTTCGTCTTTCAAGTCCAGACATTCCGCCAGCCACTGTTTAGTGATGCTCAGCACTTGCGGGAACAGCCAGGGCTTGACCTCAGCATCGAACCGGTGGGTGGTCTCCCGTTCGGTCTTGGGTTCCCCGTCCTGCCGGAAATACTTTTCCAAGACGAACTTCGCCAGCAGAAACGTCACTTCGTTCAAGCGCCGCTGTTTGAGATCGTCCAGCCGGTGAATGCTGGATTCCCCCACGATGGGCGCATTCTCGACCACGGTGGGCATTTGCTTTGTGGTTAGCGTCAACCGACAGGCCGGCGTGAACTGGGCTTGCAGCGTTTCGCCCGCCAGTGCATAGCGGTAGCCGCTCACACGCGGAAAGGTGATGCGGGCATCGGTGCGCGCTTCCACGGTGCAAACGTGCGTCGTGTTGCGTTGGGGGCGAGGCTTGGCGACCCCAGCGGTAGGGATGAACTCAAAGGGCACCCCATAGACTTCAGCGTATTCCACGGGGAAGGCTTCAAATTCGACCGGTTGACCGTTGACGATCACGGTATGCTGTTCCACCTCGTGACTGACCCGGCGCAAGGCCCGCCCGACAACCTGTTCGCACAGCAGTTGCGTGGTGAAGGCCCGCACCCCCAGGATGTGGGTCACGGTGTTCGCGTCCCAACCCTCGGTGAGCATCGAGACGGACACCACGCACTTGATGTTTTCCCCCAGCTTGCCGATTTTGCCAACCGTGTTCATCACCTCGCGTAACAAGTCTTCCGGGGTTAATTGATCCATATCCCGCCCCGGATAGCGTTGCCGTAATTCCGCCTTGAATTCCTCGATTTCGGGCGCGGCGGCGGCCTTGAATTCGTCACTGAGGGCTTCGCCGGATTCCAGTTGTACGCTGTCGATCAGCAGGGTGTTGGGCCGGGTGGTCCAGAGTCCGTCTTCGACGTTGCTGAAAATCGGCAACGCGCCAGGTACGAGAACCGTCTCTTGACCGGTCGCCGGATCGGGAGCCGATAGCGGTTTTTCCCAACCGGCCAGGTAATCGAACACCAGTTTCGAGGAGCGCGTGTTGTTGCAGACCACGATGAACACCGGCGGCATGAGCGCCGGGTAGTCCTTCGCCTGTTCCTGCCACTGTTGATAGGCTTTCTCGTAGTGGCTGTAGAGGCTGTGCAGCGCGCCCTGTAACTCCTTGGGCAGGACTGGTTCGGTCGGCCCCTCGCTCTTGCTGGCCCGACCCTTGGGCATATCCTGCTTGATGTGCTCCCACAACTGGCGATAAGTGGGGTTCTCGTGCTGGTCGGTGTTGTCGGCCACCGGGACGCGGGGCACCTTGACGATGCCGCTCTCGATGGCGTCGGTCAGGGAGAAATCCGAGGTCACCCACGGAAACAAGGTGCCTTCGGGATAACCCGACCCGCGCAGGAAAAACGGAGTGGCGGACAGGTCATAGACGGCCCGAATGCCGAGCTTCTTCCGCACCGCGCCCAAGCCACCGATCCAGATTTTCGCTTCTTCCTCGCGCTGCTTGGCCTCCTGCAAGTCGTCCCCGGTGAGTTTCTCGTCCACGTCGAGCGGCTTGCGGTGGTAGCAGTGATGGGCTTCGTCGTTCAGCACCACGAGGTTTTTCTTATTGCCCAGGTCGGCGCACACCCGCGCCACCATCTGCCCCTCGGTTTCCAGAAAGGGGCTGGCCTCGCCGCTGGCGGTCAGCAGCTTCTTGGTCAGCGACGCGGCGCTGTTCCGTTCCCGCCGCAGGAAAGCGTGATAGTTGATGATCGCCACCTTGGCCTTGCCCAGTTCTTCCCGCAAGCTCGGTGGCAACAGATCGAGAAAGCGATAGTAGTTGTTCGGATCGCTCGGTAGCAGCACACGCAGGCGGTCGCGGATGGTGATGCCGGGCGAGACGATTAGGAAAGCGTCCGAAAATCGTTGGTCCTGCCGGTTCGCCAGCTTGTTGAGCGCCTGCCAGGCCAGCAGCATCCCCATCACCACGGTCTTGCCGCTACCGGTCGCCATCTTGGCGGCATGGCGCAATAGCGAGGGCTGTCCATCCGGGGTGGCCTGGGCGTTGGCCTGCCGCAACCGTTCGAGGAGGAAGGTGCCGTGATTGGCGTCGTGGCGCGGGGCGATCTCGGTCAGATAGACGAGAGTTTCCACCGCCTCGATCTGGCAGAAGAATAGCCGCCGCTCCCGGTCGGGGTGGGTCCAGTAGTCCAGCAGGCGCCGGGTGATCGCCGTGGTGTACGGTCGCCCAGCCTGTCGCCAATGGGAAACCCGCTCGCGGAGGTCGTTGATCAGTTGGTTCTCTTCGGCCCGGTGTTGGATACCCAAATCCAGCGCCGCCTGTTTCTGAACGCCTTTGAGCTTCGGCTTGGCGATGGGAATGAAGTAGGTGCTCCGGCGTCGGCCCGGCATGATTTGATCGGTGATACCATCGTCGGTGAAGCGGAAGTGCCGCCGAGGTTCCTCGAACGGGGAGTTGATGACGGGGTTGTCGATGACGACCTGGCTCATGTGGTGTTTCTTCTTCTGTTTCGTTCTTTTTGAGTCTGCTGCCCGCCCACGGCGCGATACCCGCGCTTTTCCTTCCGCTCCAGCACCTTCGCGCCCGCCTCGATGGCGGCGCTTTCAGTTTCAAACCACGCTTCCCGCACCATGCCCGGATGTCCGATCCGGCCCCACTCCCGCGCCCGCGCCCAGTCGCCGAACAGGGTCAGGGTCACGGTGAGAGCGTAGAACCGCTGCCGGTTGTGGGCGGGTTCGCGCCGTCCGAGGCGGATCGGGGTCATCACCGTGCTATTCGGCAGCTTTCCATAAAGAAAGAATTCCGTAAAAATGGAATTCTATAAAATGAGAATTCTTATTTACTCAAGCCGTGTTTTTCTTCCCAGGCGTCGAGGGCGGCAAACAGCAGCTCGTTCAGCTTGAGGTCGGCCATCACGGCGCGCTGCCGGAAACGCTTGCGGAACTCTGGTGGCACCTTGAAGGCGAGGGCCTCCAGATTCGCGGTCTTTACCGACCCGACCGGCGACGATGGAGCCGTGCGCTGCGCGGCTTCCGGCATGGGCGCGGCCTGTTCGGCGGTGAGGGCCTTGAGGTCAACAGGTGGACGCTTGCTCATGGTGGAATTCTCGCTTTCATGAATTCTCATTTTATCTCATTCTCTCTTTCATCAGTTCTAGTTTTCTTCCAATCTCGCTTTAACAGCTTGCCACAGGGCGGCCACCTCTTGAGCGGCTACCCCTCTCGGTTCGATCTCCAAGGCGGTTTTTCCGTGGGCAAAGGTTTCGGCATAGATGACCCGCTCGTGCATTCGAGACGGTAAGACCAGTCCCAAGGCTTCCAGCGCCATCGCCGCCCCGTCGTTGTTCTTCAGGTTGGGCCGGACACGGGCCAAGACAAAGCTGAACGGCTTGCCGGACTGTCGCACCAGCGGCAAGCCTTTCACCAGGGCGCGCAGATCAGCGGGGGTTGGATTGAGCGGGATCAGGATCAGGTCGGCCACCGCGAACAGATCGGCGTTGACCGCGCCGATGGAAGGGGCTGTGTCGATGAACAGATATGCGGCTCCCGCCGCATGCAGCGCCTGAATCTTATCCTTTAGTTCGGACAGGGCCAGAGACGCGTATAAGGGCGTATCGAAACCGGACTTTTTCCGCTGGTTGAACCAATCGCCAGACGTGCCTTGCGGATCGGTATCCGAGATGATGATGGGACCGTGCCCGGCGTGCTCGGCGGCGGTCGCCAGGTGAACCGCAATGGTCGATTTACCGGAACCGCCTTTTTGGTTGGCAATCACAATCGTCTTCATGAAAAAAAGAATACTATAATTCTCTTTTTCATGAAAGAAAGAAAATCATGGATCAAAAACACTGCCCTGGCACCCGCTCACCCTTGACCGCGCCACCGCTGCGCAATCCCGGCCAATCGCTGGATGAGGAAATTCACCGCATCATCGACGAGGATGCTTCCAGCTATATGATGGTTGCGGCGTTGTTGCTGGCGATCACCGTGATGGAGTGGTTCCGATGGTGGTTGAATCTTCCACCTCGGCCACTTTTGCACACCGTAATGGCGGTCGTGGTTATTCTTTATGTCGCTCGCAAGCTGTTCGTCCTCCGGCGCAAGCTGCGGCAATTGCGCCTGGCGCGGGATGGCGAGCGAGCGGTGGGCCAATTCTTGGAAGCCTTGCGGATGCGGGGTTATCGGGTGCTGCACGATCTCATCGGCGATGGCTTCAACGTAGACCATGTTTTGGTTGGCGAGGCCGGTCTCTTCACGGTCGAAACCAAGACCTATCATAAGCCCGCCAAGGGCAAGCCCGAGATCCTGTATGACGGCGAGCACGTCACTGTGGCGGGCCACGTCCCCGACCGCGATCCGATCGTACAAGCCAAGGCCCAAGCCCAGTGGTTACAAAATATCCTCCAGGAATCCACGGGCCGGCGGTTCAAGGTTCAACCCATCGTGCTTTATCCAGGCTGGTTCGTGACAACCACCGTCAAGTTGAACAGGGATATGCCTTGGGTGCTGAACCCCAAGGCATTGCCGTCTTTCTTGGAACACTGCTCAGCCCAGCTATCCAATCATGACGCCCAACTGGCCACCTATCACCTCAGCCGGTTCATGCGGGCGGCGGCAAGAGTAAAATAGCGCCTCCTCACCAACAAGTTGCCATGACTGACAAATTCCAACCCGATCCACCTCGCCCGACCATCGACGACCTCGACCCGGACAGCGCCACCACCGACCGGCTGATCGCGATGGTTCGCAGCCATCGCGAGGAGGAGGAATACCCCACCGCCGAACAACTGCTCGGCAACCTGCCGGTGGTCCTGCGCGCCCTGTGCGATCACGTCTTGATTGGCCAGGCCAGCGCTTTGGATATTGCTTACCGGCTGGCGTCGATCATTGAAGCCATCGAGGGCTATCAGGGCACTGAACCGCCCCTACACACGCACTAACCCAGCCATACCCACATCCCGGTGGATACGCGCGCCGGGATCACCGAGGTTCGATCACGTCGCAATGCGGGGTGAGGCGGTGGTGCAGCTTTGGCTCCGGCCCGGCGGGCGAGGCCAGGGTGACGCTGGGAGCGGGGGAGGAGAAAAAAGAGGTGGAGCGAATACCGGAGCAGTTGCAGAAGTTTTTGTGAGGGAACGAGCAGCGCAGATCCCCAAAAAAAGTTGGCTCATGGGGCAAAAAGTTAATCCCAGACTATATTCTTTTACCTACTTTATTGGTTCTTCGAGGATTCTTGTGGAGCTTGCCGTCCGAGACCGATTTCGGTCTGCCGAACTGGCTGGCAACCAAGTTTAAATATTTATAGATTAATTAAGTAATTAATTACGAGTCGATAAGTTAAATTCCTCACAAGTGGAGCATCAAGCGACGGTTTCTACAAAAGTCCTCGAACAACTACTTTTTATGGTAATTTTTTGTATCAATCCATGTCAAATAGACTAATCATCTCTCACTGTCCTGTAATAGTTCTTCGGCATTCACATTTTTCTTTTCCCCTGGTCTACGCAAATTATGCCAGCGAAGATATCTCCAAGCCATTTTGTATGCTTCTGGCCCATCTAAGAGTTTATATTCATCAATTCCGGTTCTTCTAGCCAAATTTGATAATAAGGGCTTCACATCTATTTTTGTATGAAATTCGTCGAACATTGCCTTAAAAAAAGACCCATAGGTAGAATGCGATTGCAGTGCAATTTCATAGAAGCCATAGCTACAAACAAGCGTAAGCATCGCCGCAAATAGCCAGCAGATACCTAAGTTTGGCGAGATTTGCACCAACCCCAATATACTTAGAAGAGCATACAGAATAAATAACAAACTCGACGCAAATAAAACAAATGATATATATACAGAACTATCTGCGATCGACTGCTGTTGTGTTAGTTCATCACGAACGTCTTTTGGAACGGCGAACCACACACGGTACCAATAAAAAACGCCATCCATACCATATTTAACATCAGGATATTGTTCATATTCTGTTATAAGGTTTCCTAAGCGTGTCGGATAAGTAACATCACGCTGGCCGGCTTCGTTCATCGGAAATTGGGCTTCCTGGATTTCGTACTCTACAGGAAGTATGGCTGGATTCGCTGTAGTTTTGGCGTCATCACACAATTTTTTCAGGTGATCTAGTCTTTTTCTCTCACGCTTCCGACCCAATCTTACGAAAAAAGGAGGCCAGAACCTTCGACCTTCATACAACATATAAATATGCATATCAAGAACGGATATAAGCCATCCTAGCAAAACTGAACCAAACCCGTAGTAAAATTCGGTGGATTTTTGAACCTTGATCGCATTAAACGCCACGGCAACAATAGGATCTAAGGCTATCGCTAAACAGAAGCCCGGAATGAAAAGACGAAAAATGGATGCGAGATCGAACGTAAAAGGAAATTTCATATTGATCAGCCGTTTTATCGCCGCCTGAACCGCGTGGGTAAACCGCCCCTGTGATTTATGTCCCGCCGCAGACTTGGTCTATCGGCCTTTACCACCGCCTGGACCGTGTGGGGTGCTCACCGGTCTGCTGTCTGAATCGTGTGGGAGGCTCACTGAAGTCTTAAGATCCAGCAGGCTCTTGGTGACACGCTTGTTGATGATGGCGAATGCCTCGGTATTGGACTTGCTGACCATCTCGGCCAGTTCACGCATGTTGGCTAGCGCTTGCTCGAACACCTTGCGGGTCAATTCGGCCTGCTTGGTGGTCATTTCCTGAGGGTTGCTGCCCGCGCTGGCCAGTTGCTGGGCGACGGAGGACACTTCGCTCATGGCCTGGCTGAGAATTTCGGCTTGGCGCTGCGCCACCGCCTGCATGCCCTGCACCGCAGCCTGATTGGCGGTGGTCAGCGCTTCGATGTTCTTGCGCTGAGCATCCATCATGGCGCTCATGTCGAAACCGGGAATCTTGACGTCGCCCAACATCTTGCTCACGTCAAACTTGCTGAAATCGAACTTGCTGAAATCCATGTTGGCGAAGGGATTGAAAGGATTATTAGTGGACATCGTTTTCTCTCCTGACCCATCAGGTTAAAAGCTTATACTGCACTCACAACCGCCCCACCACCTGCTCCATCCGTTCCTGCCCCATGTTGGTGTGAATCTGGGTGGTAGCGATGCTCTCGTGGCCCAGTAGGGCCTTGATGCGCACCCGCCCCTGACCCATTGCAAGATAGCACCAAACAACGCACTACCAGAACCGAGGCGCATAGCACACCGCACTTTACGGCTTGAATCACAGACTACGGTTCCCCGACGAACACGCCGATCAACACCGACACCTGCTCCCATTCCCCCTCTCCACCGTCCGGTGGCGACGCCGCGCCCCCAGCGCCCGCACCGCTGCTGTTGTGTGGCGCGGCGCTGGCCGGGCGCGCCGTGGGGCGCGTCGCTCCGGTCCCCGGCGGGTTTTCCGGGTGCTGTGTTGGGGGTGTGCCGTGGCTCTGTCTCTGGTTTCGTCTCGGTCTCTGGTGGTTTCCCGTGGTTCGCTGGTTGCGCCTCTGGCCGCGCCCTGGTGGCGTCGGCTGGTCGGGTTTGCCCTGGCCGCTGGCGCCTGTCGCTGGCGTCTCCGGGCGTCCTCGCGGGCATTCTCCGGCGCGGTGGTCGTGGTCGGCTTCAGGTCGTCCGCCGCTGCGTCGGCGTTCGCAGCGGCGTGGTCGGGTTGGGTGGGTTTCCCGCTGGCCGTTCGCCGCTTTGCCGGTGCAATGGGTCCGGTCTGGGGTGTCTCCGTGCCGGTGGTCTGCTCGCCCTCGTTGCGGCTGGCGTCGCCGGCGGCGCTGCCCGCTCCCACTTGGGTTTCTGGCGGTTAGGGTTGCGGTTCCTCTCGCCGCCCTGGCGGGCGGCACGGCGGCCCTGCCACCGCTGGCCAGGGTGGTATGTCAATCACAGCGCCAGTTCACCCACCGGCAACTCAAACCGTGGCCGGTCCGCTGCTCTCGGCGGAACGAAATCCATCATCAGCGGATCATCGTTCGGCGTGTCCGGTTCAGTTTCAGGCCATTCGTTCGCTTGCCAGCACTGATCAAAGCGCGCCAAAGCGGTTTGCCATTGCTCCCGTCCGGCTTGGAGCTGCTGGCACTCCATTGGCATCACCACCACCTCATGCGGTGGCGTGGTCTCCACGAACACAAAAACCACGCTTTGACCGCCTACCAAATCCCGATAGAACGCCGCCGACAGCGGATAACGGTAGCGTTCCATCGCGGTTTCAACGGCGCGGATTGAATAGGTGGTTTTGAGTTCCGTAACCTGCCGCTTCGCTTCGTGGTGAAGATCAAGGCGGGCTTTCAAGGGTAATAAGCCGCGCTGTCGGGGTCGAATAACCGTCCGCTCCTTTTTGCTGCTTTGCAGCAATTTACGAACAGCGGGCTTGGCATGCAAAGCGGCAACGATGGCAAGAGCATGATCCAGTTCGGCGCGTTTGATGGGCGTCAGGCCGGTTTCACGCAACTGAGCGTACCGCGCTTTCCCGGCGATGCTACGGCGTTCATAGTCGGCCACGATAAAACTTTGGGCAAATTGTTCAGGCGTGAGCGCCAGACAATGCACCAGCGTTCCCAACCGCATCGCGATGGTTTGTTCCTGGGCAGGCCGTTGCGGATCAAGATACTTCCGCCAGCACGCGGCGGGACTGTGCAACATCTCGATCAACCAATGCGAGGAAATGGCGGGCAGATTCTGGTAATCGTGGTTGTTCATGTGGTGATTCCTCCAAGATGCGCCTTCCTTGGCGCGATGGCGGTTACTTCTTCTTGCCGTTGCCGTTGCCGTTGCCGTTTTCGTCGTTGTCATTGTCCTGCTTGGATTCGAGCATTCTGATCATGCCCGGCGTGTAATGCTGTTGCCGGAATTGCGTGATGGCCTCGGCAAATCTCCCATCTGAGATAACCTCGAACTCAACCGCGAAATAGCCGTTGCCACTGGCGCGGCTGGCGCGTTTGCACATGTGCGCCCGAATCGTTTTACCTAAAAGCGACTCGCCTTTCAGCCGATACGTTCGGCGCAATTCCTCGAACTGGTCAAGACTTTCGGTTTTGAACAAAATTGAGGACAAAACCCCTTCCGGGTCGATAAACAGAACGGCTAGCCATTTCTGTAATGGGTATCCAAAAAACTCGCCCTCGCTGATTTGCGCGCCGACTAACTCCATGTCGAGCTTGGAGCCGCAAAAGTTGCTCGCGCCGATTTTGAACTGTCCAGCTTGGCAATCACTCCGCCACTGTCTAACCGAATCCGCCAAAATTTGACCAGGTTCGAGCTGGGTCACGTCGTCAAGGGTAATTTCGTTCATATTCGTCATGTTCGTTCGCCCGCCCTTTCGGGCGGGTGCCTCATCAGGTTAAAGCTGGACAATCTCAAGGGCGCGATTTCGCATGTTCCAGTGCAGGCGGTAGCCGCTCAGGCGCAGGAAATAAGCAGCGGTAACAAGCGTCATGCGGGGGTGTAGCTGGATCATGGCGCGTTTCCCTTTTCCCAAAACCAACCCATATCCTGCTCGGGTCGGCCGTAGGGGTAGCGGCGGGCTTCATCCTCCCGCGCCAACCGGTTGAAATCAGCTTGTTCGTCGGCGTCCATCCAAGCCTGACAGGCAGGATCGGCGGCAAGCTGTGCTTGCCAGTCCGGTTGTGTGGCGGTTAGCATCGTTCGTACCTCGTTCGTCACGGTTCGGGGTTGTAGTGGGGCGCTCGCGTTGTTAGCCGCAACGCAAGCGCCTTTTTTCACGCTGCTTCCTGCTCTCGTTCCCATTCCTTCCTGATGACTGCCCGAATATGTTTATCGAGTAGTTCATATATTGAATTCTTGGCATCCTGATTGTCATTCGAGCAATACCATACGAAGACGGTTTGCTCGAACTTTGTACAATCCTTATCGTTGCAATAAAGATTGTTCAGCGCCAAACCCATCACCTCGGCAATCTCTTTGCTGACCTTTTCTTGCTTGTGGTCGCGGTATGCAAACCGACGCCACAACTTGAAATGATCATCAAAAGCCGCGTCTTTGATGTCCTGCTCGATTTCCCGTGCTTCCCATCTTGCATGCTCCCAATCATGCAAGCCAGGCCCGATTGCAAAAGAATTTGCAGGGAGTTTCATTCTGTCATCTCCTCTTCTGGCTGTTCGATGTGCGGCTCAGGTATCCAATGAAGGTCATAGGACAATGAGCACAGTTCACGGAAACTGTCTTGTCCAATCAGCATGTGAATTTCGTTTCCTTGGCTGTCCTTGATGCAAAGGGCGGCGCGTCGCGGTTCTTTGCACTCGCCAACGCTCAAAACTGAATTGTCAAGACCGTCGATCTGGAAAATCTTGCGCATGGTTTTAACTCCGGTTTAGATGATTCGAACCCGTCCACGAGTTGCGAATAAATAAGTTTTTCCGGTTTCTCCCTTTTACGCCCCCGAGCCTACCGAGAAAGAAGGCGCTAAATCCGTTTAGTCCCTATCCTAGTAACAAATTGTTACAAACCAATAGATTAAAGTCAAGTTTTTTATGAAAATTCAGGGTTTTTTATTCCCGCCAACGCTGCTAAAAAAGCTGGCCCTGGCGGAAAGAAACAGCGGAAACGGAACGAGAAGGAGAGCGAGAAGAACCACCGCGCGGCGGGACCGGAAGCGGAACACCCGACAGTGAGGACGGCACGGCGAGCACGGCCGGACCGGCGCCAAGACGCACGGAAAGCGCCGAGGGCGGGCGAACAACCCAGCGCGCGGCCACCAGCCAGCGGCGGCGCGAAGCTGCCACCGGGCCAGCAGCGGCCAAGCCGAACGAGCCAGCGCGACGACGGGCGGCAAGGGCCGCGCAGCACGAGGGGCACGCCACCACGACTACGCCGGAACAGCGCGGCCAGGGCGACCAAGCCACGCAGCCGGGCGGAAGCCCGGCGACGAACACAAGCAAGGGCGACACTACGCCGCCACCCCGCAACGAGCCGCGAACACGGAAGCCAGCCGGCGCGAGGCCAGGCCGCGGCCGACCGAAACAGGCGGCGGCGCGACCGGCACCGAAACGGCAAAGCCACCCGGCACCGGCCGCACCACACACCCGAAACAGGCCGGCGGCAAGCGGCGACCCCAGGAACACGCGAAGCAGCCAGCAGCGGCGGCGGAAGAAAACCGCACCACCGCCACGAAACCCGACAGAGAGCGGGACGACAGGCGGAACGACACGCCAAGCGCGCCACCGGCCCAGGGCGCGAAAGCCGCGCGGGCGGAACGAACCACGGACGAAGCAGCGGGGAACAACGAGAAAGAAGCCACGGGACACCCCCAGGGAAAAGGCCCACCCGGAACGGGCGGGACACACCCCTCGCCGGCGAAGGCGAGCCGACCCGACCGCGACACGCGCAAGGGCGCGTAGCGGCGAAGCGAACCCTTGCACGGGGCGCGGCGGGGCGGCACCACCGGAGTGGCATTCACCAAAGAACACAAGCAAGCCAGCCAACCCCAGCGGCAAGACTCGGGGCGGTGTTGGGAAGGGCACGGCGCGGGGCGGGACGCGCCGCCAATGGGAGAGCCGCGCGCCGCGAAGCGAGGCGTGGCGCCAGGGAGGGCGAAAGCGGCAAGGCGGATCAGACCATTGGGAGCCTCCCCCCGCCCGACGGGACGGGCGGAACAGCCAGGGACGGGCGAAGCGTCAGACGCTGTTGGTGCTGGTGTCGGTCTCGATGCGGGTTTTTTGCCCCCCGACGCCGGCGACACGCACCACAAAGCCGGCGTCGGGGGGCGGGGCCGCCAAGCGGGGGGCGCGCGGAGCCACCACCGCCCAAACCCAACCCGGCGCCCCGGCTGAGCGCCGCGAGCATCGAGCGGCCCGGCCGGACGCGACCGGCCCCCGAAAGCACCCCACCGCGCGAAGGCCCCTCTACCCAAAGATCGGCGTGCGTGCCGGGAGCGCGCCGCCCCGCAGGGATGCGCGCCGGCTCTCGTGGCTACGGAATGTGGGAGACGATCAGCGATAGCGCGGTGTAGTTGGCAGGAAGTGTCCCGCTTCAGTCGGAATAGGAGTTTTCCTCGACTTGAGTTAGTAGTAACTCCTGGAGGAAAACATGACCAAGAAAACG
>Ga0209607_1001526_pt1 | contig 19327 bp, 13 predicted proteins | sample AD_UKC117_MetaG_FD_184413 | JGI IMG/M metagenome (GOLD analysis project Ga0209607, IMG submission 184413) | Active sludge microbial communities of municipal wastewater-treating anaerobic digesters from Hong Kong - AD_UKC117_MetaG (SPAdes)... | ecosystem: Engineered > Bioreactor > Anaerobic >... | reverse complement strand
CCTGAAAAACGCCAATCCGCGCGCCCGCATCAACGTCAAGCTTGTCTCCGAAGTGGGCGTGGGCACGATTGCCGCCGGAGTCGCCAAAGGCTACGCCGACGTCATCCTCATCAGCGGCCACGATGGCGGCACGGGGGCGTCGCCGCAAACCAGCATCAAACATGCCGGTCTGCCCTGGGAATTGGGCCTGGCGGAGACCCATCAAACCTTGCTGCTCAACGATTTGCGCAGCCGCGTGACGTTGGAAACGGACGGCCAGCTCAAAACCGGGCGCGACGTGGTGGTCGCCGCCCTGCTGGGCGCGGAAGAATTTGGCTTCGCCACCGCGCCGCTGGTCTCGCTGGGCTGCATCATGATGCGCGTCTGCCAGAAAGACACCTGCCCGGTGGGCGTCGCCACGCAAAACCCCGACCTACGCCAGAAGTTCGCCGGGAAACCGGAGCACGTGGAAAACTTCATGCGCTTTGTGGCCCAGGAAGTGCGCGAATTAATGGCCCAACTCGGCTTCCGCACCCTGGAAGAGATGATCGGCCGCACCGACAAACTGCGCGTGCGCGAGGGCGTGGACAACTGGAAAGCGCAGGGGTTGGACCTGACGCCCATTTTGCATCAACCGGAAGTCAGCCCGAAGGTGGGGCGTTACTGCCAGGTGTCGCAAAATCATGGGCTGGACCAGGGCATGGATCGCCAGATGCTGCTCTGGTTGTGCAAAGACGCCCTGGACACCGGCAAGAAGATCAACGCCACGCTGCCCATCCGCAACGTCCACCGCACGGTGGGCACGATGCTGGGCGGCGAAGTGACCCGGCGCTACGGTGCGAAGGGGCTGCCCGAAGACACCATCCACCTGCATTTTCGCGGCTCGGCGGGGCAAAGCTTTGGCGCGTTTATCCCGCACGGCATGACGCTGGAGTTGGAAGGCGACGCCAACGATTACCTGGGCAAAGGGCTGTCGGGCGGCAAGCTTATCCTGTATCCGCCGGCGGTGGCGACGTTTGACCCGGCGGAGAATATCATCACCGGCAACGTGGCGCTGTACGGCGCGACTAGCGGCGAGGCGTACATCAGCGGCGTGGCGGGTGAGCGGTTTGCGGTGCGGAATTCGGGAGCAACGGCCGTTGTCGAAGGCGTCGGCGACCACGGCTGTGAATACATGACCGGCGGCCGGGTGGTCGTTTTAGGGCGCAGCGGACGCAACTTCGCGGCGGGTATGTCCGGCGGCATCGCCTACGTGCTGGACCGTGAAGGCGACTTCTACCAGCGGGTGAACGTGGACATGGTTTCGCTGGAGCGGCTGAAGGATTACGACGAAATCGAGGCGCTGCGCCTGATGGTTTTAAACCACGCCAAGCACACCGACAGCAAACGCGCCTGGGAGATTTTGGCTGTGTGGCCGGAGATGGTCCCCCAATTTGTGAAGGTGCTGCCCAACGATTACCGGCGGATGCTGCAAGCCATCGAAGAAGCCAAAGCCACCGGCCTGGACCAGGACGAAGCGGAAATCGCTGCCTTCGCCGCCAACATGAACGACGCGGCGCGGGTGAGTGGGAACTAAGAATACATAGCACCACGGATAACACGGATTGGACGGATTTTCACGGATAAAGCCAAAAATCAGTGAATATCCGTCCAATCCGCTAAATCCGTGCAGCTATTTTGACGACATTGGAACTGAAAGCATGGCAAAACCAACTGGATTTTTAGAATTTACGCGCGAGACGGCGGCGGAACGGCCGTTACGCGAACGCCTCCACGACTGGCAGCCGGTACATCTGCACCTGCCGGACGAAAAACTGCAAAATCAGGCCGCGCGCTGCATGGACTGCGGCATTCCCTTCTGCCACACCGGCAAAGTTATCAACGGCATGGCTTCCGGCTGCCCCATCAACAACCTCATCCCCGAGTGGAACGATCTGGTGTACCAGGGCTTGTGGCAGGAAGCGTACGATCGCCTGAGCAAAACCAACAACTTCCCCGAATTCACCGGGCTGGTCTGCCCCGCGCCGTGCGAAGCGGCCTGCACCCTGGGCATTAACGATCCGCCGGTCACCATCAAGAGCATCGAGTACGCCATCATCGAAAAGGCGTATGAAGAAGGCTGGGTGACGCCCAATATCCCGGCAAACCGCACCGGCAAAAAGGTGGCGGTCATCGGCTCCGGGCCATCTGGCCTGGCCTGCGCCGACCAGTTGAACTGCGTCGGCCACGAGGTGACCGTGTTTGAGCGGGCCGACCGCATCGGCGGGCTGCTGATGTATGGCATTCCCAACATGAAGCTGGACAAAGCTATCGTGCAGCGGCGCATTGACCTGATGGCCGAATCCGGCGTTGTTTTCCGCCCCAACACCCACATCGGCGTGGACGTGCCGGCAGAGCAGCTGCGGGACGAATTTGACGCGGTGGTGATTTGCACCGGCGCTACCCAACCGCGCGATTTGCCGGCCGACGGCCGTTCCCTTAACGGCATTCACTTCGCCATGGACTTTTTGCACGGCAATACCAAGGCGTTGCTAGAGACTGGAGACTGGAGACTGTCCAATCTTCAGTCTCCCATCTCCGCCGCCGGCAAAGACGTCATCGTCATCGGCGGCGGGGACACCGGCACGGACTGCGTGGCGACGGCGCTGCGGCACGGCTGTAAGAGCCTGGTGCAGTTCGAGATTATGCCCCAGCCGCCGCTGGAGCGCGCTCCGGACAATCCCTGGCCGCAGTGGCCGAAGGTGTATAAGCAGGATTATGGGCAGGAGGAGGCCACGGCCGTTTTCGGCCAGGACCCGCGCCGTTATTGTGTGCTAACCAAACGCTTCATCGGCAACGCGCAGGGTGAGTTGCAAGCAGTGGAGACGGTGGAGGTGGAATGGGTGTCGAACGGCAACGGCCGTCCGCAGCTCCACGAAATCCCCGGCACCAACAAAATCCGGCCCGCGCAACTGGTGCTGCTGGCCATGGGCTTCCTTGGCCCGGAGAATCCGGTGCTGGCCCAGTTGGGCGTAGCCCAGGATGCGCGTTCCAACGCCCAGGCCGCCTACGGCAGCTTCATGACCAACGTGCCCGGCGTGTTTGCCGCCGGCGACGCCCGCCGCGGCCAAAGCCTGGTCGTGTGGGCCATCAACGAAGGGCGCGCCGCCGCCGCGCCGTGGACCTGTGGCTGATGGGCGAAACAGACCTGCCCTGACCTGCCCGCCGGCCCACCCGTTTTCTGGCTTCTGACAGCGCCCAATCGCGGCGCTGTTTTTTTTGCCTGGCTGCAGCCAAAACAGGCCGCCGGCCCCAATTCACCAATTCTCCACATGAAAATTCACGGGTTTTCACCGCGTTCCTCAGATGAACCTGCTATGATTAGCCTCGGTAAATCAGCTATCAAAGCGTCAGCCTGACAGGGCTGGAGGAGTATTTGTATGAAAACTGGCATCTTCTTGGGATTCGGTTTGCTCTTTTTGTTGGCCGCCTTTAGCCCCAGCACACGGGCGGCGATACCGCCTGCAGCGCCCGCCGCGCCCATCGAGACGGTGATTTTTTCCGCCGAGGATTGGAGCAGCGGCGAACGCACCGGCCTGGCGGCGACAGAGACCGGGCTGCAATTCAGCGGCGAGGGGTTAACGGCCGTTTACACCTCCCCGGCCCTCACCGCGCCCTTTGCTTTCAACGCACTCGTGCCGGGATGGACGGCCGTGCTGCCCGAAGGCGCCGGTCTGGAGCTTGCGGTGCGCACGGCGGCCACACCCGGCGCTTGGAGCGACTGGTTGGACCTCCACGCCAGCGAGGATTGGACGCTGCCGGGCGATGCCGTCATCACCGGCGACATGCTCGCCGTGCCGGCGGACGATGAGACCCATCAATTCGTCCAATACCGGCTCACACTGACGCGGGCTACGACGGAAATCGACCCGCAGCTGCAAACGTTCCGGCTGACCTTCATCGACAGCACCGACGGCCCCACGATGGCGGAAATGCAGGCCCAACAGACGGAACTGGACGCGGCGAGAGAGGAAACGGCCGTGCCCACCAGCTATCCCCGCCCGGCCGTCATCAGCCGCGCCGTCTGGTGCATCTACGACACCTGCAGCGACACCTCCGACCTGACCTACGAACCCGTCACCCACCTCATCGTCCACCACACCGTCACCGACAACGGCTACGCCAACGCCGCCAGCGTGGTGCGCGCCATTTACCTGTTCCACCGCGATACGCAGGGCTGGGGCGACATTGGCTACAACTACCTTATCGACCGCGACGGTTTCATCTTCGAAGGCCACATGAACGAAGATTACCTGAACCTGGACGTGGTGGGCATCCATGCCTCGGCGGCCAATTCCGGCAGTTTGGGCACGGCGCTCATTGGCACTTTCACCACGCCCGATGAGTATCAAGAGTGGGGCACGCCCACCACGGCGATGCTCAATTCGCTGGCGAATTTGTTTGCCTGGAAGGCCGATCAGCGAGGCATTGAGATTTACGACGCCAGCCGCGCCGTCAACATGAACTGGGGGCTGCCGCACATCTCCGGCCATCGCGACGTGTATGGCGGCACCAACACGCTGTGTCCCGGCGGCAACGCCCAGGCTTATCTGCCCTGGCTGCGCCAGGCGGTAGCGCAGCGCATCGGCCAGGTCTCCCCCTACACCTTCGTCAGCGAGACAAGTTCGGCGTTTACGAAAAGTAACGCCTACTGGTACGAAGCGCTGCAGCAGTGCGGCTGGCAGGGCCATGCCTATTACACCTGGTCCACCACCAATCCGGCGGAGAGTACCAACTGGGGCGAGTGGCGGTTTACGCCTTCGCAGACCGGCTACTACGAAATTCAGGTGTACGCGCCGTACTGCGACACCAACAATTCGGAAACCAACGGGGCGCGTTATGAGGTCCGGCATGATGGGATCACGGAAACGGCCGTCGTCAGCCACGAAGCCAACGTGGGATTGTGGATGGGCCTGGGCGCTTTTCAACTGACCGCCGGGCAAACGGCCGTGCTGCGCCTGACCGATCTGACCACGACCGACAGCGGCGTGGGCGTGTGGTTCGACGACATCCGCTACCGCCGGGTGACCGAGGCCACGCCCAGCCACCTCAGCCCGACCAGAAACGCCTGGATCACCCAGCGAACGGTCAACCTGACCTGGGCTATCAATGCGCCGCCGCTGGTGAACAGCACCCTGCTGGAAATAGCCACGACGCCCGATTTTAGTAACGTCGTTGTCTCCAAGAGTTGGACCTCGTCCGTGACCAGCTATAGCCACACCTTCAGCCAGGATTATCCGGCCCTCTATTGGCGGATTAAGCTGTTTAACAGCAATGGGGTCACGACGGTGTCGCCGACGGCCGTGTTTGGCCTGGACAGCGCGCCGCCCACTTCCCACGTCAGCGAACTGCGCCATCACGTCGTCGCGGGTTACTTTGACGTGATCTGGCAGGGCGCGGACCCGGTTTCTGGCGTGGCCGCCTACAACGTGCAGTACCGGGCGGAAGGCGAGGTGACGTGGACGGACCTGGTGACGAACACGCTGGCGACAACGGCCGTCTTCACCCCCGCCAATCCAACAACCCTCTACTGGTTCCGCAGCCAGGCCGTGGACGAGGCCGGCAACGTACAAACGCCGAGCGGCGGCGACATCCGCAGCGACCAGGCGACCATTCTCTTTAACCCGCAGGCGCAGGCGACGGCTCCGGTTAACGGCGTCTGGCTGAACAGCCATACTGTCCTGTTTAGCTGGCAGTTGTCGGAAATCAGCAACGTGCAAAGCAGCACGCTGGAAGTTGCCGCCGACGCCGCATTTAGCCAACTGGTGGCCAGCCAGACCATCAGCGGCGGGGCTACCAGCCACACGCTGACGCTGCCCCAGGATGCCCGGCTGTACTGGCGGGTGACGGTGAACTTTGTGCCCCCGCTGCCCGGTCTGACGTCGAGCGTGACCTCTGCGCCGAGTGCTTTTGGCCTGGATACCACGCCGCCCACGAGCCAAGTGACGGCCGTTTACACCATCCCGTTCTCTCCCGGTTACGTTCTCGTCTGGGAAGGGCAAGATAACCTTTCCGGTACGGCCAGCTACACGATTGAGTATCAGGCTGCCGGGGATGCGGGTTGGACGCCGTGGTTAACGGCCGTTAGCCATACCACAGCGCTCTTCACGCCGCCCAATCCCGGCCAGGTTTACTATTTCCGCAGCCAGGCGCGTGACCTGGTCGGCAACCTGGAAGCGCCCCACGCCGCCGCCGACATCAGCACCGATCAGGCAATTCCTCTGCCCCATGCTATAATGCTGCCGATTATTCAACAATAATTTGGCTCAGGTTGGCTGGCCGGCCGGCTGACAAACTGGCCGGCCGGCTGACGGATATACCATTTTTGGAGGCAAGAGAAGTATGTCGGAAATACTGCACGTTGACGTATTGATCGTGGGGTCGGGACCATCGGGCACATCTACGGCGCTGCATCTGGTAAAAATCAGTCAGGATTGGGCCAAGCGCGTTGTCGTGGTTGATAAAGCCGTTCATCCCCGCGAAAAATTATGCGGCGGCGGTATTACCCACATGGGGCGCAACGTTCTCTCGCGTCTCGGATTGACGTTGGAACCGCGTCATTTCGACGTGCGTGAAGCGCGGCTGACATACCAGGACAAAAGCTACTCCTTTCACGGGAACCCCGTGTTTACCGTGGTGCGCCGGGATGAGTTCGATCATTGGCTGGTGCAGACGTGTGAAAAACGCGGCATTCAAGTAAGGCAGGGTGAAGCGGTCAAGGACATAAACCCACAGGATGATTATGTTGAAGTGGTCACCGATAAGGCCACGTTTCACGCCAAAACGGTGGTCGGGGCAGATGGTTCACGGAGTTTTGTGCGCCGCGCGCTGAAGGGGGACGATGATTCGCGGGTAGCCCGGCTTTTGGAGGTGCTTACCCCCGAAGATGCCCAGCAAGACCCGATTTTTCGCAATCACGTGGCGGTGTTTGAATTCAAGCAGATGACGGAGCAGGGGCTGCAAGGGTACTATTGGGATTTCCCGAGTTATGTAGGGGGACGGCCGTTTATGAATCGCGGTTTGTTCGACAGCCGGGCGCGCCCGGAACGGCCCAAAGCCGACCTGAAAACCACCCTGCGCGACGCCCTGGCCGAGCGGCAGCGCGACCTGGACGATTACAAGCTCAAAGGTCATCCGATTCGTTGGTGGGACAGAAACGGCCGTTTCGCCATGCCCCGCATTCTCCTCGTCGGCGACGCCGCCGGGGCCGATCCCTTGATGGGTGAAGGTATTTCCTTTGCGCTCGGTTACGGCCAGGTCGCCGCTCAGACCATCCAGGACGCTTTTGCCCGCCAAGATTTTAGCTTTGAAACGTACCGCGACCGGCTGCTAGCCGATCCCTTATTCAAGCAGTTGGACATCCGCACCCGTCTGGCGCACTTTGCCTACAAAGCGCGCAGCCCATTTGTCCTCCGCCTGGGCTGGCAGTTGGCCGCCTGGATTATCCGCTTCACTCCCTGGCGCAACCCGGAATACAAACCGGTTCAACCGCCAGAGGTCGTATTAGGCGGCGCGGTTAAAACGTCTTCCTGATCGTTCAACTCTGTTCTTTTGCCGGGTGTGGCCGATGTTACGCCTTAAGCTGCCCGTAAAGCCACCAGAACTTGGGCTGCGGATAAGCTGCCTGCCACACGTCTGGCAAAATGAAAGCGCCAGGCTCCCATTGTGCTTTCAGGTGCTGGTCGATATGGGTAACGTCTTTGGCAATTTGCGGGTTCAGCTTAAAAGGCGGGGTTTGCAGCTTGTCCATTAATGCGGCGATGACGATCCGCGTGTCCACTGTGCCGCCGTAATGTTCGCGGGCAACATGACTGGTGGCGTTTCTCAGGTACGAGGTCCATTCGCGCAGGCGGGCATGCAGTTCGTCATGGGCCCGGTTTTCAAAGCGCACGACGTTTTCCTTTAAAAGATCATTGAAGGCAGCGATGGCGCCGTTGAGCTGTTGGCGATGCGCGGTGGCCAGTTGATCTTGCAACGCAGTCAACCTCGTCTGGCGCATCAGGCAGCCGCCAATGGTTAATTTGGGCGGCATCCCGGCCTGATTCATCGGCCAATGGGTGGCGTCGCTGGCCAGATACGCTTCCATCTCAGCGACCATGGTGACCAGAATTTGTAAGTCCTGCACTAAGATCTCTGTTGCCTTGCTCATAGCCAACCCCCTTCGTGGAAAATCAAACGGTTGCCATTTATACTCTTATCATAGTCTGGGGAAAAAGGCGGCGTCAAGTGAATTTCATCATATGGGACGGCCGTACAGCCACCAATAATCGGCTGGCGGGTATGCCGGCTGCCACGCTTCCGGCCAGACAAAGTCGCCAGGCGACCATTGGCGGCGCAAGTTTTTATCCAGCAGGGCGACGCGCGACAAAATTCGCTCGTCCAGGTGGTAGGGGGCCATCTGGAGTTTTTCCACCAGGGCGGTGATCATGGCCCGGGGTTCAACGGCCGTTCCGTAATTCATCCCGCTCGCCTTCTTATTTTGTAAGTCGCGCAAATATTCGTCCCATTGGCGCAGTCGCGCTTCCAATTCTTTGTGCGCTTTGGTCTCGAAGCGTACGACTTTTTCCACCAGCGCGACGTTAAACTGCGTGACGGCTTCATCGAGCTGCTGCTGCCGGGCAGCAGGCAGCAGGCTGGCGAGCGCCAGCAGGCGGTGCTGCCGCATCAGGTAGCCTCCCAGCGTGAGCATGGGCATATCACCGGACGGCATTTTTCCAAACAAAATGTCGCTTTTAAGATAATCCGCCATTCCTTCGGCCATCGCGGCCAAAATGTCTAGATCGCGTTCCAATTTTTCTTGCCCTGTCGACATGAATGCCTCCTTCGGGATTCTAAGGGGCGCACAGCGTGAAACTTGTGGCCAGATTAAGAAGTGCTTTATAGCCAGTACCTTATGGTTCCTTCAGGTATAATAGGGCACGAAAATCGGACGGGCAATAGTAAAGAGCGATCATATGTCGGCAATGAGACGGGCGGCAATCTATAAATTGGCGGCTGCCGCCCATGAAATGGATTTGGAAGTCATGAGCGGTGTTTTGCAGCAGGCAGGCGACGGCCGTTGGCGCATTGGCAACCATGACCTGCAAGCCTGGCTGGAAAAACACCAGGGCGAAGAATTGGTGGTTGTTTTTGGCTCGCTGGCTGATGAACGCCCGCTGGACGTTCGCGTTTGCCGCACCTGCGGCCGCGAATATATGGATCTGGAATGTCCTTACTGCCGGGCTAACCGGCTCCGCCTGCGCGGACATGCCTGAAAGACCGTCTTTTCGCCCCAACACATCATCCTGAGAGAGTAAGTCTACGATATGAACAAATTTGCCAGCTTTTTCCTTGTGAGTTTCTTGTTATTAACCACGGCTTTGGTAGCACGGGCGCAAACGGCCGTTACCACCATTGATTCGATGATCATCGATTTTTGGCCGGATTACGATCAAAGCAACGTATTGGTGCTGTTGACGGGCACACTGCCGGCCGGGGTCACTTTGCCCGCCGACGTCACCATTCCTTTGCCCGCCGAAGCGGACATCAACGTCGTTGCCCGCATTACCGAGGAAGGGACGATGATCGACGACGTGGTGTATTCCGTAGAGGGCAACCAACTGCGGATGACAATTCCAGAAACGCGCTTTCGCGTGGAATATTACATGCCCTATACCGTTGAGGGCAATACGCACTCTTTTACGTTTACCTGGCTGTCGCCCGTTTCGGTGAACCAGATGCTTTCGGCGGTGCAGCAGCCGGTGGCGGCTACGGATCTGGTTACCCAGCCAACGGCCGTTAACGTCGCCCAAAGCACCTCCGATGGCTTCACCTACCACGCGTTTCCTGACGCGATCGTGCCCGGCGGGCAGCCATTCACGGTAGGTTTTAGCTACACCATGGAAAATCAGCAGTTATCGGTGCAAAATCCGCCAGCCCCAATCAACAGCGGGGTTGTAGACACCACCTCGGCCATTCCCTCGGCCGCTGAACCGGCCAGCTCGGGAAGTTCGATCAACTGGATTCTTTATTTAAGCGTGGCGGCAATTGTTGTAGCCGCCGTCGCCCTGACGTGGGTCATCGCCACGCAGCGCACGTCGGCCAGAACGCGCAAGCCCCAGCCAGTGCGGGGCAATTCCCGCAAGCCTCGCCCAACGGCTAAAGCCAGCTCCCGGCAAAAGTCGGCATCCGGCTTTTGCCATGAATGTGGGGCGCCTTTGGGTGCTAATGATCAATTTTGCCGGAATTGCGGCACGGCCGTAAAAAGCAAATAACCCGCCTGCTGTTTCATTCCGCTTCACCCACCGGCATGGCAACCTGATCCCAAACGGGCCGTAGCGGCCATTTGCCACCCGCGATTTACCGCGAACAAAAAGGCGCTTCAGGAATTCAGGGGGTTGATGGCCCTGATGCGTGAAGCCTGATACGTGACCAGAAAGACTTCACGCCTACCGTATCACGAATCAAGGCAAACCCCCAGAAATCCCAAAGGCCCACAAAAAAAGCCCGGCTGGTATCCAGCCGGGCTTTTTCATCGTTAACTAACTGCTTCGACCTTAATTGCCAAGCAAATAAGTAAGAATGTCGCGCAGGTCCTGCGGGTTTGTGGCCATGCGCAGCGGGAAGTTCGCCGGCATCGCGCTGGGCGGTCCCGAACACGGTCCGGTGGGGCAATCGGGCGCAATGAAATCGCTCGGGTACAACACTGAATGATAGACATACTGTTCGGCCGTTTGTCCTTCCACCCGCGTCGCCCCTGTCACGGCAATGTTAGACAGGTCTGGGCCAACCGCCGCCGCCACACCCTCGTCGGGCACGCCGTGGCAGCCGGAGCAGCCATACGTCACAAACAACGCCTTGCCATTTGCTGCATCCCCTTCCGGGAATTGAGCGATGAAGTCTTCCACGGTTTCTGGCCACTCAAACGTGATCACGGGGCCGCTGCACAATTCCTCAGTTTCCCAATTTAACACAAAGTTGGCCAGATTCCGCACCTGATCAGGCCGCATCGGGCCGCCAAATTCTTCAGACCACGTAGGCATCACTGTGCCGGGTCGGCCTGAGGAGATCGTGCTTTGGATAAAGGCTTGTTTTGTCCCCTGCCAGTTCATGGCCACCATGCGATCAGATGTGTCGCCACACAACAGAGGCTGGTAATTGAGCGGCAGCCCCTGGCAGCCAATCTGCTCGCCCGTGGCCAGATCGTAACATTCTTCCGCTTTGCCGCTCACGCCATGGCAATTGGAGCAGTTACTGGCAAATAATGTGGCGCCAGTCTCAATCGAGCGGCCCAATTCTGCCCGGGTGAACTGATCCAACCGTGTGGGTTCTCGCAGCGCCGAATATCCAAAGATGACCATAGTTATCATCAAGGCTATGGTTCCGATAGCAACTTTTACTTGCATAGGTGGCTTCCTTTTTTAGCACACTCACCAACGTCAGCTCATCAGGCCTGGCCTGATTAGCAGGATTTGTTGATGAAAGAGCACTCCTCTTCATAATTGGAATCGGCATGACGATAACTCACCCAATCGAGGGAATAAAGATACTCATCAGGATTCTCGGGATCCAGGGCCTCGATGTGCACCGTAAGCCGCATCAGGTCTTGCTGGGCCTCTACGATGGAGAACGTGGCATACGGATCAGGCATCCTGTTATCCCCATCTTGACAGGCGACCAGTGTAATACCGCCAATGGTCGTGCCCGGATAGTTGGTGCAGCTGTGTCTGGCCATCTGATCGGCAAATACTTCCAACCCGTAGGTCAGGTGCGGGTTGTCCGGCACAGGCTCGCCAGGGAGGTACTCGCCCTCCCATAAGTAGTCGGGTGGAATGCCCAGAATCGGACTGACGCCTTCTTGTGGCAACAGCTTGGTTGCCACCTCCAAATCCGGCGAGGATTGCACCCGGAATCGCGGTGTGCCCATCCAGTTCGAAACGAGCATAAACGCGATAAACAACATCGATATGCTCAAGCCTACGCGGCGGTCAGCGTAGCGGCGGCTTTTACCAACTTCAAAGTAAGGCATCACGATGAAGGCGACCATGAGCGCCGGGATGAAACCCACCACCAGCGTTTTGTCGGCCAGCTTTAGCCAGCCCTGGGACCAGGAGAGATACCAGGGGGCCACCACATGCAGCGGGGTGACAACCGGATCGGCGTGGTGTTCCAGAGGCGCATCCCAGAACCAGAGTGCCCCGGCGACCAGGAAAAGCGAGAGGAGGGATACCCACATCACTTCGCTGGTCAGGATGTCGGGGATGAAATAGGTACGTTCGTTTTTGGGAACACGTTTGGCGGTGTCTTCGCCAATTTCCTCACGGCCGGGCGGCAGGGAAAAGCCATGCAGCACAACTTTGTAGTAGTGGACGAAGAAGAAGATGCCCAGCAATAGAGGCATTAGCAGAACGTGGAGTAAATACCAGCGCAGCAAACCGCCTGCGCCCAGAGATGGACCACCCTGCAAGATGAGGAGGATGTTCTGGTTCACGACGGCCGGGGCCGGCGCTGCTTCTGCGCCCGACAGGAACACGGTGAGCGCCCAGTAAGCGAGCTGGTCCCAGGGCAGCAGATAACCGCTAAAGCTGAGCAGCAGGGTGAGCACGAGGAGGATCATGCCGGTGGCCCAGGTGAACTGCCGCGGCTTTTTGTAGCTGCCGGTGATAAACGTGCGCAGCATGTGCAGCGCCACCACAAGCACCATGACTTCTGCGCCCAGGCGGTGCATATTGCGCATCAGCTGACCCAGGGGCACATTGGACAGGATGTTCCACATGTTGCTGTAGGCAATGAGCGGGCTGGGCGTGTAAAAAATCATTAAGAAAATACCGGTGATGGTTTCCCAGACAAACATGAAGGTGGATAACCAGCCCAAATGAAACGTGGGATAGACCCGGGTAATTTCGTTATGATAAAAGCTGGGGCGAATGTGGAGCCAAAACCCATCGGCGTGTGGGCGCAGGCGGGGGTTGGGGCGGCGGGGCTCGTCACCGCGCAGGGCGGCGCGAATGTCGCCGACGTTCATGCCGGCTGTCAAACGTTCGACGGCCTCATCGCTTTTGGTGATGACGGCTTGTTTGACCCCCATTTCTCGGATCTGATCAATAAAAGTAGCCATAAACTATCTCCTTCTCCAAACTTTTAGTACGCTTCAACCAAAAGCTCTTCTTGGGGACGGGGTTGGGAATCGTCTCCGCGAAGACAGAAGGTTGCTACGGACAATTGCCGGCAAAATCGCATAACAAAGGCATGGAGGGGCCTTGTTTCCGGTCACCGGTATCCACGCGAATGAAGGCGGTATCGGCCGGAAGGGGGAATGGTTGGTAGAAGTTGTCAACCAGGGGCGATTCGGCGAGGACGGTGGTCTTGTCTTCGGCCACGGCGTAGACTTTGAAGCGGTCCAGGGTGCGGGGCGCCGGGGATTCGATGCGACGGCCGTCTAGCCGATATTTGGAACCATGGCAGGGGCACTCAAACCGGTCGTTGGAATTGGTCCAGGCGTAGATGCAGCCCAGGTGCGTGCACACTTTGTAAATCGCTGCCACACCCACGATCGGTTCGGGTTCGTCTGGCGCCTGATACATGCGGGCATTCGGCTGGTTGGTGTCCAGGTTGACCAGCCAGAAACGGCCGTCCGCAAAATTGGCCGGGGCTGCATTCACATCAGGCAGGTCGGCGAGCGTCTTCAGGAAATTCCCGCCAAACTCACCTTCACGAAAACGTGGAATCAAAAACCAGATCAATACACCTGCGGCCTGCGCGGTTAACAAAACCATCGACGCTCCCCATATGTAATAGAGGAATTCACGTCTTGTTATTCCGTTACCGGCCACACTTGCATCTACTGCAACATCGGCCATAACAACATTCTCCTCACGCCAAACTTATTCTTTTATTCGAATTTTCAGGCTAAAAGATTTTGAGTTCGTTTCGTCAACGTTTATGTTCTTTTTATCACAAGCGGATTATAACAAAATGTAAAGTCATATCAAAAAACACTTGCACACTGCCCCGCAAGGTGGTGTTCGTGCTTTTTCCTCCCGGCTGGCAACCAGGAAATTGGGCGCTGAGGGACTCGAACCCCCGACCTCTTCGGTGTAAACGAAGCGCTCTAACCAACTGAGCTAAGCGCCCTGACGAATCCGATTATAACGACACCCGACCGAGAAGCAAAACCCGAAATTCTAAATTCGGGGCAGCATAATGCTTTGCTGATTCTGGTATTTGCCTTTGCGATCGGCATACGACGTGCCACAAACTTCATCCGATTGGAAGAAGAGCACCTGGGCAATGCCTTCCCCGGCATAAATGCGCGCCGGCAGCGGCGTGGTATTCGAGATTTCCAGGGTCACAAAGCCTTCCCACTCCGGCTCGAAGGGCGTGACGTTCACAATCAGGCCGCAGCGGGCATAGGTGGATTTGCCGACGCAAATTGTCAGGACATCGCGGGGGATACGAAAATATTCCACCGTCTGGGCCAGCACAAAGGAGTTGGGCGGAATGACACAAATGTCGCCCTGGTAGTCAATAAATGATTGCGGGTTGAAGTGCTTGGGATCAACCACGGCCGAATGGACATTGGTGAAAATCTTGAACTCGTTGCTCACCCGAATGTCGTACCCATACGACGATAGGCCGTAAGAGATCACCCCATCACGAATCTGCCCATCAACAAACGGCTCGATCATTTTCTGCTCCAGAGCCATCCGCCTGATCCAACTATCCGCCTTGATTGCCATAAAAAATCCCCTTGTCAGGTAAATATTGTGGGTCTTTGGGCTTTCATGAGGTCTGGCCTGATTCGTGAGATGCGTGAAACCTCTCTGGTCACGCATCACGCATCTGGGCTGTCGACCCCTGAATTCCTAAAGAACCAATATTGTGTGCTTTATTACATCACTTCCGGCGCGCTCATGCCCATCAGATCCAAAACGCGGGCAAAAAGCTGCTGCGCCGCCCGATAAAAGCGCAGACGCGCCAGCCGCACCGGCTCTGGAACTTCGGAATGCAGAACCCGGCACGTTTCGTATGCCGGGTGGAACAGGGAAGCCAGTTCATAGGCATAAAAGGTGATGTGGTGCGGCTCGGATTCTTTGACTACCAGTTCCAGGATATTGCTTAATTCCAGGGCCTTACGCAAAAAATTCAACTCGTTTTCATGGGTCAGCAGGCTTAAATCGGCCGCGCTGTCGGCGTTGGGGGCCAGACCGGCTTCGGCCCATTTGCGAAAGATACCGGCGCAGCGAACGTGGGCATTTTGGATGTAATACACCGGGTTTTTATCCGAATGTTCCACGGCCAGGTCCATGTCGAAATCAATGGGGCTGTTGCCGGACCGGGAAATCATGAAATAACGAATGGGGTCCGCGCCGACTTCGTCTACCAGTTCGTCCAGGGTCACAAACTCGCCGGCGCGGGTGCTCATTTTGACCAGTTCGCCGCCGCGGTAGAGGTAGACGATCTGGTGCAAGACGGTGCGCACAAAGCTGGTGTCGTAACCGAGTGCTTGCACGCCCATGAGCACTTGCGGGGCGGTGGCGTGGTGGTCGGGGCCAAATATGTCCACGACGAGGTCGAATCCCCGCTGGGCTTTGTCCCAATGGTAGGCGATGTCGGGCATGCGGTAGGTTGGTTCGCCGGTGGATTTGACCAGGACGCGGTCTTTATCGTCGCCAAAAGCGGTGGTGCGGAACCATTGGGCGTTGTCTTTTTCGTAGACGTAACCGCGTTCTTGCAGCGCTTTCAGTGCTTCCCAGACACGGCCGTTTTCATACAAACTCTGCTCGCGAAAATACACGTCAAACACGATGTTGATGCGCTTCAGGCTCTCTTTCTGGCTTTGGGCGATCCGGTTTTTGGCGTAATCGGCGAAATACTCCACCGGTTCGTCGCGTAAATCTGCGCCATGAGCATCCAGCAGTTCCTGAGCAATTCCCTGGATGTATTCCCCCTTGTAATGCTCGGCACCGATTTCTGCCGCTTCGCCTAGCAGCTGCAGGTAGCGGATTTTGGTGGATTCGCCGAGCAGCGTCACCTGGCGGCCGGCATCGTTGTAGTAATATTCCAGGGTCACGTCGTAGCCGGCGGCGCGCATGGCCCGTGCCAGCGTGTCGCCCATCACGCCGCCGCGCGTGCGGCCAATGTGGATAGGCCCGGTGGGATTGGCGCTGACGCACTCAACCTGGGCTTTCTGGCCGGCGCCGATGTCGAGACGGCCGTAATCCATCCCCGCCGCCAAAATCTCTTCTACCTGCCCTTGCAGATACGCCGTCGCCACCCGGAAATTGATAAAACCGGGCGGGGCAACCGTCACCTCGCTCAAATAAGGCAACTCGGGCAGGTGTTGGACAATTGCCTGGGCAATCTTCAGCGGCGCCTGGCGCGCCGGTTTTGCCAGGCGCAGGGCGGCCGGCGTGGCATAATCGCCGTTGGCGGCTTCCCGTGGCTTCTCTACCAGGATCTCCGGGATTTCAAAAGCCGGCAAGTCTCCGGCGGCCTGCGCCTTTTCAATGGCAGTCTGAAGTGCCGCCGCTAACTGGGTGTCTAATCTCATGCAAAGCATCCTTTACGAAAAATTCGCAGCATTTTAATGCGCCTGAGCATACCAGGCAAATACCGGCCCCTCGTCTAACGGCTGGAGAGCACCTGATCGTAAACCAGCAGCGTGTCGGTAGCTGTTTTCTCCCAGGAGAATTGAGCCGCTTGCTGCTGGCTCTTCTGGCGCAATTCATCGGCCAGGTTCTCCTGCACGATGGTGGCGATGATCGCCCCGGCCAACCCGCGCGCGTCGTCGGGGTCGACGGTGAAGCCTGCGTCACCGATGATCTCCGGCAACGAGGTTCCGCTGCTGGCGACTACGGGTGTGCCGCAGGCCATCGCCTCCAGCACCGGTAGGCCAAAGCCTTCGCGGCGGCTGGGAAAGACGAAGGTTTCCGCGTTGCGATACAATACCGGCTTGTCGGCTTCATCCACAAAGCCAATCCAGCGCACATATTCCTCAATGTTTAGCTTGTTGATGTAATCATCGTAATCGGGATAGACATCCGAGACTTCTGTGGGCTTTTTGCCGGCCAGCACCAGCGGATATTCCTGCCCCAGCGCCTGGCTGACATAGGTCCAGGCCAGCAGCAGGGTTGTCACGTTTTTGTGGATTTCGTACCCGCCCAAGTACAACACGTAAAAATCGGGCAGATCGTATTTGCGCAGTACGGCCATGTCGATGAGGCGGTTTTCTTGGGCGGTGTACTGCGGCCCGACGGCCAGGGGAACGGCCGTTACTCCCTCCGCCGCAATGCCCAAATGCGCCACAATTTCTTCTTTGCTGGCCAACGAATCGGTGATGACGTGATCGGCGCCCCGCGCGCTAGCGCTGACCAGGGCGTTGTACAATCTCGCTTTGGCCCCGCGCCGGTATTCCGGGACCAGCAGCGTGGTCAGATCATGCACGGTAACGACCAGCGGAGCGGGCGATTGCAGCGGCCCGCCCCAGTAGGGCACGTGGACAATCGTCGCCCCCACTTCGCGGCAGGCGGCCGGAAACTGGCGCTGTTCAAACCACACCTTACCCAAATGGCCGGGCCGCGCGGCCACTTTTTTCAGCCGCACGCTGGGCGGAATATCCTCGGGTTCCGGTTCGCCGGGAAACTGGGGCACAATCAGGGTGATCTCCAGGTCGGAAACCAGGCGGTTGAGGTAATAAACGAGATTGCGCGTATATTGGCCGCTGCCGACAAACGGCCGTTGCCAGAAATAGCCATTGATTGCCACATGCATCAGGGTATCCCGGTTCGCTCCTTGCGTGAATATCAACCGAGTGTATCAGGCAACCCCCTGAAAACAAATTGCCGGTTATTCGTGCTGGATGGCGTCCAGGATGCGCACCCTGGCGGCCCGACTGGCCGGAAACATAGCCGCCAGATGCGACACCACCAGCGCCACCACAAAACCGGCGATCACCTGCGATGCCGGCAGAATAAAGGCGATCTTATAACCGGACATGGCGGCCATCGATAGCAAGAAAATACGCGACAAAATAATGCCAAACACCAGACCAATCACGCCGCCAATCACGCCCATCACCCCGGCTTCGGCCAGCACCATGGCCACCACCTGCTGCTGCGACATGCCAATGCTGCGCAGCATGCCAATTTCCCGGATGCGCTCCAGCACATTCATCGTCAGGGTGTTGGTGATGCCCATGAAGGCCACGGCCATCGAAATCAGCGCCAGCACGTCGAACATGCTGTAGGCCTGATCCAGCAAAACTGAGATACGCTCCTGAATCGAGCTGTTGGACTCCACAATCAGGTGATAGCGGTCGCCGAGAAGCGCTTCAATTCGAGTCTTGACGCTGGCCACGTTGACGCCGGGCTCCACTTTGATCATATAGGCATTGGCGTCGCTGAGGCGAAAATGGCGGCGCATATCGGACCAACTGCCATCGATCACCATGCCCTGGTTATAAAAATCTACCACCACGGCGGCGATTTTGAACGGCTGCCAGCCGGTTTTGGTAAATAGCTGCACGTCGTCCCCGGGCTGCAGATTGTATTTTTCGGCGATGACGCTAGAAATGAAGACCGTATCGCCTTCCGCCAGTTGGGTCATGGCCGCCGCCGCGTCAGCATCGTTCAGGATGTTGTTGAAGACAAACGTGGTAACCTGGCTGTATTCGGCCGGTTCTACGGCCATAAACAGGATGTCCTCTTCGCGGCCATCCGGCGCCGCCCATTGAACGTTGAAATAGCGAATGGGGGCCACGGCCGTTACCCCCTCCACAGACTGTAACCGCCGTCCCATGTCCGCCCGCATGTTCACCGACGACGTCACATAAATATCGCCGCCGATGTAACCCTCCAACCATGCTTCCAAATCTCCTTTAAACGATTCCGTCATCACCCAGACGACGATCATCATGGAGACGCCTACCATCAGCGCGGCCACCGTCAGCGTGGTGCGCATTCGGGCGCGCTGGATGTTGAGACTGCCTAACAAGCCGCTGTTGCCATATAGGCGGCGAACAACCAGCCGCAGCCCGCGTTCCCAATACCCAACGCTGGCGGGAATGATCAGCGTGCCGCCCAAAAACAAGGCCACGACCACCACGCTTCCCAGGCGGAACTGGGCATCATATGGAAATGGATTCCACAACAAGATGATGGTCGAGAGCAAGAGCAGCGCCAGGCCAACGGTCCAGCCGTGCCGGATCAACCACCCTTCTTCATTGGCGCCGCGTATGCGCAGCGCTTCCAGAGGCGAGATTTTGCCAGCCTGCCAGGCAGGAACCGCCGCAGCCACGATGGTGACCAGGATGCCCACCACCGCGCTGGTA
>Ga0209607_1001525_pt1 | contig 19335 bp, 17 predicted proteins | sample AD_UKC117_MetaG_FD_184413 | JGI IMG/M metagenome (GOLD analysis project Ga0209607, IMG submission 184413) | Active sludge microbial communities of municipal wastewater-treating anaerobic digesters from Hong Kong - AD_UKC117_MetaG (SPAdes)... | ecosystem: Engineered > Bioreactor > Anaerobic >... | reverse complement strand
AGTCCGACACCAACGCGCACACGGTCTTGGCGACTGCGGTGGGATCCTTCATGTCCCAGCCGAGCGGCGCCCGCTGGTCCCAGCCCTCTTCCAGCATGGCCATCTCGTCCTTGAACTGGTCGCCGAGGGCACCGCCCATGATCGCACTCATGGCCAGCGTCCGGATCGGTCCCGCCGCAACGAGATTGGACCGCACCCCCACCTTGCCGGCCTCGCGGGCGACGAATCGGTTCACCGATTCCAACGCGCTCTTGGCCACCGTCATCCAGTTGTAGGCGGGCATGGCGCGGGTCGGGTCGAAGTCCATGCCGACGATGCCGCCGCCCGGGTTCATGATCGGAAGCACCGCCTTGGCCAGCGACGCGTAGGAGAAGGCCGAGATGTGGATGCCCTTCGCGACATCCTCGAACGGGGCGTCGAAGAAGGGGTTGATCCCCATCCCGCTGGGCGGCATGTAGCCGATGGAGTGGACTACGCCGTCGAGCCTGTTGCCCTCGCCGATCGCCTCAGCGATCCGGTCGGCCAGGGTGTCGAGGTGCTCGGAGTTCTGGACGTCGAGCTCCAGCAGCGGAGCCGGCTGCGGCAGCCGGGCGATGATGCGGGCGATCAGCTTCATCCGGTCATAGCCGGTGCAGACGACCTCCGCGCCGGCTTCCTGCGCCACCCGGGCGATGTGGAAAGCGATCGAGGAGTCGGTGATGATCCCCGTGACGAGGATGCGCTTGCCGTCGAGAAAGCCTGCCATGGAAGTCCTTTCGTCCTTTGCGGGTCGTCTGTCGCGGGCCGCTAGTGGCCCATGCCCATACCGCCGTCGACCGGGATCACCGCACCGGCGATGTAGCCGGCGTCCTCCGAGGCCAGGAAACTGACGGCGCCGGCGACCTCCTCGGCGGTGCCGATCCGCTTGGCCGGGATGAACTCCAGCGCGCCCTTCTGAACCCGCTCGTCCATCGCGCGGGTCATATCGGTGTCGATGAGTCCCGGTGCCACCACGTTCGCGGTGACGCCGGCCTTGGACATCTCACGGGAAATCGACCGGGCCATGCCGATCAGGCCCGCCTTGGAAGCGGCGTAGTTGGACTGGTTGCCGATCCCCCAGGTGGCGGAGACCGAGCCGACGAAGATCATTCGTCCGAACCGGTTCTTCTGCATGCTGCGCGCCGCGCGTTGCGCCACGCGGAACGCCCCGGTGAGGTTGGCGTCGATGACCTTCTCGAAGCGCTCCTCGGTCATTCGGATCATGAAGGCGTCCGCGGTGATCCCGGCATTGGACACCAGCACCTCCACCGGACCCTGGTGCTCCTCGACCTCGGAGAAGGCGCGGTCGACGGCCTCGCTGTCGGTGACGTCGCACTGGACGGCGAACAACCCTTCCGGTGCCCCCGAACCGCGGTGGGTCACCGCCACCTTGTGCCCGTCGGCGGCCAGCCGGCGCGCGATCGCCAGGCCGATCCCCCGGTTTCCGCCGGTCACCAGAACCGAGCGGGAGACGAACGGGGGTTTGCCGCCAGCGGCGTCGCCGGTGGTCTCGGTCGTGGCGGTGTCGGTCATGCCCGTCAACTTAGTGCCTCACGGCCACCAGCCCGAAATCAGGCGCGCGGTGACGTATCGGACTCCGCGGGTCGCCGTCAGCCGGGCAGCCGGCGGTTGATCAGCAGCGCACCCAATGCGGCCAGAGCCAGTAGCAGCGATCCCAGCCGCAACCAGCCGGCGCTGGCGTCGCCCTTGGTGGTCTCGTAGCCGATCTGGTCCTGCAGCGAGGTGAAGACCTCCTTGAGCTGTTCCAGGCTCGAGGCGGAGTAGTGGTTTCCGTCGGAGAGTTCAGCGATCTTCTTGAGCATGTCCACGTCGACCGGAACGGGCTGGCGCTGATCGTTGATCTCGACGTAGCCGTAGGGGGTGCCGAAGGACACCGTCGAGATCGGCACGCCCTGGTCCTTGGCGGTCCGGGCCGCGGTGAAGGCGCCCTTGGGGTTGTCCGGGTTGGACGGCACCGTCTCCTTGCCGTCGGACATCAGCACGATCCGGGCCGGCGGCGGCCCGTCACCGCCGCCGATGACGGCGCCGACCGTGGCGATGGCCTGCAGCGCGGTGAAGATCGCCTCGCCGGTGGCGGTGCGGTCGGCCAGTTGCAGCTTGCCGAGGGCCGCCTTGGTGGCCTCCCGGTTGGTGGTCGGCGACACCAACACCGTGGCGGTGCCGGCATAGGCGATCAGGCCCAGGTTGATACCGGGGGTGAGCTGGTCGGCGAACTGGGCGGCGGCCTCCTCAGCCGCTACCAGACGGCTCGGCTCGACGTCGGTGGCCCGCATGGACTGGGAGACGTCGATGACGAGCATGACCACCGCTCGATTGCGGGGTATCCGCACGTCGTTTTGCGGACCCGCCATCGCGATGGTCAGCAGAACCAGCGAACTCACCAGCAGAATCGCCGGCAGGTGCCGCCAACGGCTGGGGCGCTGCGGGGCCACGCTCTCCAGCAGTTCCATGTTCGCGAACCGCAGGATTCGCTTCTGCCTGGCCACCTGGACCACGACGTAGAGCGCTACCAGGCCCGCGACGACGAGCAGGAACAGGAGGAACCACGGATGGGCGAAGTTGGTCAGCGACATCGGCCCGAGCAACGGCAACGTCATCGCGGCTCCCCGATCACTGGACGCCTGCCATGGCGCCGCGCCGGCGGGAGGCCACGAACCGGACGATGTCGGCGATCCAGTCGCGGTCGGTGCGCAAGGTCATCAGCGGCGCCCCGCACCGGCGCAGGGTGCGGGCGACCTCTTCGCGATGAGCGGCGGCCGCCCGGGCGAAATCGTCGCGGAGTTGTTCGTCGATGGTGAACTCTCGGGTGACCCCGGACTCGGTGTCCTGGAGGATGACGTCGCCGACGTCCGGCAGTTCGACGTCTCGTGGGTCGAGCACCTCGATGCCGAGCACCTCGTGGCGGGCGGCGATGGCCCGCAGCGGCCGGAACCAGTCGATCGGGCCGAGGAAATCGCTGATGATGACGGCCATACCGCGGCGCCGCTCCGGACGGCGCAGGGCGTCGATGGCGGCACCTAGGTCACCGCGCACCCCCAGGGGGGCCCGCGGCGCGGTGGCGATGGCACGCAGCAGCGACTGCTCATGCTGGCGGCCGCCCCGGGCCGGGATCCGGATGATGTCCTGGCCGTTGGCGATCAACGCGCCGATCCGGTTGCCGCCGCCGCTGTTGAGGTAGGTGATCGCCGCGGCCGCCCCGACGGCGAGGTCCCGCTTCTCGCACCCGGCGGTGCCGAAATCGAGACTGGCCGAGACGTCGACCACCAGCCAGGTCTCCAGTTCGCGGTCGGCGATCATCTGCCGCACGTGCGGATGGGTGGTGCGGGCGGTGACCGACCAGTCCATCCGGCGTACGTCGTCACCGGGCTGGTAGGGGCGCGACTCCCCCGGCTCTGAACCGGGACCGGGGATCAGACCGAGATGATTGCCGTGTAGGACCCCGTCGAGTTTGCGCTTGACCGTCAGTTCGAGCGTGCGCAGGGCGGCGGACAGCTTGGCGTCGCCGATCTCACCCCGCTGGAAGGAGGGCGGGTGGATCGGCTGCGGGTTCGGCTGGGACCCGGCCGCCTCACCGGCGGGAGTTGGCCCGCTCACCGAGCGCTGGCGCCGGCCACCGGCGCGCCGGCAGGCCCGCCCGGCGCCGCCGCACCGGCGGGAGGCCCTGCGGGCGGCACCGAATGGCCCTGCTGGGGCACCGCGTTGACCTGGGGCAGCGCAACGGTCTGCAGGATGCGGCCGATCACGGTGTCCGGTTTGACGTCATCGGCCAACGCGTCGTAGGTGAGCACCAACCGATGCCGCAGCACGTCGGGAATCACCTCGATGACGTCCTGCGGAACGACGTAATCGCGGCCCCGCACCAGGGCCAGCGCCCGGGCCGCGCCGATGATGCCCAGTGAGGCGCGGGGCGAGGCGCCAAAAGCGATCCAGGACTTGACGTCGGGCATGCCGAACTGTTCCGGACGACGGGTGGCCGTCACCACCCGCACGACGTAGTCGACCAGCGCGTGGTGCACGAAGTTGTTGGCTGCGACGTCCTGCAGGCGCAGCAGGTCACCGGTCTCGAGCACCTGCTTGGGCTCCGGCGGGGTCACACCCATCCGGTAGATGATTTCGCGCTCCTCCTCCGGCGAGGGGTAGTCGACGTTGATCTTGAACAGGAAGCGGTCGCGCTGCGCTTCCGGCAGCGGGTAGACGCCCTCGTTCTCGATCGGGTTCTGGGTCGCCATCACCAGGAACGGCTTGGGCAGCGGGTAGGTCTTGCCGCCGATCGAGATCTTGCGCTCGGCCATCACCTCGAGAAGCGCCGACTGGACCTTGGCCGGGGCGCGGTTGATCTCGTCGGCGAGCAGGAAGTTCACCACGACCGGACCGAGTTCGATGTCGAACTCCTCGCGGCCCTGGCGATAGATCCGGGTGCCGATGATGTCGGTGGGCACCAGGTCGGGGGTGAACTGGATGCGGGCGAAGGTACCGCCCACCACTCGGGCGAACGTCTCGACGGCCAGTGTCTTGGCCACCCCGGGCACACCTTCGAGCAGCACGTGACCTTTGGCGAGCAGGCCGACCAGGATCCGCTCGACGAGCTGGTCCTGACCGACGATGATGCGCTTGACCTCGAAGATCGCCCGCTCCAGGGTGTGCACATCAGCGGCCAGGCCATTACCGCCGGGGCCCGCGGGCGACCCGCCTGGTGACGTCATCAAGTTCCTCCACAGCTGTCAGGTGATGGTCGGGGCAGCCTCGCGCCCCGCAGACAACTATTCCAGGCGTTTCGGAATCCGTCGATGTGGGTAGTTCGCTGGCGCGTCGGAGTTCCGCGCCGCCGCGCCGCGGGCGCTGCGGGGCTGACGCCTCGGCTCAGGTCTCGATGATGCGGGTGACGTACGGGGTCATCCCCGCGGTGCGCACCGGGCTGACAGTGACCTGACCGGCCGCTGACGACGCCTCCAGCATCTGCCCGTTGCCCAGATAGAGGGCGACGTGCTGGCTGCCCCCCGGACCCCAGAAGATGAGGTCGCCGCGCTTGGCCTGCGAGGGGTGCACCTGCCTGCCGGCGGTGTACTGGTCACCGGAGTACTTCGGAATCTGCACCCCGACACCGGCGAAGGCGTACCGGGTGAACCCGGAGCAGTCGTAGCCGATTTTGCCGGCGTCCTGATCCACGCCCTCGCTGGGGCCGTTGATCGCACCGCCGCCCCAGGAGTAGGGCACACCCCGCTGGGAGGCTCCGCGACGGATGACGTACTCGATGGCCTGCGGGCCGCGCACCCGGCCGCCCGGCAGCGCGGAGGAACCGCCCCCGCCGATGCCGAGACCGGAGAGGAACTTACGGCCGAGGTCCATCGTCGCCTGCGCGGCCTGCTGGGTGAAGGCCAGCGATGCCTGCGCCACCGCCACCGGGTCACCCGGGGCCCCGGCGCTGAGAATCTTGGGCAGAGTGGGGTCCCACTCGTCGGCGTGTGCCGGCGAGGCGAACCCGAGCGACAGCGCCAGCGAGATCAGAACGGATCCGACCGCTTGGAGGCTGCGGGACAGCTTGCGGGACATGGGCGTCTACCTCGTCACCACTCGATGTACCGGACGGCGAAGGGCGTCATGCCGCTGGTGCGAACCGGGGAGATCTTGACCGTGGAGCCGGTGTAGGGCGCCTCGATCATCTGCCCGTTGCCCAGGAAGATCGCCACGTGCTGGCTGCCGTTGGGACCCCAGAACAGCACGTCACCGCGGCGCATCTGCGCTGTCGGGATCTTGCGACCCAGGTTGTACTGCGAGCCCGAGTAGTGCGGCAGCTTGATTCCCGCTCCGGCGAACGCGTAGAGCACCAGGCCCGAGCAGTCGAACCCGACGGTGTTGGCGCCGGAGTCGATTCCCCGGCTCGGCCCGGCGGCCGTGCCACCGCCCCAGGAATAAGGAACGCCGATCTGGGACTGTGCGCGCTTGATCACGTACTCGATGGCCTGGTTCCCGTAGACCATCGGGATGCCGCCGCCATTGGTGATGCCGGTGTCGGTGGGCTTCAGGATGCCCAACTGCTGGAGGAACTTCTTGCCCAGCTGCTGAGTCACCTGGTAGCTGTTCTGCGCGATTTGCAGAACCGCGTTGATGATCTGGATCGGATCGCCGGAGAGGAACGCGCTGGGCACTGCTGGCAGGGTCAGATCCCACTCGGAGGGCTTGCCGTAGGGCACCTTGACCGCGGCCGTCGGGCCCGAGGCGCGGTCCCAGTTATCGGCCGGCGAGGGGTTCGCCGCGGCGGCGGCCTGCTCGATCGGCGCGGCCTCCACCGCCGGACCCGCAACCGCCGGGCCCGCGGCGGCCGGGGCGGAAGCGGCGGGTGCGGCGCCTCGGGCGGACTCCAGCTTGCGCTGGGCGACGGTGCGCGCGGCGGCGACCCGGTCGATCTCGGCCTGCTGCTCGCGGAACACCTCCTGCGCCCGGGTCAGGGCGGCCACTGCGGCATCCTGGCTGATCTGGGCGTCCTTGACCGCCTGGTCGGCCTTCTGCTTGGCCATCCGGGCGGCGGAATCCTTGTTGACCGCCACGGTCCGGGCCCGACGCAGGCCGACCATCGCCTGCTCGGAGCTCATGGCTAGCGTCTGGCCAGCCGTCGCGGTGGCGATGATGTCCTCCGGGGTGCGCGCCATCACCAGCGAGGCCGAGGGCCCGTTGACGTAGGTCGCGGCGGCGAAGACGTCGAAGCGCTTCTGGGCCTCGGCGATCGCGTCATTGGCCTGGGCGACCGCATGACGGCTGGCGTCGATCTCCTGCTGGGCCGCCTGGGCGGCATCCCGGGCGTCCTGGACCTCGAGGATCGCCTTGTTGACACTCTCCTGCTGGGCCTGCACCTGCGCGCCGATGTCCTGCAGCTGCTGATTGGCCTCGGCGACGTCGGCCACCAGGGAGGCCACGCTGTTGGGCGCGGAGTCGGTGTCGGCCTCGGCCAGGCCGGGCACGGTCAGCGTCATGGCCACGGTGAGAGTCAGGGGGCACACCGCACGGGTTGCCCGGACGGTACGAGGACCGCGAGGGAAAGGTCTCATTGGACTCCGACTCCTAATTTGCTCCGCGAACGCCACGCCAGTAACACACGTCCCATATGCCACTTCAATAACAATGGCGACAGTTGAACCGTACGTCACGTTTGTCGCAGAAGAAACGGGCGGAGAAAATTACATGTTTGTATTTCCGCAGGTGTGACCGAATAGTAATCTTATGAAATTGCCATAAAAGGGCCGTTACGCAGCGGAAGTCGCCGCGTCGCCTAGTTCTCGGCTGCCGAACTGTGCTTTTCCGGACGGGCCGCGCGACGTTGCAGAAGTCGCGTCACCACCGCGGCGCCCGACACCGCGAATACAAGGCCGATCGTGAATGCGGTCCACGGGAAAATCGGGGTGTTCAACTGGTCGACGAAATTCTGCGCGCCCTGCACCGGATCGGGCGTGAGTTTTGCGACGTCCTGGCCCGCTTCGAGCAGCACCCGGTCATAGGTCGTGCTGTAGCTGCCGGCCCATCCCGGGCTGAGCACAAGCACCGTGGACCCGGGATGCTGCTGCCCCACCTGGGTCGCGATATCCCGCAGTGGGGTGTCGATCGGCGGGCTGTCCGCCAGCACCACGACCTTGAGGTCCAGACCGCGGTCGTGGGCGCCGGTGACGACCTTCTCCAAGCCGGCGGCGTCGGCGGCCGGAGCGGCGAAACCGTCGGCGGTCACATCCGCCTGGACCTGCGCCATGCAGGTGTCCAGCGGTGCGCTGACCGGCAATCCGACGGCACTGCACACTTCCACCGGGATGTAGGTCGGCGGGGGCAGGGTGGTCACGGGTCCAGACCGTACCCCGATCGCCCCAACAGGGTGACAGCACGCGCCGTCGAGACCAGACTGGAATCAGCGGGGTCGGCCACCTTTATCGGCTGACCGTCCCGTTACTATCCGACCTGCCGAAAACCACACGCCGGGAGTTGATGTGAGCAGCGCAAGTTCGTCCCTGAACTCTTTCGGGGCCCGTGACACCCTGAAGGTCGGGTCCGAAAGTTACGAGATCTACCGCCTGGACGCGGTGCCGGGCACCGAGAAGCTGCCGTACAGCCTCAAGGTGCTCGCGGAGAATCTGCTGCGCACCGAGGACGGCGCCAACATCACCGGCGACCACATCAACGCGATCGCGAACTGGGATCCCGAGGCTGAGCCGAGCATCGAGATCCAGTTCACCCCGGCCCGTGTACTGATGCAGGACTTCACCGGAGTGCCCTGCATCGTCGACCTGGCCACCATGCGGGAGGCCGTCGCGGCCCTCGGCGGCGACCCGGACAAGGTCAACCCGCTCTCGCCCGCCGAGATGGTGATCGACCACTCCGTGATCCTGGACGTCTTCGGCACCGCTGACGCCTTCGAGCGCAACGTCGAACTCGAATACCAGCGCAATGGCGAGCGCTACCAGTTCCTGCGCTGGGGTCAGGGCGCCTTCGACGATTTCAAGGTCGTCCCGCCCGGCACCGGGATCGTGCATCAGGTCAACATCGAGTACCTGGCCCGCGTCGTGATGACCCGTAATGGTGTCGCGTACCCCGACACCTGCGTGGGCACCGACTCGCACACCACGATGGAGAACGGCCTCGGCGTGCTGGGCTGGGGCGTCGGCGGTATCGAAGCCGAGGCCGCGATGCTGGGCCAGCCGGTCTCGATGCTCATCCCCCGCGTGGTCGGCTTCAAGCTCACCGGCGAGATCAAGCCGGGCGTCACCGCCACCGACGTGGTGCTCACCGTCACCGACATGCTGCGCAAGCACGGCGTGGTCGGCAAGTTCGTCGAGTTCTACGGCAAGGGTGTGGCCGAGGTCCCGCTGGCCAACCGGGCCACCCTGGGCAATATGAGCCCCGAATTCGGCTCCACCGCCGCGATGTTCCCCATCGACGAGGTCACCATCGACTACCTGCGGCTGACCGGCCGAACCGACCAGCAGATCGCGCTGGTGGAGGCCTACGCCAAGGCGCAGGGCATGTGGCACGACCCCGACCACGAGCCGACGTTTTCCGAGTACATGGAACTCGACCTGTCCACGGTGGTGCCCTCGATCGCCGGACCGAAGCGGCCGCAGGACCGCATCGAGCTGTCCGACGCGAAGAACGCCTTCCGCAAGGACATCCACAACTACGTCGAGGAGAATCACCCGACGCCGGAGACCAAGCTCGACGAGGCCGTCGAGGAGTCCTTCCCGGCCAGCGATCCCGCGGCCCTGAGCTTCGCCGACAACGGTGCGCATGACATGCGGCCGTCGGCCGCCAACGGCTCGCACGGCCGGCCCAGCAACCCGGTGACGGTGAAATCGGCCGATCGCGGCGAGTTCGTCCTCGACCACGGCGCGGTGGTGGTGGCCGGGATCACCTCCTGCACCAACACCTCCAACCCCTCGGTGATGCTGGGCGCGGCCCTACTGGCCAAGAAGGCCGTCGAGAAGGGGCTGACCACCAAACCGTGGGTCAAGACCAACATGGCACCCGGCTCGCAGGTGGTCACCGACTACTACGAGAAGGCCGGCCTGTGGCCGTACCTGGAGAAGCTGGGTTACTACCTGGGCGGCTACGGGTGCACCACCTGCATCGGCAACACCGGACCTCTTCCCGACGAGATCTCCAAGGCGGTCAACGACAACGATCTGTCGGTCACGGCGGTTCTGTCCGGCAACCGCAACTTCGAGGGACGCATCTCCCCCGACGTCAAGATGAACTACCTGGCCTCCCCACCCCTGGTGATCGCCTACGGCATCGCCGGCACGATGGACTTCGACTTCGAGACCGATCCGCTGGGCCAGGACGCCGACGGCAACGACGTGTTCCTCAAGGACATCTGGCCGACTCAGAAGGAGATCAACGACACCATCGCGTCGTCGATCAACCGGGAGATGTTCGCCGAGAACTACGCCGATGTGTTCAAGGGTGACGAGCGCTGGCGGAATCTGCCCACCCCGTCGGGCAACACCTTCGCCTGGGACCCCGCGTCGACCTACGTGCGCAAAGCCCCGTACTTCGACGGAATGCCCGCCGAGCCTGCCCCGGTCACTGATATCACCGGCGCGAGGGTGCTTGCCCTGCTGGGCGATTCGGTGACCACCGACCACATCTCTCCGGCCGGTGCGATCAAGAAGGGCACCCCGGCTGCGCAGTACCTGGAGGCCAACGGTGTGCAGCCGGCGGACTTCAACTCGCTGGGCTCCCGCCGCGGCAACCACGAGGTGATGATCCGCGGCACCTTCGCCAACATCCGGCTGCGCAACCAGCTGCTGGACGACGTCTCCGGCGGTTACACCCGCGACTTCACCCAGCCCGGCGGACCGCAGGCGTTCATCTACGACGCGGCGCAGAACTACGCAGCGGCGGGCACTCCCCTGGTGGTCCTGGGCGGCAAGGAATACGGCTCCGGCTCGTCCCGGGACTGGGCGGCCAAGGGCACCCGGCTGCTGGGCGTGAAAGCGGTCATCACCGAGTCCTTCGAGCGCATTCACCGATCCAACCTGATCGGCATGGGTGTCATCCCGCTGCAGTTCCCGGCCGGGGAGTCCGCGGCCTCGCTGAAGCTGGACGGCACCGAGGTCTACGACATCACCGGCATCGAGGACCTCAACTCCGGCAAGACGCCCAAGACGGTGCGCGTCACCGCCACCAAGTCCGACGGCTCAGCGGTCGAGTTCGACGCCGTGGTGCGCATCGACACCCCCGGCGAGGCGGACTACTACCGCAACGGCGGCATCCTGCAGTACGTGCTGCGCAACATGCTGCGCAGCTGATGCTATTTCGGCGCGGTTTTCGTCGCTCATCGGCGAAAACCGCGCCGAAATTCTGGGGTCAGGCCAACTCGATGAGGTCTGCGTAGTCCTCGGACCAGTGATCCTCGGTGCCGTCGGGAAGCAGGACCACGCGCTGGGGTTCGAGCGCCTCGGCCGCGCCCGGGTCGTGCGTGACCAGGACCACCGCGCCGACGTAGCTGCGCAGCGCGTCGAGCACCTGCTCCCGGGAGGCCGGGTCAAGGTTGTTGGTGGGCTCGTCGAGCAGCAGCACGTTGGCCGTCGAGGCCACCAGGCCGGCCAGTGCCAGGCGGGTCTTCTCGCCGCCGGACAGGGTTCCGGCGGGCTGGTCGAGTTGCGGGCCGGAGAACATGAACGCCCCCAGCAGACCCCGTAGGTCCTGTTCACCGGTATCCGGGGCGGCGTGGCGGATGTTCTCCCACACCGTCGCGGCGTTGTCGATGGTGTCGTGCTCCTGGGCGAAGTACCCGATCTTGCAGCCGTACCCGGGTTCGACCGTGCCGGCGTCGGGAACCTCGGCGCCGGCGAGCACCCGCAGCAGCGTGGTCTTGCCGGCACCATTGAGGCCCAGCACGACCACCCGCGAACCGCGGTCGATCGCCAGGTCGACGCCGGTGAACACCTCCAGCGACCCGTAGTTCTTGGTCAGGCCGCTGGCCATCAGCGGGGTCTTCCCGCACGAAGCCGGTGTGGGAAACCGGATCTTGGCGACCTTGTCGGCGACTCGTTCGGCGTCGAGCTCGGCCATCATCCGCTCGGCGCGGCGCAGCATGTTCTGGGCGGCCACCGCCTTGGTGGCCTTGGCGCCCATCTTCGCGGCCTGCGCCCGCAGGGCGGACGCCTTCTTCTCGGCGTTGGCGCGCTCCCGGCGGCGGCGCTGCTCGTCGGTGGCCCGCGCGTCAAGGTACTTCTGCCAGCCCATGTTGTAGACGTCGGCCTCGCCGCGGACGGCGTCGAGGAACCAGACGCGGTTGACGACGTCGGCGAGCAGGCCCACATCGTGGCTGATGATCACCAGGCCGCCGCTGTAGACCTTGAGGAAGTCGCGCAACCAGCCGATGGAGTCGGCGTCAAGGTGGTTGGTCGGTTCGTCCAGCAGCAGCGTCGTATCGGTCCCGGCACCGCTCTCACTGGCGGCGAACAGGATCCGGGCCAATTCCACGCGGCGGCGCTGGCCGCCGGAGAGGGTGCGCAGCGGCTGGGTGAGCACCCGCTCGGGCAGGCCGAGGCTGGCGCAGATGCGGCCGGCTTCACTCTCGGCCGCATAACCGCCCAGAGCGGCGAACCGCTCCTCCAACTGCCCGTAGCGGCGGATGGCTTTGTCGCGGGCATCGTCGTCGACGACCTCGGCCATCAGAACCTGCTGCTTCTCGAGATCCGCCAGCAGGGTGTCCAGACCGCGCGCCGACAGCACGCGATCACGGGCCAGCACGTCGAGGTCGCCCTCGCGGGGGTCCTGGGGCAGGTAGCCGACCTCACCGCTCCGGGTGATGGTTCCCGCGTACGGATCGCCCTCGCCGGCCAGGATGCGCATGGTGGTGGTCTTGCCGGCACCGTTGCGACCGACCAGGCCGATGCGGTCGCCGGGCTGGACCCGCAGGGCCGGCCCCTCGGCGAGCAGCAGTGTGCGCGCGCCGGCCCGGACCTCCAGATCCGTTGCGGTGATCACGCGGAGAACCTCACTTATCGTCGGGAAAGACCGGGGCGCGCCGCTCGGCACGCGCGGCGACCGCTTCTTCGAAGTTAGCGGTGAGCAGGCGCACATAGAGTTGCCCGAGGCCCTCGGCCTGCATATGCCCCTCCAGGGTACCGGCGTCCAGTCCGGTCCACAGCGTGCGCTTGGTCAGTTCGACACCGGGACGGGAGAACGCCGCGATCTGCGAGGCCATCTCGTAGCAGGCGGGCAGCAGCTCGCCGTCGGGCACCCGGCGGGAAACCAAGCCGATGCGTTCGGCCTCCTCGGCGTCCACGTCTCGGCCGGTCAGCATGATCTCGAAGGCCCGGGAACTACCGATAGCCCTCGGGAGCAGATAGGAAAGTCCCAGTTCCGATGCCGTCAGTCCGTTGTTGATGCCGGCGGCGCGGAAGTAGGCACTCTCGGCCGCAACCCGGATATCGGCCGCCAGGGCCAGACAGAGGCCGCCGCCGATGGCCGCACCGTTGACCGCCGCGATGATCGGCTGGTGCAACCGGCGCATCGACAGGATCACCTCGTCGAGCACTTCCATGGACCGCAACCCGTAGGACGGCCGGGTGAGCCCTTCGACGTGCGGAACCGCGCCGGCCGACTTGTGGTCGGCCCCCGAGGAGAACCCGTGGCCCGCGCCGGTGAGCACGACCACCCGCACGTCGTTGTCGTGGTTCAACTCCGCGAAGGCCTCCCGCAACGGGAGCATCACGTCGAAGGCCATCGAATTCATCCGCTCGGGGCGGTTGAGCAGGACCAGCGCGATGTGCGGCTGGGGGCGCTCGACGAGGACCAAACCGGACTGACTCACCGTTGCACGCTATCGCGTGCCCGCCGGTCAGACCTCGGTGCCGGGCTGCTGCTTGGCGATCTCGGCGTCGATGTCCAGGGCGCGTACCTGCGAGATGAGGTCCTCCAAGGCGGCCGGGGGAATCATCCCCGGGTTGTTGAACACCAGATGCCCCTTCTTGAACGCCATCAGCGTCGGAATCGCCTGGATACCGGCAGCCGAGGCGAGTTGCTCCTCGGCCTCGGTGTCGACCTTGCCGAAGACGATGTCGGGATGCTGTTCGGAGGACTTGGTGAAGGTCGGCGCGAACGCGCGGCACGGACCGCACCACGAGGCCCAGAAGTCGACCAGCACGATCTCGTTGCCGGCGATGGTGTCGTTGAAATCCTTCTCGGTGAGGTCACGGGTAGCCATAACCGGGGCAACGCTCCGCGGTCCGATTGTGTTCCCGGGGGTCCCTTTAAGGCGATGCGCCCGGACTCAGACCGTGAAACCCAGTGCTCTCAATTGCTCTCGGCCGTCTTCGGTGATCTTGTCCGGGCCCCACGGCGGGTTCCACACCCAATTGATCTTCACGCCCTTGACCAGTCCGGAACCGACCAGGGCGGCCAGCGTCTGATCCTCGATGACGTCGGTCAGCGGGCAGGCCGGCGAGGTGAGCGTCATGTCGACCAGCGCCGTGGTGCCCGCGCCGTCGCCTTCAGAGGCCTCCTCGACACTGAGGCCGTAGACCAGCCCCAGGTCCACGACGTTGATGCCCAGTTCCGGGTCGACAACGTCGCGCATGGCCTCCTCCAGGTCCGCCAGAAATTCCTCGGATGCCGTGTCGGTCATTTCTCCTCCAGGTCTCTCGCCGTGCCCGCCCCCGCCTCGGCGAGGGCCGCCTTGAACGCCAGCCACCCCAGCAGGGCGCACTTCACCCGCGCGGGATACTTCGCCACCCCGGCGAAGGCGATGCCGTCGCCCAGGACGTCCTCGTCACCCTCGATCGTGCCCCGCGACGACACCATCTCGGTGAACGCCGTGACGGTCTTCAGCGCGTCACCGACCGACTGCCCGATCACCTGATCGGCCAGCACCGAGGTGGCGGCCTGGCTGATCGAGCAGCCCTGTCCGTCATAGGAGACGTCGAGGACCTGCTCGCCGTCATCGGAGAGGGCCACCCGCAAGGTGACCTCGTCGCCGCAGGTCGGGTTGACGTGATGCACCTCGGCGCCGAAGGGTTCGCGCAATCCGCGATGGTGCGGGTGTTTGTAGTGGTCCAGGATCACGTCCTGGTACATCTGCTCGAGTCGCATCAACGGTCCTCGAGGAGGTCGATCGCCCGCCGCACCCCGGCGACCAGCCGGTCGACCTCCTCGAGGGTGTTGTACACCGCGAAGGACGCCCGCACGGTGGCGGCCACCCCGAGACGGCGGTGCAACGGGGCGGCACAGTGATGTCCGACCCGAACGGCCACACCGTCGTCGTCGAGCACCTGCCCGACGTCGTGGGCATGCACCCCGTCGACCACGAAGGCCACCGGCGAGCGGCGTACGTCGGGGTCGGACGGGCCGATGATGCGCACCCCGGGGATGTCCGACAGGCCGGCGAGGGTCGCGGCGACCAGCCGTTGCTCGTGCGCCTCGACCCGGTCCATGCCGATGGCGCTGAGATAGCGGGCAGCGGCGGCCAATCCGACGACCTGGGAGATCATCTGGGTGCCGGCTTCGAAACGCTGGGGCGGAATGGCGTAGGTGGCCGACTCCATGGTCACCGTCTCGATCATCGACCCGCCGGTGAGGAACGGCGGCAGCGCGGCGAGCAACTCCGTGCGGCCGTAGAGGCCTCCGATCCCGGTGGGGCCGAGCATCTTGTGGCCGGAGAACGCGGCGAAGTCGACGTCCAGGGACGGCACGTCGACCGGCTGGTGCGGCACCGACTGGCAGGCGTCCAGCACCGTCAGTGCGCCGACCGACTTCGCCCGGGCCACCAACTCGGCGACCGGTGCGCCGGTACCGGTGACATTGGAGTGATGGGTGAAGGCGACGACCTTGACCCGCTCATCCAGGGTCAGGGAGTCGAGGTCGATGTGTCCGTCGTCGGTCATCCCGTACCAGCGCAGGGTGGCACCGGTCCGGCGCGCCAACTCCTGCCAGGGGATCAGATTGGCGTGGTGCTCCAGTTCGGTGGTGACGATGACGTCGCCGGGGCCGACGGATCCGCGGAATCTGTTGTCGCCCAGCACATAGGAGACCAGGTTGAGAGCCTCGGTGGCGTTTTTGGTGAACACCAGGTCTTCCGGTGCGGCGCCGACGAAGCCGGCGATATCGGCTCGGCCGTCCTCGAAGGCGTCGGTGGCCTCCTCCATGAGCTGATGGGCCCCGCGGTGCACCGCGCCGTTGGAGGTGGTCAAGAAGTGTCGTTCGGCGTCGAGCACCGGCAGCGGCTTCTGCGCGGTCGCCCCGGAGTCCAGGTAGGCCAGCCGGCGCCCGCCGCGCATGACCCGGCTGAGGATCGGGAAATCGGCGCGGATCTTCTCAACGTCGACGCCTGCGTCGACCGATGCCGTCATGCCGGGGCCTGGGCAGCGGCGCCCGCGCGGGTGAACCGCACGTAGCCGTTCTCCTCCAGTTCGTCGGCCAACTCCGGGCCGCCCGACTCGACGATGCGGCCGTCGACGAAGACGTGGACGAACTGCGGGTGGATGTACCGCAGGATCCGGGTGTAGTGCGTGATCAGCAGGACGCCGGCGTGCTCGGTCTCCGCATAGCGGTTCACCCCTTCGCTGACCACCCGCAAGGCGTCGACGTCGAGCCCGGAATCAGTCTCGTCCAGGATGGCGATCTTCGGCTTCAGCAGACCCAGCTGGAGGATCTCGTGGCGCTTCTTCTCACCGCCGGAGAAGCCCTCGTTGACGCTGCGCTCGCCGAACTGCGGGTCGATCTCGAGGTCCGCCATAGCGGCCTTGACCTCCTTGACCCAGTGCCGCAATTTCGGTGCCTCGCCACGGACCGCGGTGGCCGCGGTGCGCAGAAAATTCGACATCGAGACGCCGGGCACCTCGACCGGATACTGCATGGCCAGGAACAGACCCGCCCGGGCACGCTCGTCGACGCTCATCTCCAGGACGTCCTCACCGTCGAGGGTGATCGACCCCGAGGTGACGTGGTATTTGGGATGCCCGGCGATGGCATAGGACAACGTCGACTTGCCGGATCCGTTGGGGCCCATGACGGCATGGGTCTCCCCTGATTTCACCGTCAGGTTCACGCCCTTGAGGATCTCCTTCGCGGAGCCGTCGGCGTTGGCGACCGCGACGTGCAGATCCTTGATCTCCAGCGTGGATGTGTTCTGGGTGCTCATGCGTCAGTTCTCGATTCGGTGAAGGCCAATTCTTTTTCGATGGCGTCGGTCAATCGGTCGCGGACCGCCGGAACGGCGATCTTGGAGATGATCTCCCCGAAGAAACCGCGAACCACCAGTCGGCGGGCCTGATCCTCGGGGATACCCCTGGCCTGCAGGTAGAACAGCTGCTCGTCATCGAAACGGCCGGTGGCACTGGCATGCCCGGCCCCGACGATCTCGCCGGTCTCGATCTCGAGGTTGGGCACCGAATCGGCGCGGGCGCCGTCGGTCAGCACCAGATTGCGGTTGACCTCGAAGGTGTCGGTACCGGTGGCTTCGGCGCGGATCAGTACGTCGCCCACCCAGACGGTGTGGGCGTCGGGGCCGGTGGCCGCCGGGTCGCCTTGCAACGCGCCCTTGTAGAGGACGTTGGAGCGGCAGTTGGGCTGGGCGTGGTCCACCAGCAACCGCGACTCAAGATGCTGGCCGGTGTCGGCGAAATACAGGCCGAGCAGCTCGGCGTCGCCGCCGGGGGCGTCGAACCGCACCGTGGCGGCCATCCGCACCACCTCTCCGCCCAGGGTCACCGCGACGTGACGCAGCACGGCGTCGCGGCCCAACCGAGCGTGCTGCGCGCTGACATGCACCATGTCGTCGGCCCAGTCGGCGATCCACACGACGGTGACGCGCGCACCGTCGTCGAGGACGAACTCAACGTTGTCCGCGTAGGTCCCGCTGCCGCGAAGATCGATGACGAAGACCGCCTCGGCCAGGCGCCCGGCCCTGATCTGCAGGTGGCCGTAGGCAGTCCTGCCCGATCCGGGACCACTGACCGAGATATCCACCGGGTCACCGACCGCGGTTGCGTCGGCGACGGTGACGATCGTGGCCTGCTCGAACGCCGAGAACGCCTGGGCGGCAACGCGATCGGCGGGAACGCCGGCTTCCCCGAGGCGCCGGTCGCCACGGCCGACGGTCTCGACGCTCACACCGGGCCGCTCAGCGACGGTGACCGTCGCGTTTCCGGTCGCCGGCGCCGACCCATCGTGCAGGCCGCGCAACCGCTTCAGCGGGGTGAACCGCCACAGCTCGTCGCGGCCGCCCGGCACCTCGAAGGCGTCGACGTCGAAGGAACTGAACTGCTCGCCTTTGTTAACGGAGACGGCGGACGAACCCTCCACCGCCTCGGTCAGATTCGTCATCAGCCGACCGCCCCTTCCATCTGCAGTTCGATCAGCCGGTTGAGTTCGAGGGCATATTCCATCGGCAACTCCTTGGCGATCGGCTCGACGAACCCGCGGACCACCATCGCCATCGCCTCGTCCTCGGTGAGCCCGCGGCTCATCAGGTAGAACATCTGGTCCTCGCTGACCTTCGAGACGGTGGCCTCGTGACCCATGGTGACGTCGTCCTCACGGATGTCGACGTAGGGATAGGTGTCGCTGCGGCTGACGGTGTCGACCAGCAGCGCATCGCATTTCACGCTGGACCGCGAGCCGTGGGCGCCCTTGTTGACCTGGACCAGGCCGCGGTAGGAGGCCCGGCCTCCGCCCCGGGCGACCGACTTGGACACGATATTGCTCGAGGTGTTCGGGGCCAGGTGCAGCATCTTGGCGCCGGTGTCCTGGTGCTGACCCTCGCCGGCGAAGGCGATCGAGAGCACCTCCCCCTTGGCGTGCTCGCCGGTCATCCACACCGCCGGATACTTCATGGTGACCTTGGAGCCGATGTTGCCGTCGATCCACTCCATCGTGGCGCCGGCCTCGGCACGGGCCCGCTTCGTGACCAGGTTGTAGACGTTGTTGGACCAGTTCTGGATGGTCGTGTACCGCACCCGCGCATGGGGTTTGACGATGATCTCGACCACCGCCGAATGCAGCGAGTCGCTCTTGTAGATGGGCGCGGTGCAGCCCTCGACGTAGTGCACGTAGGACCCCTCGTCGGCGATGATCAGGGTCCGCTCGAACTGGCCCATGTTCTCGGTGTTGATCCGGAAGTAGGCCTGCAACGGGATGTCGACATGCACGCCCGGCGGCACGTAGATGAACGAACCGCCGGACCACACCGCGGTGTTGAGCGCTGAGAACTTGTTGTCCCCGGCCGGGATCACGGTGCCGAAGTACTGCTTGAAGATCTCCGGGTGCTCTTTCAGTCCGGTATCGGTGTCGAGGAAGATAACCCCTTGTGCCTCAAGGTCTTCCCGAATCTGGTGGTACACAACTTCGCTCTCGTACTGGGCCGCTACACCCGCCACCAGCCGCTGCTTCTCGGCCTCTGGGATGCCCAGGCGGTCATACGTCCGCTTGATGTCCTCGGGCAGTTCCTCCCACGAGGTCGCCTGCTTCTCGGTGGACCGTACGAAATACTTGATGTTGTCGAAGTCGATGCCCGACAGCTCCGAGCCCCACCGGGGCATCGGCTTCTTGTCGAAGGTGCGGAGCGCCCGCAGGCGGACGTCGAGCATCCACTCCGGCTCGTCCTTCTTCGCCGAGATGTCGCGCACCACCGCCTCGGAAAGCCCGCGCTGCGCACTGGCCCCGGCGGTGTCGGAGTCGGCCCAGCCGTAGCCGTACCGGCCGAGCGAGGCGATGGTCTCCTCTTGGCTGAGCGGCTGGGCTTCTGGTGCGGTCGTCATGACGGCGCTCCTTGCTCGTTGTGGGTTGGCTCGTTGTCGGGTGCGGGGTTCTTGG
>Ga0209607_1001523_pt1 | contig 19352 bp, 22 predicted proteins | sample AD_UKC117_MetaG_FD_184413 | JGI IMG/M metagenome (GOLD analysis project Ga0209607, IMG submission 184413) | Active sludge microbial communities of municipal wastewater-treating anaerobic digesters from Hong Kong - AD_UKC117_MetaG (SPAdes)... | ecosystem: Engineered > Bioreactor > Anaerobic >... | reverse complement strand
CCTGGCACCCGAGCCCACGCTGGAGAGCTTCTTCCCCGGCGGCAACGCCGAGGCGCTGGCTCATCTGCGCCTGTGGGCTGGCGGCGCGGCGGCGCGTTCGCCGGTGCCGCTGTACCTGTGGGGCGAATCCGGCAGCGGCAAGACGCACCTGCTGCGCGCCGCCCGCCAGGCGCTGGAGCGCGCTGGCGGCCAGGTCGGCTGGCTGGGGCCGCAGTCGCCGCCGCAGGCCGCCTTCCAGCCGCACTGGGACGCCGTGATGTTCGACGACGTGCACCTGTTCAACGCCGAGCAGCAGCACACCGCGTTCAACTGGTTCGTCAACGCCGTCTCGCCGCCGCAGGGCGCGCCGCGCGGCGTGCTGGCCGCCGGCCGCCTGCCGCCGGCCGACCTGCCGCTGCGCGAAGACCTGCGCACCCGCCTGGGCTGGGGCCATGTGTTCGAATTGCAGGTGCCGACCGAGGCCGAGCGCCGCGCCGTGCTGCGCCGCGCGGCCGACGCACGCGGCCTGTTCCTGCCCGACGAGGTGATGGATTTCATCCTGGCACGCTTCTCGCGCGACCTGGGCAACCTGATCGCGCTGCTCGACCGGCTGGACGCCTACGCCCTGCAGACCAAGCGCGCGGTGACCATCCCGCTGCTCAAGGAAATGCTTCAGGATTCATAGCTGCCTGCGCCCGCCCTGCAAGGGATGCAGGCCGATTTGTTCATGAAAATCGCACTGTTCGATCTCGACCACACACTGCTTCCGCTGGATTCCGACCACGCCTGGGGGGAGTTCACCACCCGCATCGGCTGGACCGACGCCGGCGACTTCCAGCGCCGCAACGACGCCTTCTACGCCCAGTACCAGGCCGGCACGCTGGACATCCACGACTACGTGCGCTTTGCCACCGCCGCCACCCGCGCGGCCGGCCCGCAGGCGGCGGCCGAGGCGCAGGCGCGCTTCATGCGCGAGGTGATCGCCCCGGCCATCCGGCCGCAGGCGCGCGCGCTGATCGAATCGCACCGCGCCGCGGGCGACCAGCTGGCCATCGTCACCGCCACCAACGAGTTCGTCACCCGCCCGATCGCCGAGGCGCTGGGCGTGCCGGAGCTGATCGCCGTGCGGCTGGCGCGCGACGCCGGCGGCTGGATCACCGGCGAGATCGAGGGCACGCCCTCGTTCCGCGAAGGCAAGGTGGTGCGCGTGGGCGAATGGCTGGCCGGGCGTGGCCTGGGCTGGGCCAACGCCGACATGGCCTTCTATTCCGATTCCCCCAACGACCTGCCGCTGCTGGACAAGGTGCAGCGGCCCGTGGCCACCAACCCGGGGCCGGCGCTGCGCCGCATCGCCGTGCAGCGCGGCTGGCCCATCCTGGAACTGTTTTCTAATCCCACCCCATGATCAAGCAATTCATCGGCAAGCTGCTGGGCAAGCCCGGCACTTCGGGCAAGCAGCGCTTCGGCAAGCGCGTGGAAGTGGGGCCCGAGGTGCACCGCATCGACCTGGCGCTGGTCGATCCGCGCGCCATCAACGTGGTGGCCACGCTCAAGCAGGCGGGGTATGAGGCCTACATCGTCGGCGGCGCGGTGCGCGACCTGCTGCTGGGCCTCAAGCCCAAGGATTTCGACGTCGCCACCAACGCCACGCCGGAGCAGGTGAAGGGGCTGTTCCGGCGCGCCTTCATCATCGGCCGGCGCTTCCGCATCGTGCACGTGGTGCACGGGCGCGGGCGCGAGCACGAGGTGATCGAGGTCTCCACCTTCCGCGCCTACCTCGACAGCGCCGCCGCCGAGCAGGTGAGCGGCAACGAGCGCACCAGCAAGGCCCAGCTGGCCGGCATGACGCACGCCGTGGACGCCAGCGGCCGCGTGCTGCGCGACAACGTCTGGGGCCCGCAGAACGAGGACGCCGCGCGGCGCGACTTCACCATCAACGCCATGTACTACGACCCGCAGACGCAGGTGGTGGTCGATTACCACGGCGGCATCGGCGACGCGCAGAAAAAGCGCCTGCGCATGATTGGCGACGCCCCCGCCCGCTACCGCGAGGACCCGGTGCGCATCCTGCGGGCGGTGCGCTTCGCGGCCAAGCTGGCGCCGCTGGGCTTCAGGCTGGAACCCAAGACCGGCAAGCCGCTGGTCGAGCTGCGCGGGCTGCTGGCCGACGTGCCGCAGAGCCGCATGTTCGACGAGATGCTGAAGCTGCTGCAGACCGGGCACGCGCTCTCCAGCGTGGAGCAGCTCAAGGGCCTGGGCCTGGCCAGGGGCGTGTACCCGCTGCTCGACCTGGCGGTGGAGCGCGCGCAGGACCCGTTCGTGCGCTCGGCGCTGCAGGACACCGACCGCCGCGTGGGCGAGGGCAAGCCGGTGGCGCCCTCGTTCCTGCTGGCGGCCGTGCTGTGGCAGGACGTGCGCGACGGTTGGGCGCGCCGCCAGCAGGCCGGCGAGCACCCGTTCCCGGCGCTGCAGGCGGCCATCGACGAGGTGTTCGACGCCCGCATCGGCGATGTCTCCGGTCGCGGCAAGCTGGGCGCCGACATGCGCGAGATCTGGATGATGCAGCCGCGCTTCGAGAAGCGCGCCGGCTCCAGCCCGTTCGGCCTGGTCGAGCAGCCGCGCTTCCGGGCCGGCTTCGACTTCCTGCGCCTGCGCGCCGACGTGGGCGAGGCGCCCGAGGCGCTGGCCGACTGGTGGCAGGAGTTCAGCCTGGCCAGCCAGGCCGCGCGCGAAGACCTGGTGGAACAGGTGCGGCAGGAGAAGAAAACCCAGCCGCGCGTGCGCCGCGCGCCCCGCCCGGCGGACGCACCCGCGCCCACCGGCAAGCCGCCCGCGCAGGCCGCCACGAGCGAGGCGGGCGCAGACGCTGCCGAGGGTGCCGAAGCCCCGCCGGCCCGCAAGCGCCGCCGCCGGCGCCGCAAGCCGGGCAGTGGCGCCGGCGCCACGGGAGCGGAGGGCGGCGGCGAGGGTTGAGCCGAGCCTCCATCCAGCCCTCTTCGACGCGGCCATCCCATGCAGTCCCCGGCCACCGCCCCCGAACGCCCAGAAGTCACGGCCTACGTGGGCCTGGGCGCCAACCTGGGCGACGCCGCGCAGGGCGTGCGGCAGGCCATCGGCGCGCTGGCGGCGCTGCCGCACAGCCGGCTGCTGGCCGCGTCCAGCCTGTACGGCAGCGCGCCGCACCAGGCCGAGGGGCCGGATTTCGTCAACGCAGTGGTGGCGCTGGCCACGCGGCTGACGGCGCCGGCGCTGCTGGCGGAGCTGCAGCGCATCGAAGCGGCGGCGGGCCGCGAGCGGCCGTTTCGGCACGCGCCGCGTACGCTCGATCTGGATCTGCTGCGCTACGGCAGCGCCACCGTGCAAAGCCCGGCGCTCACGCTGCCGCACCCGCGCATGATGGAGCGCGCCTTCGTGCTGGTGCCGCTGGCCGAGATCGCGCCTCAGCTCGTGCCGCCCGCGGCGCTGGCCGCCGTGGCCGGTCAGCCGGTGCGGCGGCTGGATCGGGTTTCATGAATGTTTTTGGCCTCCAGCCCAATATTGACAGGCGCAGGAAGCTATGAAAATTGTAGTCATCCAGGGAAGACCATGAACCTCACTTCGCTCCCGATTCCGCTCCAGACCGCCTTGCTGCTGGTGTGCAGCAACGTGTTCATGACCTTCGCCTGGTACGGGCACCTGAAGAACCTCGGTTCCTCGCCCTGGTACGTGGCGGCGCTGGTGAGCTGGGGCATCGCGCTGTTCGAATACCTGTTCCAGGTGCCGGCCAACCGCATCGGCGCGCAGCAGCTCAGCCTGGGGCAGCTGAAGATCATGCAGGAGGTGATCACGCTGTCGGTGTTCGTGCCCTTCGCCGTGTTCTACATGAAGCAGCCGCCGCGGCTGGACTTCCTGTGGGCCGGGCTGTGCATGATGGGCGCGGTGTACTTCGTGTTCCGCGGCAACTGAGTTGGTCTGGTCCCACAGCCGTCGGAAGGCGGGGTGGGGCGAGGCGGTAAACTTGCGCCAGTCATCGAACCGTCACCGGCGGTTCATGCGTTTGTCATCATTCCCGGAGCGCCCCGATGCTGTTTGCCAAGCTGTTGCCCAAGGAGGGCAATTTTTTTGAGCTCTTCAACCAGCATGGGCAGCAGATCGTGGCCGCCGCGCGCGCCTTCGGTCGCATGATCGAGCACTACGGCGACACGACCTTGCGCGAGCAGCACGCTGGCGAGGTGGACGCCGCCGAGCGCGCCGCCGACCGCGTGACGCACGAGGTCAACCGCCTCATCCACACCACCTTCATCACCCCGATCGACCGCGAGCAGATCCACCAGCTCATCAACCTGATGGACGACGTGGCGGATCTGCTGCAGGACGCGGCCGAGACCATGCACCTGTACGACGTGCGCCGCATGACGCCGGAGATCACGCAGCTGGCCGATCTGTCCATGCGCTGCTGTGAGCGCGTGGCGCACGCGGTGAGTCTGCTGGGCGGCATCGCCCAACCGAGCGGCGCCGAGGCCGCGCTCAAGACCTGCGAGGAGATCGACAAGCTCGAATCCGACGCCGACCGCGTGATGCGCGCAGCCATGAGCAAGCTGTTCCGCCAGGAATCCGACGTGCGCGAGCTGATCAAGCTCAAGGCCATCTACGAGCTGCTGGAAACCATCACCGACAAGTGCGAGGACGTGGCCAACCAGATCGAAGGCATCGTGCTCGAGAACTCATGAGCCGGCCGCACCGTCTTTCATCGCACGCCGGGCGCGCCGCCGCTCCGCGCTTCTTCTAGACCCACCGCACCCTCATGGAAATCGCGCAAGCAGCCCTCTGGGTCGTCGTGATGCTGGTAGCGCTGGCCGTGCTGTTCGACTTCATGAACGGCTTTCACGATGCGGCCAACTCCATCGCCACCGTGGTGTCCACCGGCGTGCTCAAGCCGACGCAGGCGGTGGTCTTCGCGGCCTTCTTCAACGTGGTGGCGTACTTCGTGTTCCACCTCTCGGTGGCAGCCACGGTGGGCAAGGGCATCGTGCAGCCCGGCGTGGTGGACGTGAACGTGGTGTTCGGCGCGCTGGCCGGGGCCATCACCTGGAACGTGGTCACCTGGTACTACGGCATTCCCAGCAGCTCGTCGCACGCGCTGATCGGCGGCATCGTGGGCGCGGCGCTGGCCAAGGCCGGCTGGAGCGTGCTGATCGCCGGCGGCATCCTGAAGACGGTGCTGTTCATCTTCGTCTCGCCGCTGCTGGGCTTTCTGCTGGGCTCGCTGATGATGGTGCTGGTGGCCTGGGTGTTCCGCCGCACCGGCCCGCGCAAGGTGGACAAGTGGTTCCGCCGCCTGCAGCTGCTTTCGGCCGGCGCCTACAGCCTGGGCCACGGCGGCAACGACGCGCAGAAGACCATCGGCATCATCTGGATGCTGCTCATCGCCACCGGCCACGCCGCCGCCAGCGACGCCGCGCCGCCCCTGTGGACCATCGTGATCTGCTACATGGCCATCGGCCTGGGCACCATGTTCGGCGGCTGGCGCATCGTCAAGACCATGGGCCAGAAGATCACCAAGCTCAAGCCGGTGGGCGGTTTCTGCGCCGAGACCGGTGGTGCCCTGACGCTGTTCCTGGCCACGGCGCTGGGCATCCCGGTATCCACCACCCACACCATCACGGGCGCCATCGTCGGCGTCGGTTCCACCCAGCGCGCCGCGGCCGTGCGCTGGGGCGTGGCGGGCAACATCATCTGGGCCTGGGCGCTGACCATTCCGGCCAGCGCGCTGGTGGCGGCGCTGGCCTACTGGGTCAGCCGCGTGCTGTTCTGATCGATCCTGATTTGATAGCTGGCTGCGCCCGCCAGCAGCGGGCTGGAGGCCGATTCGGCTAAAAAACGCGCCGCTGAACTGGTTCTGCACCGTCGGCCTGATGCCCAACGGCCACATCTCAAACCGGGTCTGCGCGCGCACTGCGCAGTGCCACCTGGCCGGCTACTGGGAAATCTTCCGCGCCTCTTCCACCTGGTATTCGAAGTAGTGCTGGAAGCTGAACGCCAGGCTGGCCATCAGGATGGCGGTGCCGACCATCAGCGACACGGCGATGCCGATCACCGTGAACCAGTTGGTCTGGCCGGGGGCGGCGTCGGCGGGCGCCTGGGGGTTGTAGCGCGCGTTCCACTTTTCGGGCGTCATCAGCCCGTAGACGATGGCCGTGAGTGCGCAGGCAGCGATGGTGAAGCCCAGCAGCGGGATCAGCACCCAGCTCCATTGGTCGTCGATGCCGTAGTCGAGGATGCGCTGGACGCCGTACAGGCCGAACGCGGTGGGAATGGGCAGCAACCAGCCAAGCAGGTCGCCGAAGCCCTTCAGGTAGAAGCGGTGCAGGCCCAGCGGGCCGCCGAAGAAGGTGAGCCAGACGGTGAGGGTCTTGTTTTTCATGGGTTCGCGGGCAGGGTGGAGGCGCCGGCGCCGAGGGCTTTTTCCATCAGCACGATGTCCAGCCAGCGGTTGAACTTGAAGCCGCAGGCGCCAATGGTGCCCACGTGGTCGAAGCCAGTGGCACGGTGCAGGCCGACGGAGCCGGTGTTGCCCGAGTCGCCGATCACGGCGATCAGCTTGCGCACGCCGGCCCGCTGGGCGGCGGCGCACAGCTCGGCCAGCAGCACGCGGCCCAGGCCGCGGCCCTGGGCCTCGGGCGCCAGGTAGATCGAGTCCTCGGCCGAGAAGCGGTAGGCCGGCCGCGGCTTGAACCAGTTGCAGTACGCGTAGCCGAGCACGGTGCTGCCTTCCACGGCCACTAGCCAGGGCAGGCCGCGGCCCAGCACCTCGGCGCGGCGCTGAGCCATGTCGGCGGCGCTGGGCGGGTCGATCTCGAAGGTGCCGGTGCCGTGCAGCACGTGGTGGGCGTAGATGGCGGCGATGGCGGGCACGTCGGCCTCGGTGCTGGGGCGGATCAGCGGCATGGCGGGTGGGTGATGGAAAGGGCGCCGGGCAGGACCGCGGGGCGGGCCGGCAAAGACGTCGAAAGGCCCGATTGTGCCCAATGCCGGCGCCGGGCAGGCGGCGCCCGGTATGCGGGGCTGTCGGGAGGCTGGCGCCGGCGCCGCGCAACCGGTTATAATCAAAGGCTTTTCGGTGTGTCGCTGGCCGGGTGGCCATGTCGCGTGTCTCAGCACCGGAGGAACCCGCTGCCGTTTCGCTTGCAGCCCAGGGCTTGAAGCCAGGGCGCGGAGGAGGGCAGTGGTCTTACCACCCACAGGATCCAAAAAATGGTCGTGATTCGTCTTTCCCGTGGCGGCGCCAAGGCCCGTCCGTTCTACAACATCGTCGTTGCCGACAAGCGCGTGCGCCGTGATGGCCGCTTCATCGAGCGCATCGGTTTCTACAACCCCGGCGCGGTCGAGGGTGAAGAGGGCCTGCGCATTGCGCATGACCGCCTGGCCTACTGGAAGAGCGTGGGCGCGCAGACGTCGCCCACGGTGGACCGTCTGGCCAAGCAAGCTCCGGCTCCCGCCGCCGCCTGATGGCTTGATGCTGCCCGGGCCTGAACCGGCCGAATTGCCACCCGACGCGGTGGAAGTCGGCCGCATCATTGACGCCTGGGGCATCAAGGGCTGGTTCAAGATCCAGCCCTACAGCGCCTCCCCGGAGGCGCTTTTTTCTTCCCGCCGCTGGTTCATCCAGCCGTCCGAGCGCGGCGCTCGGCGCTTCGAGGGCACGCTCCGGCTGGCCATCCGCGAGGCGCGCGAGCATGGTGACGCGGTGGTGGCCACCTCGCCCGACGTGCCCGACCGCAACGCCGCCGAGCAACTCAAGGGCGCCCACATCTTCATCGCGCGCTCCTCCTTTCCCACGCCGGCCGAAGGCGAGTTCTACTGGGTCGACCTGATCGGCCTGGCGGTCGTCAACCGCGAAGGCGTGGCGCTGGGCCAAGTGAAGGATCTGCTCTCCAACGGCCCACAGGACGTGCTGGTGGTGAGCGATGACAGCCAGGGCCCCAAGCCCGTCGAGCGCCTGATTCCCTTTGTCGATGCCTACGTGGACGGTGTGGACATGGAAGCCCGTCGCATCACGGTGGACTGGCAGCCTGATTACTGACCCGGCCAGTGAGTTCGCCGGGCGGCAACGCCCGCCCCGGACTGGCGCCAGGCTTCGACAGGCTCAGCCCGAACGGTTGGACAAGAGCAAGGCTCGTTTCACTGCGGGTGACCGGTTCTTACAGCGCCGGACACAGGAGAGGTGCCCGCAAATAAGCTCTACGAGGGCGTCTTCAGGCGGTCGCGGAGCAGGCCATTCCAGCGACCGTCGTGGCCAGGCTTGTACCGGCCAGTGGCGGAGTCCTCCCTCACGAAGCAAGAGGGGGAAGGCGCGCCAGCGACTCAGGGGGTGCCTTATTTCGGTGAAACCTGCACAAAGATCTCGCCCTGCTTGACCATGCCCAGGTCTGTGCGGGCTTTCTCTTCCACCGTGGCCAGGCCGGTTTTCAGATCGGTGACCTCGTTCTGGAGCTGGTCGATGGCCTGCTGGGTGCGCACATTGGCGGCCTTCTGCTCGTCCAGCTTGCGTTGCAGCACGGCCACGTTGGGCACGCTGCCCCGGCCGAACCAGAGCTGGCCGTGCAGCACCACCAGGATCAGCAGCAAAACCGCCGGAATGAATCGTTGGCTCATGCCTGGAGGTGCTTGGGGCGCTTGTGGATCAAGGGTGGCGTGCTATCTTTTCAGTATAACGCAGCCACCCTTGGTATCCAACCCCCGCGCCCCGGGGGCCTTCAGCGCAGGTTGTAGAAGGCGTCGCGGCCGGGGTATTGCGCCATGTCGCCCAGGTCTTCCTCGATGCGCAGCAGCTGGTTGTACTTGGCCATGCGGTCCGAGCGGCTCAGGCTGCCGGTCTTGATCTGGCCGGCGTTGGTGCCCACGGCGATGTCGGCGATGGTGCTGTCCTCCGTCTCGCCCGAGCGGTGGCTGATCACGGCGGTGTAGCCGGCGCGCTTGGCCATCTCGATGGCCTGGAAGGTCTCGGTCAGGGTGCCGATCTGGTTGATCTTGATGAGGATCGAGTTGGCGATGTGCTTGTCGATGCCTTCCTTCAGGATCTTGGTGTTGGTGACGAACAGGTCGTCGCCCACCAGCTGGACCTTCTGGCCCAGCTTCTCGGTCAGCAGCTTCCATCCGTCCCAGTCGCCCTCGGCCATGCCGTCCTCGACGCTGATGATGGGGTACTTGTCGACCCAGGTGGCCAGCATGTCGGCCCATTGCTCGGGCGACAGCTGCACGCCGCCTTCGCCCTCCAGCACGTACATGCCGTCCTTGTAGAACTCGCTGGAAGCACAGTCCAGCCCCAGCACGATGTCCTGGCCGGCGGTGTAGCCGGCATCGGCGATGGCCTGCAGGATGAGCTGGATGGCGGCCTCGTGGTTCTCGACGTTGGGGGCGAAGCCGCCTTCGTCGCCCACGGCCACGCTCATGCCCTTGTCGTGGATGATCTTCTTGAGCGCGTGGAACACCTCGGCGCCGTAGCGCAGCGCTTCGCGGAAGCTGGGCGCGCCCACCGGGATGATCATGAACTCCTGCAGGTCCAGGTTGTTGTTGGCGTGGGCGCCGCCGTTGATGACGTTCATCATCGGCACCGGCAGCTGGCAGCCGTTCATGCCGCCGAAGTAGCGGTACAGCGGGAGGCCGGATTCCTCGGCCGCCGCGCGCGCCACGGCCATGCTGACGGCCAGCATGGCGTTGGCGCCCAGGCGGCTCTTGTTCTCGGTGCCGTCCAGGTCGATCAGGGTCTTGTCGAGAAAGGCCTGCTCGGTGGCGTCCAGGCCCAGCACGGCTTCGGAGATTTCGGTGTTGATGTGCTCCACCGCCTTCAGCACGCCCTTGCCCAGGTAGCGGCTCTTGTCGCCGTCGCGCAGCTCGATCGCCTCGCGCGAGCCGGTGGAGGCACCGCTGGGCACGGCCGCGCGGCCCATCACGCCGCTTTCCAGCAGCACGTCGCATTCGACGGTGGGGTTGCCGCGGCTGTCGAGGATCTCGCGGCCGACGATGTCAACGATGGCACTCATGGTTCACTTCCTTAGAGTCGATGAATATTGAACAAAAAGGCCTGCAGCCCTTGTATGACGGGCGTAAACAGCTATCAAATTTATAGTAATGGCCAATCCGGCTCAGACACCTTCCACGGCCACGATGCGCATGATCGCGGCGCCCTCGCGCGCCTTGCGCGCCCGGAGGTACTCTGCCGAGTGGTAGAACGCCTTGGCGGCCTCGAAACTGGGAAACCTGGCGATCACCACGCGCTCGGGTTGCCAGTCACCCTCCATCACCTCCGTCTGGCCGCCGCGCACGCAGATTTCGGCGTTGTGGGCCTGGAAGGCTGCCGTGGACCACTTCTTGTAGTCCTCGTATTGCTCAGGATTGGTGACGCTGACGTTGGCAACGATGTAGCCACTGGGCATGGCGGATGACTCCTTGTCAGGCGAGGAAATCGTTTTCGAGAAAAGGCTGGCGCTTGGTGACCTGATCGAGTGCCACCAAGGTTTCGAGCAGGGCGCGCATGTGCCTGAGCGGCACGGCGTTGGGTCCGTCGGACAGTGCCTTGGCCGGGTCCGGGTGGGTTTCCATGAAAAGGCCCGCCACGCCCACCGCCACCGCGGCGCGCGCCAGCACGGGCACCATCTCGCGCTGACCACCGCTGCTGGTGCCCTGGCCGCCAGGCAGCTGCACGGAGTGCGTGGCGTCGAACACCACCGGCGCGCCGGTTTCGCGCATGATGGCCAGGCTGCGCATGTCGCTTACCAGGTTGTTGTAGCCAAAGCTGGCGCCGCGCTCGCAGGCCATGAAGTTGTCGGTCGGCAGGCCTTTCTCAGCCGCTGCCGCACGTGCCTTGTCGATCACGTTCTTCATGTCGTGCGGCGCGAGGAACTGGCCCTTCTTGATGTTCACCGGCTTGCCCGACTGCGCCACGGCGCGGATGAAATCGGTCTGCCGGCACAAGAAGGCAGGGGTCTGCAGCACGTCCACCACCTGGGCGACGGCAGGGATCTCGGCTTCGGAGTGCACGTCGGTCAGCACCGGCACGCCCAGCTCCTTCTTCACCTTGGCGAGGATGTCCAGCCCGGCGCTCATGCCCGGGCCGCGAAAGCTGGTGCCCGACGAGCGGTTGGCCTTGTCGTAGCTGCTCTTGAAGATGAACGGGATGCCCAGGCTGGCGGTGATGTCCCTGAGCTGGCCCGCCACATCCATCTGCAGCTGCTCGCTCTCGACAACGCAGGGGCCGGCGATCAGGAAGAACGGCTGGCTCAGGCCGATGTCGAATCCGCAGAGCTTCACTTCACCGCCTTCAGTGTCTTGGCGCCTTCCTGGCCGGCGCGGGCGCCGTGGTGCTCCAGCGCGGCCCTGATGAAGGCGTTGAACAACGGATGGCCGTCCCACGGCGTGCTTTTGAACTCGGGGTGGAACTGCACGCCGATGAACCAGGGGTGCGCGGATTGCGGCAGTTCGACGATCTCGGTCAGGTGTTCACGCTGCGTCAGGGCGGAGATCACCAGGCCTGCGTCGCGCAGCTTGTCGAGGTAATGGACGTTGGCTTCGTAGCGGTGGCGGTGCCGCTCGGTCACCACGTCGCCGTAGATCTGGTGCGCCAGCGTGCCGGGCTGCACGTCGGAGCTTTGCGCGCCCAGGCGCATGGTGCCGCCAAGATCGGACTTTTCGGTGCGCTTCTGGATGCTGCCGTCCTTGTCCTGCCATTCGGTGATCAGGGCGATGACAGGGTGGGGCGTGTCCGGGTCGAATTCGGTGCTGTTGGCGTTGGCGAGGCCGGCGACGTCGCGCGCGTACTCGATGGTGGCTACCTGCATGCCCAGGCAGATGCCCAGATAGGGCACCTTGTGCTCGCGGGCGTAGCGGGCAGTGGCGATCTTGCCTTCGATGCCGCGCGATCCGAACCCGCCCGGCACCAGGATGGCGTCGTATTTGGCGAGCTGCGCAACGTTGGCGGGCGTGATGGTTTCCGAATCGATGTGGTCGATGGTCACGCGCGCATGGTTGTGCATGCCGGCATGGCGCAGCGCCTCGTTGACGGACTTGTAGCTGTCGGTCAGGTCCACGTACTTGCCGACCATGGCGATGGTCACCGCGCCTTGCGGGTGCTCGACTTCGTGCACCAGCGCGTCCCAGCGCTTGAGGTTGGCCGGCGGCGTGTTCAGGCGCAGCTTGTCGCAGATCAGGCCGTCGAGGCCCTGCTCGTGCAGCATGCGCGGCACCTTGTAGATGCTGTCCACGTCCCACATGCTGATCACGCCCCATTCGGCCACGTTGGTGAACAGGCTGATCTTCTCGCGCTCCTCGTCCGGAATCGGCCGGTCGGCGCGGCAGAGCAGGGCGTCGGGCTGGATGCCGATCTCGCGCAGCTTCTGCACCGTGTGCTGGGTGGGTTTGGTCTTGAGTTCGCCCGCGGCGGCGATCCACGGCAGGTAGGTCAGGTGCACGAAGGCGCTCTGGTTGGCGCCGAGCTTGAGGCTGAGCTGGCGCACCGCCTCCAGGAAGGGCAGCGATTCGATGTCGCCGACGGTGCCGCCGATCTCGACGATGGCCACATCCACCGCGCCGGCGGTGCCAAAGCCGGCGCCGCGCTTGATGAAATCCTGGATTTCGTTGGTGACGTGCGGGATCACCTGCACGGTCTTGCCCAGGTAGTCGCCGCGGCGCTCTTTCTCGAGCACGCTCTTGTAGATCTGGCCCGTGGTGAAGTTGTTGGTGCGCTTCATCCGGGTGGTGATGAAGCGCTCGTAATGGCCCAGGTCCAGGTCGGTTTCGGCGCCGTCGTCGGTGACGAAGACCTCGCCGTGCTGGAAGGGACTCATGGTGCCCGGATCCACGTTCAGGTAGGGATCCAGCTTGATGAGGGTGACTTTGAGGCCGCGCGATTCGAGGATCGCGGCCAGGGAGGCCGAGGCGATTCCCTTGCCCAGGGAAGACACCACACCGCCGGTGACGAAGACGAATTTGGTCATGTCAGGACGAAGGCCCGCGCCTTCGCTCGGTGGGAAAGGCGGATTATAGAAGCCCGGCCTCTGCTACATTGCCCGCCATGAACGCTGATGACCTCGTGGGCGAGCTCGCCGGCCGCCACATCGTGCTCGGTCTGTCGGGCGGCGCGGCCTGCTTCAAGGCCGCCGAATTCTGCCGTGCGCTCCAGCGCGCCGGCGCCACGGTGCAGGTGGTGATGACCGAGGCAGCCTGCCAGTTCATCACGCCCGTGGCCATGCAGGCGCTCTCGGGCCGGCCGGTCTACACCTCGCAGTGGGATGCGCGGCCGGGCAACAACATGGCGCACATCAACCTGAGCCGCGAGGCCGATGCCATCGTGGTGGCACCGGCCAGCGCCGACTTCATCGCCCAGCTGGCGCAGGGGCGCGCCAGCGAGTTGCTGCCGCTGATGTGCCTGGCACGGCCGGCGGAGCGGGTGCCCTTGCTGCTGGCGCCGGCCATGAACCGCGAGATGTGGGCGCACCCGGCCACCCAGCGGAACGTGGCCCAGGTGCAGGAGGATGGCGCCACGGTGCTGGGTGTGGCGCATGGCGATCAGGCGTGCGGCGAGTTCGGCGATGGCCGCATGCTGGAAGCGGACGAACTGGTGGAGGAGGTGATCGCCTTCTTCACGCCCAAGTCGCTGCTGGGCCAGCGCGTGCTGGTGACGGCCGGCCCGACCTTCGAGGCCATCGACCCGGTGCGCGGCATCACCAACCATTCGAGCGGCAAGATGGGCTTTGCCATCGCGCGCGCGGCGCAGGAGGCGGGCGCGCAGGTCACGCTGGTCGCCGGCCCGGTGCATCTGGCGACGCCACGCGGGGTCAACCGCATCGACGTGGTGTCAGCCCGGGAAATGCATGAAGTCACTGTGGAATCGGCGCAGGCAGCTCATGTTTTCATAGCGACCGCCGCCGTCGCCGACTGGCGCCCGGCGGTAGAGGCCGAGCACAAAATCAAGAAGGACGGCAGCGGCGCCGTGCCCGAACTGGCCTTTGTGGAGAACCCGGACATCCTGTCCGAGGTGGCGCACGGCCAGCGTGCCCAGGCGGGCGAGCTGTACTGCGTGGGTTTCGCGGCCGAGAGCCAGGACCTGGTGGCCAATGCGCAGGCCAAGCGCGCGCGCAAGGGCGTGCCGCTGCTGGTTGGCAACCTGGGGCCGGCCACGTTCGGCCGCGACGACAACGCGCTGGTGCTGGTGGACGACGAAGGCGTGACCGAACTGCCGCACGCCAGCAAGCGCCGCCTGGCGCAGCAGCTGGTGGCCGAGATTGCCCGACGCGTCTCCGGCGCCTCGGCCTGAGCCTGCTACGCTCGCGCGCCATGAAACTCGACGTGAAGATCCTGGACGAGCGGCTGCGCTCTCAGATGCCGGCTTACGCCACCCCTGGCAGCGCGGGACTGGATCTGCGTGCCTGCCTGGAAGAGCCGCTCACGCTGGCGCCAGGTGCCTGGCAGCTCGTGCCCACCGGCATGGCGATCCACCTGGCCGATGCCGGCTATGCGGCGCTGATCCTGCCGCGCTCGGGGCTCGGCCACAAGCACGGCATCGTGCTCGGCAACCTGGTGGGGCTGATCGACAGCGATTACCAGGGGCAGTTGATGGTCAGCGCCTGGAACCGCAGCCAGACGGTTTTCACCATCGCGCCCATGGAGCGCATCGCGCAGCTGGTGATCGTGCCGGTGGTGCAGGCCGAATTCAACCTGGTCTCCGAGTTCCCGGCCAGTGAGCGTGGCGAAGGCGGCTACGGCTCGACCGGCAAGGCCTGACGGCTTCCGTTCCGAACCGAACGCCACGGCGTAGGCATCGGCCTACAGGGGAACAGGCCGCCGGCCGCTTGGGCGGCAAGGGCGGCCATGTCCCAATGGGTGGCAGCCGTCGGACGCGTTGCGCAAGTGCCGTCCGGCGATCCGCTTCAACGATCAGGAGTCTCCATGGCACGCATCCAACGAATCGCCAGCCTGGGCGTTACCGCCGCCAGCGCAGCCTTGCTCGCCGCCTGCGTGGCGCAGCCCAACTACGGCAACGCCAATTACCCCCCGAGCTACCCGTCAGGCCAGCCGGTCTACAACAACCAGTATGCCCAGTACGGCACGGTGTCCAACGTGGAATACCTGCGGCAGGGGCAGCCGACCTCGGGCGTGGCGGGCGCCGTGGCGGGCGGCGTGGTGGGTGGCGCGCTGGGCAACCAGGTGGGTGGCGGCACCGGCAAGGCACTGGCCACCGTGGCCGGTGTGGTGGGTGGCGCGCTGATCGGGCGCGCGATCGAGCAAAACGTGGCCGGCAGCCACACGGTGGACGTCTACCGCGTGACCGTGCGCTTTGACGACGGCGGCGCCCGCAGCTTCGACTACCACCAGGCCCCCAACGTGCGCGTGGGCGACCGCGTGCGCGCGGAAGGCAACCAGCTTTACCGCTGACCCGGTTTTATCCGGTGCGGGAGGCTGACAAGAAAGGCCAACGCTCCGGGGTCCCGGTTCCGTTCCGGCGGCATAGGGCGGCGGTCAATGCAGTTGCTGGCCGCCAGGCGCCGAAGGCGTGACCCTGAAGAAGCCCGCCCCGGCGCTGCCTTGCTGCAGCTCTTCAGGGGTGGCTTCACGCACCGCGTGCACCTTGATCGCCAGCCGCAGGCTGATGCCGGCCAGCGGGTGGTTGCCGTCCAGCACCACGTGGTCGGGGTAGATGTCGGCCACGGTGTAGAGTGCGTCGCGCGGCAGGCCGGGGTTGACGCCTTCAGGCAGTGTGTGACCCTCGAAGATCATGCCTTCCTCCAGTGCCTCTGGGAACAGCTGGCGCGGTTCCAGGAACAGCATCTGGTCGTCGAAGTCGCCGAAGGCGTCGACCGGTTCCAGGTTGAGGTCGATCTCGTCGCCCGGCTGATGGCCTTGCAGCGCCTCGTCGATGCGCGGCAGCAGATCGTCGCCGCCAATCAGGAATTCGACGGGCTCGTCCAGGGTGTCCAGCGTGTCGCCCATGCTGTCCTTGAGCGTCCAGGTCAGCGCGACCACGCAGCGCGGTGTGATTTCCATAGGAGAATTGTCGCACTCTCCAATTCACGTGGCAGCCGTTTCCGAATGATCGACCCCCAGCATCCCATCGCGCTGCTTGCCGGCCTCACGCCGGCGCAATTCATGCGACGCCACTGGCAGAAGCGGCCGCTGCTGGTGCGTGGGGCGATCCCCTCGTTTGTGCCGCCAGTCGGGCGCGCTGGCCTGTTCGAGCTGGCGGGCCTCGATGGCGTGGAGTCCCGCCTGATCGAGCGCCGCGACCAGCAATGGCGTCTGCGGCGAGGCCCGCTGGGGCGGCGCGCGCTGCCGAAACTTGCCACGCCCGACTGGACCCTGCTGGTGCAGGGCGTCGACCTGCACGACGACCGCGTGCACGCGTTGATGCAGCGCTTCCGCTTCGTGCCCGATGCGCGGCTCGACGACGTGATGATCAGCTATGCCACCGACGGCGGTGGCGTCGGCCCGCATTTCGACAGCTACGACGTGTTTCTGCTGCAGGCCTTCGGCAAGCGGCGCTGGCGCATCGGACGGCAGAAGGATCTGACGCTGGTGGATGGCCTGCCGCTCAAGATCCTCGCCAACTTCGAGCCCGAGCAGGAGTATGTGCTCGAGCCGGGCGACATGCTGTACCTCCCGCCCCGCTGGGCGCACGACGGCATCGCGGAAGGGGAGTGCATCACCTATTCCATCGGCTTCCGGCAACCGGCCATGGGCGAACTGGCGCGCGAGATGCTGCAACGCCTGGCGGACGAAGCCGCCGATGAATTGCCCGAGCGTCCCTACACCGATCCGGGTCAGCTCGCCACCGCGGCGCCGGCTGCGATTCCGCCCGCGATGCAGGCGTTCGCCCGTGAGGTGCTGGATCGCGCCCTGCGGCGCGACAGCCTGCTGGACGTCTGCCTGGGCGAATGGCTGACCGAGCCCAAGCCGGATGTCTGGTTCGACGCCGGGCGGGCCGTTGGGCCCGTGGGCGCGGTGGCGCTGGACCGCCGCAGCCGCATGCTCTACGACGCCGCTCATGTGTACCTGAACGGCGAGGCCTTCCGGGCCGGCGGGCTGGACGCGCGCCTGATGCGCCGGCTGGCCGACCAGCGCCGCCTGGAAGCAGACGACGTCGCCCGCCTGGGCGATGATGCGGCAGAGTTGCTGAAACAATGGCTGGAAGCGGGGTGGTTGCATGGACGCTGAACAAGCAGGCGGACCGGTCGGGCAGGCCGGCAACGCGGCGGCAGGCACGGCCCGCATCGAGGGCCGCGAGGCTTTCCGCGAGGCCGTGCGTCAGGCCTTGCGTACTGCTGCCGAGGAGGGCTGGCGCGAGATCGTGCTCAGCGACGCGAGCTTCCTGGACTGGCCTTTGGGCGAGCCCGCAGTCATCGAAAGCCTTCAGGCCTGGGCGCGCTCAGGGCGCCACCTGCTGCTGCTGGCCAGGCAGTACGACGACCTGCAGCGCGCGCACCCGCGTTTCGTGAACTGGCGGCGCACCTGGTCACACGTGGTGGACTGCCGCGCCTGCCGGGACGCCGATCCGCTGGAGCTGCCCAGCGCCATCTGGTCGCCGCACTGGATGCTGCACCGCATCGACCCGTTTCACAGCCGCGGCGTGGCTGGCGCGGATGCGGCCCGGCGCGCCGCCCTGCGGGAATTGCTCGACGACTGGCTGGCCAAGTCCGCCACGGCGTTTCCCGCCACCACGCTGGGGTTGTGAGCAATTGCATCAAGCGTGGCGCCGAAACATCAGGGTTGTTCCGGGTTGTCAGGTGCTCCCTATAATGGCGGGTTGAGTAGGAAACGGGCTGCTTCACGGCAAAAAATAGCAGTGAAAAGGGTGGTCATTTCTCTCAACCAGGGCGTTGTTCGGCGCCATGGCTCCGGAAAAATCTCAATTCATCCTCGAGGACTTTTGACATGAACAAATCGCTCGTTCTGGCTGCGCTGATCGCCGCCGCTGCCCTGGCTGCTTGTGGCAAGAAGGAAGAGCCGGCGCCTGCTCCGGCACCTGCCGCTGAAGCGCCCGCCGCTGCCGCTGCCTCGGCTGCTGACGCTGCTGCTTCCGCCGCTGACGCCGCCAAGGACGCTGCCGGTGCTGCCGTGTCCGACGCCGCCTCCGCTGCTGGTGCCGCTGCCTCCGCCGCCGGTGCCGCCGTGGGCGCTGCCGCCGACGCTGCTGGCGCCGCCGCCAACTCCGCCGCTGCCAGCGCTGCCGACGCCGCTGGCGCCGCCGCCAACGCTGCTGCCGACGCTGCCAAGGCCGCTGCCGACGCTGCCAAGAAGTAAGCCGTTCGCGCGTCAGCGCGACTCAGGTTCAAAGCCGCCTTCGGGCGGCTTTGTCGTTTTCAGGCTGTCGTGGGCCTGTCCGCCGGATGCCCCGGCTGGCGCACGGTTGTTGGATCAGACGTCCAGCCAGTCGGCCGCGCCGAGCGGCGTGGCCACCCGCACGTCGTCCGGGCGGCAGCCCAGCGCGCCCGCCAGCGCGGCCTGGGCCAGTTCAGGCCGGTTGTTGCGCTCGCTCAGGTGCGCGGCCAGCACGGTGTGCAGCGCCGCATGGGCGAGTTGCGCCAGAGCCTGCGCCGCCTGGGCGTTGTTCAGGTGCCCGTGTTGGCCGCCGATGCGCCGGCGCAGGAACAAGGGGTAGGCTGAGCCCGCCAGCAGGTCCGGGTCGTGGTTGCACTCCAGCAGCAGCGCGTCGCAACCGGCCAGCCGCGACAGTACGTAGGGCGTGACGTGACCCAGGTCGGTCAGCACGCCCAGGTCGCGCTCACCATCGGTGCAGCGCAGCTGCAGCGGCTCGCGGGCGTCGTGCGGCACGGTGAAGGGCAGCAGTTGCAGGTCGCCCACCGCCACGGCTTCACCATCGCGTGCCGTACGCGCCGTGGCCGGGTCCAGCCGCCCTTCGGCGGCGCGCAGAGTACCCAGGCTGGCCCAGAGGGGGATGCCGTGCCGCGCCGCCAGCTCAGGGGCGCAGCCGATGTGGTCGCTGTGCTCGTGGGTGATGAACAGCGCGTCCAGCTCGGCCACCGCCACGCCGATGCGCGCCAGGCGCCGGCCGAGTTCGCGCAGGCCGAGTCCGGCATCGATCAGCACCCGCGTGCGCGTGGTGCCGCTCGATGCCTCGACGAGGGTGGCGTTGCCGGAGCTGCCGCTGGCCAGCGAGCAGAAACGCAGCATGCGGGATGCCGCGCGCCGGCCTTACTTCAGCTCGTCGGCCAGCACCTTGACGATGCGCTGCGCATCGGCGTCGGCCGTGGGGTTGCCGTTGCCGTCGAGCACGGTGACGGTGCTGGTCTGGCCCTGCGTGCTCACCTTGACCTGGTAGCGCGAGGTGGGCAGCTGCGGCGTGCCGCGCCCGAACAGCTTGCCGAAGAAGCCAGGCTCCTTCT
>Ga0209607_1001521_pt1 | contig 19373 bp, 19 predicted proteins | sample AD_UKC117_MetaG_FD_184413 | JGI IMG/M metagenome (GOLD analysis project Ga0209607, IMG submission 184413) | Active sludge microbial communities of municipal wastewater-treating anaerobic digesters from Hong Kong - AD_UKC117_MetaG (SPAdes)... | ecosystem: Engineered > Bioreactor > Anaerobic >... | reverse complement strand
GACCCCGACGCACACTTCATCGATCTCGGCCCGGACTACTACGACACCCGCATCAACGCCGCCCGAGCACGCCGTAACCACGTACGCCACCTGGAACGACTCGGCTACAAAGTCACCCTCGAACCAGCAGCCGCCTGATCCCGGCTACGCCGGGAACAACCCCCGGTGGCCAAGCACATTTTCGGACTAGAGATCGGCATGTTGGTTAGTCGGCGGCAGGTTGGTTAGAGTCCCACGGGCGTATACGGCTAACCGGAGTGCCGTATCTCTAACCAGGATGCCGATCTCTAACCGGGATGCCGAGGACTAGGGGAAGTGCCGAGGCCAACCCGGTGCCCGTGCCAACCCGGCTGCCGGGGTCGATGCGGGATCCCCGTTCGCGCGAGGACGAGCAGATCTGACACGTGCCGCTGACAACCGCGGCGAGTCAGGGATCATGGAGGCATGCGCGCGTCCGAGCTCACACTCGCCGAACAGATCCGACTGCTCTCAGGCAGCACCTTCTGGCTCACCGAGCCGCTGCCCGAGCACGATGTGCCCGGCATCATGCTCAGCGACGGTCCGCACGGCCTTCGAGCCCAGAGCGGCGAGGGTGAGCACCTCGGTTTGCTTGGCAGCATCCCAGCCACGTGCTTCCCGCCGGCGGTGACCATCGCCAGTTCCTGGGATCCGGACTTGGTGAGGCAGATCGGTGCTGCAGTCGGCGCGGAGGCCCGGGCCCTCGGTGTCTCGGTCGTACTCGGCCCCGGACTGAACATCAAGCGGCATCCCCTGTGCGGTCGCAACTTCGAGTACCTGTCGGAGGATCCGCTGCTCGCCGGGCAACTGGCGGCAGCCATGGTGCAGGGCATCCAGAGTGAAGGTGTCGGCGCGTGCCTCAAGCACTTCGCCGTGAACAACCAGGAGTCCCACCGGTTCGTGGTGGATGCCGTGGTGGACGAACGCACTCTCCGGGAGATCTACCTGGCGGGGTTCGAACATGCGGTGCGGGAATCCCGTCCACGCACCGTGATGGCCGCATACAACCTGGTCAACGGAACCTACTGCTGCGAGCACGACCACCTTCTGGGAACGGTGCTCCGCGAGCAATGGGGGTTCGACGGTCTGGTGATGAGCGACTGGGGTGCCACAAACGACCGCGTGGCGGGTATCCGCGCGGGGATGGACCTCGAGATGCCGGGAAATGACGGCGTCTTCGACGACTCTGTGGCCGCCGCGGTGGCTGACGGCGGGCTCGCCACGCAGCAGATCGAGGCGTGCGTGCAGCGCGTCCTGGACCTGGTGGCGGACAGTCCAGCCGAACCCGGACCGCCCGCCGACCTGGAGGCGAACAACGCACTGGCCCGCCGGGCGGCAGCCGAGAGTTCGGTGTTGCTGACCAACGACGGTCTGCTTCCCCTGCGCGGTGATGAGTCCGTCGCGGTGATCGGAGCCTTCGCCGAGACCCCGCGCTACCAGGGGTCCGGAAGTTCGCAGGTCAACCCCACTCGCCTCACGACCGCCCTCGATGCATTCGCCGAACGTGGTGTCGACGTCAGCTATGCGCCGGGCTACGATCCGGTGACCGCGGGGCTCGACGCACGACTCATCGACGAGGCGGTGGCGGTGGCACGCGATGCTGACGTCGTGGTCCTGATGGTGGGACTCACCGGCCTGTACGAAAGCGAAGGGTTCGACCGGGACGATCTGAACCTGCCGCGTCAGCACGAACGTTTGATCACTGCGGTGTGTGAGGTCAACCCACGCACGGTGGTGGTGCTGTCCAACGGTGCCCCGGTGGTCATGCCCTGGGTCGAACAACCGGCGGCGATCCTCGAGTCCTACCTCGGCGGGCAGGCAGGCGGTGGCGCCCTGGTCGACGTGCTGTACGGCGATGTCGAACCGGCTGGGCGCCTGGCCGAAACGTTCCCAGTGAAGCGCACGGACGTCGCCAGCGATCCCTACTTCCCCGGCGAGCCACATCAGGTGGAGTACCGGGAGGGGCTCAGCGTCGGATACCGACACTTCACCTCGGCCGGGGTCCGGCCGTTGTTCCCGTTCGGGCACGGACTGGGGTATTCGGAGTTCGAGGTGGGTGCAACGGAGGGCTCGTCGCGGCTGCGGGCCGGCGAGGATTTGAGCATCACGATCCCTGTGCGAAACATCGGGGAACGCGACGGCAGCACAGTCGTGCAGGTGTACCTGCGTGATCGCACCGGAAGGGTCTCACGTCCGCGCAGGGCCCTCGCCGGCTTCGCAAAGGTGCGGCTCGGCTCCGGCCGGACCGGCCGAGTGGACGTGACCGTACCCGCGCGTTCCTTCGCCTTCTACGACGTCGACTCCCAGGACTGGCTCATCCCTGCCGGGGACTACGAGATCGAGATCGGGCTGTCCAGCGGCAACATCCTGCACACCCACCGGCTCACCGTCACCGGGGGTTTCCAGGGGAAGAAGAGCCGGGAGGCGTTGATCGCCGCCTCCGACAAGGCCTTCGCGCGCCGACTGGGGCACGCCATCCCGCAACCCCGGCCCGTCAAGCCGTACAGTCGCGTGTCCACGATCGGTGAAGTCGCACGCAACCCCGTCGGACTGCTGGTCCGCTCAGCGGTGCTCCGCTTCAGCGGATTCCATGGGGAGACCGACCCGGTCACAGCGAAGATGATCACCCGCTCGGTCGACGAGATGCCGCTGCGGGCGATCGCACTGCTGGGCGCGGGTCGAGTGAACCTCGGCATGATCGACGGGCTGATCGACGTACTGAACCGGCAGCCGGGCAGACTGGTGGGTCGCGTCGGCAGGGGGGTCCGGGGTCTGTTGAGCGGGCGCTGACAGTCTGCGGTGAGGACTCAGTCGCCGGGTGGACCGAGCCGCAGGCGTACCGAGGCTCCGCCGGGCCCGGAGTCCACCACCATCGTCCCGCCCGAGGCCTCGGCGAGGCGGCGTGCGATGGACAGGCCCAGGCGCGTGGATCCCACGGTGTCCGAGTCTGACGGTTCGACGTCGAACCCGGGCCCGTGGTCCCACACAGTGACATCCACCCATGCGGTGTCCGCAGTCACGGTGATGCCGAATGCCGTGCCCTCCGGGGTGTGCAGGAAGACGTTCTGGAAGAGGATGTCGATCGCCGCGGCCAAGTCGTCGGGGGTCAGCCTGACCAGCATCTCCCCGTCGGGGATCCGGTGCTCGAACACCCGCGCTTGGTCCTCGGCCAGAACCTCCCAGAAGCGGACCCTGTCCTGAACGACCTCTCCAGCATCACACAGCGCATGAAGTCCTTCCCGGCCTGCGCGACGTGCGGTGTTGATGATCTCGTCGACCATCATGTGCACGCCCGAGAGGTCGTCGCGTAGGCGATCCCGGACCTCGTCGTCAGATACCCCATCGACGTCGACGGAAAGAACGGTCAACGGCGTGCGCAACTGATGTGCCAGCTCGGCGGTGTACTCCCGTTCCTCCCGAAGCAATTCCTGCACCCGACCGGTGAGCCGGTTCAGGGCGGCACCGACGTGAGCGATCTCGTTGATCGACGAGTGCGGGGCGCGAGCGGTGAGGTCGCCGGCGGCCACGGCGTTCGCCGTCTCCTCCAGATCCCGCAGAGGGGCCACTGTGCGCCGGGCCAGCCACCACGCGGTACCGCCTGCCAGCCCCAGCAACACCAGCGAGACCCCGGCCAGAGCCGCCAGTCGGGGCATCAGCCCCTCGCGCAGTTCCTCGGGGGTGAGGCTGACGAGGACCACGGCGATCTCCTCGTCGAAATAGGCCGGCGCGGTGACGTACCCCCAGCCGTCCACGATGTCGGAGGCGGCACCACCGCGGGAGGCCGCCTCGACCGCCCTGGCGGCCCCTTGCGGATCAGGTCCCTGGACGCGACCGTCGGGGTAGTAGAGGCTGACCTCTCCCGGGCTGCCTCCTTGGGGCGGGTCGAACGGTGGCGCCTTGTCGTCCTGCGGGGATTGGCGTTGCCAGTCGTTGGCCACGCCACGAGCTTTGGCCGCGGCCTGACTGATCTGATCGGCCTGCACGATGTCACGGGCGGCCAGCCCCAGTGGAACCAGCAGCGCGATCAGTGCTGAACCGCAGACTGCGAGGCCGAAGATGATGAGCCGTCGGTACATCTACGCGCTTCCGGCCCGGGCGTCTTCCAGCATGATTCCGACTCCGCGGTGTACATGCAGGAAGCGCGGGGATTCCGGATCATCGCCCAGTTTCCTGCGCAGCCAGGACAGGTGCACATCAACCGTCCGGGCGCTGTCGGTGCGCTGCCAGACCTCGCGCAGCAGTTCCTTGCGGCTCACCACACGCCCGGGGTTCTGTGCCAAGTAGGCCAGGACGTCGAACTCCAGTCGGGTGAGGTCCAGGGGGCGGCCGTCGATCTCCGCCGTCCGCCTGGCCGGATCCACGGTGAGGCCCCCGACGGTGACGGCAACGCTGCGCTGCTCGTCCTCAGGTCCGCCGGCCCGGCGCAGGACGGCGCGGACCCGGGCCTCCAGTTGCGCGGGGTCGTACGGCTTGACGACGTAGTCGTCGGCGCCCGCGTCGAGCAGTTTGACGATCAGGTCTTCGTCGTCGCGGGCCGTCGCCACGATCACGGGCACCGCGCTTGCCGCGCGGATCATCCCCAGCAGACGCTCACCCGAGACGTCGGGCAGGCCGAGATCGAGGATGACGGCCTCCGGTTCCTGGGTGAGCAGTGACTGCAGCCCGCCGAGCCCGTCGGGCGCGCTGTCCACAGCGTGGCCGCGGGCTTGCAGCGCCCGGGTCAACGCGGTCCGGATCCCCGGATCGTCCTCGATGATGAGCACGTGCACCATGGGCGGCAGCCTACGCTTCCACGAGGGTGGATTCGGGCTCCCGCGGCCAGCGTCCAACGGTGTGCTGCGTCGGACCCACGAACCAGGCATCCAGCCCCATCGACTGCAGGAGCCCGGGACCGTCATCGCCGGACACGAACCCGGCGGTCGCGGCGGCATTGGCCCCCGCGGCGTCGGCGGCAAGGGCACTGACGCTGAACCACGGGGACCGTGCGGGCCGGCCGGTCCGCGGATCGATGAGATGATGCCCGCCCTGCCATGCCCGATGCCCCACTCCGCTGGTCGCGAGTCCGGCGTCGTGGAGTTCGAACTCGATCGTCGCCACGCCGGGCAGGTCGGGGTCCGCACCGACGACCCAGCCTGTCTGGGGTGCGATCACGCGCAGGTCCCCGCCCATGTTGGCCACCGCGTCGAACCCTGTCGAGGCGTGCGCGATCTGGGCCAGGCGGTCGGCCAACCAGCCCTTGGCAACCGCCCCGAGATCGAGGGCGGATTCCGGGGGAATCCGGACCCGGGCCGCGGATCGGCCGACTGAGATCTCGATCTCCCGCCAGTCGCGGCGCTCGGTGCCGGCGGAGATGCCCGAATCTTGCCGCGCCCAGGTGTCGTATCCGGCGGCCACCACGTGACGACCCAACAACGGGTGCACCAGCCCGTCCGTGGCTTCCGCGGCGTGCAGAGCGGCAGTGAGAACGGCGACGAAGTCCCAGGGCACCTCGGTCCAGTGGCCCGCGTTGCGCGTTACGCGGGTCGAGACCGAGTCGGGTCGGAACCTGCTGGCCAAGCCGTCGAGGGCGTCCACCTCATCGTGAAGCAGATCGTTGAGCCATCGCTGCAGCCGCGTACTGCGCGCGGCCCTCACAGTCAGCCACAGCTCGGTCTTCCAGGTCCGGTAACAGGCACTCGTCTCGTAGTCCACCATTCCAGGGTGGAGCGGCGGTCGGTCAATGCTCACGCAATGGCTGGTCAAGTCCCCGGCGGGAGGACTTGACGAGGACTTAACGTCCCTTTGGTGGTCCGGCGCCACGGACGGCGTCACACTGAGACCTATGCGAACTCTCTTGGCCTGGACCGGTGTGGCCGCTCTCAGCGTTGTGCTGGGGGTCGTGCTGTATTCCACCAGCTTGCGGGGATCACAGACGGGGTATCAGGAGACCACGGCGCCGATCACTCAGAGTCCGTCGGCTTCCGCCTCGCCCACCATCCGCCAGCCGGAGAGCGGGATGGCCGACGAGCTCGCGGAGCCGGTGGCCCCGCAGTCCGCGGTTGCGCCGGCTCCGCAAACCGTGGTCGTGCCGCCACCTGCCTACACCGCTCCTGCCGCGACCTCGGATGACTCCAGGACGAAGCGTGAGGACGAGGGCCGTGACGATCACGACGACGACAGCGACGACTGACACTCACGAGCGACGCGAGCGGTACTTCTTCTTGGACTTCTTCCGCTTCTTGGCCTGCACTACCTTCGGCGCCGCGGCAATCGACGCCCGGGCAGCCACTGTGCCCGTGCGGTGCACGATCAGCGGTCCCTGAGCAGATGTGCGGGTGAACTCCTGTACACCGGCCTGGGTGACGCCGATGGCTCCGGCGGGCTCGGCCGCAACGGCGGCCTGCGCAGGGGCGGTGGCGGCCATCAGTCCGGAGCCCACCAGAACGGCGGTGGATGCGGCGACGGTGCGGACGTGTTTCCTGGGTGTTGTGTTCATGCCTCCAGGTTGGTCGCAACGGTCTGTTAGCGCGTGCCCTGCTCCACGTCAAGAACGTGTAGTGCGGCATCGCACGTCGGCGTGACGCGCACTTGCGGTGGTGACCCTGTGAGTCTCTGGCCTCTCGGCAGCCGTGCCTGACTGTTGTGTGCAGGGAGGTTGTGATCACGTGGCTGCGGCGGTGTTAGGTGCCTCGACACAAGGCGTTGGCCCTGGCCCGGCGGGGTCTGTCTGGGCAGTCCGGTTAGAGATCGGCATGTTGGTTAGTCGGCGGCAGGTTGGTTAGAGTCCCACGGCCGTATGCGACTAACCGGAGTGCCGTATCTCTAACCGGGATGCCGATCTCTAACCGGGATGCCGATCACTAACCGGAGTGCCGTATCTCTAACCGGGATGCCGATCTCTAACCGGGATGCCGATCACTCACCGGAGTGCCGATCTCTAACCGGGAGGTGCGATGAGCACCGCGAGGTCAGCCGGACGGGTCGGCCCTCTCCTCGGCCGGTCACGCCGCCATCGTGACCAGCCTGTCTGGACAGCCTTGCCTAACCAATGGTCCGGCCAAATCGGTCCAAACCGTACGTCGCCGGCGATCGGGGTCAGACTTTCGTCGCGACCTGAGCGTTTTGGATGGACATCGGCCTCGATCGTTCGGCAATCTGTGACACATCCCGGGCCGCCAGCCAAGGAGCGACATGACCGCAGAGATCCCCACCGACACCGATGCCCTCGCCGCCATGCTCGCGGACCCGGAGATCCGGGAGTCGCTGGCCGTGATCCTCGCCAACGCGCCCGCTCTGGCCGCACTGGCCTCGATGTCCACCGCGCTGCTCCAGCGGGGCCCCGAGTTGACGGACAACATCAACGGCATGGTGTCGCAGCTCCGGGAGAGTACCGACGGCGACGGCGAACTCAGCAACCTGCGCGGCGCCGTGGGAGCTCTGAACGAGTTGGCGCCGCTGACCGGCACCCTGGCCGAACGCAAGGACACCATCCAGGGTTTCCTCGACTCCCCGATCCTGCGCCCGGAGATCATCGACGTCGTCGGCAATCTCGGGGAGGCCGCGCTGGAGGCGGACACCCAGACCAAAGGCCGGCAGGTGAACGTCGGCGGAGTGTTCTCGTTGATGCGCCAACTCAAGGATCCCGACGTGCAGGAGACGTTGAGTTTCCTGCTCACGTTCGCCCGCGTCTTCGGCGCCAGGCAGCGGGGCGCCTGAGTCCATGCACGAACTGTCGATCGCCCACGCGGTGGTCACCACCGTCACGCAGGCACTGCCGGACCCGCAGGCCCGGGTGACACGGGTGCGGCTGTGCATCGGCAGGCTGTCCGGAGTTGTCCCGCAAGCCCTCCACTTCGCCTACGACGTGGCCACCGCGGGGACCGTTCTGGCCGGCTCCACGCTGCAGATCGATGAACTGCCGGTGGTGATCAACTGTCCGACCTGCGGCGAACAGGGGTTGCCGGGTATCCGGGACTTCACCTGCCCGCAGTGCGGCGAGCCCTGCGGAGACATCGTGGGGGGCAAAGAACTCGAGGTCGCGGACGTGACGTTCGACGAGAGCTCGGAGATCGATGCGCTGCGCGAGGGCGTCTTGGCCAAGAACGACCTGCTCGCCGATGGTCTGCGCGGATGGTTCACCGTCAACGATGTCCATGTCAGCAACTGGGTGTCGAGCCCGGGCAGCGGCAAGACCGCGCTGCTGGAGGCGCTGCTCGCCGCCGCCGTCGAACGCGGGCTCGGTGCGGCTGCGCTGGTGGGCGACTGCGCCACAGACAACGATGCGAAGCGGCTGGCCAGATCGGGTGCCGCGGTACGCCAGATCATCACCGACGGCATGTGCCACCTGGAGTCCGACATGGTGTCGGCCCACCTCGAGGGCTGGGACATGTCCGACTACGACCTGCTCGTGATCGAGAACGTGGGCAACCTCGTGTGCCCGACCGGATACGACCTCGGCGAGGACACCCGGGTGGCGCTGCTCAGCGTCACCGAGGGGGAGGACAAGCCACTGAAATACCCACAGTTGTTCAACTCCGCGGACGTCGTGGTGGTCACGAAGACCGACATCGCCGACGCCGTGGAATGGAACCGCGACCAGGGGCTCGCCGCCATCCGGCAGATCGCACCGGACGCGGTGATCCTGGAGACCTCCGCCCGCACCGGTGTGGGCGTGCAGGCTCTGCTCGACCTGCTCCTCGATTCCGGGGATGCACAGACCGAATCCACCGTCCAACTGCAGGAGGCGACATGACCAGCGTGCTTTGGTTCCAAGGAGGGGCGTGCAGCGGCAACACCATGTCGTTCATCAACGCCGCCGAACCGTCCGTGGTCGATCTGATAGTCGACTTCGGACTCGAAGTCGTCTACCACCCCACCCTGTCCGGAGAGATCGGCAAGGCCGCTCAGGACATCTTCTGGTCGGTGGCCAAGGGTGAGCGCGAGGTCGACATCTTCGTCTACTAGGGGTCGGTCATCGAGGCACCCAACGGCTCGGGCCGCTTCGACATGTTCGCGGGCCGGCCGATGAAGGACTGGATCGACGAGATCGCGCCGAAGGCCGGCATCGTCGTCGCCATCGGTGACTGCGCCACCTACGGCGGCCTACCGGCTGTCCCGCCCAACCCGTCGGACTCTCGTGGTCTGCAGTTCGACCGTGGCGGCGTCAAGGGCGGTTACCTCGGTCCGGACTTCGTGAGCAAGGCGGGCCTACCGGTCATCAACATCCCCGGCTGTCCGGCGCACCCGGACTGGATCAGCCAGATCATCGTCGCGCTGGCCGCAGGTCGCGCCGCGGATCTGGCCCTCGATGACTTCCAGCGGCCGAAGACGTTCTTCACGTCCTTCACGCAGACCGGATGCACGCGCGTGCAGTTCTACACCTACAAGCAGGACCCGCCGAAATTCGGTGAGGGCATGCGGACCGGCTGCCTGTTCTACGAGTTCGGTTGCCGGGGGCCGATGACGCACTCACCGTGCAACCGCATCCTGTGGAACCGGCAATCGTCCAAGACCCGCGCCGGGCATCCCTGCACAGGGTGCACCGAGCCCGGCTTCCCGTTCGGCGACTTGGAGAAGGGCACGGTGTTCAAGACCCAGAAGGTCGCGGGCGTGATCCCCAAGGACGAACCCGAAGGTATGGACAGTGGGTCCTACATGGCGCTCGCGGGTCTGTCCCGCGCCGTGGCGCCGAAGTGGTCCAAAGAAGACATGTTCGTGGTCTGAGCGTAGGAGAACTCGATGACAACAATGGAACTGAACGTCAGCCCGCTCGGTCAGGTGGAGGGCGACCTCGACGTGAAGGTGGCCATCACCGACGGTGTGGTCACCGACGCCTGGACCGAGGCCGCGATGTTCCGCGGCTTCGAGATCATCCTGAAGGGCAAGGACCCGCAGGCGGGTCTCATCATGACCCCCCGCATCTGCGGGATCTGCGGCGGCAGCCACCTGTACAAGGCCTGCTACGCCCTCGACACGGCGTGGGCGACCTATGTGCCGCCGAACGCCACCCGTGTGCGCAACATCGCGCAGGCCTGCGAGACGCTGCAGAGCATCCCGCGCTGGTTCTACGCGATCATGTGCCCGGACATGGTGGCCGCGCAGTACTCCTCGTTCCCGCTGTACGAAGAGGTCGCCAAGCGCTTCGCACCGTATGTCGGCACGAGCTACCAGACCGGGGTCACGCTCTCCCAGCACCCGGTCGAGATCTATGCGATCTTTGGCGGGCAGTGGCCGCACTCGTCGTTCATGATCCCCGGCGGTGTGATGAGCGCGCCGACCCTGTCGGATGTCACCCGGTCCATCTCGATCCTCGAGAACTGGGCGCGGCAGTGGCTCGAGGGCCAGTGGCTCGGCTGCTCGGTGGACCGGTGGCTGGAGAACAAGACGTGGAGTGACGTTCAGGCCTGGATGGAGGAAAACGAATCCCAGGCGAACAGCGACCTCGCGCTGTTCATCAAGTGGGCACTGCAGATCGGGCTGGACAAGTACGGGCAGGGCTACGGCAACTACTTGGCCACAGGCACGTTCCTCAACCCCGACCTGTACACCAACCCCACGGTCGACGGCCGCAACGCGGCGCTGCAGGCGCGGTCCGGCATCTACGCCAACGGCCAGTACTTCGACTTCGACCAGATGCGGGTCACCGAGGACGTGACGCACTCCTTCTACCAGGGCACCGGCTCCCGCCACCCCTGGGAAGGTGTCACCGAGCCGATCGACCCGGCCGAAGGCGCGAAGCAGGGCAAGTACACGTGGGCGAAGGCGCCGCGCTACGACGTGCCGGACCTCGGCTACGTCCCGCTGGAGGTCGGCCCGCTCGCCAGGCAGATGATGGCTGCGAAACCGGATGCCGCCGACTTCCAGGACGCCGACCCGTTCATCAGGAACATCATCGATGAGCTCGGCCCGAGCGTTCTGACGCGCGTTCTGGCTCGTGTGCACGAGGCGCCGAAGTACTACAAGAACGTGCAGAACTGGCTGAAGGAACTCGACCTGCACGGCGAGTTCTACGTCAAGCCGGGCGAGCCCGACTCGGGCAAGGGCTTCGGCTCCACCGAGGCTGCCCGTGGAGCACTCTCCGACTGGATCGTCCTGGAGGGCGGCAAGATCGCCAACTACCAGGTGATCACGCCGACCGCGTGGAACATCGGACCGCGCGACGGGAACTCCAATGTCGGACCGATGGAGCAGTCCTTCGTGGGAACGCCGATCGAGAACCCCGACTTCCCGGTCGAACTCGGCAATGTCGCTCACAGTTTCGACTCCTGCCTGGTCTGCACCGTTCACGCCTACGACGGCAAGACCGGCAAGGAACTCGCGAAGTTCCGCATGGGTGGAGGCTGACCCACTTGTCGAACACCCACACGGTCGTCGTGGGGTGCGGCAACCTCATCCGTGGGGACGACGCTGCCGGTCCGGTGCTGGTGAGGCTGCTGGCCGACCGCGCCCTGCCGGAAGGGGTGCGCCTGATCGACGGCGGCACCGCCGGCATGGATGTGGCCTTCGCGATGCGCGGCGCGCAGAGGGTGATCGTGGTGGATGCCTCGCGCATCGGGGTTGACCCGGGTACCGTGCACAAGGTGCCGGGTTCAGAGTTGACCGACCTGCGACCTCCGGACGGCAATCTTCACCGCTTCCGGTGGGATCAGGCACTGGGCTTCGCCCAATGGCTTCTCAAGGACGAGTACCCCGACGAGGTCACTGTGTATCTGGTCGAGGGGGAGTCCTTCGGTGCCGGCGAGCCATTGACGCCGACGGTGGAGGCCGCAGTGCAGCGCATCGCCGACGCGATCACCGACGACCTCGCGGCGGTGAGCTGATTGGCCGACCGTCCCTTCCCGGAAGAGGCCCTGTCCGCGGATGCCGAGGTCGTCGAGGAGTCCGGACGGTGGATCGTGTATCTGAACGTGGTCCTGGAGTCCGGTGCCGTTCGCCGGCGCGTCGGCGAGTATCACGACGAGCGTCGTGCCACCCACGCTGCGAGGATCATCGAACGCAATGCCCGCCGACACATCCCCCCGGCGATGCCGGAGGGGATCTGACCCTGGAGGAACCGTGATGGACCTGCCCGGCCCGCGACCGCAGCCGCTGGGGGTGCTGCCTTGGCCCGCCGGACTGCTGCTCCTGCCTGATGTCCCGGAGGCCGCTGAGGTGGCAGGCGAGATCCTCGCCGGTGGTGTCCCCGAGCAATGGCCCGAGTCGCTGCGCTTCTACGAGATCGGGTTGACCGGTGATCCGGGCGTGGCCGCGGACACGGTGCCCGGAGACGATCTCGTCGCCCGCTACAACCGTGCGGTGCTCGTCGGCGGTGAGGGCGTGTGGGAGGCTCTCGCCGAACAGACCACTGGTGACCTCGCCGCCCTGGTGGCGACCGCCCGCTACTCCATCGGGCAGATCGACACCCCGCCGGCGGTCGACGGCCTGACCGATGAGGTGGCGGCCATGGTCCGCAGCGCCCGGGCTTCTGCCGCACTCGAGGTCCACGACGTGGCGGGCGCGGAGCGGGAACTGCGAGCAGCCGTTGACGCGGCGAGTTCGTGCAGTCCGATCCTCGCCGCGACCTTGCGTCTGACCCTGGCCCAGGTCCTCGCGGACGCGGGGGACTACGCCTCCGCCGCTCTGGTCTCCGACGTGGCACTGCAGACCCTGCCGTTGACCGCAGATCGGGAATTGCGTGCCCATCTGCAGATGACCCGGGCGCTGGCACGTCAACAACTCGCGGGAGACGAGCGGGGTGCCTTACTGGCAGTCGTGGGTGATCTCACGGAGGCCACGAAGATCTTCCGGGAGGAGACCCACCCGGAGTTGTTCGCCATCTGCAACCAGCAACTCGCACTGGCCTACCTGGTGATGCCGATGTCCGACCAGGGGGACCGCCTCCGGCTCGGAGTCGCAGTGAACGCACTGCGGGCGGCGTTGCGCGTGTACACCCCACAGACCCATCCCGCGCAATGGGCATCTGCGCAAGTCAACCTCGCGAACGCTCTGCAATACCTGCCGAGCGCCCACCAGGAACAGAACCTCGACGAGGCGGTGCAGTTGTACGAAGAGGTGCTGCAGCAGCGCGATCCGCAGTCGGATCCGGTCGGGTACGCCCGCATCCTCTCCAACCAGGGCAATGCCCTTGGCCACCTCGGCGTGTTCGACGACGCCCGGGCACGCCTCGAGCAGGCGAGGTCGTTGTTCGCGCAGGCCGGTGACGCCGACTCCGCGGCCACGGTGGACCAGATCCTGGCGGGCCTCGATGACGCCGCCACCGCCGGGACGGGAACCTGATGGAGGTCTACCTTCGGCAGTACTTCGACGCGCTGCTGCGCGAGGCGGCAGGCAACTTCGCTGAGCGGTGCGTGTACCGAGCGGGTGGTCCCGAGGCGGCGCTGAAAGTTCTGGCCGAGGATCCGGATGCGCTCGGCCGCGCCGACTTCGTATCCGCGTTCTTCGCCGAGAACCTCCTGGAGGACGTCGCGGGCAGTTGCGTGGTGCTCGAGGCGCTGGATCGGCGAACCCTTCCCGAGGACCCAGGTGGCTCCGTCCCAGAGGTCCTGTCACGTCTCGCACGGGCCGCCTTCGCCGATGTCCTGACCGTGCAGACCTCCCAGGTCATCCAGCAGCAACAGATCTACTCCTAGGCAGGAACCCATGGAATCCTTCGACGAACTCGCCGCTCGCGTGGATCAGTTGCGCGACCAGGTCTCTCACAGCGATGAATCCACGCAGACGCTGCTGCGCGAGACCATCGAGGCGATCACCGAATTCAACCGGCGTGGGCTGATCACCCTGGTGCAGATGTTGCGCGAGGACGAACGCGGAGGTGAGGTGCTCTACGAAGCGGTGGAGCACCCTGAGGTCATGGCCCTGTTCGTCTCGCATGGCATCATCCGCACGGATCGCACGTTGGATGTCCTGCAGGTGTTCGAGCAGATCCGCCCCCACCTCATCGCCAGCTCCATCGACATGAGTGTGGAGGAGGTGCGCGACGACATCGCCTACGTGAAGTTCCCGAGCGGATGCAGCGCACCGGACCAGCAGACCAAGGACGAGATCATGGGCGTGCTGAAGCAGCGGGTGACGGGTTTGCGTGAGGTCGTCGAGGTGGCGGACGAGCCCTCGACCGCGTTCGTCGCGGTGGACACCCTGCGAGTGGGTCCTCCGTGATCCACGCCTATCGGGCCCAGGGCACGTCGGCGGGGCCGGTGCGTCGGCTCGGCGCGGAGGCTCCAGGCGGGTTGGCGCTGCCCGATGCCTCGCCGACCGCTTCCCACATGTACTCACCGCGGGGAGTCTGGACCGATGGTGAGCGTGTGGTCGTCGCGGACTCGGGCAATCACCGGGCGCTCATCTGGCACACCTTTCCCCAGGAAGACGGCGCGGAAGCCGACGTCGTGCTCGGCCATGGGGACTTCCTCTCCGAGGGCCCGGCTGCCGGCAGCGGCGATACGCGGCGGGGGATGTATCTCCCGACCGGCGTCGGGGTCGTCGACGGGCACCTCGTTGTAGCCGACGCCTGGCATCATCGGCTACTTGTGTGGGACGGGGTCCCCGACCAGAGCTTCCTGCCGCCGGATCACATCATCGGCCAGGCCGATGCCACCGCGGTCGAGCCGAACCGGGGCGGCGACCCCGACCTGGACACGCTGTACTGGCCGTTCGGCTTCGCGCTGGTGGCCGGAGTGTTCTGGGTCGCGGACACCGGCAACCGTCGGGTGCTGGGGTGGCGTGGTGGCCTGCCACTGGACGGTCGCGCGGCCGACATCCTGCTGGGCCAGGCCGATCCCGCGGCTCGGGAGGACAACAGCGGGGAGCTCGGGGATGCCACCTTCCGCTGGCCGCACGCGCTGTGTGGGGATGACCGGACGCTCTACGTGGCAGATGCCGGCGATCATCGGGTGCTGGGATTCTCGCCGCCGGGATCTCCGAATGCCGAGCTGGTCCTCGGCCAGCAGAGCGCGGACATCGCCGACGAGTTCAAGAACCGACCGCAAGGCCCGCATCGGCTCCGTTTCCCCTACGCCGTGGTCGGTGACGAGAAACGTCTGATCGTCGCCGACACCTCCAACAACCGCGTTCTGCTGTGGCACGGGTTGCCCCGCCATGGCGCGGGGGTGCCTGCGGACACCGTTCTCGGGCAGGCCGACCTCGACGCGAACGGTGAGAACCGCTGGGACGCGGTGGCCGACGACTCGTTGTGCTGGCCGTACGGGCTGAGCCTGGCCGGGGACCTACTGGCCGTGGCGGACTCGGGCAACAACCGCGTGGTCTTCTGGCAGGTGGATTGATGCGGCGGTGTGCCGTGCGAGTCACCGGCACCGTGCAGGGTGTGGGTTTCCGTCCCTTCGTGTTCGGTCTGGCCGAGGACCTCGGCCTGTCCGGGATCGTTGGTAACGACGTCCACGGGGTCTTCATCGAAGTGCAGGGGGACGGCATCGATCAGTTCCTGCGGCGACTGCGCACCGACGCCCCGCCCATGGCCACGGTCGAGAGGATCGACGTCACCGAGATCGATGAGCGCGAGGAGGCCGGCTTCCTGATCGTGGCCAGTGAGGTGGCCGACGGGGCGGCGTCCACATCCATCCCGCCGGATACTGCGGTCTGCGCGGATTGCCTGGCGGAGATGCGAGATCGCGCCGACCGTCGATTCGGGTACCCGTTCATCGCCTGCACCAACTGCGGGCCTCGGTTCACCATGGTCGTCGGTCTGCCGTACGACCGGGCGAACACCTCGATGGCGGCCTTTCCGTTGTGCCCGCTCTGCGAGGCCGAGTACCGGGACCCACGCAGCCGCAGGTATCACGCACAGCCCACGGCATGCGCGGACTGTGGGCCTCAACTCTCGATGTCCGTACCCGAGGTCGTCGAAGCGCTGTCGACCGGCCGGATCGTGGCCATCAAGGGTGTCGGCGGGTACCACCTCGCGTGTGACGCCCGGGATGAGCAGGTCGTGTCCCGGCTGCGCGAGCGCAAGGCGAGAGGCGACAAGCCGTTCGCCGTCATGGTGGCGGACCTGCCCACCGCCAATTCCGTTGCCCGCCTGGATCCCGATGACGAACGTGTGCTGCAGACACCGGCCCGCCCGATCGTGCTGGCGGGTTCCCGGGATCAGCGGTTGCAGGAAGCGATCGCTCCGGGCAACCGCTTCATCGGCGTGATGCTGCCGTATGCGCCTCTGCACCATCTGCTGTTCGACGCCGGGGCGCCGCCGGTCCTGGTGATGACCAGCGGCAACGTGTCGGACGAACCGATCTGTATCGCCGTGGACGAGGCCGAGCAGCGGCTCACCGGCATCGCCGACGTGTTCTGCCACCACAACCGCGTCATCCAGGTCAGTTGTGACGATTCGGTGGTCCGACAGGTGGATGGAGTGATGCAGCCCGTTCGGCGCAGTCGCGGCTACGTGCCGCAGCCGCTGAGCCTCCCGATGGCGGTCCCACCGATGATCGCTGTCGGTGGGGAGATCAAGGCCGCTGCCGCCGTCGCCCACCGCCACACGGCGTGGCTCAGTCAGCACATCGGGGATGTGGAGAACCTGGAAACGCTGCAGATGCTCCGGCGGTCGGTGGCCATCCTGAGCGATCTGCAGCGGATCGAGCCGGAGTTGGTCGTGAGCGACGCGCACCCCGGGTATCTGTCGCGACGGTGGGCTGCGGAGTTCGCCGCCGAGCGAGGGATCCCGCACATGACCGTTCAGCACCACCACGCGCACCTGGCCTCCCTGTTGGCCGAGCATGCGGTCCCGGCGGGCGAGCCGGTGTTGGGCGTTGTCTTCGACGGAACCGGCTACGGAACAGACGGGACGATCTGGGGTGGCGAGTTGCTCCTCGGCTCGTACGGCAGCGTCGAGCGGGTGGGACATCTGCGCCCGATCTCGCTGCCCGGCGGCGACGCCGCGGTGCGCTACCCGGGTCGGGTCGGCGTGGCGCACCTGCACGCCGCTGGTCTGGACCTCGGCGACTCCGCCCCGGGTCGGGCCTTAGATCGGGGCGATCTTCGACTGCTCAAGGGGATGCTGAGATCGGGTTCGCATTGCACACCCACCACGAGCGTGGGGCGGCTGTTCGACGCCGTGGCCGCCCTGCTCGACGTGCGGCAGGCCGTGGACTACGAAGCACAAGCGGCGATCGAACTCGAGGCGCTGGCCGAGGGTGTGACCGCGACACCATGGACCAGTCCGGTCGAGGTGGACGGTGGGGAGGTCATCATCGACCCGTCGGGCTGGATCGGTGCAGCGGTGAGCGCTCACCGGGCCGGGGTCCCGGTGGAGCAGTCGGCGGCGGCCTTTCATTCCGGGCTCGCGGACGCCGTGGTGGAGGCGGTGCGGGAGGTCGCGCGGGAGCGCCTGGTCACAACCGTCGGTCTCACTGGTGGGGTGTTCGCGAACGCAGTGTTGTCCGCCGCGTGCGTGCGAGGTCTGCGGGAGGCCGGCTTCACAGTGTTGACCCACCGGGTCGTGCCGCCCAACGACGGGGGGTTGGCGTTGGGTCAGGTCTGTGTGGCCGGTGCGGCTGGACATCCGTGAGCACTCCCGACATCCGTTAGCGGTTTGGCGATGCGGGGACGCTCCCGGATTTGCAGAGTGCTCACGGATGCGCTGTGGTGCCCGAGGCTCGTCGGGTTGGTCCGCTTTGTCCGCGGCGTCGTTTCGACCCCAGCGAATCCGCACCTCAACAGGTACTGTGAGCGGCATGTGTTTGGGTGTGCCGGGCAAGGTTGAACAGGTATGGGATGCCGATGGCACCCGCATGGCGACAGTTGATTTCGGTGGCGTGCGCAAAGAGGTGTGCCTCGCGTACGTGCCCGACGTGGTGGTGGGTGACTACACGATCGTGCACGTCGGCTTCGCGCTGACGAAACTGGATGAGGCCTCCGCGCTGGAGACCCTGGAGTTGTTCAAGAGTGTCGGCCTCCTCGACGAGGAGTTGGGCATCACCGTGGACCCGCGGTGAAGTACCTCGACGAGTTCGGCGATGCAGAGTTGGCCAAGCGCCTGCTCGACGACATCGCTGCCAGCACCACTTCGCGGTGGGCCCTGATGGAGGTCTGCGGCGGTCAGACCCACACGATCATCCGTAACGGCATCGATCAGTTGCTCCCCGACAGCATCGAACTCATCCATGGGCCAGGCTGCCCGGTCTGCGTAACACCCCTGGAGACCATCGACCGGGCGCTGGCCATCGCGGCGCGACCCGACGTCATCTTCTGCTCCTTCGGCGACATGATCCGCGTCCCCGGCTCGACCGACGACCTGTTCCGGATCAAGAGTCGCGGCGGTGACATCCGCATCGTCTACTCCCCGCTGGATGCCGTGCGCATCGCGCAGCAGAACCCGGACAAACAGGTGGTGTTCTTCGGCGTGGGCTTCGAGACCACCGCGCCAGCGAATGCGATGACCGTCAAACTCGCCAAGCAGCAGGGCATCACCAACTTCTCCCTGCTTGTCTCACACGTCCTGGTGCCCCCGGCGATCCGGGCCATCATGGACTCGCCCACTCGTCGTGTGCAGGGATTCCTGGCAGCGGGCCACGTCTGCACGGTGATGGGTCTGTCGGAGTACGAACCGCTGGTCGAGGAATACCAGGTGCCGATCGTCGCGACCGGGTTCGAGCCGCTGGACGTGCTCGAGGGGATCCGCCGTGTGGTCCTGCAGTTGGAGGCCGGGCAGGCGCAGTTGGACAACGCCTATCCGCGTGCTGTCCAGCCGCAAGGCAATCCCGTGGCCCAGCAGGTGGTGGGTGAGGTCTTCGAGACCTGCGACCGGCAATGGCGCGGGATCGGGATGATCCCGCAATCTGGATGGCGGCTCAACGCCCACTACGCCGACTACGACGCCGAGAAGCGCTTCGAGGTGCTGGACATCACCACCATGGAGTCGCCGCTGTGCCGGTCGGGGGAGGTCCTGCAGGGTTTGATCAAGCCGAATCAGTGCGCGGCGTTCGGCAAGGAATGCACGCCCCGCACGCCCCTGGGTGCGCCGATGGTGTCCAGCGAAGGAGCGTGCGCGGCCTACTACCAGTTCCGCCGCCTGGAGGTGTCGGTGTGACCGACCGTCCGGATCTGGAGAACTGGACGTGCCCGCTACCGCTACGGGATCAGACCGCCATCGTCATGGGTCATGGTGGAGGCGGCCGGCTGTCGGGGGAGTTGGTGAGGCACCTGTTCCTCCCGTCGTTCGGTGGTGCCGAGTTGTCTTCGGTGCTCGAACAGCTCGGCGACGCCGCCGTTCTGGACGCCGGCGGTAACCGGCTCGCGTTCACCACGGATTCCTACGTGGTGCGTCCCCGCTTCTTTCCCGGCGGGAATGTGGGGGACCTGGCTGTCAACGGCACGGTCAACGACCTCGCGGTCAGCGGGGCCGAACCCCTGGCGCTCTCGGTGGGGCTGAT
>Ga0209607_1001520_pt1 | contig 19376 bp, 18 predicted proteins | sample AD_UKC117_MetaG_FD_184413 | JGI IMG/M metagenome (GOLD analysis project Ga0209607, IMG submission 184413) | Active sludge microbial communities of municipal wastewater-treating anaerobic digesters from Hong Kong - AD_UKC117_MetaG (SPAdes)... | ecosystem: Engineered > Bioreactor > Anaerobic >... | reverse complement strand
GCCAAGATCCGCATCGACGAGATCAACGCGAATGGCGGGCTTCTCGGCCGCCAGATCGCCTGGGTCGAGGCCGACACCAAGACCGACCGCGCCCAGTCTGCCAAGGCCGGGCTTCAGGTGCTCGACGAAGGTGCCGACATGATGATCGTCAGCTGCGACTACGATTTCGGCGCGCCCGCCGCGCTGTCCGCGGAATCCGCCGGCATCAACTCGTTCTTCCTCTGCGCCGAGGATGTGAAGGCCGGCATCCAGGGCGTCGGGCCGCTGAGCTTCTCCGGCTCGGTTCTCGCGGCAGTGCAGGGCGCCACGATGGCGGAATGGTCCCATGCAAAGCGCGAGGCGCGCAGCGGCTATGTCCTTCTCGACACGACGATCGAGTACAACAAGGGCATCTGCGACGGTTTTGACTGGATGTTCCCGGGCCTCGACGGCACCGAGATCGTCGGCCGCGACACGTTCAAGAACGACGACGCCTCGATCGCGAGCCAGATCACCCGGATCAAGGCGCTGCCCGAGGAGCCTGACGTGATCATGCTTTGCTCCTACATCCCGGGCGCCGCCTCGGCGGTGCGACAGATCCGGGCCGCGGGCATCAACTCGCTGATCCTGAACGGCTCGGCGGTCGACGGCTCCTACTGGCTCGACGCGACGCCAGGGCTTTCGGGCTTCGTCGTTCCAGTTCAGGGCTCCATCTACGGCGACGACCCGCGACCCGAGGTCGAAGCCTTCAACGTCGCCTATGAGAAGGCCAGCGGCAGCCGCCCGGCGAGCCAGTACGCGTATCCCGGCTACATCCTGATCGACCTCTGGGCAAAGGCGGTCGAACGCGCCGGGACGCTCGACGGCACGGCGGTGACGGCCGAACTGGAGAAGATGAAAGACGAGGCGACCATATTCGGTGCGCGCAGCTTCAGCAGCGAGCTGCATCACCAGAACTCGGCCGAGATGCAGATCGTCGAGATCACCGACGGCAAACCCGCCGTGGTGGACAGCTGGACCATCAGCGAGCCGGTGCCGCTGCCGGAACTGCTGAACTGAGGACTTAACAGACCCACTGATCGAAATACCTGTCCTCGGCCCGCGTGGAGACGGGCCGAGGTTTTTCTTGATTTCGCATCAAGGCAATCAGCTTCGCAACATTCGTGGCCAGCGCCGGGCCAAAGCTCGGCTTCTTCCACGCACTCACAGGTTTTGTGTCGGCGCGTGAGGCGACGTTTCGCGGTCCTTTGTGACAGAAATATGTATTGTTTGACTAGTTGAAAGAAAACTTGCAGAATTGAGCGAATTCGATTCCTTCCCTCGAGGAGTGCAAGTGTCCCTCACCCTGAAAACCCGCCTCGCGACCGCCATGAGGGAGGGATCCAAGGCGGACAAGGCCGTGGCAAATTACATGAGCGGCGCGCTGGAGGATCTGCCTTTCGAGACGGCCGCGAGCATCGCCGCGAAGGTGAAGGTCAGCGAAGCTACGGTCGGACGGTTCTGCCGGTCGATCGGTTATGCGAGTCTCAAGGACCTCAAGGATCACCTGAAGGGCGATATCGGCGATTACCCCTGGCTCATGAGCGACCGGCTGAACGAGTTGCGCCGCAACGCCGAGAATGACGACACGCACCTTGCCCGCGGGATGGAGCTTGAGATCGCCGCGCTGGTGAAGGTCTATGAGATGACCACGACCTCAGAGTGGTGCCGGGTGGTCCGGAGACTGGCCGAGACCGACCGGGTCCATGTCGCCGGATTCCAGACCGAACGCGGCATCGCCCAGTACTTCGCCAACCAGCTTCAATATTTGCGCGACGGCGTCACGCTGATGGACCTCGCGGGCGGCAATTTCACGGAACTGCTGGCCTCCGACCGCCCGTCCTGCCTGATGATCTTCGAGGCGCGCCGCTACTCTCGTCTGGCCAAGGTGTTGGCCGGGGAGGCGCGGTCGGCGGGCATTCCGGTGACGCTTGTCACCGACGTCTTCTGCGACTGGGGCCACGCGGTCGCCGACGAGGTCTTCGCCGTCTCGACCCAGGTCAACCAGTTCTGGGATTCGACCGCCGTGATGGCGAGCCTCGGCAACCTCTTGATCAACGGCGTGTTCATGGAACTCGGCCCCGGCGTCGAGGCCCGTCTGCGCAGGATCGCCGAACTTTACGGACGCATTACCGGCCATGTCGGCGACCCGGTCGCCCAGGTGGCGAAATGACGACGATCACATTCACGAGGAGGAGACCACATGAAACTGAAGAACAGACTGGCCGCGGTGCTGGCGACGACCGCCCTTGCCGTTTCGGTGGCAGCGACGGCTTCGGCGGATTCGCTGCGGCTCGGAACGGAGGGCGCCTATCCCCCGTTCAACTACATCGAATCCAATGGCGAGATCGCCGGTTTCGACGTCGAGATCGGGCTCGAACTCTGCCAGCGGATCGGCGTGGAGTGCGAGGTCGTTGCGCAGGACTGGGACGGGATCATCCCCGGACTTCTGGCCAACAAGTACGACTTCATCATCGCCTCGATGTTCATCACCGAGGAACGCAAGAAACAGGTTGATTTCACCGATCCCTACTATCTTGCCGCGATGACGCATGTCGTGCCGAAGGGTTCCGGCATTACCGAGTTCACCAACGATGCGCTGGCCGGCAAGGTGATCGGGGCGCAGTCCGGCACCACCCAGGCGGACTATGTCGAGGCCACCTATCCGGACGCCGAAATCCGCCTCTATCCGACACAGGATGAGGTCAACCTGGACATGGCGAGCGGCCGGATCGACCTCCAGGTCGGCGACATGCTCCCCATGCTCGACTGGACGACCAAGACCGACGACGGTGCCTGCTGCGAATTGGCGGGTGAGCCCATCACCGATCCGGCTTTCGTCGGTGATGGCGTCGGCATCGCCGTGCGCCAGGAGGACGACGAATTGCGCGAGAAGCTGAACGCCGCGCTGGCCGAGATCCGCGCCGACGGCACCTACAAGGCGATCAACGACAAGTATTTCGACATCGACGTCTACACGATGAAATGATGGCACTCGTCCCCCCGTCCAAAAGATCGGCCAATGTTTGAAATCTTCTCATATGGCGACGCAGGCTGGGGGGACGAAATCCTTAGGGGGCTGGCGATCACGGTTCAACTCGCGATCGTCACGCTGCCGGTGGGACTTCTCATCGGGTTTCTCGCCGCATTTGCATCCCTGTCGGAGTTCCGCCCCCTGCGGGCGCTCGGCTTCGGCTACACCACGGTCATGCGGGGCCTGCCGGAGATCCTGACGCTCTTCGTGGTCTATAACGGCGTGGGCCTGCTTCTGAACCTGACCCTTCGATGGTGGAAGCCCGATGCTCCACCGACCGACTTCAGTCCCTTCGTTGCGGGCGTCATCGCGCTTGGCATGGTGTTCGGCGCCTTCGCGGGCGAAGTGCTTCGGGGCGCGTTCCAGTCGCTCGACAAGGGTCAGGTGGAAGCCGGCCGTGCCATCGGCATGACCGATCGCCAGATCTTCCTCCGCATCCAGCTGCCGCAGCTCTGGCGCTTCGCACTGCCGGGCCTGGGCAATCTTTGGATCAATATGCTGAAGGATACAGCGCTCGTCTCGGTCATCGCGCTCGACGACCTGATGCGCATGACCAAGGTGGCCGTAGGTGTGACCAAGCAGCCCTTCACCTTCTACCTTCTGGCCTGCCTGATCTACTGGGCCATGTGCGTACTGTCCGAAGTCGTGCTCGCGCGGATGGAGCACCGGGCCAATCGCGGGATCCGGAGGGCGTGAGATGAACCCGCTAGAGATCCTCATCGAATACTGGCCCCGGCTTCTTGACGGCACATTGATGACGCTCAAGCTGACCATCCTCGGCGCGCTTATCGCCGGGCTGGTGTCACCGAGCCTCGCGCTGATCCGGGTCCATGCCGCGCCGATGGCGCAGGCGCCGCTCAGGCTCTACGTCTCGTTCATGCGCGGCACCCCGATCCTCGCGCAACTTTTCCTGATCTTCTACGGCTCCGGCCAGTTCCGTCCGACACTGGAGGAATGGGGACTCTGGACCTTCTTCCGCGATCCGTTCAACTGCGCGCTTCTCGCCTTCGCGCTGAACTCTACCGCCTACCAGACCGAGATCCTGCGCGGCGGCATCATGGGCGTGCCGCAGGGCGAGATCGAGGCCGCGAAGGCGATCGGCATGAGCAGGCCGAAGATCCTGCGCCGGGTGGTGTTCCCGCACGCCTACCGCATCGCCTGGCCCGCCCTCGGCAACGAGGTCATCCTGCTGATGAAGGCCAGCGCGCTTGCGAGTGTCGTCACCGTCTTCGACGTCATGGGCCGCACGCGCCAGATCTTCTCGCGCACCTTCGATTTCTCGGTCTATCTCTGGGCGGCCCTGGTCTATCTCTGCATCACGGCGGCTTTCGTCCTGCTCTGGCGGCAGGCGGAGCGGCGCCTCAGCCGCCACATCCACGCTCCCGGAATGCCTCGCGCCTCCGCGCAGCCCTTCAAGGAATCCCAAGCATGACCAAGCCGGAAACCATCCTGAAGGCCGAGGACATCCACAAATCCTTCGGCAGGCTCGAGGTCCTGAAAGGCATTTCGCTCGAGGCGCGCAACCATGACGTCATCTCGATCCTGGGTTCGTCTGGCTCGGGCAAATCGACGTTCCTGCGCTGCCTGAATTTTCTCGAGATACCGACCTCCGGCAAGGTGACGGTGCATGGCGAGGAAATTCTCGTGAAGAACGGCAAGCCGCAGAATGTCCGCCATATCGAGGACATCCGCAGCCGGCTCGGCATGTTGTTTCAGCAGTTTAATCTGTGGACGCACCGGACCGCGCTGGAAAACGTCATGGAGGGTCCGGTCCAGGTCAAGCGCGAGCCGAAGGCCGACGCCCGCGACAGGGCGGAGGCGCTCTTGAAGCGGGTGGGGCTCGAGGATCGGATGCACATGTATCCCTCGCAGCTTTCCGGCGGGCAGCAGCAGCGGGTCGCGATCGCGCGGGCATTGGCGATGGAGCCCGACGCGATCCTCTTTGACGAGCCCACTTCGGCGCTCGATCCCGAACTGGTCGGCGAGGTGCTGAAAGTCATGCAGTCGCTCGCCGCCGAGGGCCGGACGATGATCGTCGTGACCCACGAGATGGGCTTCGCGCGCGAGGTCTCCTCGGAGGTCGTCTTCCTGCACGAAGGCCGCATCGCCGAACAGGGACCGCCGGACGAGATGTTCACCCACCCGAAAACCGAGGTCTTCGAACGCTTCGTCTCCAAGGTGAAGTGATCCGACCTGCCGAAGCCCCATCCTGCAGCCAAGTGAAATGCCCGAAATGCTTGAAACCACACAGACCGCACATGTAATCCGCGACGGAATCCGGATCGAAGCCGCCGAACTCCGCATCGTCACCCTTCCGCTGGTCACGCCCTTTGTGATCTCGACCGGAACGATGACCGGCAAGACCTTCCCGCTTTTGGTCCTCAAGGGCGAGGGGCTCGAGGGCATCGCCGAGGGCGTCATGGACCCCCAGCCGGATTATCTCGAGGAAACCGTTCCCGGCGCCATGGCGTTCCTGCGGGACCAGCTGTTGCCGGAGATCGTCGGCAAGCGCTTCGCATCGCCCTACGAGCTGGCGCCGATCCTCGACCCCTGGCGCGGCAACCGGATGGCGAAGGCGGTGGTCGAGATGGCGTTCTGGGACCTCTGGGCCAAGAGCCTCGGCCTGCCGCTCAAGGCGGCGCTCGGCGGCGTGGGCGACAGCGTCGATGTCGGCGTGAGCCTCGGCATCGCGCCGGTGGAGACGACGCTGGAGCGGGTCGAAGAGGCCGTGGCCAAGGGCTACAAGCGGACCAAGCTGAAGATCGCGCAGGGCCACGACGTGAAGATCGTCGAGGCGGTGCGCGCGCGCCATCCCGACATCAAGCTGACCGTCGATGCCAACACAGACTACGGGCTGGCCGACCTGCCAATTCTGCAGGCGCTCGATACCTTCGGGCTGGACTACATCGAGCAGCCGCTGGCCTATGACGACATCCACGACCACGCCAAGGTGCAGGGGGCGCTGAAGACCGCGATCTGCCTCGACGAGAGCATCCGAAATGCCTCGGATGCGCGCAAGGCGCTCGAAATTGGCGCCGCGCGGGTCATCAACATCAAGGTCGGCCGCGTCGGCGGCTTCGCCGCCGCCCGCGCCATCCATGACGTGAGCGCGGCCTTCGGCGCCCCGGTCTGGTGCGGCGGCATGCTGGAAAGCGGGATCGGCCGGGCCCACAACATCCACCTCGCCACGATGGCCAACTTCACAAAGCCGGGCGATACGTCGAGCGCCAGCCGCTATTTCAAGCGCGACATCATCAACGAGCCGCTCGAAGCCGCGAACGGCGAGATGCCGGTGCCAGCCCACGGACCCGGCATCGGGGTGACGCTGGACCGCGCCTACCTCGACACAGCCACCAGCCACGCCGAGGAGATCCGCAGATGAACATGCAGGTCCCCGGGCTCGTGCTGCGTGAACTGAACGGCGTGGCCGAGCTCAAGCACGCCGAAGGTTTCCAGAGGGACGTCTGGGGGAAGGACGACCCGCCCGACAATTCCGATATCATGCTCGCGATCCAGCACGAGGGCGGGCTTGTCGCGGGCGCTTTCAAGGACGGGCGCATGCTGGGATTTCTCTTCGGGTTCCCGACCGCCAAGCCCCAGGTGCAGCATTCGCACCGCCTCGCCGTCCATCCCGACAGCCGTGGCCTCGGGCTCGGCTCGCGGCTCAAATGGTTCCAGCGCGACTGGTGTCTCGCGCGCGGCATCACGCTCGTGCGCTGGACCTACGATCCCTTGCGCCGCATCAACGCGGCCTTGAATATCGCCCGGCTCGGCGCAACGGCCGGCACCTATCACGAGAGCTACTATGGCCCGATGGAGGGGATCAACGCCGGCATCCCCTCGGATCGCCTCGTCGCCGATTGGGACCTTTCCGCCGCTTATGTCGCAGCTTTGGCGGATGGTTCGGAACCGGCCCCGCCTGTTTCGAGCGGCGATCCGGTGGCGGTAGAAATTCCGAAAGACCTGGACAAGCTCCTGTCGACCGACCTCGACACGGCGCTTTCCGAGCGGCTGCGCGTGCGCGCGGCGCTGACCGCCGCATTCGCCAAGGGTTACCGGATCACCGGATTTGACACCGGCGCCTGCCGCTATCTCCTGACAAAATCGTAGCTATTGAGCGGCGCGTGTTACGTTCCGGCAGGCGAAGGTCCGGGCCCCGCGCTGCGCAGCTGCGCGATCAGATCGCGCGCAAGCGGGACGAACCGTTTCATTGTCTGCGTCGGTTCGAACCGTTCGGCGCGGACCAGGACCACGCGGCTCGGCGGCGGATCTCCGGCAATCCGCCGTCGCACGACGCGCCGCCCGTCATAGGTCCGGTCATGGGGAATGTCGGTGGCCAGGACCCCGACGCCGTGACCGTTCGCAACCAGCGCGCGGAGCATCTCGACCGATCCGGCCTCGGCGGCGATCCGCGGATGCACACCCGCGATCTGAAAGAGCGACAGGAAGTACCCGCGGCTGTGGGGAAGCCCGACGATGACTAAGGGTTCTCCGGCGAGCTCGCCCAAGGTCACCTCGTCGCGCCCTGCCAGGTTATGATCCGGCGGCAGCACCGCATGGGGCGGGATATCGGCAAGCCAGGTCACGTCAAGCTCCGCCGGAAGTCCCACATCATAGACCAGGGCGAGATCCAGCTCGCCCGCGAGGATCGTGCGCGTGAGGGTCGCGATGTCGCCCTCCACAAGGCTGACCTTCGCGCCCGGCCGCCGGTCCCTGAAGCCGCGCATCAGCATCGGGGCGTAGCGCGGCCCGAGCGTCGAATAGACCCCGAGACTCAGCTCCTCCGGCTGGTCGTGCGCGTCGCCGAACAGCGCCGCGGCTTGGGACCGCAGGCTGCGCATCTGCGCGACGCGTTCTCTTCCGAACGGCGTCAGCCGCATGCCCTGGCCAGGAAGGCGCAGAAAGAGCGCGGCGCCGAAATGATCCTCGAACTGCGCGATGGCGACGGAAACTGACGGCTGCGACACATGAAGCGCCCGCGCCGCCGCCGCGGTCGAGCCGGTTTCGGCGACCGCGAGCACGTAGTCGATCTGGCGGAAGCTGTAAGGAATAGGCTGCATTCATTTACTCTATATGAAATGATTATTTCGGACTATTGCAAACTGCCGCTATCTTCGACCCCGCACACATCGGCAGATGGGGGAATGACGGCGATGGCGAACCGATCCGGCCCGCTCGAGGGCGTCATGGTGCTCGATTTCACACGTGTCCTCGCCGGCCCCTACGCGACGGCCCTGATGGCCGATCTCGGCGCCGACGTGATCAAGGTCGAGGCGCCGGGCGGCGACGAGTACCGCCATGTTGGGCCGTTCCGCGACGGCGAAAGCGCGCTCTTTCAGAACGTCAACCGAGGCAAGCGATCGATCGTGCTGGACCTGAAGGCGCCGGATGATCTGGAAATCGCCCGCGCGCTTGCGGCGCGCGCGGATGTGCTGGTGGAGAACTTCCGCCCCGGCGTCATGGCGAAGCTCGGCCTCGGCCCCGATGCGCTGCAAAAGATCAACCCGCGGCTCGTCTATGCCTCGGTCTCGGGGTTCGGCCAGACCGGTCCCAACACCGCCCGACCCGCCTACGACATCATCGTCCAGGCGATGAGCGGTCTGATGACGCAAACCGGCGCCCCAGACGGGCCGCCGACGATGGTGGGCGAGGCGGTGGCCGATGTCGCGGGCGGGCTGTTCGCGGCATGGGGGATCATGGCGGCCCTCTTCGACCGCGAACGCACCGGGCGCGGGGGCGTGGTCGATGTGGCGCTCTTCGATGCGCTCGTCGCGATGATGCCGACCGCCGCGGCGCGGGTCTTGGTCTGCGATCAGGACCCGGCGCGCACCGGCAACCGCCATGCCCTGTCGGCACCCTTCGGCGTCTATCCCGCCGGCACCGGGCATTTCGCCCTTGCCGTACTGAACGACCGGCTCTTCGCCAGGTTCTGCTCTGCAATCGGCCGCCCCGATCTTGTTGCCGACCCGCGTTTCGCAACCGATAGCGAGCGGTGCGCGCATGAACCGGCGCTGGCCGAGGCGATCGCTGGCTGGGCGGGCGGGCTTTCGGCGGCCGACGCGGTCGCCGCGCTTTCGGAGGCGGGTGTACCGGCCTCGGTGCTCGCCACCGCGCGGGAGGCGCTCCTGTCCGACCAGGCGGCGGCGCGGGAACTGGTCACCTCCGTGATCCATCCGCGCCTCGGGCCGATACCGCTGCCCGAACAGCCGGTCCATTTCTCCGGCACAACGCGCGGCGGACGCAACGCCGCACCCGCACTTAACGAACACAGTTTGCAGATCCGCGCCGAACTGGAGGCCTGAGATGAACGACTGGACAGAGGACGAGGCGCTGATCCTCGATCAGATCGACCGCTTCGCGGCAGAGGTTCTGGCGCCCCGGGCGGCGGAACTGGATGAAACCGCAACCTTTGCGACCTGCCATTTGCCCGCGATGGCGGAACTCGGGCTTTTCGGCCTCAACCTGCCAGAGGCCGAGGGTGGTGTTGGCCTCTCCGGCCCCGCGCTCTACCGCGCGGTCGAGATCGTCGCGGCAGCCTGCGGCTCCACCGCCTCGATGCTGACGGCGCATTTCCTCGCGACCGACAGCCTTCACCTCGGCGCCAATGCGAAACTGAAGGCACGCATCCTGCCGCGCGCCGCGGCCGGTGCCCTCGGCGCCTTCGCCCTGACCGAGCCGGGCGCCGGCTCGAACCCCGCCGACATGCGCACCACCGCGCGACGCGAGGGGGATGGGTACCGGCTCAGCGGGTCTAAATGCTTCATCTCGAATGCCGGCGCGGCCGAGTTCATCGCCGTCTACGCCAAGACCGATCCCGAGGCCGGCGCACGCGGGGTATCCGCATTCGTGGTCGAGCCGAAAACCACCGCCGGGATCGACATCGCGCCGGCGGAACGCACGATGGGTCTGCGCGGCGGGCATGTCTTCGGCATCACCCTCGACTGCCATGTGCCCGAGGAGAACCGCATCGGCGCGGAGGGGTCGGGGTTCCGCACCGCGATGAAGGTGCTCGACAACGGCCGGATCGAGGTGGCCGCCCAGGCGACCGGCATCGCCGCCGCCGCGCTCGACCTTGCCGTGGCCTACGCGAAAGAGCGGCGCGTCGGCGGCCATCCGATCGCCGACTTCCAGGGCCTGCAATGGATGCTCGCCGACAGCGCCAATGACCTCGCCGCGGCGCGGGCCTTGGGCTATGCGGCGGCCCGCCTGCGCGGCACCGGCGCGCGCTATTCCACCGAAAGCGCCCATGCCAAGCTCTTCGCGTCCGAGGCCGCCTGTCGCATCGCCGACCGCGCATTGCAGATTCATGGCGGCTACGGCTATTGCCGCGATTTCCCGCTGGAACGCTACCTTCGCGATCTGCGGATCTTCCGCATCTACGAGGGCAGTTCGGAAATCCAGCGCACGATTCTCGCCCGTGGATTGCTTGGCTGAACAGAAGCTCGGCCGATCGAAGGCGCCAGGCCCACCTAAACGCCGCCGCGAAAAAACGAAAACCCCAAGGGCGTGAACTTGAAAAGCAGGTGGAAATGTTCGCTCATCTTGTCGATCCAGAAGCATAAGATGGCCACTTAACGAACCTGCGGCCAACAGGAAAAGTGGCGTCACCCCAACCGGTCACAACCTGTCAGCCGCGCGCCCCGCCAGGAACGCGCTTCATCCTTGCCGGAACGATTTCTCGGCTGTTGTTTTCGATAGTGCGGGTTGGTGGGCTCGGCCCCAATATTGTGGTTCACGGCAGCAGTTAGAGACATGGCGGCGCACAGGCTGAAATGACGGTTGCCGGGTGATCGCCGACATTGCGGAAGCGGTGCGGCTCCTGCGAATTGAAGAGACCGGCGTCGTCCGTCTTGAGGATCGCCGTTCGCTCTCCGACGGTCAGTCCGACCTCGCCCGAAACGACGATTCCGCCTCCAGACTGCCGGAAAGGCCACGAAACCAGCCATCGCCGCCTGCGCCAGAAAGCTCCTCTCCATCCTCAACGCAATGATCCGTGACGGCAAAGACTACGCCCGAACAGACCCATCGGGCCTCCGGGCTGGGCCAGCCTCGGGGCGCAACGTGGTCGATTATCGTGCCGCCATTCTCAGCTTGTGTTCGCTCTCCCGCGTCGGGGGCATCATACGCTCCCGGTTCGGCTTCTCCAACGGTCCTAAGCTGTCCAGATAGCTGCGGTCGAAATGCGGTCCGTAAACCGGAAAAGACAGCTTGTTGTCGCGGAAACTCTTGAGCGGCTGTCCCATCCGCAGAACGCCTTCGCAGCGCTGGCGGCGCACAAGCTCGAAATCGACCTCGATGGGTATCATTTCTTCCTGAACGCTGCCCCGGTGCAGGATCTGTCCGGCCGGATCGATCACCATGGAGTAGCCGTTGCCTCCGGCAACGAGACCGTTGATGTGGAAGATATAGGACTGGAACATCGCTGCCGACCCCTGCGCGATGGCCAAATCGGCCGGGCGGTCCACGAAGCTGGCCATAACCGGATTGATGAGCACCTCAGCACCCATGGATGTCAGCGTGCGCGTCACCTCGGGGAACCAAAGGTCATAACAGATCGAGACGCCGAAACGGCCTATTTCGGGCACATCGAACACGCAGAACTCCGACCCAGGGGTCACGTTCTGTTCATACGGGGTGAAGGGAAAGATCTTGCGATAGCGGGTGACGACGTTGCCCGCGGGATCGATCACCGGCGTTGTGTTGTAGATCGCATCGCCGTCCCTTTCGAAATAGCTGCCCGGGATCAACCAGCAGTCGAAGCTGCGGGCCAGGTCGCACAGGTCGCTTTCGATCGTGCCGCCGGCCGGCTGCGCGTGCTGGATGACCGGTCCATGCGGTGCCAATTCGCTGAACACCACCATCTGCACCCAAGGGTAGAGATGAAAGAGGATTTCCATCCGTTGCCGCATTGCGGCGATGTTGTTGTGGGTTGTGACCTGCATCTGGATGCCGGCGATCGAAAAGCGTGACATCTTGCCTCCTGTCTGATTGGATCAGTGTTGCGCCGCGGGAGCGGGACCGTTAATCGACATTCCGCGGCTTCCGGGCGGGGCACCAGAACTGCGCCAGGCGCGCGAATTCGGAGCCGTAGGCGCCCTTTGCCACCAGGTCGAGCGTGGATTTGACGAACTGACGCCAATCCGCTGCCTCTGCTGGTGGAAGGGCAATCCGGCCATGGCGCTGGTGGCGCTGCGTCCCCGACACGAGAGTCTGCCGGCCATCCGAGTATTCGGGCTGAGGCGCTCCGCGCGACCCCCGGGCCGAATAGGCGATCTGGACCTGGCGTTCGTCCACATCGTCCAGACTCCAATCCAGCCGGGTGCCATCTTTCCAGAACAGTTCCAGCTTGCCCATTGCCGGCCGATAGGAGGCTGTATAGACCGTGCCGAAGCCCCGCGCATAACCCGTGCTGAACAGCGGTTCGCTCAGGAATTCCCTGGTCATCCGGTCGGCCGAAAGCGATGACACCCGAAGTAGTTGTTCGAGGTGGCGCGCGCGGCCCAGAGTATTGGACATACGGCCATGCCGTGGCCATTCGACACCCAGCTGATGATTGGTCGCATAAGGTCTCTGGCTGAGGATCGGCGGCCGATCCGGTGACAGATAGACTGTCGCCCATTCACCCGATCTGTCCGCTACGGTAACGTTGTACGCCATGTGCGAGGGCACGGCCCGCAGGGCCTCAACCGCCTGCTTCATGTCGGAACACATCTCAAGCACATAGCGCATGATCAATGGAATGCCAAAGCCGGGTCCGTGCACGACGCGGCCGCCGAAAGTCAGCGAAGCGGCCAGCCCGGCATCGTTCATACCATCGGCCAGCCCAACGATGCCCTCGACCATGCCCGCGACGCGACGGCTGCGCCACCGCGTCGAATAGATGGTTGATTCATTCAGCTTGGGGTCCAGATCGTAGTTGCGGATCAGCAACGGACCGTCGTTGTCCACCATCACCGCCTGAGAGCAGTGGACCAGGTAGCGCGGCGGCGACCAGAAGCTGAGAAACAGCGCCGCGTCGTCGCCACCGCCGCACACGTCGGTCCAATTGTCCCAGAGCGACTCCAATTCCGGCATGTGGCGTCGCATCGCGCGGCGCGCGTCGCGCAGACGTGGCGTGTCGCCCTTCTGTCGCTCGCGCATCCATTGCGACCAGCCCGGCCAGCCATTGGCAAAGACGCGGCGCAGGGCGTCGGACGGGCGTTCTTCGGACAGGCTGCGAAACGTCAAATGCATGATGGGACTCCGGCTGTGAGGTAGACGGTAAAGTTGCCAGCCGTGGCACCACCCCCGTCGCTGCGGCACTCGTCTACACCATGACACATGATGCAGATATTGACATTGCCGCTGAGACTGTCAAGATCCACGCCATGCTTCCGCCGCCGCTTCCATCTGGGACGATCCGCCAGACGGACATTGCGCCGTTGGTCGCAAGCTACAGGCTGACGTATCAACCCGTCGTGGCCCGGGTTCGCCGCACGAGCCAGGGCGGCGGCTTTGGGGACCAGGCGCGGATCCCCTTTACCTGGACCGTATACTTCATGGTCGACGGCGTGTGGGTGTCGCTGGAAAGCGCACGCGGATTGCGCCGCGAATGGGGAAGTCTCGACAAGCTCGAGGCCTGGTTGCGCGGTCAGGGATTCGACGTCTTCTGGGTGCGCAACGACATTGACCCGGTCGGGCAGGCAGAGGCCGATCTGGAATAGACCGGCGCCCGCCTGACCTCGTGCCCTCTGGCGGCCCGTCAGAACCATTTACCGGCGCTCATGTCCGCGGGCATGGACAGTTCGGTGGAGGTTTGGATCGGCACGGTTTCGAATTCCGCCTTGATCGCGGCGTTCCAGCGCTTGGCCCGTTCCAGCAGCTGACGATCATCCGACTGCATTCGGCCGCGCGCCAGTACGCATCCCAGATCGGCACCGTGATAGCAGTATTCGCCGGCACCGTAGACCCGGAGGTAGAACGCCTCGTTCTCGCCCCCCAGCGCATTGATGTTGCGGGCGGGCCGCTGAAAAGCGATCGAGCCGTCCTCGGCCATGCGCCAGATGCCCGAACGCGGCGCCTTGGTGATCAGCTCGACCTTGTCCTCGGTTTGTTTCAGGATCAGTTGCGACCAGTAGTCGTAATGGTTCCAGCGGCTCTGCACCTCTGCGATGTCGATCTCGTAGTCGACATCCATGAATTCCAAGAGATGGAACAGGAACAGCGGGCAGCCGCCGTAAGTGGAGGTGATCAGGTTGGTCGGCGGCGTCGCGCCCGACACGCGGGGGTTCAACTCGCCGAGATAGACCGTGTTCGTATCGGTATCGAGCAGGAAATCGACGCAGAAAACGCCTCTGTAACCTTCCTGATACAGCCGATCGCCGAACTTGCGCGCCATTTCGCGCACCTGGTCGGGAACGCCTTCGGGAAGAAGCGCGGGCGAGATGTCGTTACCGCACCAACCACCCTTGTAGGGTGTGATCTCCTCGAATCCTGTGATGTCGGTCATCACCGGGCCGACCAGCGTGCCGTGGCGCGTGGCGCAGCCCTCGATGGTGCCGGGCAGGTGATTGAGACGTTTCATCACCTTCAGTTTCTGACCGATGATCTTGGCCGAGAACTTGTCCCAGTCCGCCTCGGACTTGATGAAGAAGGTCGTGCGCCCGCTGTCGCCATACGGCGTCTGCACCACCAGGTCGGTGCCAAGGCGGCCCTTTCTGGCCAGCGCCCGCAGTTTCTTGTAGCTGTCGGCTTCACCCATGATGTTGGGAGCACTGTCGACGCCGGCCTCGTTGCCGAGGCGCGTGGTTTCGATCTTGCTGTCCAGCCGGCTGCGCAACTCGTGGCTGGGCAGCGCGATCTTGACGCCGACGTCCTCGCACAGTTCCTCTGTCTTCTCGTCGAACATCACGAAAATCGCCATGCCAGGCTCGCGCTGTTTCACGCGGGCGCGAAACTGGGGATGATCGACCAGGTAGTTCGCTACATCCTCCATCGACTGGAACACCGGCGCGTTGATCTTCGCCGGGATGAAGACTCGCGGGTGCTGCTCTTCGAACACATCAAAGTAATTGACGAATTCCAACCCCCCCACCCACTGGTCGAGCCCCATCAGGTTGAACGGGGTCGGCATGACCACGTAGATCGGCGTCTGGTTCCGTCTCAGATACCTGTAGATCTCGGTCAGCCCATTCAGTTTCGCTCTCTTCGTCGCCATTTTCGGCGGCCTCCCTTGAAAAAAGACATCGTGCGTGGCCCACGGAGCAGCGGGTGAATTCAAGCGTTCAGCATGAACCGTGTCGCTTGCAGTTCGACTTTCGGGCCAAAACAGCAGGCGCGCAAGACACCGAAGGCCCCTCATCCGGTAGAATCTGCGCAACACGCTAGAACCGTTGGGAAAATGTTTGTCCGCCATTCGGGATTCTCTGCCGCGCAAGTGCCGTTCCCACACGCCTGTTGCCCTAAGGTTAACAAACTTGTTGCTCCCATCATAGACCATGATGTACGTTTCCTTCCACGTGCGATCACGGACGCAGACCGGCATGGGACACCGCCTCCGCGCATCGGGGCAAAGACCCAGCAATCGAGTGAATGAAGGAGCTTCACATGTTCAAGAATATGATGTCCCGCCGCGCTGTCGGTATGGTTCTGACCGGAGCCGCACTCGCAGCGGGTATTTCCGGTGCCGCCACGGCGGACACGATCCGTCTGCGGATGCACAGCTACTACGGTACGGAAATCGACGATCTGGCGCAAAAGCTGCAGGACACAGTCAAGGAGCAGTCCGGCGGCGAGCTGAGCATCCAGTTCTTCCGCGGCGGCGAACTGGTCGCGACCGATCAGTTTCTCGACGCCGTGACGAGCGGCACCATCGACATCGTTCACGGGACGGGCGGCTACTGGTCGGGTCAGGTGGACATCGGCAATATCGACATCGGCCTGCCCGGCGCGTGGACGAGCGTCGAAGAAGCCAAGGCGATCTTTGACAGCGCCGAAGTCGTGGATGTGATGAATGAAGCCTACACCGAAGCTGGCGCGGTCTTCCTCATGAAGGGCTATGGCCACGATTACGACCTGCTGACCAAGGAACCGGTCACGTCGCTGAGTGATCTTCAGTCCCGCAAGATCCGCGCTACCTCGGCCGTCGCAAAGGTGCTCGATAAATTCAGCATCCCCACCGTGTTCCTGCCCGCCCAAGAGCTTTACATCGCCATGTCCACCGGCGTGATCGACGGCGCGATCTATGGCGGCCCGGTGGAGTACGAGCAGCTCAAGCTGAATGAAACCGCCAAGTACTACACGCGTCTCAACATGCTGATGCCCGGCTGGACCGACACCTATCTGGCGAACCCGGACACCTGGAACAAGCTGTCCGACGAGCAAAGGAAGATCCTGTCCGACGCGCTGGCTCAATACGCCGAAGACATCTATGCGTGGCTGGCTGAGAACAACCAGGCCGTAGCCGACAAGGGCGACGTGTTCGAGTTCGCGACCCTTCCGGAAGCGGATGCCAAGGCCCTGACCCAGGCGGCACAGGAAGCGGTATGGCAGGAAGAGGCTGCGCGCTCGGAACGCGCCGCCAAATTCATCAGCATTCTGGAAGAGAACGCCAGGGCTCAAGGACGGCTCTGATGCGCGCCGTCACCCGGTATCTGGCCTTGCAGGATGGCCTGTCCGAGATCGTCGGGCGGGTCATCTCCTGGCTGACGCTGGCGATGATCGCCATCCTGATGATCGAGATCGTCGCCCGATATTTCCTGAATTCGCCAACGATCTGGGCGCATGAAACCAGCACCATGCTCTATGGCGGTTTCTGCATGCTGGCGGGTTCCTACACGCTGCGCCACCACGGACACGTGCGCAGCGAAGTGATCTGGGGGACGCTGCCGAAGCGCGGGCGGGCGTTCTGCGACACGCTGATCTTTGCCATCGGTCTCGTGGTTCTGGCGATCTTCTTTAAGATGAGCGTCGAATTCGCCGCCGAAAGCTGGAATGTTCGCGAATATTCCAACAAGAGCATCTGGCAACCGCCGGTCTACCCGATCAAGACGGTCATTCCGGTCGCCGTGGGGCTGGTGCTGTTGCAGAACATTGCCGAACTGGTGCGCGCCGCTCTCACCCTGTTCGGGGTCGAATATGAAGACCCGCGCGCCACCGAGGTGGAATCGGACATCGACCCCGAACTTCTGGCTTCCAATCTGGATGCCAACGTGGGCGAGGCCGTCGCGGTCGATCGCCACGGCAGGAACTGAATTGCCCCGTCCGGATATTCCTGCAAGGACCTGATCATGCAAGACTTGGACCCGCTCGCAATCACCGGTATCATGTTCGCCTCGATGCTTGCGCTGATGGCTTTGGGGGCGCCGCTGGCCTGGGCGCTGACCATCTGCGGCATCGGCAGCGCCTACGCGATCTTCGGAACCGGCGGACTCGATCTGCTGATTTCGTCGACCTATAGCGCGATGGACAACTTTCTGCTCGTGGCGCTGCCGATGTTCATCTTCATGGGCCTCGTACTGCAACGCTCCGGCATCACCGACGACCTGTTCGAGATGATACACAAGTTGATGGGCCGTCTTCCCGGCGGTCTGGGCATCGGAACGGTTGTCATCTGCGCCCTGATTGCCGCGATGGCGGGTGTATCGGGCGCCGCCACCGTCAGCCTCGGCATCATCGCGCTTCCGGCGATGTTGAGCCGTGGCTACGACAAGCGGTTGGTGACAGGCACGATCATGGCCGGCGGTGCGCTCGGCTTCCTGATCCCGCCCAGCGTGCTGATGATCATTTATGCCTTTCTGTCGCGCGATTCCGTTGGCAAGTTGTTTGCAGCGGGCCTGGTGCCGGGCCTGATGCTGGCGGGCATTTACATCTGCTACATCCTCATCCGCTGCCGCATCAATCCCGATCTCGGCCCGCCCGCCGAGGAGCAGTTCACGACCGCGGAAAAGATTAAGTCGCTGCGCTTCCTGATCGCGCCCGGAATTCTGATTGTCACCGTGCTGGGCTGTATCATCGGCGGTATCACCTCGCCTTCCGAAGCCTCGGCGATTGGCGCCTTCGGGGCGTTGCTGATCGCGGCCTTGCAAAGACGGCTGAGCTGGGACACCCTGCGCTATGTAATGATGTCCACCACCAAACTGATGGGCATGCTGATGTGGATCACCATCGCGGCGGTGTTCTTTTCCAAGATTTACGTCGGCGTCGGCGCGGGCATGGTCGTGGGCGAGATGATCGAGGATTTCCAGCTTTCGCCGAACCTTGTCATCATCGCCATGCTAGCGACCTATTTCGTGCTGGGCATGTTCCTAGACGATTTCGCCATCGTGTTCATCACCGTGCCGCTGTTCGTGCCGATTGTCAGTGATCTGGGATTTGACACGACCTGGTTCGCGATCCTGTTCGTTCTAAGCATGCAGTCGGCCTACCTGACGCCACCGTTCGGCTACAACCTGTTCTATATGCGCTCGGTTGCGCCAGCCAGCATCAGTATCGTCGACATCTACGGGGCGGCGATCCCCTTTGTCGGACTGCAGATCCTTGGCCTGGCTCTGGTGTTCCTGTTTCCGCAGATCGCGCTCTGGCTGCCGGACCTTCTGTTCTAGGATGGCTCTGTTGATGGCGTCGTCGTCTAATCGCAATCTGTTTTGCAAGCAAATTCGTACAAAACCTTTGCGCCCGGACCGATGATCAGGGTTGAATAAGGGCGAAGCGCATCATGCGCTGAAAAGCGCCCTGCGCATTGGTCGCCAAGGTGAAATCCGTGATCGAACAGCCCAAGGCCAGCACTTTCGAATGGCCGGGCTGAACCTGCTCGCCGCGATCATCATTTACTGGAACACCAAGCACCTCGGCCAAGCGGTCACGGCGCGCCAACGCGACCGGCTGGATTGTTCACCAGATCTGCTAGCGCACATCTCGCCACTCGGATGGGCCCACATCCTGCTCACCGGCGAATACAGGTGGCCCAAAAGGTGACCAAACGGCCTTAGCGTAGGATTCTGCACTCTCCGGCATCAGACCCCAATAGTACAATGAAATCAATATATTACATAATCTTCACTACCGGACTCAGCTTTCCCGTTGCAGAAACCGCAAGAAGCCCACGCCGGAAAGAATGCTGTACGGCAACCTTGAAAGCGAAGCGTGACCGCAGTTCAGGCGCATTACGCTTGGGTTCGCTCCAGCGTCCTTGAGCTTCCCGATGTACCTTTCAGTCAGCTCCGGCAAGACAACCCTGTCTCTCATCCCCAGCACGAAGTGAATATCCAGATCGGGCCGGGCCAGCTTCGCAGCGCATGTCTCCACGTTGATCGGCTCCCATGCGCGGCGGAGCTCGTTCAACCCT
>Ga0209607_1001519_pt1 | contig 19386 bp, 14 predicted proteins | sample AD_UKC117_MetaG_FD_184413 | JGI IMG/M metagenome (GOLD analysis project Ga0209607, IMG submission 184413) | Active sludge microbial communities of municipal wastewater-treating anaerobic digesters from Hong Kong - AD_UKC117_MetaG (SPAdes)... | ecosystem: Engineered > Bioreactor > Anaerobic >... | reverse complement strand
CCTGTTGGGTTGCGGCGTTATGGCTGGGCTCGGGGCGGCGATCAACACCGGCGGTGTGGGCCGTGGGATGTCAGTGGCGGTGATCGGCTGTGGCGGAGTGGGCATGTCCGCTGTCGCCGGTTCCGCGCTCGCCGGCGCGAGCAAGGTCATCGCCGTCGACGTCGACGATCGCAAACTCCAGTGGGCCCGCGACATGGGGGCCACGGACGCCATCAACAGCACCCATGTGGATCCTGTGGAGGCCATCCAGGGGCTCACCAACGGTTTCGGAGCAGACGTGGTGATTGATGCGGTCGGCCGGCCGGAGACGTGGAAGCAGGCGTTCTACGCCAGGGACCTCGCCGGCACCGTCGTGCTGGTCGGCGTGCCCACACCTGAGATGAGCCTTCCCGACATCCCACTGATCGACGTCTTCGCCCGAGGTGGCGCGCTGAAGTCCAGTTGGTACGGCGACTGTCTGCCCTCTCGCGACTTCCCGATGCTGGTCGACCTCTACCAACAGGGTCGGCTCGACCTTGACGCGTTCGTGTCCGAGGAGATCGGCATCGGCGATGTCGAAGCCGCCTTCGAGAAGATGCACCGCGGCGACGTGCTGCGCTCGGTGGTGATCCTGTGACCGAGTCCGTGCGTATTGATCACACCATCACCAGCGGCACCTTCAGTCTCGACGGGGAGACCTTCGACGTGGACAACAACGTCTGGGTCATCGGAAATGATGACGAGTGTGTGGTCATCGACGCCCCGCACGATGTCGACGCGATCCTTGAAGTCGTCGGTGATCGGCGGCTGACGGCGATCATCTGCACGCACGCCCACGACGACCACGTGCTTGTGGCACCGGCATTGCGCAAGCGCACCGGGGCGCCGATCATGTTGCATCCCGAAGACCGGGTGCTGTGGGAGATGTCCCACCCGGATGTGCGATGGGACGCTGACCTAGCCGACGGCCAACGTCTCGAGGTGGGAGGCACAGGCCTGGTGGTGCTGCACACACCGGGCCACGCACCAGGGGCGGTGTGTTTGTATGCCGATGAACTGGGTTGTGTGTTCTCCGGGGACACCCTCTTCCAGGGCGGTCCTGGCGCCACCGGGCGTTCGTTCAGCGACCGGCCCACGATCGAGGCGTCGATCCGTTCGAAGTTGTTCGCGCTGCCCGACGAAACGGTCGTCCACACCGGGCACGGGTCCGACACCACAATCGGAGCTGAGCGGTCCTTGCTGGGTGACTAGCGGCTCGGGGCAACGAGTTGTAGTGGTATCACACGCGCGATGGCTTCGAAATCCCGGTCCGCTCCCAAGAGCTGAGAGCCTGTTCGCAGAGCGACCTGAACAACCATGCAGTCGATCAGGCCTCGGGGAGTCACGCCCGCAGCGCGGCACAGCCGGTAGACGCGCGCAGCCCCGGCGAAATCACTTACAGGGTCGAACGCCAACCATGCGAATGACCGCAGAAGTCGCTCGGTCACCGGGTCGGATGTCCGGCCCCCACCTGCCAGCAGTTCCATCAGGACCGGTTCGGTCGAGGCGATTTTGTCTGGACGGTCCTGGATCAATGTGGACAACTGTTCATCGACCGCGGATCCGGTCCCGCGCGAGAACTCCACCCAGGCCGACGTGTCGACCAGGATCGTCCGCGCGGGCTCTGATCCGCTGGAGCATCCAGAAATCTAGTTCCCCGCAAGGCCAGGATCTCGGCAGTCGACATCGGCTGGAACGCGACCTCGCGCAGTGCCCGGTCGACCGCCTCGGTCTTGGTGTGTACGCCGTACTTGCGCATGGCGATCTCGATCAGCGTCTCGTCGATGTCGATGTTGGTACGGCTCACGAGCGTCGAGATACACCTCCTACGTGTTCCATACACGTTATAGGTGTTTGCGCCGATCGAGGTGCCTGTCCACAGCCTGCGTCAGCCGCGAACGGAAGCGAAGTAGAAGTCCAGCATCGACCCCAACGGGGCGGGGCTTCGGCGCAACCGACTGTGCAGGGCGGCCCCTTCCCAGCAGTCGACGAGCAGGTTGGCCATCGCGGTGGTGTCCGAGTCCGCGGGGATGTCTCCTGACTCCCGTGCTTCGTCAAGGCAGTCGGCGATCCGCTCGGCGATGTACGTGAAGCACGACTCGATCTTGACCCGGAACACCTCGTTGGACCCCGAGAGTTCCTGGCCCAAGCCACCGAGAAGGCATCCTAGATAGCCCTCGGTCTGGTAGCTCTGTTCGGTCGCTTCGAAGAAGTTTCGCACCCTGCGCACGGGGGACTGTTGCACGTCGCCCAGGCACTGATCGAGGCCAGCATGTACGCCCAACATGTACTGGTCGATCACCTGCAGTGCGAAGTCTTGCTTGTCCGTGAAGTGGTGATAGAACGAGCCCTTGGGTGTGTTGGCCGCGGCCAGCAGCGCCTGAACGCCCAGGCCGTTGTACCCATGCTCGAGGAGTAGGCCGAGTCCGACATCGAGCAGGCGCTGCTTGGTCGCGTGCGTGGGCGGGTCAGCCATTCACCTTCTCGATCATGTGGTGGATCACTTCGCTGTGCACGTCCTGCGGGCTGAACATCACGATCTCAGCGTCGGCTTCCACTTTCACATTGTGCCCCGGCGGCCAGTAGAAGAGGTCGTTGCCTGAAACGGTCTCGTGATCGCCGTGTGCGTCAGTCGTGGTGAGCCGTCCGCTCAGGACATAGCCCCAGTGGGGACTCTGACACAAGTCGCCTTCGAGGCCCTCAAACAGGGGGGTGGTATCGACGCCGGCCGCCAGCGTGAAGTACTCGCCACTGATCTTGTCGAACCCGCTCACATCCCCGAAGCCCAATCGCTGCCGGATCACCGCGCCCGGGATCTCCATCTGTACCTTGACGTCCTCTTTTGCCACTCGCATTGTCCGCACCTCTCTGTGCTGACGATCTAGACCGACCGGTCTACTCTTGACACTACGCGCTCACAGCCTGATGTCAACAGGCGGAGCCGATCCCCAATCTCGGTGGCTGTAACGGTCGTGGCGCGCGACAGTTCAAGCAGCAGAAAACGGGACCCGCGGCGTGAATCCGACAGGTCGCAGGCCGTCCGCTGGTTGGCCGGGCGTGATCGCGAGCCCGGCCAACCAGTGCAGAACGCTACGGCCGCACGATGTAGGTCTTCACCCGCTTGAAGGCCTTGAAGTTCTTCGTGCCCCTCGCGCGCTGGATGACGGTCACCTTGACCGGGCGGTTGCCGACGACCTTGACCTTCACCGTCCCGTTCTTCTTGCGGGTGATCTTGCAGAAGCTGACCTCACCTGCGGCCGAACTCTTCAGCGTCCGGCAGCGCACCTTGGTCCGGATCTTCTGGCCCTGCTCGGTCTTGCGGGCGGGCAGAACACTCGGGTCCGGCGGCAACTTGTCGGCCGTCTGCTTCTCGCGCTTGACCCGGACCCGGTCGGTAGCCTTGTTGTTGCTCGGGTCGGTGTCCTCGATCGGGGACGTGACCTCAGCGGGGTTGACCACAGCCGGAGCCGCGCCGTTCACGACACTCACGCGGATGCTGAACCCGGCCTCCTGGCCGACGACCAGACCAGCGCCGTAGATGCAGGTGACCGTTCGGCCCGCGGCGGTGCAACTCCACCCGTCACCGCTGGCCGATAGGAACTCGTTACCCCGCGGCAGGTTGTCGACCACAGTGATCGGTCCCGGGTTGTCCGAGGGGCCGTTGTTCACGACTCGAACGTTCCAGGTTCCGGTCCTGCCGATGGTCCACGGGCCCCCGTTGTGGGTCTTGACCACGGCGAGGTCCGACTTGGCCACGACGTCGACGGTGGAGGTGGCCGGGTCAGGGTTCCCACCCGGCTGCGGCGAGGTCGTCGTCACGGTTGCGACGTTCTTGAGCGTCGTCCCGCCCGGCACCGACCGGTCAACATCGGCCTTGACGACGATGTCCGACGGCGAGGCCGACAGCGGGAAGTTCGCCCGCGTGCAGGTCACGGTTGTGCCGCTGCCCACGTCGCACGTCCATCCGGGTCCCGTGGCCGAGGTCGCCTTCAGGCCCGCCTCGAGTTGATCGACCACCACGACGTTCTTGGCCTTCGCCGGGCCGAAGTTCGACACAGTGATGGTGAACTCGGTGCTCTGACCAGCAGTGACCGGGTTGGCGCCCGTGGTCTTCTTCGCGATGCCGAGTTGCACCTCGCTGACCACCGGGTCCACGACCTCATCCTTGTTGTTCTTGAGGTTCGGATCCTCGGTGGTTCCGGTGACTTCGGCGGTATTGATCGCTTCCGCACCGGGGCTTTCCAGGACATCCACCGTGACGTTGATCAGCGGCGCCTGCTCGAGAGGCTGCAGGTCCTCCTTGAGTACGCAGGTCAGCGTGTCCGTCTCACCACTGGTCGGCTGACACTGCCAAGGGCCGGCATCGATCGAGGCGATGGACAGGCCGGTGGGCAGGGTGTCCACCACGGTGATGTCCTTGACCGAAACCGACGGTCCGAGGTTGGTCACCGCCAAGGTGTAGGTCACCTGATTGCCGACGACGTAGGGCTGGGTGCGGGACTTCTCGATCGCCAGGTCAGCCAGCGGCCTGGGCGTCACGGGGTCGTCGTCGGTGTTGTTCTCCGGCTTCGGATCGTAGGTCTTCCCGGTCACCGTGGCGGTGTTGGTCAGCGGCCCCTGGGTGACGGCCGCGTCCACCTTCACGATGAGTGTCAGTGTGGGCAGCGACTCGTCCTTCGCGAGGCCGTTCGGCGCGATGTCGGGGTGCGTGCAGGTGATCTTCTGTTGATCCACCGAATCCTGATCGCAACTCCAGTCGGAGCCCGAGTAGGACTTGTACTCGGTGCCCACTGGCAGGGTGTCCGTGACGACGAACGGACCGACGCTGTTGTCCGGGCCGTTATTCGTGACCTTGATGTTCCAGTCGAACTCGGTGCCCGGCACGACCTCGTCATCTTGGACGTTCCACTCGTCCGGGTATTTGGTCTTGTGGGTCTTCTCCAGCATGAGGTCGGCCGAGGCGATCTTGGTCTGCGCGGTGACGTCCTTAGAGGTCTGCAGGTCCCAGTCGGACGTGGGCGTCCCCGGGTACCACGACGTGGTCGCCGTGTTGATGTGGGGAATGGTCGTGCCAACACCCGGGTTGCCGGGCGGAGGCGTGGCCACGGCCGGCTGCGGGATCGCCTGGAACCTGATGATGATCTTCTTGTTCACCGGCAGGTCGGCGCCGGTGTCCCAAGCGAGCTTCACGGCCAGCGGATCCGAGGAGTCGACCGTTGGGTCGTCCGTCGAGATATCGGATCCATCGTAGGTGATCACGGTGCTGCCTGCCTTGTAGGTCCAGTTCGGCGGCAGCACATCATTCGCGCTGATTTTGTAGGCCGTCGGTCCAGGCACGTTGTCGCTCGGGTTGGTGATCTCCAAGCGCCACGAGTAGGGCTGGTCGATGTAGGCCAGGTCGTCGGAGTTGAACTTCTCGATCTGAACGTTCGGCGGGAGCAGGGTGACCGTGTCTTTGCCCGTGTTGTTGTCCAGGTTCGGGTCATAGGTCTCGCCCGAGACAGTGGCGGTGTTCTCCATCTTCTGCGGTGCGTCGATGTCCACCGAGACGGTGTGGAACAAGTCCGGTAGAGCGCCGTCCTTGGCCAGCCCGTCGGGCGAGACGTTCGGGTGCGTGCACGTGATCTTCTGCAGGTTCCCCGAGTCCTGGACGCATGTCCAGTCGGTTCCCTGGGAACTCACGTAGGTGTTGCCGATCGGCAAGGTGTCCACGACGACGTACGGGCCGACGGCTTTGTCGGGACCGTTGTTGGTCACCTTCACTTTCCACGTGAACTGCGTGCCGGGGATCACGGTGTCGTCGTCCTGCAGCGGCGGTGTGTAGTCCGTCACGTGGGTCTTCGTCAGGGCGAGGTCGGCCGATGCGATGACGGTCTCCGCGGTGACCTTGGGGGAGGTCACGGGGTCCCAACCATCGGTCGGGTTACCGGGGTTCCAGGTGGTGGTGGCCGTGTTGACGTGCGGAATCGTCGTGCCAACTCCCGGGTTGCCGGGCGGAGGAGTGGCCACGGCCGGCTGCGGGATCCCCTGGAACGTGATGACGATCTTCTTGTTCGCCGGCAGGTCGGCACCGGTGTCCCAGGTCAGTTGCACAGCCAGCGGATCCGCCGAGTCGACGGCGGGATCCGTGGTCGAGATCTCGGTACCATCCAGCGTGATCACCGTGGTACCGGCCTTGTAGGTCCAGTTCGGCGGCAGGACATCGCCCACCTTCACCGCGTAGGCCGTCGGACCGGGGTCGCGGGTGCTCGGGTTAGTCACCTCGATAGTCCACGTATACGGATCGTCGATGTAGGCCAGGTCCGCCGAGGCCTTCTTCTCGATCTGCACATCGGGGAGCACGGGGGTAACGACAGCATCGGCGGTGATCGGTCCGTACGTCCGGATGTCTGGGTTGACTCCGTCGGGCGTCAGGCTGAACCACTCCAGTGCGCTGACAACGTTCGTCTGCGCGGTCGCCGTGTTGCCCTTGAGCTTGGCGGTATAGGTGTACTGCTGGCTGGCATCGACCGCCAGCGAGTCGATGACCGGCCACGTGATGGACACATTGCCAGTGGTCGCGCAGGTTGTGTCAGTACCCACCGTTCCGGTCCCGGCGTTCACGACAGAGATGCCATCGGGCACGCAGTCGCGCACTGTGACCTGGAAGGCGGTGCTGGTGGGCACCCCACCGGCACGCGGAGGGTTGGTGACGTTGATCGTGTAGCCGAACGTGTCGTCCGGCAGCGCGGTGATCGCATCCGCACCGTTGACCAGCTTCTCGATCTTCAGGTTCGGCTCAGTCAACGTCAGGGTCGCGTTGTCAGAACCGATCGCCTTCGGCGGGTTCTGCGCCTGCGCCAGCGTGGTGGGTTTGGACGTGTAGCCGAATCCCGCGCTGGCCGTGTTGGTCCGCGTCACCCCGGCGGCGTTCTGCGGCAGGTTGCTGACGCGGGACTTGTACGTGATCCGGATGATCCGATGCTTGTTCTGGTCGGGCAGCGGGTCGAACGACCAGCCGATCTGCTGGCCCGTGGCCCCGGGACTCCCCGGATCGGGTCCGAGGAACGTGGCGCTGACATCGGAGGAGCAGTCCACGGGATTCGCGTAGTTGCTGTCCGTGGTGGAGCACCCGAGCGTGATGTCCGAGACGTCGGCGTAGTCGATGTACGGCGGCAGAGTGTCGAGGACCACGAGGTTCGTGTACGCGGCGTCCGGCAACTTCGTGTCGATCGCGTACGAGACCGTCTCGCCGATAGTCGCGACCGAAGGGCTGACGCTCTTGTCGATCGATGCGCCGGTGATGAAGACCTCGGCGTTGGCCCCCGTCAGGTACGTGCGCTCACCCTCGACAGTCCCGGGCATGCTCGTCCCGCTCATGCCCACCGTGTTCTTGAACTTCACATCGGCGGGGGAGCCCGGCTTGATGTTCGCGACGTAGGTGACGACCTTGTTCGTGCCCGGCACGAGCGGGTCGAAGGTCCACGTGATGGAGACCTTGTCCGTCGTCTGGCAGTTCGGGTTGGTCCCCAGTGATCCGCCGTTGTTGACGGTCTTGATGGTGAGGGTGTCCGGGACACAGTCGATGATCGTGACCTCGTGCAGTGGTGGACGGCTACCAGGCGTCCCGGCGGTCAACGTGTAGGTGATGTCCGCCGCGGTGCTGGTCACTGACGTGGGGTTCGCCGTCTTCGTGATGCTCGGGTTCGGTTGCACGACGAAGACGTCGTACGTCTTGGTCTTCTCGGTCCGCGTGCCGCCCGTCTCAGCGGTGAAGCTCTCGAACGTGGCCGTGTTCGTCTTCTTGACGTTCGTCGCCGGTGCGGGCGGAACGGTGCACGTCGCGTTGTTGCAGGATGCCGCCGACTGGCCGACCTTCGCGGTGACGACCACGCGGAAGACCTGGTCAGCGCCCGTGCTGTTGGACCAGACCGTCGGGAACGTCAGCGTGCCGTTCGTCGGGTCTGCGGTGAAGCCAGGCGGCAGCGAGGCGGACCCGACCAGCTCGGCGTTGACCAGCGAGACGAAATCGATGCCCGTGGGCAGGGTGTCGAATAGCTTCCCTCGGTAGACCGTCGTGCCCTTGTTGATCGTGACCGAGTACGTGTAGGTGATGGTCTCGCCGATGGTGGCCTGGGTCTTCAGGTTGTTGTTGGTCTCGGTGACCGAGGTGTCGGCGTCCTTGTCCACGGTCACACCGGGGATGAAGACGTTGGACGGGTCGATCAACTTCGGCGCATCGGCGTTCGCGTCCTGCGTCGGGTCGATGTTCTCCTTGGGGATGTAGGTGGCTGTGATGCTCGGAATGTCCGTGAAAGCCTCGTACTGCCTCACGCCGGCGTTGTTGGCGTAATCGGTCCCCGCCGCAGCCACGTCCGGGACCTTCATCGTGTAGATCAGGGACAGTGTCTGGTTGACGTCAATGGAGTAGTCGTTGGCCAGGTCGGGGCTCGGGAAGACCCACTTGAGGATGCTGCCGTCGAGGGTGTCGTCACACGTGGCGATCCCTCCGGGCAACGCCGCCTGTGTGCTCGTCCCCGGCTTGATGTACTGCAGCGCCGCGAGATTGACGGCCGAGCACGTCAACTGTTCAGGTAGTCGGTCCCATACCTGGACGCCGCGCACCGAGTAGTCGTCCCCGGGGATCTGTGGCCGGTTCTCAACGTTGATCTGGAACGTCGCCGTACCGCTTTGCTCGATGGGCTTGTTGTCCTGCAGCGGACTCACCGCCGGGAAAGTGGCTGCGGGCTTGTCAGTGGCGATGACGCCCTTGTCGATCAGCAGGTTCGGGGGTGGGATGAGGTCGTACTCGGCCTGATCCCGGTATGACTGCGCCCCACCGGCGGTGTTCTCGGTGCGCATCTTCATGAGGTTGCCGGTGATTTCGGGGGCGGTCCCGGTGCCCGGTTCCAGCACCACGACCGCGAAGGTGGCCTCGAACACTCCGCCCTTGGAGACGAAACCATTGTCACCGAGGGTGAGCACGAACTTCTCCGTGGTCAGGTCAGCAGACACGGAGACGTTGTTGTTGCTGGTGAGGGCGTACTTGTTGTTGCCCGTCGCGGGATCGTCGGCAACGACGAACGCGGTGCCGACCGGCGGAAAGTCGGTGACGACCGCGTTCTTCGTATCGACGGTCGACGGGAAGTCCACGCGCAACTTGAAGCAGATGACGTCGCCCTTGCGGAAACTGGGCCGTGGGTCGGGGTCAGAGACGTAGGCCGGCGCGACGGTGGGATCGCACTTCATGCCGCCGGGAAAGGTCGGTGGCGCCGCACGTGGCTTTATCTGCTTGCTGATCGTCGGCAGGGGAGTGCCTTGTTCGGCGCGGGAGTCATCCTCCACCGCCACTTCACCGGGCTCGATGGGATTGTCGTTGGAGTCCTTGATCGCATTGGTATTGGCACTCAGATCGACCGTGTTCACGAAGTTGTCGCCGGCGACGGTGGGCTGCGACGTCTTGCGATACGTGTCCAGCATGCGGGCCGGCAGCGTGACGGTTGCCGACTCGTTTGCCGTGATCTCGGCCACCGGATCGAAGATCACGGTGTAGTGCCCGAGCCCCGAATCCCAGACGACGCTTGCGTAGCCAGGGCTCGGTTCGGGGTCGCTGTCCAGCGCGGTGCAGTCCGCATTGCCGGGCCAGTAGGTGGAGCCTTCAGTCCCGAGTGGGCAGTACCCGTCGGGCAATGTGTCGGTGACGACGATGTTCGAGGCGTCCATGTACTCGCTCGCCTCGATGTTCATGGTGAAAATCGCAGTGCCGCCCGGCGTGAAACCTGCCGGGGAGACCGACTTCTGCATGCGGACGTCTTCGATCGTCACCGTGTGTTGCTCGGTGACAACAGACGGGTTGGTAGGTGCTGTCCCGGTGAAGACGCCGGTGGCCGAGACCTTGTTGGTGATGGACTGCTCGGGGATTCCCTCGCGGGTCGGGTCACCGTTGTTGTTGTCGAGGTTCGAACCCTGCTCGAGTGAAGCAGCGCTCGGCTCGGGGCCATCCCAGGTGGTGGTGTTCTCCGACAGGGGGATGCCCGCGACGTATTTGATCTCCTTCACTTCGCCAGCAGCAAGGTCACCGACGTTCCAGGTCACGGCTGTGTACACGCCGGAAAGGTTCCCAAGTCCCGGTACGTTCTGGGGGCTGTCCACAGTCTCGACGCTGACCGGCAGCGGGCATGGTGTCGGGTCCACCGGCGGGGCACCGAGCGGGCCCGAACCCGGGAATTCCTCGGTCACCACCTGCGAGTTGTCCTCGTTGCCGCAGCCGAGGAACTCCAACTGCGCAGGCAGAAAGTCGGTGAGTGTGACGTTGTCCGTGGCCACCCGCTTGTTGTTGCGGATCGTGAGCGTGTATGTGGAGCGCTGGTCATGGACCCCGCGCAGCAACTCGCCCTCAGGGCTGTTGGTGTTCTTCTTCTCGACGACGAACGGCGCCCGCTTCGTGTCCGCGGTGTCGCTACTGGAGACGACCTCGGGGTCGGCGACCGGCGTGCCGTTGCTGTTGAACTTCGGCACCTTGCGCTCATTGATCGATCCCGCGACGGTGGCGGTGTTCTTGTCGACCGGCACGATTGTGGTCGGGACCGGCGTCTTGAGCTTCGCCTCGAACTTTAGGGTGAACGATGAAGCAGCCTGCAGGTCAGTCACGTTGTTCCACACGAGCAGGGTCTGACCGCCAGGCGTCGTGGTGATCGTCGGCTCGCCGGCCGATACCGGGTCGGTCGGGCCCACGTACTCGAAGCCCGCGGGCAGGACATCGGAGAAGCTGACGTTGTAGAGCGGGTCGCTGCCGGCAGGGTTGCTCGCCGTCAGTGTGTACGGGACGTTGTCACCCAGCAGCACGGAGCCGGGTGCCTTCTTGTCGAGTGTGATGCTGGCATCGGCGGCGGCCGGAGAGGCGGCTCCAAGTCCTGCGAGTCCCAGCCCCATGAACAAAGCGATCAGAAAGGTCCAGAATCTGGATGGTGCGATGTGCATGTTTCTCCTCTAACCCCAAGCCCGACATTGGAACTCCGCAGAGAGATCCGCAACTGACGGTACTGATCGCGTCGGCGGCTTGCAAGCCGAGAAGAATACCCATCTTTGGGCTTGGCGCAAATGTGGCGCGCCGCAGCGGCATGTCCATCGCTCGGAGCATGTCCGCGTGCCCCAGCGTCGACCATGCGCTGACCGGGTGGCCCCCACGGGCCATGAGCAATTTGGCACCGACGGGCTCACCGCGGACGGCTGGCCATCACCTACTACGGTTCACCACGAGTTCCTCGGGCCGGGGGTACATTCGCAGGGTGAAGAGTCTGGTTGTGGGAATGCTTGCGGTCCTCCTGGCCGCTTGCAGTGGCGGCGACACGACCCCCTCGGCATCCCCCACCATCGGAATCCCGACGGCCTCGGCAACATCAGCTCCCCCGCAGACGTTGGTGCCGGGCAGCGATTGGACGCTCGTGGGGCCGAATACGCAGGACGTGCGGTTGGCGGGCCGGGGCATCACCCTGCGCTTCGACGACGATGGAACCCTGTCCGGTCGCGCGCCGATCAACACGTATTCGGCACCGTTCACCGCAGGCGAGGACGCCACGTTGGAGATCGGGCCGATCGCCCGCACCGAGATGGGCAGTGATGATCCCGATCTGCTAGCCGCCGAGGCGCAGTATTTCGAGGTGCTGACCCTTGTCGACGGCTTCGACGCGGATGGTGAGCAACTCTTCCTGCGCAGCGGCGACACCGTCGTGTTGCGTTATGGGCTCGAGGGCACGGCGGCGGTGTTCGGCGCGACCCTGATCGGCAAGAAGGTCGCGAAGGCACGTGCTGAGGCCACCGACGAGGGCTACGAGTTCCGGGTGGTTTCGGTCGACGGGGAAAGCAAGCCGGTGACCCAGGATTACCGGCCCGATCGGCTGAACGCGACTGTCGTCGATGGCCGGGTGACCGAAGTGACGGTGGGTTGATGCGTACGGATCTCCTGAGTGTCCGCACCGGTGCGCGCCTCGTCACGGACTTGACTACGCACGCCCAGGCGTTCGTCGCGAGTCTGGGTGACGGCCTGCTCAACGTGTTCGTGCCGCATGCCACGGCCGGAGTCGCACTGATCGAAACGGGCGCGGGTAGCGAACCGGATCTGGCCGATGCTTTGGAACGTTTGCTGCCGACGTCTGACATCTATCGGCACCGTCACGGAAGTCTTGGTCACGGACGCGATCACGTCATGCCCGCTTTCGTCGCCCCGAGCCTCACGGTGCCTGTGCTGGACGGAGGTTTGGCTCTGGGGACCTGGCAGAGCATCGTGCTGGTTGATCCGAACGGCGACAATCCCCGCAGAGAAGTCCGGTTGTCGTTCGTCGGGGGGTGACTCGCGTCAGACCCCCGTGGTTGACTGCCGCCATGGACATTGCGCTGATCGGCGGGCACGGCAAGGTCGCCTTGCACCTGATCCCATTGCTGAACGCCGAGGGCCACCATGTGGATGCCGTGATCCGCAATCCGCAACACGAGCCCGACGTGGTCGACGCCGGTGCTGACGCGGTCGTCGCCGATGTGGAGACGATGGACACGGATACTCTCGCGGATCTGTTGCGGGGCCACGACCTCGTGATCTGGTCCGCGGGTGCCGGCGGGGGGAGTCCACAGCGCACGTACGCCGTCGACCGTGACGCTGCGATCCGGTCCATGGACGCCGCGTCTCAAGGGGGAGTCGGTCGGTACCTCATGGTGTCGTATTTCGGTGCCGGCAAGAATCACGGTGTACCCATTGACAACTCGTTCTACCCCTACGCACAGGCCAAAGCCGAGGCGGACGAGCACCTGCGGCACAGCAACCTGAACTGGACGATTCTGGCGCCGAGCCGGCTGACCGATGGCGAAGCTACCGGACGCATCGAGGTGGGCGGTTCGGCTGGTTCGGTGTCACGCGCTGACGTCGCTGCCGTGATCGCCGCCGCCGTCGAACGCCCGAAGTTGACTGGAAGCATGATCAAGTTCAACAGCGGCCCAACGCCGATCGCGCAGGCCCTCGCGACCTGATGGCGCACCCTGTCATGTTCGACGACGATGACCCGCTGTTGGGCCGCGTCCGCCGCATTGCGCTCGGGTTCCCTGATGCCGCGGAGAAGATCAGCCACGGGCGCCCCGCCTTCTTCACGACCAAGGTTTTCGTCTACTACGGCGGATCGGTGCGCCGGGACGGGCACTGGGTCGCGCACGATCAATCGATCATGGTCAAAGCCGACCCCGACGAACGGGAGGCCCTTCTGGCAGATCCGCGCTGCTACCTGCCGGCATACCTCGGGCCGTCCGGGTGGGTCGGTCTCGACCTGGGCGCGCAGACAGACTGGACCGAGGTCGCCGAACTCATTGACGCGTCCTATCGCCTGACGGCCGGGACCAGACGGGTCGCGCGGCTGGAGGCGGTCACGCGACCGGGTTGATCCAGGTGATCTCCGGGAAGCGCGCGAAATCACTGTCAGCGCTGACGATATCCAGGCCATGCTCGATGCACATCGCCGCCAGGACCGCATCGCTCACCAGCCCCGCGCGCAAGTCGAGGCGAGTAATAAGGTCCTTGAGGATCGGCCCATGCCCCCGGCCAGGATGCGGAATCCATATTGCCGGTGCGGCTTGCCAATTCTCGACGCAAGCCCATGCCTGAGTGGGCGTCAGAGGTCGTTCACTTGCGCGCGGATTCGTCGATATGCGCACGAAGGCCCACAGCGACAACCAGGGAATCGCGACCCTGCGCGAGCCGTTGAGCGCGTCGGTCAGCCAATCGCGGGCCCGCTCGTGGAAGGGGCTGTCGGCGTCAACCGAATACAGGAGAATATTCGCGTCGATGAGCATTTAGCGGGCATCCGGTCCTTCGAGGATGTCCAGCGCGTCCGCCACGTTCGACACGTCGATCTTGAGCCCGAGCTTGAAACTCTCCGGTACGAACGCAGGCCGGCTGGGTTCTGCTCTCATGCCACGGCGGATGAGTTCATTGACTGCCTGGCTCACGCCTTTTCCGTCTTCGGTGCGCAGACGTTCGACTGCCTTCGCCGTATCTGCATCGAATTCCACCGTGGTGCGCATGGGGTGATTTTAACACGCGTATGGGTTATGAGACGCATGCGCGTGCAGGACTTCTGACGTGATCCAGACTCGGCCTTGCAGTGCGCGTCGCGGCGATTCGGCGATCAGGCTTCGAACAGGCGGGCCTTCGCCGCCTTGAACTCATCGTCGGTGAGCATGCCGTCGGCCTTCATCTGGACCAGTTTCGCCAGGTCGCCGACCGGCCCGTCGTCTTGTGGCGCGGCCGGTTTGGGTTCATCGAGCGGGTGCGGGATACCGAACTCCCGGAACAGCGGGATCTGCTCGGGCGAGGCGCCGTCGGGCATGCCCACAGCGAACAGCGTCTGATCAGTCGGGGAGTACCACGCCGGCCACACATCGCCGACGCGGGGCATCTTCGTCTGGTTGATCAAGATCTTCTTCTGGGCGCTGAACGGTGCGCCTCCGGTCAGCGGCTCCAACTGGAACGTGACCCAACACTGGATGTTGATGTTGTTGACGACCATGCCCGTCGGGTCGATACGCAGGATCTTGGCCCGTGCCTTGCTGCCCGTGGTCATGAGGTCTTGAGCTTGCGCCATCTGTTTCTTCGAGCCGCCCGAAAGGCTTGAGCGGACGATGAACAGGATCGCGATGGCGACCGCGATCGGAACCAGAACGGAGACCAAAATGATGGTGTTCACGCGGTAATGATGGCGCGAGTTGATCACCTTGCCAAGGGGCTCTTCGGTTGGGCCGTCTACCGGCAGGTGATGATCGTGGGCTTGCAGTGCGTGCCCACCCATGCGACTACTCACCGTTCATCGGCGACAACCGACCGTTCATCGTGGGGCTGCGCACCGGCCATGGACCGACTCGTGCCGCTCACCGCATGTGGCCAGGAACACTCTGCCGAGGTCGAGCAAAGGCCCATAGCGTTTCACCACCGAAGCGGAAACACCGCTACCGCGATTCGCAAAGGCAGGACCCGATGACCATCAACCACGGACCGCCCAAAGTCGGGGGCACCCCCGATCCGCAGGCCTACCTGGCAGCCCAAAGGAGTCCGCAGTTCCAAGAGCTTCGAAAGCGCTATCGCGGGTTCTCCTTTCCGATGACGGTGGCGTTCCTCGTGTGGTACTTCGCGTTCGTCTTCGCCGCGGTGTTCGCGCCGGCGTGGATGTCGCAGCCGGTGTGGGGGAACATCAACCGCGGCATCATCTTCGGACTCCTGCAGTTCGTGTCGACGGGGCTCATCACCTGGCTGTACGTGCGGCACGCGAATCGCAAACTCGACCCGCTGGCCACGGAGATCCGTGAAGACCTGGAAGGAACCACTCATGACTGAGACTGCTGGAAGTCCCCTGGTCAATATGGCCATCTTCGTGGCGTTCGTCTCGATCACGATGGTCGTGGTGATCCGGGCATCGCGCACGAACAAGACCGCCTCGGACTACTACACCGGCGGCCGGTCCTTCACCGGTGGCCAGAACGGCACGGCGATCGCCGGCGACTACCTGTCCGCGGCGAGCTTCCTCGGAATCACCGGCGCCATCGCGCTGACCGGATTCGACGGGTTCCTGTACTCGATCGGCTTCTTGGTCGCCTGGTTGGTGGCGCTGCTGCTGGTCGCAGAACTGCTGCGCAACACCGGCAAGTTCACGATGGCCGACGTGCTCGCGTTCCGGATGCGGCAACGGCCCGTACGGATGGCCGCTGCTATCTCGACGCTCGCTGTTTCGTTCTTCTACCTGCTGGCCCAGATGGCTGGTGCCGGTGGCCTCGTCAGCTTGCTGATGGGCATCACCGGAAACATCGGGCAGTCCTTGACCATCGCAGTTGTCGGTGTGTTGATGATCATCTACGTACTCGTTGGTGGCATGAAAGGCACCACCTGGGTGCAGATCATCAAGGCGGTCCTGCTGATCCTCGGCGCCGCGCTGATGACGTTCTGGGTGCTCAGCAAGTACGGCATGAACTTCTCCAACCTGATGGGCGCTGCGGCGGACAACAGCTCGCTGGGCGACAAGCTGCTCGCCCCCGGGGCCAAGTACGGGCTGACCACTCTGTCGAAGGTCGACTTCATCTCGCTGTCCATGGCGCTGGTCCTGGGCACCGCCGGCCTTCCGCATGTGCTGATGCGCTTCTACACCGTTCCCACGTCCAAGGAAGCCCGCAAGTCCGTGGTCTGGGCGATCAGCCTGATCGGCGTGTTCTACCTGTTCAGCCTGGTGCTCGGCTTCGGTGCCGCTGCCCTGGTCGGCGCCGACGTGATCAATGCCGCGCCCGGTGGGGCCAACTCCGCAGCACCGCTGCTGGCCTACGAACTCGGCGGAACCTTGTTGCTGGGGTTCATCTCAGCGGTGGCGTTCGCGACGATCCTCGCGGTGGTGGCGGGTTTGACGATTACGGCAAGCGCCTCCTTCGCCCACGACGTCTACGCGAACTACATCAAGCGCGGACAGGTTTCGGCCGACGCCGAGGTGCGTGTAGCCCGGATGGCGGCGGTTGTGATCGGAGTGGTGGCGATCGTCGGAGGCATCCTCGCCAAGGATCAGAACATCGCGTTCCTGGTGGCCCTTGCCTTCGCAGTGGCGGCATCGGCGAACCTGCCGACCATCATCTACTCGCTGTTCTGGAAGCGGTTCACCACTCGCGGTGCCCTGTGGAGCATCTACGGCGGTCTGATCAGTTCGGTCACGCTGATCATCTTCTCGCCGGTGGTGTCGGGCAAGGCGGTCGTGGAAGCGACGGGCAAGAGTCCGTCGATGCTGCAGGGCGTGGACTTCCACTGGTTCCCGCTGGACAACCCGGGTCTGATCTCGATCCCGCTGGCCTTCCTCCTCGGCTGGCTGGGCAGCGTCACGGACCCGAACAAGGCGAATGCCCTGAAGTACGCCGAGATGGAGGTCCGGTCCCTGACCGGCGCCGGAGCCGAGAAGGCGACCGTCGCCCACTGACCGCCCTCACCCCAGGACGGGCGTCCGGGTGGCGTGAGTTGGCCCCGCCACCCGGATGCCTCACCACTTACGAAAGGACTCGCACCATGACAGACACGCTGGAGAACCTCGCCACCGAGAACCGCAGTTTCCCGCCGTCGCAGGAGTTCGCGGCGCAGGCAGGCGCCACCGCCGATCTGTACGACGAAGCAGACGCGGATCGTCTGGGCTTCTGGGCCCAGCAGGCGCAACGACTGGCCTGGTCCACCCCCTGGACCGAGGTCCTGGACTGGTCGAACGCGCCGTTCGCGAAATGGTTCGTCGGCGGAGAGCTCAACGTCGCCTACAACTGCGTGGACCGTCACGTGGAAAACGGGCTCGGCTCGCGCACCGCGATCATCTTCGAACCGGAGAGCGGAGAGCCCGAGACCATCACCTACGAGCAACTGCAGCAGCGGGTCTCGCAGGCGGCCAACGCCTTGACCGGCCTGGGGGTGGCGGCCGGCGACCGGGTGGCCATCTACATGCCGATGATCCCGCAGGCGGTCGTGGCCATGCTGGCCTGCGCGCGGATCGGAGCGCCGCACTCGGTGATCTTCGGCGGCTTCTCAGCCGAGGCCCTGCGCAGCCGCATCGACGACGCGCAGGCGAAAGTGGTCATCACCAGCGACGGGCAGTTCCGACGCGGGTCCTCCATGCCGCTCAAACCGGCCGTGGACGAAGCGGTCGAGCACTGCCCGTCGGTGGAGAAGGTGCTTGTGGTCCGGCGCACCGGCGACCCGGTGCAGTGGCACGAGGGCCGCGACCTCTGGTGGCACGATGTGGTCGCGACGGCCAGTGACGTCCACGCGCCGCAACCGTTCGACGCCGAGCACCCGTTGTTCATCCTGTACACCTCGGGCACGACCGGAACGCCCAAGGGAATCCTGCACACCTCCGGCGGATACCTCACCCAGGTCTCGTACACCCACGGCAACGTCTTCGACCTGAAGCCGGAGACCGACGTCTACTGGTGCACCGCGGACATCGGCTGGGTCACCGGGCACAGCTACATCGTGTACGGCCCGTTGAGCAACGGCGCCACCCAGGTGATCTACGAAGGCACCCCGGACACCCCGCACAAGGGCCGCTGGTGGGAGATCATCGAGAAGCACAAGGTCTCGATCCTGTACACAGCTCCCACGGCGATCCGCACGTTCATGAAGTGGGGCAAGGAGATTCCGCAGCAGTACGACCTGTCCTCGCTGCGGCTGCTCGGCTCGGTGGGTGAGTCGATCAACCCGGAGGCCTGGATGTGGTATCGCTCGGTGATCGGCGCGGACGTCTGCCCCATCGTGGATACCTGGTGGCAGACCGAAACCGGCGCGATGATGATCAGCCCGCTGCCCGGCGTGACCGCGTGCAAGCCCGGTTCGGCCATGCGCGCGCTGCCCGGCATCGGTGCCGCGGTCGTCGACGACATGGGAGTTCCGGTGCCCAACGGTGGCGGCGGATACCTCGTGCTGACCCAGCCGTGGCCGTCGATGCTGCGCGGCATCTGGGGTGACGACGAGCGGTACAAGAACACGTACTGGAGTCGTTGGCCGCAGTACTACTTCGCCGGGGACGGCGCGAAACTCGACGAGGACGGAGCCGTGTGGCTGCTCGGCCGGGTCGACGACGTCATGAACGTGTCGGGCCACCGGATCTCCACGACCGAGGTCGAGTCGGCGCTGGTGTCGCACCCCTCGGTGGCCGAGGCAGCGGTTGTCGGCGCCACCGACGAGACCACCGGGCAGGGGATTGTCGCATTCGTCATCCTGCGCGGGGACGCTGCGGATGCCGACGGCCTGGTGCAGGAGTTGCGCCAGCACGTCGGCCACGAGATCGGCCCGATCGCCAAACCGCGCCAGATCATGGTCGTGCCCGAACTACCGAAGACGCGGTCGGGAAAGATCATGCGGCGACTTCTGCGCGATGTCGCGGAGAATCGTAGCCTGGGAGACGTCACAACCCTGGCCGATCCCACCATCATGAACCTGATCCAGGAGGGGCTCGGCGCGGGGAACTAAGCCGGACTCGGCCACGGTCCATGGCCCCAGACCCCGGGGGGCAGTGGTGAGCTTGGTCGAGGTCGAGTCCGACGCGAAGGTTGAATGAAAACGACCACTTACTGGTCGTTTTCATTCAACCTTTCGGCGATCCCCACTCGGCGGCACGGCGCACGAGCAGGCTGTGGTCAGGTCTGTCGGTTCCCCCATGCCCATCACGGCGTGCCGGCTCCCGCCGGGAGGGTCCGGGACGTCGCCGACCGTAAGGGGCCCTTCGGATTTCAGGGGGGAGTCGAACGTGGTCGCCCACTGCTGGGTGCGGTACTGCCCGAGTCGGTTGAACAGCGTCTGGTCCTTCCCGGTCGCCTGGATCGGGCCGATCCGTTCGGGATCGTCGA
>Ga0209607_1001517_pt1 | contig 19395 bp, 15 predicted proteins | sample AD_UKC117_MetaG_FD_184413 | JGI IMG/M metagenome (GOLD analysis project Ga0209607, IMG submission 184413) | Active sludge microbial communities of municipal wastewater-treating anaerobic digesters from Hong Kong - AD_UKC117_MetaG (SPAdes)... | ecosystem: Engineered > Bioreactor > Anaerobic >... | reverse complement strand
GGGCCGGGTGGCCCTTCTTCGTGCGCGGCTGGGCCTCGGTCCGGACCCGTAACCTCAACATGTTCACCCTGATCGCGATGGGCACCGGCATCGCCTGGCTGTTCAGCCTCGTCGCGACACTCGCGCCCGGGATCTTCCCCGCCTCCTTCCGCGGCGACGCGGGCACCGTCGATGTCTACTTCGAAGCCGCTGCCGTCATCACCACCCTGGTCCTGCTCGGACAGGTCCTCGAGCTGCGCGCCCGCGAACAGACCTCCGGAGCCATCAAGGCCCTGCTGGATCTCACACCGAAGACCGCCCGCCGCATCACCGACAGTGGCGACGAGGAAGAGGTCGCTCTGGACGCCGTGCAACGCGGCGACCGGCTCCGCGTCCGCCCGGGCGAAGCCGTCCCCGTCGACGGGACCGTTATCGATGGCCGTTCGTCCGTCGATGAGTCCTTGGTCACCGGCGAGTCGATGCCGGTCACCAAGACCACCGGCGACCCGGTCATCGGCGGCACCATCAACGGCAGCGGCGCGCTGACGATGGAAGCCGAGAAGGTCGGCATCGACACCATGCTGGCCCGGATCGTGGCCATGGTCGCCGAGGCGCAACGCTCCCGCGCACCCATCCAGCGGATGGCCGACAAGGTCGCCGGCATTTTCGTGCCCGTCGTCATCGTCATCGCCGTCATCGCGTTCATCGTGTGGGCCCTGGTCGGACCCGACCCCAAACTGGCGCACGCGCTCATCGTCGCCGTCGCGGTCCTGATCATTGCCTGCCCCTGCGCGCTCGGGCTGGCCACCCCCATGTCGATCATGGTCGGAGTCGGACGCGGCGCGGGACTGGGCGTGCTCATCAAGAACGCCGAAGCCCTCGAGCGTATGGAGAAGGTCGACACCCTCGTGATCGACAAGACCGGAACCCTCACCGAGGGCCGGCCCACCGTCACCAACATCGTCACCACCAGCGAACACTCCGAGGACGACCTGTTGCGCCTCGCCGCTGGCGTCGAGCGTGCCTCCGAGCATCCGCTCGCCCTGGCCATCGTCGAAGCCGCCACCGCCCGGAGCCTGCCCATCCCCGACGTCACAGACTTCGACTCACCAGTCGGCCGCGGCGTCATAGGCACCGTCGAAGGACAGGTCCTGGTCCTCGGCAGCTCCGACCTCCTGAACTCCCACCACATCGACACCACCGACCTCAAGGACCGTGCCGATGAGCTGCGCGGCGACGGAGCCACCGTCATCTACATGGGAGCCGATGGCCGGCTCGTAGGCCTCTTCGCGATCGCAGACCCCATCAAGGCCACCACGCCCGCCGCGCTAAAGACACTGCGGGAGGAAGGCATCCGGATCGTCATGCTCACCGGCGACAACCGCGTCACCGCCCACGCTGTCGCCAAGACGCTCGGCATCGACCAGGTCGAAGCCGAAGTCCTGCCCGACCACAAGAGCGACATCGTCACCAAGCTCCGGGGCGAAGGCCGCGTGGTCGCGATGGCCGGCGACGGCGTCAACGACGCCCCCGCCCTGGCTGCCGCCGACGTGGGTATCGCGATGGGATCAGGAACGGACGTCGCCATGGAGAGCGCTGGAGTCACCCTCCTCAAGGGCGACCTCACCGGCATCGTGCGCGCACGCGAACTCTCCGAGAAAACCATGCGCAACATCCGACAGAACCTGTTCTTCGCGTTCGTCTACAACGCACTCGGCATCCCCATCGCCGCCGGCGTCCTCTACCCCGTCTTCGGACTCCTGCTCTCACCCATCATCGCCGCAGCCGCCATGGCCCTCTCCAGCGTCAGCGTCATCGCCAACGCCCTACGCCTCCGCGCACAAACCATCGACTGACCCTCAGCAAACTCGAGGACTGGCGCGTCAGGCCAGAAGCACCGTTACCGGACTGTCACCCCGACGACTATTCGCAGGTCGTTCACGACGGCGAGCTGGCTGCGAGGAACGCGCTCTTCTGGCCGCATATAGGACGTGACCTCTCCAGATCACTCGCGGGCGATCTTGCACGACCCCACCGAGCGGGCCGATCTCTGCAAAGTGCACCGCACGAGATCTTGCAGTCTTGGCTGCATCTCGACAGCGCACGTTGCCTGACGCTTTTGTCATGTACCATTGACGTTATGGATGACGCTATCTCGTCGAGATGCGCTCAATCTTGTAAGAACGGCACTTGATTCTAAGAATTAGCCGACGTTATGCATTCCGGGCGTGTTGGTTGGGTTACGTTATGGATGCGCAGTCTTGGCTAGGCTGCGGCCGCAAGGACCGCGGTGAGTACCCGCTGGCCGGCCTGGCTCTCCACGAGCGCGTGTCCCGGGTCCGACGCCGTGACAACCACGACCCTGTCGCTGCCCTCTCGCGCGAGCCGCCACACCAGGGCAAGGACGCCCGGTTCGGACCCACCCTTGAACCACGCGGTGGTCCAGCGCTTTGCCTCCTCAGGCGACAGCCCGGGGTTCGTGCCGAGCACCTGGCCGATCGGCTCGAGCCCGGCCTCAACCGAGAGACTCGCGAGGTCGGACATGGTCCGGCACAGGTCCGACGGCGCGGCGAACCACTCGATGTCGTCCACCAGCGACGGCGTGCTGATGTCGATGCGCTGCACGGCGGCCGGGTCACTCAGCCAGGGCAGCGGAACCCGCTGCGGCAGCCCGGCGATGACGGCGGCCCGCTGCTTGGCACCGAGCCCGGCATACTCGCGGCCGACCGCGGGCGAGACGAACTTGAGCCGAGCCATGTCCGCCGTCGACAACAGCGGCAAGGTGCGCGCCGCGCCGCGCGGTGCCAGCTGGCGGACGACGTCGCTGACCGCGTCTCGCCCGACGACGTCGAGGACATGGTCGGTGGCCGTGTTGTCGGAGATCGAGATCATCAGGGTGAGCATTCGCTGCAGCGGCACGCTGGTACCGGTCGGGATGTTGTAGGCCTCCCCGGACGGGTCGCTGCGCAGCTCGTCTCGGATGATCACTGGCGTGTCCCAGGTCAGCGTCCCGGCGCGCACCTGCCGCGCGGCCGCATCCAGCACCCACAGCTTGAACGCGGACGCCACCGGCACCACGTCGTCACCTCCTGAGCTGGCGACGACCTCGCACGCCCCGTCGGTCACCTCGAAGATGGTGTATGCCGCACGCGGCGCGAGCCCCGAGACGTCAATGGCCGCGGCCCGCTGGGGTATGCCCGCTGGCCCGGACGAGACCGGCGTCGTGGTCGACGCGCCTTGGCATCCGGTGAGCACCAGCAACAGGGCCAGCAGACAGACCAGCACCCCGGTCCGTGCGGGTGTCAGGGCGCGGGCCAGTGCGGGGTCCCGCACGGCGGCTGTCGTGATTCTCAGTGAGCGGGCGCGGCGCGGGCCGACGGGCCGTGCTTCAAGGTCAGGCGTCATGCTGTCAACCGTAGTTGACGAATCGCAGGCCGTCAACTACGGTTGACCACGATGAACACCGTACCTGACCCCAGCAACCCGACCGAGGCGCTCGCCGCCGTGATCTCCCTGCGTCGCCTCGCCGACCGCCTGGAGGCTGCGACGGTCCAGGCCGCGATCAACCAGGGCTGGACCTGGCAGCAGATCGCCCAGGCGCTCGGCGTGACCAAGCAGGCAGTCCACAAGAAGTACGCCAAGCGCATCCAGCCTTCGACCCCACTCTGAAAGGAGCCACCGATGCTCTCCTCCCTCCGCCGCGCCCGCGCCGACGTCGCCCTCATGGGCACCGTCCTGCCCGCCGCCGAACGCCTCGCCCACGAGGACGGCATACCTGAGCCGGGCGCCGAGCATCTGCTGCTTGCCGCACTGGCCCTCCCGGACGGCTACGCACGTCGCGCGTTCGGTGGGGTCGGCGGCGACGTGGTCGCGTTGCCCATCGCCCTGCGGCATGGGCATGACGAGGCTCTGCGCACCATCGGCGTGCAAGCCGATGACGAGGCCATCGGGCCGGCGATGCCTCCGCCGGGCGACGCCTCGGGGCCGCTGCGCACGCAGGGGGCGCTGCAGGTCGCATTCGCGCGTGCGGTTTCGTTGGCCAAGGCCGACGGTTTGCCGGTGAGCAGTGGCCACCTGCTCTTGGCGGTCATAGAGCCCGATCACGGCACGGTCGCCAGGGCCCTCACCCGGCTCGGCATCGACCGCGCCAGCCTCACACGGGAGACCAGGAGCCTGCTCGGATCGTCGTGAGCTCGCGGTCGCAGGCGCCGTCAGGAGCGCGGCCATTCAGCCAGTGATGACCGGCGTGGCAAACTCCCACCGGCTCACCGGGGGTGTGTCGCGTGCCGGCCCGGCGTAACGTCCCGCGGCCGAGGCATTGTCCGCAGATGTCAAAACCTCGGTCCTCTCCAGTCAAGCCGGGACGGGGTCGCGCAGTTCCTCAGCCCGGATCCACCGGTCGGGTTGGGGTTGGGCGGGTCAAGACGTGAGAATGCCCGGGTGCTTATAGCTCCGCTCTCACGTCATGGTCTTGCGGGGAAGCCAGGACTCGTGAGGTGATCATTCGTGTCCTCCCACCAGGTGTCGGTCCGTGTTGCTCAGCCTGACGACGCCGATGGGGTGTGGCCGCTGGCCCGTGACCTGGCAACCACCTACACGCCGCTGCGGGCGTCTTTCGATGCCGTGTGGCCCGTGCTGGTCTCGGACCCGACGCCCGTGGTGTTCGTCGCCGTATGTGATCGGTGCGGCGTGGTCGGCTACGTGCGCGGCAGTACACACTTGACGTTCATGGCCAACGGCCCCGTCGCCTGGGTGGATGAGGTCATGGTCGATCACCGTCATCGACGCCTCGGCGTTGGGCGGTCGCTCATGGACGCCGTCGAGGGCTGGTCCCGAGAACACCGAGCCGCCTACGTCTCACTCGCCACCCGACGGGCCGGAGCGTTCTACCGAGCCCTCGACTACGAGGAGTCCGCCGTCTACTACCGCAAGCTCCTCGACGGGTCTGAGTAGAGCGACCGGGAGGTCGTGCCTCGCGTCGTCGACTTGGGCCGCTGCCAGGCGTGAACGCTCTCAGCTGGGCGTTCGGGTCGTGCAACCCTCCGAGAAGACGGCCGCACTACCTTCGCCGCATCTCGACACGTGCAAGTACCGCCCTCGATTCTAAGGATTTGCCGACGTTATGCACCTCGACCGTGTTGGGCGATTGGGCCAGCATCACCACCGGGCTCCGATATCACGGCCGCGACAACCGACGCCCCATCACCCTGTGAGACGAGTCATGAACCCCGCTGAGCGAACCTTGGCGTCTCGAGGATCGGCTCGATGTGCTCAAAGAGTTCGACGTGACCCTCGTCGACGTCACGTATGCGCAGGCGCGCCCGGTGACGCCGCTTCTGTCGCAGACGTAGGGCGGCCTTCCCGCGGGTGGGTGGGGATCGATCTTGCACAACCTCCTCGAACGGGCCGACTTCTGCAAAGCGGCCCCGCACGGGTTCGTGCAGTCTTCACTGCATCTCGACACTAGTGTCGAGATGCAGCCAAGATTGAACTGTCGAGATGCACGCAATCTTGTAAGAACGGCAGTTCATTCTAAGAATTAGCCGACGTTATGCATCTCGGGCGTGTTATAGGTCAAGGGTTATGGCTCTGAGTGCTCTGATCAGAACGCCGCGAGGCGATCCTCTCGATCTGGCGCAGGACCCTCCGTTGGCGCAGACACTACGTAGCCGAGCTCCTCGAGCACCCGCACTGCTTCGCTCGGGCAGTCGCGGACGGCGGCCCCCGTTTGGTGGCGGCGCCACTGAACGCGGTTGGTCCGGAGGACTCCACGCCAGGTAGGGCCTGGCTTGGCTCCGAACTCCTCTTCGATCATCTGAAGTACGTCCTCGATCGTCGGACGAAACCGATGGCCGCCCGTGGGAAAGTGGATCCGTGACATCCGTGCTGCCTCAAGCTCGGAGTCAGGGGCAGCCTGCCTGCGGGACACACCCGAGACGGCGGCGAGTGTCATTACGCGGGTGAACTGATCACGATGAGCGTGGACGTGCAGATGCCCGGCTGGAAGCCCATCACCTTGATCGTGGACGTACTCGTACCTGAAGAGGGGATCGCCCTTCGGGCGGCTCCCGGCGTAGACGGCGACCTTGGAGTTCAACACCTTGAGGTATCGACCCGCGCCGTCGAGTTCACATCGGTAGTTCACCTCTAGCGCGAGAGTGCCCACTTCACCGATTGGGATTGCGATTCCGTCCGTGTCATCGGACACCACGAAACGTGAACCGCTACTCGTCGCCTTGAATGGCACCGTCTGGCCGATGAAGGATGACACAGCGTCGGAGATGCGACGAGCGAACGCTGCGGATTCCTCCTCAAGCGTACTCACGCGGTCTGGAGCCACCTTAGGTCTCGGATACGGCGAAGCACCTGGTACAGGTCGGCGTCGAGAGCGTCCGCAGCAGCGAGGTGTTCAGCAAGGTCGACGGTCATGCCGAGCTCTGCTTCGAGACGGCGAAGCTCTTCGGTGAGCTCGGACGGCGTCATGTACTCAGTCGTGGACGATCCCATGTGCGCACCTCCAGATCGTGGTTGTCAACTATGACAGACGATAGGCGTTGGCACTGACAACCCGTCCGTCACGTGCAGGCATCACACTGGCCGGTCGTTGGCAGAGCAACGAAGCACCGTGGGCAGGTGGCGGTCACGGGCCTCAGTTCTCGAACCGGCTTTGGCTGCTTGTTCTTCGCCGCCTTCGCGGGTACGCCTGAGCGGGCAAGGGTCGTGCCCCTGCCCAACCGCCGGAGAGCAGCCTCGGCCTGCTTGCGCTTCTTCGACATGGGGGACCCCTTGGGGACGGCGACCCCGAGCCGGGGCAGGTTCAGCCGCTTGAGTTCGGCACGCACCTCCTTGACCAGCTTCTGATCCGAAAGACACGATTCGCAGTGCACGCCCCGCAGCCGTCCGATCGGCTTCGAGCAGGCACGACACTTCCTCGGGCCCTTGTCCGGACCGATGTCGCGGATGTCCTTGCCCGGGGCCGTGGCGCGTTCCGAGGCTTTGACTCCGGTAAGTCGCTTGTTACGCACCGTCGCGCCGCCGCTGTGGAGAGTGACGCGACTACGGGGGCGTATGAACGCCATCGTCAGGCCATCGATTCTTTGCGGAACTCGTCGTAGGTGCCGGCGAGGTATCGAACCAGCGAGACCTGGAAGTCAGGGTTCGCGAAGAACAGGTCGAACAGCACCCCGTTCTTGTCGTGCCGGTCGATCAGCAGGTCCTTGACCTTCTGCTCGAGCACCATCTCGAACTGGCTGCGGTCGTTGTTGAGGGCGACTTCGCGCATCTCGTCGTCCTCCTTGACGACGACCCACTGCTGGTCGACCCAGACCTTGTCGGCCTCACCGAGGTCGGCGCCGTACTTGTCGTTCATTGCCGAGATCAGCGCCGACAGCTTGTCGAGCACCGGTTCGGTTACCGCACCCTTGCCCTCGCCCGGCAACGCCACCCCGGGCTCGTCCGATCCCGCCAGCTCGATGGCCGCCTCCGAGGTGACCGCGATCCGCAGGTGCGTCAGCTGGACCGACTTCGAGATCTGCGGCATGGGGCTGTTCTCACCCGGCGGCAGCTCCAGCAGCAGCAGCCGGCCATAGAGGAACAACCGCTCCCATTCGGTGTCAGCCCACGGCATGACCTGCGCAACGAAGGCGTACGCCCGGCAGAAGTGCTCCAGCGTCCGACGGAACTCCTCGGCCTTCTCCTCCTCGAGCGCAGCGAAGCGTCCGACAGGCGGCTCGAGGTTGGCATACAGCACCGACTGCAAAGCAGGATCCTCGGACAGGAGCGCCGCGACCGTCGCCTCCATCTCAGGCATCGACAGCACCCCAGCCGCCATCAGGTCATGCTCCATCGTCGCCAGCGCCTGCGGATCGGTCGGAGTGGAGAACGACTCCTCGAAGAACGGCTCGAACGCCGCTTTGATCTCATCGGCCGAGTTGGCGAAATCCAGGACGAACGTGTCCTCCTTGCCCGGATGCGTGCGGTTCAGCCGCGACAGCGTCTGTACCGCCGCGACACCGGACAGCTTCTTGTCGACATACATCGTGTGCAGCAGCGGCTCGTCGAATCCGGTCTGGTACTTCTCCGCGACCACGAGCACCTGGTACTCCGGCCCGTGGAACTTCTTCGGCAGCTGCCCCTCGGAGAATCCGTTGATCGAGGCCTCTGTCACGGCCGGAGCCTCCGGTGCCTCCGGGTCGACCAGCGATCCCGAGAACGCCACCAACGTCCGCAACGGCCGCTCGCCCTGGTCGTATCCCTTCTTCGCGATGTATGCCGCCAGCGCCGCCTGCGTCCGCACCGCGTGCAGCCTCGACCGGGTCACCACCATCGCCTTGGCCTGCCCCTCGATCTTGCCCGCGGTCTTCTGGCGGAAATGCTCGATGATCACCTCCGCCTTGGCTTCGAGCGCATACGGGTGCAGCGAGGCGAACCGGGCAAGGGCCGCGCGACCCTTGCCCGACTCCATCTCCGGGTCGTTTCGCGGGTGCGCATTGGCGAGCTTGTAGTACACGCCGTACGTCGTGTAGTTCGCCAGCACGTCGAGGATGAACCCCTCCGCGATCGCCTGCCGCATCGAGAACGTGTGGAACGGCCGCTTGTGCCCGTCCGCACCGACCTGCCCGAACGTGTCGAGTGTCTTCGGCTTCGGCGTCGCTGTGAACGCGAAGAACGACAGGTTCTTCTGCTTGCCCCGGTGCCGCGCGCTGGCGAACAGCGCCTCGTCTGCCGCGTCAACGGAAGCGTCGTATGCCGCCTGCTCGGCTTCCGCTGCCGCCTCCAGTTCGGCGTCGCCTTCCCCCGAACCCAGGACCTTCTTCAGCTTGGCGACCGAATCTCCACTCGATGAGGAGTGCGCCTCGTCGACGATGACCGCGAACCGGCGCCCCACCACGCCCTTGGACCCGCCGTCGGCGACATCCTTGGCGGCCAACTCGGCGACGACTGGGAACTTCTGCAGCGTCGTGATGATGACCCGCGCCGCGTGACCCTCAAGGGCTTCCTTGAGCTGAGCCGAGTTCTCATCGATTCGCACGATCGTGCCGGGGGTGTGCTCCAAGCCGGCGACGGTGTCCTGGAGCTGTCGATCGAGGACCTTGCGGTCGGTGATGACGACGACCTTGTCGAAGATCGGAGCGTCATCGGCGCCGTGGAGGTGCGAGAGCGCGTGAGCGGTCCACGCGATCGTGTTCGACTTGCCGGACCCCGCCGAGTGCTGCACGAGCCGATCCACTCCGGCGCCGTCACGATAGGTCGCTTCCAGGATCGAGCGCACCGCGTGCCACTGGTGGAAGCGCGGGAACAGCGTCCTATCGCCTTCGACGTGGATGAACGACCCCAGAAGGTCCAGCCACGCGTCGCGCTGCCACACATGCTCCCAGAGGTATGCCGTCTGGTAGCCAGTCTTCACGGCAGGGTTCCCCGCGGTGCCGGGGTTTCCAGCGCCGTTGCTGCCCTGGTCGAAGGGGAGGAAGACCGTCGCCTCACGGGCAAGCCGCGTGGTCATCGCCACGCGGTGCGGGTCCACCGCGAAGTGCACCAGCGTCCGAGCCCGGAAGATCAGGTCGGTCGGGTTGCGGTCGGTCCGGTACTGCGCCATCGCCTTCTCGACGGTCTGGTGCGTCAGCGGGTTCTTCAACTCGGCAGTCGCGACCGGGATGCCGTTGACCACCAAGGTCATGTCGACCGAGTCCGAAGGGTTCGACTCTGAGTGGTGCAATTGCCGGACGACACCCAGCCGATTCGCGGCGTAGCGCCCGGTCTGCTCCTCGTTGAGACCACTCGCTGGCTTGAAGAAGCACAACCGGACGCTGACGCCCGAGTCCTTGACCGGCGAGCGGAGCACGCTGATCGTCCCGCGATGATCCAGCGCGTCCACGACGACCTTGAGGAACTTCTCCCGCGCCGTCGCCGCCCCACCATGACGGGTGACTAACTGCTCCCACTGCTTCGGCTGCGACGCCTGGACGAAGGTGATGACCTCGTCCCCGAAGACGCCAGACCTGCGGTCGTATGCCGCGGGCTCCAGCTGGTTCCAGCCGTGGCTGAGCAGGTGCGCCTCGATGTTCGACTCGAACACCGACTCCTTGGTGATGCTCATGCTTGCCTCATCCCGGTATCCCGCTAGCCGCGGTCGTCACGTCGAACTCACCCGTCACCGCAGCCGTGATCAGCGACTGCTTGAACTCCGCCAGCCGTACGGTGGAGGTTCTGAGCGCCCTAACCGCTTGGGCCACTTGCGTTCGAGTCGCGCCACGTCGGCCAGGAACCGGTCCTGGACCTCCGGGTCGGGGAAGGGGAACCGCAGGCTGCGCAACTGCTCGTTGGTGAGATGACCGATCGTGGTTTGCTCGTTCTCGATCGCAAACACGTTGAGTGAGACGGCAGTGCGCAGGCACTCGAGCAGCCAGGCCGGACGACTACGGCCACGCGTGCGAGCACGGTGCAGGGCCTTCTGGTAGCCCAGCGGTGACAGCGACCCAGTCCAGATCGCCCCGCGTCCAGGCTGGCCACCTTCGCAAATGAGCAGATCGCCTGGCTTCACGGTGTAGCGGGAGCGCTCCTCCGGCGCGATATCCATTGTCTTGAGGTCATCCGCGTCGATCGTGTCCCACTGCACATTGGTGTTCCGCAAGTACGGGATGACGTGCTCGCCTGTCTGACGCTTCTCGTCGAGCATCTTGCCGAGATCCACCTGGAACTGGCTTGCCACCGTGAGCAGCGGCCATTCGGATGGCAGATCACCGAGCCAAGCTAGGTCTGTTGAGCGTCGCTCACCTGAGACGTTGGCGCCTGTCACCGCCTCATAAGACGCTCGCGCCGCGATCGCGTCGAGGAGGGCGACCTGAACCTGGCGCGCGGTGATGATCTGGTCGATGCGGGCGACACGGTCGTCGAGGAAATCCGCGATCCGCCTCTGCTCACCCGTGTCGGGCAGATGGATCTTCAGTGAGGCCATCTGCTCCCAAGATGTCCGGGGCATCTTGGTTCCATATGAGGTCATATTTGCGTGATCTAGCCACGGACGGCTCAGTGTGAGGTAGGCGAGGTACCTTGCTTCTGTCGCGGGTTCTGGGCGCATGCACAGTAGTTCCCCTGAGCCGTGAACGGAGTCAGTCACGAGCAGCGACTTGGCTAGGTAGGGGCGTAGTTTCGAGAAAATGACGTCGCCGCGTCGAAACCTGTTTTGCCCCTCCGGCGGGAGGACTGCGAGGTCTCCGATCAGGCGTGAACAGCCTGATTCGATGTTCTCCAATTGCACTGTGCGGCCGAGGGAGGATGCTGGTTCCACCACGCACTTGGCTGCGTGACGAAGCTGCCTCATCGTCATAGGCCGAGTCCGCTCATCCACTGCTGGATTTGACTTTCGAGATCCTTGAGCTCCTTCGCGATCTCCTCGATGGGACGCGGAGGCGTGTAGACGTAGAACTGGCGAGTGAAGGGGATCTCGAAGCCGACCTTGGTCTTTGTGTGGTCGATCCACGCGTCGGGGACGTAGGGGCGTATCTCGTTCTCTAGGTGGGCTTCTGCGGTCTCGACGAGTGCCTTCTCTCGCTCCTGCTCGCCGAGGTTGAGCCAGCCGGCGGGTAGGGGCACGTTCTCCTGGTCGCGCAGGTCGGGGTCGGCCTCGGCTTTGCCGCCTCGTCCCGTGATGATCGCCGCATCTGGGTCGGCGACGGCGCAGACCTTCGCGAACGCCTTCTTCTGCGCCGTGGTCAGCTCGGGCACCTCGGACAACAGCGCCTTCTCGGTCTCGTATCGCTGACCAACCAACGAGGCGTACGCGGCATACGGCTCCTCGGCGACAGCCTCAGGCGTGACCTCCCAGCGGCGGCGCATCGGGCGTTCGACGGTGATCCGCTGGAAGCCGAAGGTTTCGTTGGTGCGGACCTTCACGCGGGCGTCGTCGGCATACTCATCCCTCGCGCCACCGTAGAGGCGGCTGATCTCGTCGATCGCGTTTGGCGTGAGCTCCTTGCGTTTGTCGCCCAACGACTTCCGCATCTTGGTGCCGAGTTCGCGGGCGTCGATGAGTTTGACCGTGCCGCGATCTTGGTCGGCCTTGTCGTTCGTGAGGATCCAGACGTAGGTGGAGATCCCCGTGTTGTAGAACATCTGGTCCGGCAGGGCGACGATGCCCTCCAGCCAGTCGTTCTCGAGGATCCAGCGGCGGATCTCCGACTCGCCGGACCCGGCTTGGCCCGAGAACAGTGGCGAACCGGACAGGACGATCCCGACCCGGGAGCCCGTCGGCTTCATGTGGGAGAGCATGTGCTGCAGGAAGAGGAACGAGCCGTCAGAGACCCGCGGCAGACCGGCGCCGAACCGGCCGTGGAAGCCCTGCTTGGTGTGCTCGTCCTTGATCGGCGCGGCATACGCCTTCCAGTCCACTCCATAGGGCGGGTTGGCGAGGATGTAGTCGAACTTCTCGGTAGGGAAGGCGTCGGCGGTGAGGCTGTTGCCGTTGCGCATCCGCTCCGGCGCGGTGTCCTGCATCATCAGGTCGGACTGGGCGATGGCCCACGTCTCGTCGTTGAGCTCCTGGCCGAAGACGTTGACGATCGCTGCCGGGTTGAGGTCCTTGATGTGGTGCAGGGCGGTCATGAGCATCCCGCCGGTCCCCGCGGCGGGGTCATAGACCGTGCGGACCGGCTTGGGGTTCTCGGTGAGTTCCTTGGCGGTCTCGCCCGAGACGAGCAGGTTCACCATCAGGCTGATGACCTCGCGCGGCGTGTAGTGCTCACCGGCGGTCTCGTTGCTCATCTCGGAGAACTTCCGCAGCAGCTCCTCGAAGATGTAGCCCATCGCCTCGTTGCTCACCACGGATGGGCGGAGGTCGAGATCGGCGAAGTCCGCGACAACGGCATACAAGATCCCGGCGCGATCGAGCCGCTCAAGCTTGGGGTCGAAGTCGTAGGCCTCCATCACGGCATACGCCTCGGGGGAGAGCTTGCGGATGTAGGTGCGCAGGTTGTCCGCGAGGTTCTTGTCGTCGCCCAACAGGCTGGCAAAGGTCAGCGGTGAGGTGTTGTAGAACCGGTGGCCAGCCTTCTTCTTGAGGAGGGCAGACTGACCCTCCCCGATGTCCTGCATGCCAACCGCCACGTCGAGAACCGCCTGCTTCGTCGGCGCGAGCACAGCGTCCATCCGGCGAAGCACGAGCAGCGGCAACATGACCGAGCCGTATTCGTGCTGCTTGAAGGTGCCGCGCAGTTTGTCGGCGACCTTCCAGACGAAGGCGACCTTGTCCTGGAACCCGACGGGGGTCATTCGTTTCCTTCTCTGCGCTTGCGTGACGGGGTGAGCTGGGCGGAGTCGAAGAGGTAGCGCTGCATCCCCCACCGGCGTTTGGCCAACTCGGTTTCGACTCGGCGGCGGTCTCGGTAGCTGCCATCAGGAGCGTCGAGGGCCTCCTCGAGGGCCTTGATGTCCTCGGCCAACTGGGCCCGTTCGTACCCGTACTGCTCCCTGCAGGCGCTCGAGCAGAAGTAGCTGGGTCGACCCCTCGCTGGCCAAGTGCACACACCAGAACGCTCAGCTGGCCCTGCGGCCTCTGGGTCCCTCCCTTGGCAGGCAGGGTTAAGACAGGGCCAAGTGTCCGGAGCAGCGGTGGCACTCGGGAGGCAATCCAAGGCTGCAGGCACAGAGCGCTCACCGGGCGGCATTGCTCGATGGAGCCTAGGCACTGGAACGATCCCACGGTTCTCGCGGGGACGGCTGGTCAGGCCGTCCGAAGGGTTGGTATCCGTCACGCTAGTCGACCTCCGCTCGTCTTGCCACCGCCTGCACCAAGTTTATGTGCAGTGCCGCACATTAAACGGGTAACGCTGCGACCTGCAGAGTTGCGTCTAGCACGGCAGCCTGTGGCTAATGCCTAGCGTTAAACGAGAAGTGAGGCGGCGCGGCATACAAAATTAATGGGCGCGTTTCCCTTGTTGAGCGGCGGCGAGCTGGTTGAAGGTCACTGGCAAGCCGCAACGCCGATCACGTTCGGGACCGGATTGGTTCCGTCCTCACCTTCGGTTTGCGCCAGCCAGGCAAGACCTTGTCATCGACGATGCCCGGGTTGGGAGCTGGAAGAGCTCGCTCATGGATCTCGACCAAGTGACGCTGCCACCCGGTCCCCTTGTTGAACCGCGCCACCCGAATCTCAGCGACGTCGGAGTCTTGACCTCGGCGTGCTCGGCCGCGGAACCAGACATCCGTGACTCCGTCGGGGAGTACCAGGTCGGCCACATGCTCAGTGGTGTTCTCTTCGTAGGTGTCGGACAGCCGGTAGAAGTAGTTCTCGACCCGGTAGCTGCGGCCGAAAAGGAAGAGGTGCCGCTCCTCTGCCGGGTGCGAGGTGAGCTTCTCGATGTTCTCGAGCGCCCATGGCTCCCGCAGGATCTCCATGCAGACTTCTGCGAGCTCGTTCCAGCGCGCGGGTGCGGAGCCGCTCTCGGATTGGCTAGTGCCGGCGCGTTTCGCTTCTGCCCAGGTGCGCATCAACTTGGTGTCCGGCGGCGACGTCACCTCAACGATGGCGGGCCTGGCATTCGCGCCCGGGTACACCCAAGCGCCGTCGGGAGTCTTGTTGCCCCCTCCTGCATCGGCCAGCCGGATGTCCACGCCGAGCACCGCCTCGATGATCAGGAAGGCAACTTCTTCCTCGCGGGTTGCCCTCGCCTCAGGACCATTGCTCACGCCCGACAAGGTAGCCGACCCATACCCGCGGGCCGATGCGCGATTCGAGCCGAGGTCCGGGCGGGCGTGGGATGCTCTGCCGGTGAACACCGACGAGCTGACCCAGTCGATTGACCGGTGCTGCCGGCTGACTGGCGACTTCACGCTGCGGTCGGGTCAGGCATCCAGGGAGTACTTCGACAAGTACCGGTCCGAGTCGGATCCGCTTCTGCTGCGTCAGGTCGCCGAGGCGATGGTTCCGCTCGTGCCCTCGGACACCGACCTGCTCGGAGGGCTGGAACTTGGCGGCATACCGATCGTCACAGTCCTCAGCTCCCTAACCGAGATGCATGCCCTTTTCGTTCGCAAGGAGGCCAAGACATACGGCACCTGTCGCCTGGCCGAAGGAGCCGATGTCGCAGGCCGCAGGATCACCCTCGTCGAGGACGTTCTCACCACGGGCGGTGCTGTGGGTGGCGGCACCGGCGAGCAGGCCACCGCTGTGGATGTCCATCGACAGGAGCCCGACGAGCAGGGGGATCAGCGGGATCATCAGCGTCCCGAAGAGGACGACGAGGGCGATGGAGGCCGCGACGTCCTCGTCCTCGCGGTCGATGGTCCCCTCGACCGCGGCGACGGCCGCCGCGCCACAGATCGAGAAGCCGGTGGCGATGAGCAGCCGCTGAGCCATGGGCACCCGCAGGAGTCGCCCAATGGCCAGCGTGCCGAGGATCCCGCCGCCGACGACGGCCACGACGACGATCAACATGCCCGGGCCGAGGGCGGCGATCTGTGGAAGAAGAACATGGAGTTCTCCACCGGCAAGGCCGACTCCGTGCCGTTCTCCGTCGTCCAGAACGACTGCGGTAAGTAAGGATCCCTTCCCAAACCAAGACACAAGGCGAGGTATGCCGCGGACTCAGCTCCACGGCATACCTCGCCTTGATCGTTGGGCCGGGTCAGCGGTCGATGACGACCTCCGTGGACCCGCCTCGGCGGTGCCACAGCACCAGCACGACGACTCCGGCCACGGCATACCCGATCGCACTGGTGATCCAGATCGTCGGCGACTCGAAGGCCACCCCCATCAGGGCCCCGGCCAGGTGGGCCAGGTGCATCCCGGCGTGGATGCCGACGGCCGGCCAGATGGACCGGGTCAGCAGGACGAACGCGGCAGCGCAGAAGCCGAAGGCCGTCGGGTTGAGCAGGTAGACCACGCGCTCGCCCGCGGACTCCTGGCCGCCGGACGAGAAGTAGTGCAGGACACCGAAAATGATCGTGGAGACGGCGACGGCGACGAGCGGGCGATCACGCAGGACCTGCATCAGCCAACCGCGCATGACGAGTTCCTCAGGGAAGCCCTGCATGAAGACGCCGCGCACGACGGCCGCCAGAATGCCCACCCAGAGCGGCGACCCGATGTCCTCCACACCGCGCGCACTGCTCTGGAAGGGCAGTGCTGTTGCAAAGGTGACGGCGAAGGAGAGCGCCAGGCCGACCCCGAGGAGTCCGAACGAGGCGCGCGTCCACAGTGCGCCGGCGTCGCGAAGCGGCCGCCCCTGGAGCCGGGTCATGGCCAGCCAGACGAGAAAGAGGGCCGCGACGGTGGGGAAGGCGAGCGTGAGGAGGAGCGGGGCCGAGCCCACCGCATTGGCCGGGTCGTTGAGCCATTTGGCGGCGTCGGGGAAGAAGTAGAGCGGCGACTGCGGCAGGAGCGGAGACAACGCCGCGATGAGCATGATGAGCGGTGCCAGCAGGACGCGGGCCCAGAGAGGCCAGCGCGGGAAGCGGGTCGTGGCGGGAGCGTCGGGCTGGGTCCGGGTGTCGTTGTTGGTCATGCCTCCAGCGTCGTCGGGTCGCTGCGCGCGCCCCAGACCCCCGGGTCACGACTCCACGACCGTGACCCATGACCCTGGTCACGGGTCCGACCGGGTCCCGCGCACCTAGGCTCACAGACATGCTCAACATCTCGAAGCGCGCCCGGCTCATGCTGGACCTGCTCTTCGGCGTGAGCGCTGCCCTGGCGCTCCTCATGGCGCTCGGCGTCGGCCTCGAGATGTGGTGGGGACGAGGGGTCGCCGTCGCGCTGGCGGTGCTGGCGGCCGTCGGTGCTTGGGTGACCTGGCGACGGCACGACGGTGCGGCCGACCGAGCCGTGCTCGTCCTCGTCAGTTGCGCCTTCGTGGTGGCACTCGTCGGCGACGGCCCGAACGGGCTGCCGCTCTTCTTCGTCGCCCTCATCGTGCTCATCGTCGAACACGGGTCCCTGGCCGGTCTGGCTGCCGTGGCTGCCCTGGTCATCGGGCTGGTCCTCGTCATGGCCGTGGCCTATCGCCGACCCCTCGAGGACATCGTGCCCCAGAGCATCGGCGTGCTGGTCCTGCTCGCACTGGGCCTGCTCATCGCCCAACTCGTGCGCGAGACCGACCAGTCTCGGCGCGAGAACGCCCGCCTGCTCGCGGAGTTGCGCGCCTCCCTCGACAGCGAGAAGGACCTCGTCCTCGCCCAGGAGCGGGCCCGCTCGGCCAGCGACCTGCACGACGGACTCGGGCACCAGCTGACCGCGATCCAAATGGGTCTCGACTTCGCCGACCGCATGCGCACCCGTGATCCGCACGCCGCGTGGGAGGAGGTCGGCCGTGCTCGCGACCTGTCCGCCGTGGCCCTGGACCGGATGCGGGTCTGGGTGCGGGCGCTGGACCCGGTCCCGGTCGGGTCCCTCACCGGCACTGCCGCCCTCGAGGCCGTCGCTGATGCCTTTCGCGGCACCGGGCTCGAGGTCAGCGTCACCACCCTCGGCGCGGAGCAACCGCTCGATCGCGAGCGCGCCCTCTTCTGCCTGCGGGTCGTGCAGGAGGGACTTACCAATGCGTTGCGGCACGGGGGAGCTCGCCGAGTCGACCTTGTCGTGGACCACGCCGATGGGCTGACTTTGACTCTCACCGACGACGGCAGCGCCCCCGAGACAGGCGACGCCGAGGTGGCCACGGGTTATGGCCTGCGCTCCCTCACCCAGCGGGCCACGCGACTCGGCGGTGACATCGACGCCGGGTGGAGCCCGGACGGATTCCGGTTGCGCGCGCATCTGCCCAAGGAGTCGGCATGACGAAGGTCCTCGTCGTCGACGATCAGCAACTGCTGCGCCGCGGCCTGCGGATGCTGCTCAGCACCGTGGACGGCATCGAGGTCGTGGGCGAGGCCGGCGACGGTGAGGAGGCCTTGGCCGTCATCCCGCGTCTTCACCCCGACGTGGTCGTCACCGATGCCCGTATGCCGCGCATGGACGGTCCGTCGTTGGTCGCCGCCTGCCGAGACCGGCATCCGTTGCTGCCGGTGTTGGTGCTGACGACCTTCGACGAGCCGGACGTGGTGCGGGGCTCGTTGGGTGCCGGGGCGGCCGGCTTCCTGCTCAAGGACGTCTCTCCCGAGCGCTTGGCCGAGGGCATCTGGGCGGCCGAGCGCGGTGAGCTGGTCATCGACCCAAGAGTGGCTCGCGTCGCTCTCGGTGGTGCGGCGCCGTCAGCGGGGGCCGAGGATCCCCTCGCGCTGCTGACCCGGACCGAGCGGGCGGTCGCCGAGCGGGTCGCCCGCGGGATGACCAATCCGGAGATCGCCGCGGACCTCGTCGTCGCCGAAGGCACGGTGAAGAATCACCTGACCTCGCTGCTCCGCAAGCTCGACCAGCCGAATCGGACGGCGCTGGCGCTGCTGCTGCACGAGGCCTTCGTGGGCAGTCGGAGTTGAGCGCAGGGGTCATCGGGTGACGGACGCCGGGAGGCGACCCCACGGCATACCGACTCAGGAGGAGCGCAGCACCAGGACGCGGGCCGCCTCGAGGGCGACCATCACCTCGGCCGCAGTTTGCGCACCGCCGGGCGGGCTAGTTTGCACGACGGGGGCCCATACGGCGAGGTGTGCAAAGCAGGTCGTCTCAGACTATGAACGCGCTCACAGAGGCATGAGCGGATGCGCCCGGTCAGGTGAGGTGGGGGACGAGGTCTTGGGGCTGCCAGAGGATGTTGTGGTCCTGGCCGGGCAGCATCGTGGGGTGGCGGCATAGGCGTCGGCGGCAGCGTGGGCGGTGGCGTGGAACCACTGAGGGCTGTTGCTTCCGACGAGGATGACGACGCGCTTGTCCGGGGGTGCGGTGCCGGGTCGGGGCGGCGTCCAGTCGGGTCCGTGGAGGGCGAGGTCGTTGGGGAGCGTGTGCGCCAATGCCGTCATCCCGAACCAGGGTGGTGTTCCGACCATCTGTTGGATCGCGGCCGGTGGGACAAGGGCGGAGTGCTGCCGATGTTGACGCGATCTGGGCGTTAGTTGCGTGCGGTGAGCGGCGGGCCGACGACGCGACGCAGGTCGGCGCCGGGGACGGCCGCGAGACGTTGTGGGTCGGGAAGATGGCCAGCCGGAACTGAGGTGAGGTAGTCACGCTGACCGCGGAAGAAGTACTCGATACCGCTGGGGGTCACGACGGTGATGCAACGGCACGGTTCCTGGCTCAGGTTCGCCACGGCATGGGGCACTCGCCGGGGAAACCACAGCATCCCGCCCAGGTCAAGGCTCCCCGGTCGTCGCCTACCTGGTCGTCGAGCTCGACCGTGCTCCCGCCACCCATGTCTAGCTCCTCCAGCGAGTCACTGGACGTGAGGGCGTACCCGGGTGTGAAGGTCATGATCCTGGATGCCTGCCCGCCGCTGAGCGCTAGGGACTCACGCTGAGATGGACGGCGGTGCGTGCGGACCCGCGGCTTTGCGC
>Ga0209607_1001515_pt1 | contig 19437 bp, 16 predicted proteins | sample AD_UKC117_MetaG_FD_184413 | JGI IMG/M metagenome (GOLD analysis project Ga0209607, IMG submission 184413) | Active sludge microbial communities of municipal wastewater-treating anaerobic digesters from Hong Kong - AD_UKC117_MetaG (SPAdes)... | ecosystem: Engineered > Bioreactor > Anaerobic >... | reverse complement strand
GCTGCTCTTGCGTCTCTTGCGGCTCTTGCGGCTCTTGCGGCTCTTGCGGCTCTTGCGGCTCTTGCGGCTCTTGCGGCTCTTGCGCTACGAAATCAGTTTCTTCTCTGGCTGTTGTTGGCTGTTCGCTGCTGGTGGTTGTGGCTGGAAGCTCCAGTTTGCTTTCAACTGATTCAATTGCGGCAACTTCAAGTGATTCCAGAGGAGGAGGCACTAAGGGCGTTTCTTCCACAGGCGCTATGATCGCAGCAGGAGCCATTTCCCCAATAGTTTCAGCAGGAATGTCCAGTGTGGCCTCAATAGCTGTTTGCGGCGGTGGTGTTGCCGGCTCTTCCTTGATAGCTTCATAGGGTGCGCTTGGCGCCGCTTCTTCCTCAACAATATCCGCGAAGGTGTCCGGTGCAGTTTCTTCCGCCTGAAGCGAGGCAGCCAACGCATCGCCGGTGATTGGTTTTTTCTCACCTTCATGAGAGGGTGCCGGGGAAGGAGAGTGATCGCCTCTTTCTACCTCAATAGGCTCCGATTCCATTTCTGCTGGTAAGGCAGCGGAAATTTCTTCTGATTCTGGGGCTTCATATGCTTCACCTGACACCTCTTGTGCTTCACTTGACATCTCTTGCCCCTGTTCTGCTGGAGCAAGCAGATCGCGCAGCACATGGGCTTCCGCCACCGACAGAGGTGTGTTCCAAACGGCACTTTGCAGGTGATCGAGCAAGGCATCGCTAGCCTGCGGGTCGTTTGGAGACATCAGGTAGCCGATAACCAGTGCTGGCCATTCTTCCAGCCGTTCCCGCTCAGCATCGCTGAGTCCTTGGCCGCGAGCCTCTAGATCCGCCAGATTCTCCTGAAACAGCAGGCAGGTATCCTGCAAACCGAGGAAACCGGCCTCACTAGCCGCTGAACTGATACGCTCTACTTGCGCGACATAACGGCGGATCACCAAGCCGATCTTTTCCTGATCGGCCTTATCGTTCTCTGCGGGTAATTCCTCAAGAATACCGAGCGCTTCAGCAACCTCGGCTTCCAATACCGCAACACTTTCTTCCGATACCAGCATCAGTGTTAAACCCCTCTAGCAAGCAAGAGCAACCCGAGCCATGGTTAATTTGGCAGCGGGCACAGACTCGCCGTCAGGTCGGCAGCCGGAAGAGACGCACGGAATTCAACAGATTTCTGGCGTACTCGACCAGATTCGTGGTCTGCACCGTTTGCTCCAGTAATTGCTGGCTGGTTTCTTGGGTGCTAGCCTGAATCTGCTCAGCACGGTTTACCAGTTCGCTGCTGACCCGCGCCTGGTCTTGCGAGCGGGAGGCGATCTGCCGCACGGTAACCACCAGCTCGGTGGTAGTTTCTTGGGTGCGCTGCATTTGTTCACCGGCCTGTTCCGCGAGCCGGCTGCCGTCGACGACTTGGCTAATGGCGGCGTTCATCGCATTCACGGTATCTGCTGTCTCAATCTGGATATTGCTGACCAGAGTCGCGATTTGCGAAGTTGCCTCGCGGGCGTTTTCCGCCAACCGCTGTACTTCGTCAGCTACAACTGCGAAACCACGGCCTGCCTCGCCGGCGGATGCAGCGTGCATGCTGGCATTCAGCGCCAGAATGTGGGTACGCTCAGCGATGGTGTTGATCAGGTTCACCACGCCGCTGATCTCTTGGGAACGTTCGCCCAGCCGTTTGATGCGCTTTTCCGTTTCGCGGATGGTATCGCGGGTGTTGTTAATGCCGCTGACCGTATTGGTCACCGTCTGTAGCGCCGCCTGCGTCGTCTTGATGGTGGTTTCGGCTGCAGCATTGCACTCCTGGGCTAACTGGGCGATCTGCTTCATGGTTTCAGATGCAGCGGCCAAGTCAGCAGTGGTTTGTTCCACAGCGTGGCGCTCGTTTTCAGCTACGGCGATCACCGCATCAGATTGGGCCTTTACTTTGTCAGATGCAGTCGCTACTTGTTCGGAGATGTGCGTTACGCCCTGCAATACCGTGGCGGTTTCATTGGTGAGCAGGTTCAAGGCGTCCGCTACCGGTCCGGTCACATCCTCGGTGACCGGTACTTTAACGGTCAGATCTCTTTGGCTGAGCTGGGATACCGCTTGCAGCAGACTAATGATTGAGTCGTTAAGCTGTTCATTCTCATGTTCTGCTTCCACCAGCGCGTTGACGCGCTCATTCAACACTTGGTCGAAAGCTTGACCCAGTTCTGACAGCTCATCGGAGCCGGTGAGGCCAGTGCGGGCGGTGTAGTTCCCTTGGCCGACTTGCTGCACAGCTTCCATCATCTTATTCAAAGGGTTGGTGATGGCACGATAGGTAGTGCTGCCCAGGCCGAAAGAGGCTATGATCCCGATGAGTCCGATCACCACAATCAGTACCGTGAAAGTGTTACTGGTACTCTGCGCTGTTTTCAGGTTCTGCGCCGAAAGATCCTCGATTTCAGCCGTGTTCGTCAGTAAGGTTTCGAAGAAGGGATTGACCAGCGCCTCAAGATCGTTGTTAACAAATAAATTCAATTGGGCACGATCCCGGCCAGCAAACAATCCTTCCAGTTCGGCAAAAGTCTCGTTGATGCTAGCTAAACTGGATTTATAGGTATTTTGTAAGCGTTCTTGCTCGTTTGTACTCAAGGTACTGAGAAGTTCTTCCCAGTTTTCCTCAAACTTTGCCTTTGCCAACGGTAAAGCAGCGTTTCCCTGCTCCCAGTTGCTGGTGCCACGGGCCACACTGTTAACGACCGACAGCAGGTCAGTACGAAGGAGTTCGCTTAACCGGCCCAGATCGGCTTGTGTGTCTACGGATTGATTAACCTCGACCAAGGTGTTACCGATGCGGTTCATGCCAAAGTAAGCGGTTAGCCCGATCCCCACAAGGATGACAAGTTGCACGATAATCGTGAAGGTCAAGCGAGCATTGATTTTTTGGCCGCCCATGATTGTTTTGCCTCGAATTAAGTTAGCAAGCCCAATGAATTGAAAATTTCGTTTGCATTTTTCAGGTAAATTTTACCGTTTAAACAACGACTCCAGATCGCCCGGCTTGACAGGCGTGAAATTGCCTGCTTTCAAATGCGTCAGCAACACAAAATTGGAGCCTTGATTGCTGGTTGTGAAGTCCACCTTAATGCCCCCGATATCATAGGGCTGGCGGCGTGCAGCTTTTAAGAAATTTTCGCGGGTTAACGGGCCATCGATTGCCAGCGCAATCGTCAAAAATAATTTACCCACGATATAGCCTTCCAACGATAAATAATCCAGGTTTTTCCCCAGAGCTTTCTGTGCCTCCGTGACCACTGGCAGCGCCGAATCCAGCGGTGGCACGATTTGCGTGGCAATAACCCTATCCGTGATGCCTTGTCCTTCGAGCAGATCCTTCATTTTGTCGCCCGCCGCATTGGAGGGTGTGCTGAAAACCCAGGGTTCACCTTTGTAGTGCGCATAGGCCATAAAGGTGGCTGCTGGCTCATAGATGGCTACGCTTACCACCAGCCGGCACTGGTTACCCGTATCGGTTTCCCACTTCTTCAACGAGAGATAGCCAGGCCGCGCGCTTACGGTGCCGCGTGGGTAAACACCGACTGGCCCGATATTATTTCGCTCTGGATTATCTCCCGATAAACCCAAGATCTGATCCAATTTGGCGATGATGAAATCCGTGCCAGGTTGTTTAGCCAAGGCTGCACGCATTCCCTTGATTCCGCTCATCCCATACGCATCATTCTGCGCATACCCGCAGATCTCAGCTGGCTTTATTCCCAAAGCCAGTACCGTGTTGATCGCACTCTCCACTTCACTGGCATAGCTGGCACGGAAATTCAGTACATCGCCCGGCCCGGTGAAAGCCGCTCCCGTGTAAGGGCCGAGCAGCGGTACTTTGTTTTCAGCCAGCACCGGTAAAATGGCTTTGGTGGTCGGTGTGCCATAGCTACCCAGTACTAAGAAAATTCCTTTTTCAATTAATTGCTTGATGACTTCAAGCGATTTGGTTGGTTCGTAAAAATCATTGATGGCGGCGAACTCGACGCGGCGTCCTTGTACCGGTCGGCTGGATAATGCTGCTTCGATTCCTTGTTTCAGCGCCAAGCCGTTAAATTTACTATCCCCTTCCAGGGGCATATTGGCACCGATGCGGATGGTGTTGCTGGTAATGCCAGGATCTTCGGCCCAACTCCAAGGTGCGGCCATGCACAGGCCTAGCAGTAATCCCAGAGTGATTCCATTCTTCAGCCGTCGCTGGGTTGCCACTATGCCAGTATCGGCGGTGAAGTCATTCTGTATGCGCATGCGCGGTCATCTCCTCGGGATTATTGGGTAAACAGTTTTCCAATATCACTCGGTTCGATCACCGTGAAAGTGTCGCCTTGTAATAGGGTCAATAACACGAAATTGGAACCTTGATTGCCGTTGGTGAAATCTACCCGGATGCCACCGATGTCGTAGGGTTGACGGCGTGCGGCCTTGAGGAAGTTTTCCCGAGTCAGCGGCCCATCGATCGCCTGTAGGATCGCTAGGAACAGCTTGCCGACGATATAGCTTTCCAACGATACATAGTCCAGGTTGCCACCCAAAGCCTTACGCGCTTCCACGACGATTGGCAGCGGGGAATCAGGCGGTGGCACGATCTGGGTAGCGATCACCTTATCCCGGATTTTGTAATCCCTGAGAAGCGCTGCCAGCCGATCGCCTGCCGCTGGAGATGGCGTGCTGAAAACCCAGTTTTCACCTTTAGAACGCACATATCCCATGAATGTAGCCGCTGGATCGTAAACCGCAGTGGTAGCGACTAGCCGGCAGCGGTTGCCGGTATCGGCTTCCCATTTTTTCAACGAGAGATAGCCAGGCCGTGCGCTTACGGTATCGCGCGGGTAAACGCCGACCGGTCCGATATTGTTTCTTTCCGGATTATCTCCCTGCATGTTCAGAATCTGATCTACTTTGGCAACAATCTGTTCGGTGCCTGCTTGCTTTGCCAAGGCTGCGCGGAATCCTTGGATACCAGCCATTCCATAAGCATCGTTCTGGGCGTAGGCACAGACCTCGGCCGGTTTAACGCCCGCTGCCAGTGCCACATCCACTACGCTTTCTACCTCTTTGGCATAGCTAGCGCGGAAATTCAACACATCGCCTGGCCCGGTGAAGGCCGCACCGGTATAAAAGCCAAATGCAGGTACTTTTTTCTCGGCGAGCAGTGGCAGCACGGCCTTGGTGGTCGGTGAGCCAAAGCTGTTGACCATTGCAAATATGCCTTTCTCAATCAATTCGCTGGCGGCCTTGACCGCTTCAATAGGATTGTAAAAATCGTTGATTGCGATGAACTCGATACGGCGTTTATGCACCGTTTGCCCGGCCAGCGCTGCATCCATTCCGCGTTGCATCGCTTGACCGTAGACTTTGAAATCTCCCTCTAGGGGAAAGGTAGCGCCGATGCGGATGGTGTTGCTGGTAATGCCGGGGTCTTCGGCCCAACTCCAGGGTGCGGCCATACCCAGGCCCAGTAGTAATCCCAGAGTGATTCCCCCCTTTAGCCGTTGCCAGCCTGCCACAGCGCCAGCACCGGCGGCGAAATTATTTTGTAAGCGCATGCGCGGTTATCTCCTCGGGATTATTGGGTGAACAGTTTTTCAACGTAGTTTGGTTCGATCACCTTGAAGTCATCACCCTGTAACAAGGTCAGCAATACAAAATCGGAGCCTTGATTATCATTGGTGAAATCGAGCGTTAGGCCGCCGAGGTCAAACTTCCGGCCGCGCGCCGCCTCGATGAAACGTTCGCGAGTGGGGGCATTTCCAGCTTTATCGAGGATGGTCAGAAACATTTTTCCGACGATATAGCCTTCCAGCGGGATATAGCCTAACCGGCTACCCAATGCCTTGCGGGCGCTTTCGACTATTGGTAGTGGTGAATCCAAGGCAGGCACAACCTGGGTCATGATGATGTCTTCGCGAATGTCATATTTACGAAATTGCTCCTGCAAGCTTTCAGCGCCGGTGAGAGAGACGGCGCTGATAATCCAAGGTTCTCGCTTGAGTTTCCGGGCGTAGGCCATAAATTGGGCAATGGGTTCATAAGTTCCGACGGTGACAACCAAGCGGCAGCGCTCACCGGTCGTTTTCTCCCATTGTTTTAGAGACTTGTAGCCATCACGCACGAGTACGGTGTTACGTGGATACACACCAACTGGGCCGACGTTATTACGTTCTGGGCTTTCATCCGGGGTGGTGCGGATTTGCTCTAGCTTGGTGATGATTTCAGCAGCCCCTGGCTGATTGCCAAGCGTCATGATGATGCCGGTTACACCGGCCATGCCATAACTGTCATTCTGTACGAATGCGCAGATCTGATTGGGTTTGACCCCTGCCCGCAAAGCGGCTTCGATGACAGCAGCGATTTCCTGGGAGTAGCTAGGACGGAAGTTGATAATGGCGCCAACCCCGGGCCGCAGCAGGTTAGCACCCGAGAAAAAGCCCACCGCTGGGATCTTTTGTTCAGCTAAGATGGGCAAGGCAACCTGCGCTGTCGGCGTACCTACATTTCCCACCATCGCAAACACGCCGTCACCAAGTAATTTATGCGTGGCTTCGATCGTATCTGGCGGGTTATAGGAATCGTTGAGTACGGCGAACTCAATCGTGCGTCCCTGAATTGCCGCGCCTTTGATGGCTGCATCGATGCCTATCTTCATGTTCTGACCCAGGCCGCTCAGTGGGCCTTCCAGCGCCATCACACCGCCGATTCGAACGGTCGTATTACTCACGCCGAAGTCTTGGGCTAAAGCATTTGATGCGAATGCGGCCAGCCAGCCGGCCAGAAATATCGTGTTAAGTAGACAGCTTGATGTTCGCTGATAATGCGAGTTTTCTGGAGGGTGTAACCGGATTTTAGGATATGATCGGCTCTTCATAAGATATTCCAGCAATCGCCAACGACAAGGCCTCATTGTCATGAAATCGCACCGGGTAGAGAGTTGCATGGTTGGGATCAGGGTATTTCAGTGACGTGTCCACCCAGGGTCCGGAAGAAGCTCCGATGGTCGAACTCCAGCCAGACTTGATCCTCTTGTACATAGCCTCCAGCAATATGAGGCCGTAACGCCGCAGCCAGTGGTGGCAGCCGGGAGAGGGTCTGACGGGTGATCGCAAGCCGGGGCAGGCCGTCAATAAAGAGGCCTACTGCGCCCTCATCCTGATCCAGAACCAGCAGCCAGCGCTTCTCCCGGGAGCCTTCTTCCAGTTGCAGAAACTGTTTCATGTCGAATACTGGCGCCAGATTGCCGCGCAGATTGATGAGCCCCGAAAACCAGGGGGGCACATTGGGCAGCGGATAAACGACCCATCGCTCCAGTACCTCGCTGGTGGTATCCTGATCAATCAGCAAGCCGATGTCGCCGATCCGGAAACCATATCGCGCGCGCCGGTTTTCGGCCGCGGCAAGACCGCCTGCGATACCGGGAGGTGGTTTGAAGCGATTGAGCGCCGTGCTAGGTTCCAGCCAGCGCCGGGGAGTCCGGCCAACCGTGTCGTTATTCATCGAGGTTTCCAGCGGATCGGAACGGCTTACAGGAATGCTTTCAACTGATCGGTGATGGCGTCTGCCGCATAAGGTTTGGTGATAAATCCCTTGCCACCTTGCATTTGCGCCCATAGGCGGTCGGCTTTCTGGCTTTTGCTAGTCACAAAAATTACCGGAATGCTCTTGGTTTCCGCCTCATTGCCGAGAGAACGGCAAGCAGCGTACCCATCCATATCGGGCATGATAATGTCCATAAAAATCAGATCCGGTTTTTCCGCTTTAGCTTTTTCAATTGCTTCCTTGCCATTGGTGGCCGTTACGATAGTGCAACCTGCCTCACCGAGGATGCTTTTGATGTTTGCCAAATCTGTTGGAGAATCATCAACAACAAGGACTTTTCGTACCGGCATAGTAATCTCCTTAAATCAAATTTAATCAGCTACGTGATGGCATCAGCAATTTAACTTGGAACTTTCCGGTCATTTTCCGGAAATGGGATATCGGCTGTTTCAAGAAGATTTTAAGTATTTCTTAACGACTTTCTGAAAAGAATTTTGCTTAGCGGGTTTAGTCAGATAAGTGTCGCAACCGGCTAACGCACCTTTGACGCGATCGAAAGGTGATGATTTGCTGGTTAGCATGATGACCGGTGTTTTCTTCTTGGCTTTATTTCGCTTAATCGTCTTGCAGATCTGGTAGCCGTCAACCCCAGGCAACACCACATCCAGAAAAATGATGTCATAATCTTTCTGAGCCAACAGCTCAAATGCATCTTCGCCAGACTCAGCGGCGTCAGTCCAGATACCGAGCAATTTTAATTCCAGCTCAACCTGCTTTCTGACCGTGCTGCTATCGTCCACCACCAGCGCTTTGAAAAGCGGGGTATCGGCGGTTGCTTTATTATCAGCCGCTGGGGGATCTTCACCGATGGTGCGCTCATGAGTGGAAGCTGTAACAATTTGATTGGCAACCTGATCGAGCACAGTGAGTACGCGGGTGGCTACAAAAGGCCGCCGGATAGAGTGAGTCTGTTGTTCGTTAGGAGCTTGATCTTTAGTGACCATGACAGATATGAGCGGGGCGGGCGAACTCCCTTCGGATGAAGAGAGTTTAAAAGACTGCCATTCCGCCATGGCTTCTGGGCTTGCCGTATCAACCATCAGGATTTGAATCGGCTCACCGGGGGCGGCGAAAGAATAGGTGTGGGGACGATAAAGAGAAAGCTTGAAGATATTTTTCAAGACATTTCGTTCGTTTTCGGGAATTCCAATTAAAGCAACCTTAAAAGATTTCTTATCACTCATAAAATCCCTACCCCTTTATTCCACCCTTATCTATTTATTATTAAACATAATTTATAGGAATCCAAGCTACCATGTCTTTACGAATATTTGTAAATATGGAGCAATATGTATTGCGTTGCCTCCTGCTTGACATGACGGGAAACCCTCGATGGCATTGATAAATATTGACTGTAGTTGATACAACTTGTAATTCAAGATAGGGAAGCCACAAAAACCATATTGGATGGAGGGGAGAGATGTACAAGGTATCACCGTTGGGTCGGCTGCCCTGTTGCGCGGACTCGCCATTGAGGGTGGTGTGGCGAACTAAGGTGCTTACTCACCCGATTGCAATAGTGAACCCCGTGCCCGTGCCTGATGAACCGTTGCTAGAAAGATTTGAATACCTAAACCAAGATAGCCAGTGTTTAATAGCAACGCGTAGAACAGATAATCCTGCCGGAAGGTATGATCTAGCAGCACCGCTCGCATACCTTCAAATACGTAGCTGGCTGGTAGCGCCCAGGACAGTGGTTGCAGCCATGGGGGCAGGGTCGCGATGGGGTAATAGATGCCGCACAATGGTGCGAGGGCGAAAATCGCGGCCCAGGCGATGCTTTCCGCACCCATGCCATGGCGCAACACCAGCGCTGCGACCAGTAGGCCAATGGCCCAACCCATGAACAGCAAGGTGACGAAAAAACCGATGAGAGGCAACCCCAGCGCAAACAGATTGAAACCGTAAAAAGGAATTGCCAGCAGTACCGCGATGCCGACACCAATCAGAGTGCGAACCAAACTAATTGACATCAGCGCTAGGATCAGCTCAATGGGCCGTAAGGGGCTGACGAATAACTGTGCCAGATTGCGGGCATGCAGTTCCTCAAAAAACACCACCGATAGCCCCAGTTGACTGCGAAATAAAATATCCCACAACAAGACTCCTGATAGCAGCAACCCCGCAGTCTGGTTTAACAGGTCGCTGTGGCCTGCCAGATATTGAGTAATAAAGCCCCACAGAATCATTTGCACCGTCGGCCAGTAGGCCAATTCAACGATTCGAATCCAGGAGCGGCGGATCAAGTACAGATAACGCAAGGCCAATGCGCCAATCCGGTAGAGAGAAATTCCGCTCACTCGACCACCTCGCCGCTTTGAATTCCCCGGGCAATGTCAAGAAATACTTCTTCCATATCCTTGCGGCCATAGCGGTGGATCAATTCATGCGGGGCGCCGGTGGCGACGATGCTGCCGTTGCGTAGCATAATGACCTGATCACAGAGCCGCTCGACCTCACTCATATTGTGGGAGGCCAGTAGCAGGGTCGCTCCGCTGCGCCGCTGATAACCGGTGAGGATGCTGCGCATCCGGTCAGCGGTATCGGGATCGAGCGAGGCGGTTGGCTCGTCGAGCAATAGCACTTCGGGTTCGTTCAACAGCGCCTTGGCTAGCACTACCCGGGTTTTCTGGCCGGCAGACAAGCTACCATAGGGCCGCTGGAAAAAGGCGGCGATATCCAGCTCCTGGCCCAGCGTTGCCAATCGCTCGCGTACCCGGCGCACTCCATACAATCGGGCGTAAACGGTTAAATTTTCCGCTACGGTCAATCGTTGCGGCAAATCAACATAGGGTGAGGAGAAGTTCATGCGTGGCAACATCCGTTGTTGGTAGCGCGGCATTTCTTCACCGAGGATGCGAATCTGGCCGCTGGTCGGCAACAGCAGACCTAAGAGCATAGCAATTGTTGTGGTTTTACCTGCGCCGTTGCCGCCGAGCAGGGCGCAGGTCGCGTTGCGGGTGACCATGAAGCTAATGCCATCCACGGCACGCACCGTGCCGTAATGCTTGCGCAAATCTTCGACTTGAATGACTGGTGTTTCAGTCACAGGCAACCATCATTCTGGATAGATCGCTGACTGTTCTGGCATGTGAATTATCAACCGGTGTCATATCAAAAAATCGTCCTTTCAATCGGCTTTACCTCTGGAAATCTTTTCTCAAGGTGCCGGTTTCGCCAGTCCGGCGATTGTCTGCCACTGTCAGTCAATGGCATGGTCACCAGCCTAGAATCGCGTTCATGGCGTTCATCTTTATTACTAAGGTAAGGTTATTCTTGGCATGCCCGGTTGTCCGTTAGAAAATCGTTATCTTAATTCTGCCAGCAACTGTCCCATCATCCGTTCTGCCTGTGATCGGTAGCCGCCGCCAAACAGGTTGAGATGGTTGAGAATATGATAAAGGTTATACAAGGTACGCCGCTGTGGATAGCCGGTATCCAGCGGCCAAATTTCCCGGTAGGCGGCGTAAAATCGCTCTGGAAAGCCGCCAAACAACTCGGTCATCGCCAGATCGGCCTCCCGGTCGCCGTAATAGACCGCTGGATCGAAGATCACTGGATTGCCTTGTACCGTGCAACCGGCATTGCCGCTCCACAGATCGCCGTGCAGCAACGACGGAATCGGCAAATAGCCCGTAAACAATACTGCAAACTGTGCCAGCAGCGCCTCGCCCTGCCGTTGCAAAGCACTGCCGTGGCCATTGCGGGCGGCCAATTGTAGTTGAAACGCTAACCGCTGCTCGCGCCAGAAGGCGATCCAGTTCTCGGTGCGGCCATTCGGCTGGAGTGTCGAGCCAATGGTGTTGTCCTGTTGCCAGCCGAAATATGGTTGTGGTTGACGATGCAGCAGGGCCAGTTGATAGCCTAGAGTCTCCATTGCGCGTCCGGTATCACTTCCGCCTAATGGCACATATTCCAATACCAGGTAAGCCTGGCCAGCGATGCTCCCCCAGCAGACCGGTCTCGGGACCCGGACGGTGCGGCTTGCCGCTAGTTCCGCCAATCCAGCCGCTTCAGCTTCAAACATCGCTAATCCGGCGGCGGTGTTGGTTTTGATGAAATACTCCTGAGCTTCGTCACTGACTCGCCATGCCTGGTTGATGCAACCACCGCTGATGGGGCAATGTTGACGAGCGGTGAACGGGTGGCCGATGGCTGCGCTAATCTGTTGCTCCAGGATGTTCCAGAACGGTTTCGGATTCAAGTGTCACATACTCCAGCGATCAAGGTTCCTGATCTGATAGCTAGTCTCTGGAATTTGGAGGTTTAATTCTTCTGGCAACCGAACGCGCATGGCGATCGGTAGATGATCTGAATACACATGGTCCAGCACCTCGACCTGCTCAACCGTGATAGAAGGTGATACCAGAATATGATCCAGTTGCCGGTCCGGCTGCCAGCTGGGAAAGGTATGAAGCCCCGGCGCAGGTTCGCACAAACGCGCGCTAGCTAACAGCACAGCCATTTCACGGCTATCTGAAGGACAGTTCAAATCTCCCATCAAGACTACATGGCGGTAATTGCGTACCAGATTTGCCAGAAACTCAATCTGCCGCAAACGGCCACGCCGGCCTAAAGCCATGTGCAAAACCAATATATGCAGCGCATCCGCGCCGGTGCCGAACCGGACTTCCAACACTCCCCGGCCAGGAATCAACCCTGGCAGCTTATGCTCGGTGATCGTGTTCGGCTGAAGGCGGCTCAACACGGCATTGCCGTGCTGGGAAATCATTCCGATCTTGCGATTGGCTTGGTCAAACACATACTCGAAACCGGCGTAATCAGCCAGGTATTTAATTTGATTTACAAAACCGCTGCGCAAACTCCCGGCATCGACTTCTTGCAAGCCGACCACATCATAATTTGTCAGAATCTGGGCAATACCATCGAGATTGGTCATCCGCGATGGCACTGGCACCAGATGTTTCCAGCTGCGGGTCAGATACTGGGAGTATTTATAGGTACTCAGTCCACTTTGGATGTTGTAGCTGAGCAGCCGCAAGCGTTGCGGTCCAGGGTGATCGCCGGCCATGCCCGTTCTCTGCATTTTCAGCTTTGCGGGCCGGACTCCTTAGCGATCAGAAAATCCACCACCTCAAAGATACGTGGCGAACGCACATCATACTTACCATTGACAATCACTGCCGGTACCCCACGCACTCCATAGCGTTGCGCCAGCTGATTACCGCGCCGTAACTGGGTCTCGGTCTGAAAGGACTTGTACGCTTTGCGGAAGGTCTCCTGGTCTACCCCGTATTCAGCAAAGAACGCCGCTAATTGATCCTCGTTATTCAACTTGTGCTGGTGGAAAGCATCGAACAGGGGTTGATGAATCTTGTCGAGCACCCCTAGCGCTTCAGCGGCGTAATAAGCACGTGCGCCAGATTCCCAGCTTGTTCCAAAGGCGACCGGAATTCGCGTAAATACCACGTTCTCAGGTTTACGCTTCAGCCATGCCTGGGCGACTGGTTCCAGGTCGTAGCAATGCGGGCATCCGTACCAGAACATTTCGATCACCTCGATCTTGCCGGACGTCGCAGCCGGCATTGGATTGGACAGCCGTACGTAATCCTTGCCTTCCTGGAACGGTGGGTCAGCGGCGCGAACAGTAAGTGGCAGTGCGCAGGCCAATAGAATGAGCAGCAAGTGGCGAAGTGGGTTCAGCATCGGGCGGAACTCCATGATTAAGTGGAAAGAATTAAGGGACAGCAGTGCCTACAGCGTACCGTAGGAGTGCAATCCCGACAGGAACATGTTGACGCCTAGAAAGGCGAACAGGGTCACGAATAGGCCGATCACTGCCCACCAGGCCATCGGTGCGCCGCGCCAGCCCTTGGTCATCCGCAGGTGTAACCAGGCAGCGTAATTCAGCCAGACGATCAGCGCCCAGGTCTCTTTGGGGTCCCAAGACCAGTAGCCGCCCCAAGCTTCAGCAGCCCACAGTGCACCCAGGATGGTGGCGAGGGTGAAGGCGGCGAACCCCAAGGCGATGGCTTTGTATATAACGTCGTCCAGCAGGTGCAATGGTGGCAGCACCCGTGCTAGGTGTCCGTCCGGCCAGCGTGTCCCAGCCCAGTTTTGCAGCAGGTAAGCCACACTTAGCATCGCCGCCAGGGCAAAAGCACCATAACCGATGAAGTTAGCCGGTACATGGATTTTCATCCAGTAGCTTTGTAAGGCTGGGATCAATGGTTGGATGTGATGCGCCTCGCGGTCGAAGGTGTACCACAGCAGAAAACCAACCGCGCCGCTGATCACCAACAGGGCGAAACCGCCCATGGAGCGGGTGCGGTGGCGATCTTCATAAAACAGGTACAGCAGCGCAGTAATCAGGGCAAACAGAATGAATACTTCATAGAGATTGCTGACCGGGATATGGCCGATGTCAGCACCCAGCAGATAGGATTCGCGCCAGCGTACCAGCAGGCCTGTCAAGCCCATCGCTGTTGCACACCAGGTCAAGGCTGTGGCAGTTTTACCGGCAAAGCCGGAGCGGGTGAACATCGCGGCGAAATAGGTGATCGTCGCTAGCACATACAAAGCGCTCATCCACATGAACGCTGCCTGGCTTTCCAGGAAATACTTGAGCCAGAAGTCGCTCAAACGCAGTTCATAGTCTGCGTCATAGCGCCACAGTGCCAGCACTGTCAAGGCAGCGGCCGCCAGCGTGAATGGCCGCGCCGGTTTCCAATAAACGCCCCAGGCAATTAGTGCTGCGGTGCTGCCTGCCTGGATAGCGATCTCGTAACTGTCCATATAGGACCGGTATAGCCACCAGATATAGAGAGAGCCGGCTATGACGAGTAACGTCCAGAGCCCATCCAAGCGACTGAATCGCTGGCTAAATGACGACTGTGCCCATTGTTGTTCCAGCATTACTTCGCGCGTGACTGACATAAGGAGTTGCTCCAGAGCAATTTCTTTATGATTTCAATAGTATTATACGATTTACTTAAACTTGAGATCGCCTTGTTCAGTGAATTCGAACATCGGACCCCATGCTATTTCCCAATGATATTCATCCGGATCTGAAAAGTAGCCGCTGTAACCCCCCCAGAATGTATCTTTTGGCTTTTTAATAATATGTGCTCCTGCAGATTCTGCCCGTTGAAAAATTGCATCAACTTCTTCTCTGGTTTTTGTGTTATGAGCTAACGTAATTCCATTAAACAGATTGTGAATTGGCTTAATTTGTTTAGAAATATCTTTTGCTAGATGTTCCAGTGGATATAGAGAAATCCATACGCCAGGAAGTTCTATAAATGTGATGCCTTCATAAGATGTGTCCGGGTGAGTTTCCAGAACAGCTTCATAAAATGTGATCACCGCTAAAACCGGCCAGAGCTTATTTCAGAAATTACGATATGTAAATTATATATTACATACTCTATCTATCTCAATCGTAATTATTCAGTCCTTTCGCCCCCTGCCAAGGGGGCGAGGGTGAGAGGGTCAGTCCTTGAAACCGCTGCCTTCACCCCCAGCCCTTCACCCGCAAGCGGCTGAGGGGAATGAATGGTTACTCTCAATCGTTGATCTGTTTCTCAAGTGCCATGCGTAATTCAGAAAACTCGCCAGCGAATTCCACCGGGCGGCGGTTGCTGACGCCAGCGAGCACTAGCCGGGTTGCGCCCTCTTCATCCGCGAGCCAAATCCATAACCGGCGGTGCGAAGTATAGAGCATGACGAAGATGCCGATGATTAGCAGGGCGAAACCGGTATAAACCACGGCAGTGCCGCCGCTGCGTGTCACTTGCAGGCCTGAAGCCTCGACCTGCTGAAACCCGGTCAGTTGCAGGTAAAACGGTGATCCGTAATCTGCCAGCGTTGCCAGCGCTGGTATCGCATCATTGAAGAATGCTTCTTCTTGACTGGAAATCTCCTGTTCAACGTTTATCCCTTCATCGCGTAGCACTTGAATGAACACGTCCGCCAGAGTATCACGCAGGATATTCAGATAGAGGGTAGTCGCTTCCTTCAGCCGGCCAGCTGGCACCACTGTTTTCGCTTGCTCTGTCACTGCGATGAATCCGCCTTGAGTGAATAGTTCGATCAGATTCAACCGTACTTGGTTAAAGTCGCGCTGGAAGTCAGGATTATTCACTGGGGCCGGTGATCGTTCCATCCATTCGCGTAGCCATTCCCCGTCGCGTAACCGGGCATTGAAACGCAGGAAACGTTCGGGGCTGTTTTTGGTGTCCGCTGGAATGTGTAGATAGATGAAGGGATCACCAGGCTGTGTGCGTTTTCCGCTGATGTAGAACCAGCGGCCTTCTAATTGCACTGGCGCCATGTAATTAAAGTATTCGTGGGCTTCACCAGCGGAGTTGCGTAGTTTGAAACTGAAGCTTGGCCCGAAGTTGCGGAATTTACGATCTCCCGGTTGCGCACCGGGTTCCGGTAACAGGTTAAATAATCGGAATTCATTCAGTTCCAGGGTCAGTGGTGCGCTGGATCCGCCAATCTTGAGTGCGTTGCCAATTTCGCCCCGTGCAGCGACAGGCTTCGCCTGGGGTGTAATCAACGGCCAGACTTGCATCTCCAGTTTGGAACCGCCGTCGCCGAAATCAGATTGATAAATGGCATATCCGCGATAGACCAGTGGATGGTTAACGCGGATGGTCGCCGCCAGCGGTTGACTGCCAAGGTGTTCTTGATCATGGATCAACACCTCGCTGGCAAAAGATTTGGGTTGACCCGTGTCATAGTAGGCCACCTGGAAATCCTTCAACTCGATAGCGAAAGGCAATTCCTGCAATACAAAGCCATCACGTATCCGCAGAAAGACGAAGTTAGCGGTAGCTCCTTCGGGCAGCATCACATTGCCGCGAAAGGCGGGTATGGCGCCGGGTGCCAGCCGGCTTTCTGGAGGAAGGTCGCGGGCAGCCAGGTCACGGGTTTCGATGCGCAGGCCGCCGCTCCATTCCTTGAATTTCAGCCACAGATTGCCATCTAGCAGTCCGCCAATGCCGATTATCACCACTGCTGCATGGGTACACAGATAGCCCAGTCGGCTGAAGCGGCCTTTGGTTGCCGCCATCACTCGATGGCTGCCATGGTCTTCAATTCGCCAGCGATAGCCACGAGTTTTCAGTACTGCTCCCAAGGTTTTCTGCACGGTGCTGGCTTCTCGATGCTGCAGCTGCCATTCAGCTTGCTGATGAAAGCCACGCAGAGAATCGAGGCGGACACGGGTCCGGAATTGGGTCATTTCCCGCCATAAAACCGGAGTCTGACGGTAGATGCATACGCTGGTGGATAGGATCAGGAAAGCGAGGATGCTCATGAACCAGCCTGAGCCATAGACATTGTACAAGCCGGTTTGGCGGAAGACCTCGAACCAGAATGGCCCAAATTTCAGGATATAATCGGGATACGGCTGGTTCTGCTGCAAGACTGTCCCGATCACCGAGGCGACCGCGACCACCACTAATAAAGTAATGGCCAGGTTCATTGATCCGAGGAATTCCAGCCATACCCATCCCAGAGTGCGCTGGCGGAGAGGCTTACAGTCGGTCGTATCGTTCACGGAGTTATTTTGCGGTGGATGCGGGTTGCCTGAATGTGACCTGGTGAGCGGCGATCCGTTCACTGGCTGGCGCGTCTGACTCTCACAGGAAGCAGGTTATAATGGTTATTGGGCCTTGATGGAGCTAGCAATCCTGTTAATTCTCCAGCAGAAAGATTGTCATTGTGGGCACAGCCATGGTTTCAATGGCCAGGTGTGCGGTTCGAAGGTTGCGTGGTGAACTTAGGTATTTAAGTGCGCCCGCAACGAATGCAGGATGCGCAACGCATCGCCGGCCCTGTGTTTCTATTGCCAGTAATAATATGCGGCTTCCATCGGTATTATGAGCGAGACCGGAAGCTGACAAGTCCATAGGCACAGCAATTGGAGATTCCGGGTTAACTCATTCAGCCGCTTTTGCTGGTGCGTGCTGAACGTGCCTGGTTTCGGTTGGGGCTGCCCAATTTCTTCAATAGTGTAATGATGGCTAAATAAATTAAATAGGTAATTCTCCAGTTCTGCTGGGGGATGGTTACGCAGGAGGAGGCTTATTGTGAAAAAGGCATGGCTAATAGTCATAGCGCTTGGAATGGCGGGCTGTGTCAGCCAGCCCCAGGTTCTTGATGACCAGCAAGGTTTGGTTATTCAGACCGCCGTCAAGCGGGCGCAGCTTAAAATGAATTGCCCTGATGTTGCCGGAAAGGTTCTTTCGCAGCAAGTCATCCAGCCGGCGGTGCAAGGCGCCTACATCGTCGGCGTTAAGCGAGTGGAGTATACGGTAGAAGTGACTGGTTGCAGCAAAAAAGATACTTATATCGTGGTTTGTCCGGTCGGAAGTGATGGATGTTTTGCGGCAGGTTCCCGCAATCGATAACCCCTGGTCCTCGCCGCCGGGATTCAGCATTCTGGCGGGAGAATGCATATATGCAACTTCGGATGTAAGCGTTCACCCCTTCCCGCTAGGTAAGCGCAACGGTGTAACTTCTAATGGTGCTGCAAATCGGCAAGCAGCACGCCAATCTCTCCTTGAGAGGCCGGGAATTGCTGCTCATAGAGCGTTGGTGAGGTGCTGATCCTTGGAAGAATCAGACCTTGACAGGATACCAGCCTGCTTCTCCAGGGCCAACCGCAGCATCGGCGGCCGTGCCTAATCCTACGACCGCCAGAAGCGGACCATTCTCTCCCAATTTGCCGGAGATGGCGGAGGTGGAGGGGAGATAAATCAGCGGCAACCGCTCCCGCTCCCACGGTGGAATACCCGCTTCTTGTAACAGCTTCTTCAATTCCTGGCGATGTGCGCGGCCCGCGGGCCGGAAGCGTTCGCCGCCTTGGCGGAAACCGACAATTAGCGAACCTCCAGTCAACGCCTCGGAGCGTAGTCCTTTGCCTTCAGTTTTCCGTAATTCCAAATGGCCTACACCCGGTACATCCAGGGGCGGCCAACCCTGATTGCCGGCTTGCCAAATAAATCGTTGGCTGGCGTTATGCGGCTTCAAAGGTTGCATAGCGTACAACCCATCCCGATAGCGCCGGATCTCTGCGCCTGGCCAGCGGATGCAGGGATTACGGTCAACAGCGGCAGCCAGTGCATCGCTGAGAATGTGTTGCAACTGACGGGCGTTAGGGAGGGGTAGGCCCGATTGCCGCAGCCAGTAACGTAACAGATTGCGCTGGTGAACCTTGTCTAATTCATGCAAGGCGGAAATCATCAAACAGTCTGGACGGTCCGCCGTGGCGCGGGCTAAATCAGCAGCAGCTTCTGCATCCAGCCAGGCAGCAGTTTCCGCGCAGAGCCGGGCTGAGCGCGCCAAAGTACGGTTTGCAACCGGCCAGCGTTCCCGCAACCGGGGCAAAATCTGGTGACGCAGATAATTGCGGTCAAAATTGATATCGGTATTGCTGGTGTCTTCGATCCAGTGCAGGTTATGCGCACAGGCATAAGCCAGTAGCTCAGCGCGATCGATATCGAGAAAGGGTCGCAGCAGCCAGCCTTGACCCAGTTGTGCTGCCGCAGGCATCGCCGCCAAGCCATGAGGACCTGCGCCGCGCAACAGTTGCAACAGCAAGGTCTCCGCCTGATCATCGCAATGGTGGGCGGTTAGCAGCACAGAATCTGGACTAAGTTCAGCAGCGAAAGCCGCATAGCGGGCGCGGCGGGCAGCCGCTTCAGGGCTTTCCCCGGATGCAGACCGGGCATCGACTTGCAATACCCGGTACGGTACATTCAAATCGTGGCAGATGTGAGCGCAGTGTTCACCCCAGCCAGCGGATGCCGCTTGCAAGCCATGATCGATATAAATGGCTTCCAGGCTC
>Ga0209607_1001514_pt1 | contig 19449 bp, 33 predicted proteins | sample AD_UKC117_MetaG_FD_184413 | JGI IMG/M metagenome (GOLD analysis project Ga0209607, IMG submission 184413) | Active sludge microbial communities of municipal wastewater-treating anaerobic digesters from Hong Kong - AD_UKC117_MetaG (SPAdes)... | ecosystem: Engineered > Bioreactor > Anaerobic >... | reverse complement strand
GAGCTTATCGTTGATGATAGTTTGTCAGGTTTGAGTGATGATTTTCCTATAACTAACTGGATTCTTGAACACTTGTTTTTTTTAATTTTGTTAGTTGGGTTTAGTGTTTTACTCGTGTTGTATGGTCGGGGGCGTTTCTAATGAAAGCTACAAAATTATTAATAATTTTCGGACTTATCTTCTTAGTTTGCAGTGGTTTGGTTAGTGCTGATTTAACGACAGATTTAATAAATTATTATCCTTTTGATTACAATGCCACTAATATTGTAGGAAGTAATTCAGGAAGCGTTTCGGGTGCAATATTGACTTCAGGGTTAATTAATGATGCATATATTTTTGATGGTGTTAATGATAGAATAACTTTTTCGTCTCAACTTGCTCCGAGTTCTGGAAGTTATTCTATTAATTTATGGATATATGCGAGACAAACTAATGAAGCTTCTTTCAGTGATTATATTTATTTCGATAGAGGTTCTAATATGTATCAAAGAATTGCTCTTAAATCTAATTTATTGTATTTGAGCAAAACTGATAATTCAGGAAATTGGCAAGATATAACTTCTTCTTATACTAATATTTCTGGGTGGAATATGGTTTCTTTATTATTTAATTCCACAGATTCAAAAATTTATGGATTTATTAATTCTGAAAATGTGGGAATTATTGCTTCAGGAATTCATACTTCTTCTGTTTTATCGTCCTTAGGGTGTCATGCAACGGATAATAATTATTGTTATAATGGTTCTATTGATGAGGTTGGTATATGGTCGAGATTATTAACTGATGATGAATTAACAGAATTATATAATAGTGGTGCGGGGTTACAATACCCTTTTACTTCTCCATCTCCTGAAGAAAATTTTGCTCCATATCAGAGCATGTTTAACGATACTAACTCTAATCTTATTCAATTACTAACAGTTAATCAATGGGTGCCTATTCTTGCTGATACAATCACATTGAATAGTGGTGTGTATAATTATGAATCTACAGCAATTCAAACTTATAGTTCTGTTCAGGATAGTAATATTGAATGCAGGTTTATGATTAATGGGGTTCAACAAGGAGCAACTATTACTCGAACAAATATTGCTGGAGAAACAGGATCTTTAATTGTTAGTGGTTCAGTTAATCAATCAGGCGAACTCAATATGAGTGTTGAATGTCGACGAACTAGTGGAAATGTTTTAACTTATATTAGTCTTGCTCAAGGAGTGGGACATGTAATTAGTAACACAACATATTATGATAGTAGCGTCAATAATTACTTGGTTAATTCTGTAGGTCAAGAACTTGATGAGTTTACTCTGGATTTTAATTCTTCAGGAGTTATAGTTCTTGATGTGGCTGGAACAATAAGGTCTAGTGTTGTTGATGAGTTAAGTTTTTGGATTAATAGTAGTGATGGACAGAGTTGTTCTCCAACTATTAGAGGATTAAATGCGGGTGGTTCAGGAAGTTTTGCGTATAATTGTTTATTTCAATACAATGGTTCTAGTCCAATAAATATTTCTACTTATGCAAGTGGAACAAGTGTTAATTTAACAACGAGTGTTCAAAAAAAACTGATTAGACAAGGAAATATTTCCGGTTTAACCGAAATGGTTTTAACGACTAGTCCACAAGTTATTGGTAGTGTAACACTTAATAATAGTGATTCAATAAGTTCTGTTTTTATAAAATCAGATATTAGCAATCTTGATAATAGCGGAGTTGATGATGATGTTTTATTTAGTTTTTGGGTGGATGGTGTTCAAGTAAGCACTAATTTTTCTTACACGAGTAGTGAAATAATTAAGAACGCTATTTTTCATCAAGTTGCACCAGCAGTGAATGGGGTGTTTGATGTTGAATTAAAGGCTTGGAAACAATCAACAGGGAATGTTAGTGTTCAAGGAGGAAATCTTGTTGCTTATGTTGTTAACGATTATGCTATTACTCCTCAAATGTTTGAGGTTACAGCGTATAATATTTGGAATCTTTCGAGCATTCAAGTTTTTAATGTTAGTGTTGGAGGAGTAATTATTTCAACAACTAATGGTTTGATAGATGTTGTTACAGGTGCTGATCTAATTAATTTATCTGTTAGTAGTCAAGGATATTTCACTGAAATTGTTTTGAATCATCCGACTAATACTAGTCTTAATCAGTCGATGAAACAAAGCATTATTAATTTATCTGTTGTGGAAACCTTTACAGGAGCACCTATTAGTGATTGGAGTATTGTTAATGGTTCAACTGTGTTAGTTAATACTTCGGGTAGTTCTGGCTTCTTCTATCCTAATCCCTCAACCTTTTCTAATGTTACCCTCATTAGCAATACTGGAGTTTTTCAACCTCGAGCTTTATCCAATATTGTGGTTGCGGGATTAGACAATAGAACAATAACTTTTGATATATTGTCAACAGAATTTAATATTACTGCTATAAATCTTGTTAATAGTGCAAGCATTAATAATTTCAGTATTACTTATGTTAATCTTAACAGAACACATACTTCGACGACGACAACCACTGATGGAGAAATAATCTTGTATGTTGTTGATGGAGATACTTATAACATAACTATTGATGCAATAGGGTATGCTAATTTTGGAAATAGTATTTTAAAAACTTTTAGCGGTAGCGACGATTACCAATTCAGTTTATATGTAACAAACACTTTAAATATAACTTTCCTTGATGAAGATACTGGAGAAGTAATTACTGAACCCGTATATATTAATCTTATAGGAGATATTATTAGTTATAATTTTAATACTTCAACAGGTAATGTTTTTGAAGATTTGCTTAATCCTCAAAGATACACTATACAATATGGTAGTGTTGGAAGTAATTATAGTCAAAGACTTTATTATCTTGATGTCGTGAATAGAAGTTATAATGAGTTAACTCTTTATTTAACAAAAATTAATGGTTCAACTATTACTGCAACAGTTTATGACACGACAAACAACTTATTAGAAGGAGCAGTTATTAGAGTTCTAAAATTTGATTCTGATACTAATAGTTTTTTATTAAGTCAGATGGGTGAAACAAATTTTGAAGGTATAACTCAGTTTGATTTAATTAAGTTCACGACTTTTTATAAATTCTTAATTTATTATCCTGACGACGAGTTAAGATTTACAAGTGCAAAAACTTACATCTATAATGATGAACTAGTATTTTTTATTAATATTCGAGATAGTTATAGTCAACAATATTTTGAAGGAACAAGCATTATCGGAAACTTAAGTTATTTAAGTTCTTCAAATAATTTCAAGTTTGAATTTAGTAATTCTCAAGGAGTTAGCGAGGATATAAGCTTGAATGTTTATACTGTTGAAAATAATGTTTTAACTTATTATGATAGTGCTGGATTAACTAGTGCTTCAGGAATTATTTATGTTCCTATAACTCCAGTTAATGGAACAACTTTTTATGCCGAAGCAATTGTTGAAATAGATGGAGAAGAAATAATTTTGAGTGTTTTAACTCAGAGTTTTTTAGAGGACATTCCTGAAAAAACTTATTTTTTATTCATTATGTTTTTATTAACTTTAATCTTTTTATTCATAGATTTAACAGTTATTAAGAACGCTATTATTTTAACTCCTGTTCCTTTAGTGATGGGTTCTGCAATAGGAATTATTCCAGTTAGTATATATATAACTATTAGCTTATGGATTGCTATGTTTGTTTTGTCGGTGGTGATTAAAAAATGACGAAAATAAGCGGGTTCATTATAGCATTGTTATTTGTTGGTTTTTTTGCAGGAGTATTCAGCTTATTTATTGGGGCTATGAGTTCAGAATATGATGTTAGTGGTTATAATGCTACAAGTTTTGAAAGTTTTAACAAAATTTCTGAACTTAATAATGATATTGAGGATATTCAGGAGAATCTTGAGAAAAAAACACCTAACACTCCTGCTGATCTTGTTGGAGCATTCTTCAGTAACGGTTATGATGCTTTACAGATTAGTTTTCGTAGTTTCGGAATCTTTAACTCTATGAGTAATGACGCTCTTAATATGGCTAATGTTGGTCCTGCTGGAATCATGTTAAAGAATGTTCTTATTGCAGTAGTCTTAATTAGTTTATTGTTTGTATTAATATATGCTATTACGAAGGTGCCTTTATAATGAATATGTCGAATATAACTAATTCAACAAACCTGTATCAAATGTTTATAGAAATTAATAATCTTAGTAATAACACTTTTATTTTAATGTTTATTTTCTTCTTATTCATTATCTTATACAGCACATTCAACAAACTAGGTCATACAGCTGTAAAAAGTGCTTTATTCAGTTCAGCAATAATTATAATCATAAACACTTTATTATTCGTATTAGGATTCATTAATTGGATATACTTAATGATTAGCATAATATTATTTTTCGGTTTATTCATAGCCGTCAAATTCAGCTCAGAATAAAAATAATTCAAACTTTTTTAAAACGATTGCTAAAATAGTTATAAAAAAAATAAACCTTCGGAGGTAAAAACAATGGTGAAATATAGTGGTTGGAGTTCAAAGGGAAAACCTTTTACTCAATGTCAATTTAAGCAAAGTGCTTTAGGGAAAACAATGAGTTATTCAAGTTATATTCAAGAATATGCACGACAATATAAAAACCCTAAATTAAGAAAAACACTTTAAACAACATAAAAAATAGATTGTAAAGTTTACTTTACTAATGTGGGTGGAAGGATTTGAACCCTCAACCTCCACCTTATCAGAGTGGTGCTATACCAGATTAAGCTACACCCACGACTTAGATTTAATTTCTTGCTTACTTCTAACTACACCCATAACAGGAATAACTCTACCACATTTAGGACAATTAGTAGTGCCATTAGTTCCATCTATTACATACTGACAATAAGGACATTTCTTTTTATATTCTGCATGAATCATTTTACACCCATTTTTAATTTAACTTTCTCTTTACACGACGAACAAAGAGAACTAAAAAACTTTTTAGCAATTCTTTTATATGCGACAATCAAATAAGGTTTATTTTGTAATTCTTCAGTTAATTTTCTAATTTTAACCTTACAATCTTCACAAAGCTCGTCTTTAATAACCAAACCCAGATTAGTATTCATTTTATTTTATCCTCTTTAAATAAAGCTTGTTTAAAATCAAATAAAGCTTTATGATATGCTTCATCAATCGGATTTTCATACCCTGCAAGTTCTACATCATCAATCATTTCATTAATTAATTTAATTATTTCATCTTCTGAATACCATTTCTTTCCTTTATCTTTAATTGAATATAATTTGCATAATTCTTCAGTCTTTATCATTTTATTTTATCCTCTTAAATGTTCTTCTAATTCTTTTTTTAATTGGCTTAAAAATAAAGCAGAAGAAAAACCTTTTTCACCTACTAAGTTTCCAGTGGTTATTGCATTATTAATTTCATTCAATAATTTATCTAATCTAACCCATTTAAAATTTGAATTAATATCATATAACTTAAGACAATGATCTTCTTCATATACATAGTTATACATTATATCTTCAGTTGTCTTTACATGACTTAAAACAGTATTCATTAATAATCCCCTTTCATGAATTTATCATATTCGGTAGTGCCTTCAACAAGATAACACTTAAAATATTTTTGCTTATTCATAAACTAACCCACTAATATCAGATAAAAAATTAAACACACCTAGATGAGTAACCCACATACTATATAATTCTTCTTCTTCAAGATCATATCTTGCTTGAATATTTTTTAAAACTATTTTTGCTAAATTTTTCATTTTATTTTTTCCTCCTAAAATTGTATTTTAATTAATTCTTTTCCCTGATCAACAGGAACCAATTGCAAATAACACATAGTCGTCTGTATATACTTATGACCTAACACTTTATGCAACATAACAATATCTCCACCACACTTCAACCAGTTAACCGCAAAACTATGTCTAAGTTTATGAGGATTACCTCGCAAATATTTCTGAGTAATTTGAAACGCTCTCTGACGAGTAAAAGGAAAAACTTTATCTTCTAACTTAAGAGTGCTAACATATAACTCAAGAACATCCTTAAGTAATGGATGCATAGGAAGAACTCGTTCGTAATATTTACGATTTTTAAGCCATCGACAAGTAATAAGATAACTCTTAAAATCAATATCTTTTTTCTTAATATTAATCGCTTCGCTAACTCTCAATCCAGTCATCCATAAGAATTTCATGAACATTTTATATTTTGGATTAGAAACTTGATTAATGCATTGATTAATGTAATCACGATCCCAGTATTTAATAATTTCACGCTTTACAACTTCTGTGGAAATTGTTAAATCGTTTCTTTTGAAAAACACGATATCGTCATCATTTTCGATTAAATCTTCTGTTTTCATTTTACATTATAACTATTTTGTTAAACATTTCACTTAATTAGTGATTTAGAGATGTTTTCACGAAGTGAAAATATGGATGGAGCAACTTGTTGCGTAATCTTTAAATCTATATTAGGTGAAGTTATTAACATCTTGACGTTCTCCTGCCTATGTGCTTACAATGTTCACAATAATATTTAACTATTACAATACCATTTTTATTTTCGTAACAATCTAATGATATAGCTTTCATCTTTCCACATTTTGCACAAGGCAATTCCATATAATCCCCTAACATAATAATTTCACCTAATATCAGGATTTAACGAAGTTCTGCCAAAGGCAGAATTTGGGGTTCATTTTCTGAACCCGTTAAATCCTTATTAGTTTTAGCGTTAGCGGAGTTTGAGGTCAAAGCGTCTCTAAGTTCGGTTAAATAACTTGCAACTTGTGATTTCGTAATAAAATTATCTCTTAACTTATCCATTTTACAAGTATTAATTTTATTCCAAACTTTATCTAATTCCTTAATTAAATCATCTACAATCACATACTTTTTATTTTTCTCTTCTTCAAACTCTAAAAAAGTTTGTGCGTGTTCTTGATAAATCATTAATTCCTTATGAAATTCAAGGAATATTTTATATGCTGTTTTTATTTTCATAGCTTTGACCTCAAATTGAAACTAATACGAGTTAAGTCTAGTTTTAGTCCTGCTGCAGTGTTTTTTGTATTTCTTTTTCGCCAGTGAATTTTTTATATTCATCAGCACTAATTAAACCTTTAATATATAAATTATAATAATACTCAACATTATTAATCTTTTTAATCTTTGCAAGCACCTTATGATTCGTCATCTTCAACAACCTTAACCTTCTTCAACATATCAATAGCTCTAACAATATCAGGCATAGAACCCCACGCATAAGGCAACAACATAGCCCCGAACATAATATTCCAATTAGTTAAAACACCGACGACAAAATAAGGCACAAGCCCCGCAAACACACCACTCAAATAAATCCCGCTCAATTGTCTCTCACTCAAACCATTATAATCTTGATCTTCACCAACCAAAACCTTCAAACCAAACCCTACACGAACAAACCTGATCTTAGGATGCTTATCAAGAACACCCCAAAAATAACCAACATGACCAATTTCATGACACACAATCATAACAAAAAACAACCCGAAAAGTTTCACACCCCATTCAAGCACAAGCAAACCAATCATTTTTTAACACCAACAACATCATTCAACCGATTCTCCATCAATAACCACCTTATTTTTTTTCTTCTTCCAATTAATCTTAACCTTAGTATGCTTCATTTCATTCTTAGCCCACCAAGTCTTATCAAGAGGTTTCCCCCAAATACTTATTTCCACAGTTTTCATTGCGTGAACGAACTGCGACCTGTCTTTAATCAACCTATACAAAGGAAAACCAAACAATAATAACCCAAAACCAACCCAACCAAGCCAAGAGCTCAAGCTACTAAGCCATAAAACCAAAACTATTACACTAATTAATACTAACAAATTGAAAAACCACTTCATCAACAACCACCACCACTGAACAAAGATTAATTTAGCACTTAAAACGACTTTCGCACACATACACACACAAAAATCCTAATCTAATTGATAAGGATTTGTTGTTGTTTCTTCTAAACACCGACGACAAACCCAGCAACCTTTAGTTGCGTAATATTGCCAGTTGTGTTTACAAGTTGCTTCAGCAATAAGTTTTCCTGTTTTCTTATCAACTCCATATTTAGGAATTAAATCTCTAACTTCATCAGTTAATTTCTGTAAAACTTTTTGCATTTTGTCCTGTTTCATTTTTGAATACTTCTCAATCATTTCGCCTTTATATTCTCTAACAATACCACTCATCATTGGTTGAACACCAACCTTTAAAGTCTTAATCATATTATACTGATTCCTCTCAAGTATCTGCCTAATCTGTTTTCGATTATAAACATCATAAGCAACATAACCAGGTCTGTAACTAGTTGATCCACAACTCGGACAAACCTCTCCACAAAAACTATATCTACATTTCAAACAAGTATTATCAATTCTCCTCTTACAATTAATAACAATCCTAACCCTTCGTTTTCTAAATCTGGGATTTAAATCAAAAAAACTAGGTAAAACAATAACACTCAAATATTGCTTTTCTCTAATCACAGTATAAGCTTGATATAATAATTTATTAAATTTATTCGTGAATTCTTGAGTGTCAAGACTATCTCCTGCTTCATCCAGTCCCCGAAAATCCATTGGTTCTCCTTGATCAAGACTTTGAATGAACTCTTTAATATCTACGCCAAAACAATTATCAGGTATAGGTTTCTTCAAGCATTCCTTATACCATTCATCCATAATATTAAGAAACACTCCACGACTTTTCCCTGTTCCTTCATCTCCAACTATGCAAATAAAAAAATCATATTTCTTTTGCATCTTTTGATGAATCCACTTCAACAACCTTTTAAGACTACTTCCTGGATTATTAATCCCTAACATACTTTCATTAACTATAGGTTTTAATTCATTTGGTCTACTCATGGAATTCTCTCTCTAATCTTTCTTCAACACTAACATTTTCTTCAGGAATCGGAAACAACAAACCTGAATTAAACAACGCATTCGTAACAGCAAAATCACAATTGTTCAAACTCTTTTCCAAACCAACCGCCAAATTATTCTTAACAACAGAATCCATCGCCTTATTATAACTAAGAACCCACTTATCCAAATCAAGAAAACACCTTTCAATTTCAGCTTTTTGCTCATCACTGCACCGAATAAAAACCCAACGATAAATAGCTTTCAATCCCCTATACCAAGTTAACAAATCTCCTTCAATACTTTTCTTTGCAACATACTCTCTAAGTTCGCTCAAAGATTCTAAGAAGCTTCCAGCCATATTCCAGCTGGCAACTTCCGCATTCTTATTATTCTTCCACTCGGTATTGAAAAAAGCCATCGGTCTATTCCTCGCTAGGCGGAGAAACCCCTCCAACATTATTATTTTGAACCTGTTGCAATCCTTCAACTTTTTGTTCTAAACCTTTCAAATTTTCCAACATCTGATTATACACTTCAAGTTCTTGAACTCTTAACTCATGACTAGCAATAACTGGCTTAGCTATCTCCCCATAAAAAACCAAAACACTAACTACAAGAATAACTAGTGCTCCAAGACTAGCTAAATGAACAATGTTTTCTTTCCAACCTTTTTTACTTTTTCGTTCTTCTGCTTCCCTGATCTTATTAACCAATACTTCTCTCTGACTACTATTCAATGGTTTAAGAATGGTTATATCTCCAAGCGTTTTGGTGTCGTCAACACCCCAACACATATTCCCGCTTTCATCACGATACAAAGTAGCAACTTTTTTTCCTTTACTATTAATTTGTATCGCACTGCTAGGCGGAACAGGTTGAAACTTCTTTATATTATCTTTTTCTTCTCGAAGAACCCACCAATCCTTTTTTTTATTATCTGTAAAACTTTTCGCTTTCATTACTTGAACAATCTGACCGCTTCCAGTAATATCTTTCACGATAACAACATGCTGATACTTCAACACACTAATAACAGTGAACACTATAAAAACTGCTAAACCTATTCCAATTAAAGAAAAAATAATTATTTCAAACATAACTATTCATCCTCGTTAAATTCTTGAACCTTTATACATAAAGAATCATAAACTTTATTAATTAATGAACCAATTTTTAATAAATCAGTTTCATTAAAACTATTAAAAGTTTTCCATTCATCCCCCACCTTAACATTTTTTTCGATGTTGAAAGAGAAAGATTCCACCTCTTTATCTTCAACTTTTCTATTATTTTTCCAAACAGTTAAACTTATTTGTCCACTTCTCGCTTTCATATATGGTTTATTCATTTTTGTTTCCTCCTAAAAAATCTTTGTCATACACCAATTTTTCTAATTGAGTAATCAATCCCCTTAAAGCTATCAGAGTTTTATATGTATCTCCTTTATTGCTTTCAAGAATGTGAATGCAAGAATACACTCCACTAATTTGTCCTTCAATATATTGTGAATTAATCATTTTTTTTCTTAACTTAACCCTATAAACAATCCAATTAAAAAAAAGAATGTGTAAACTGCTAAAGTCATTAACACCTGCCCTACAAAATGGAACTTCATATAACTCCAAAAATCAACATCAATATATTTTCCATTAACCATTCTTAATTTCATTAACAACCACCTCCATTTCTCGACAAACAGAATATAACTGATAATGATCAATCAACCTTTTCAAGTAATAAATCTTAACCTTATCATTATACCCATCTAATTCTGTATCAATAAAACGCAAAATATTATTAAAATGCTCTTTACCAATGATTTTCATTGTTCTTCTTTCCTCACTATTCCATAAACTTCGCAAGCGCTAACCAAACGATTAACCAACTCATCATAACTTTCATTCATAGAACCAAACTTCTTAAGTCTATTCTGCGTCGACCTCTTAAGTCTAATCGTAGTGCTAATATCAATCATCATCTTCATAGATAAACCTCACAAAAAAAAAGTATACAATGTATATTTTATATACCTAACTTATATATAAAAGTTTTCATTTACATCTAAAAAACTGAATAAATAACTTCTTTGAATAACTAATATCTTCAATAATCCGTTTCAAAAAAACAAAATCTGCATCTATAGGAGAACTACGATGATGCAAACGACAAACACACTCCAACAAATTCTTAATAGTTCCAATCCTTCTATGACTAGCATTAGAATCAATACGCTCAGCATACAACTTCAACAAACCCGCAAGCTTCGAAACATCACTCTCAGACAAATAAAAATTTAAAGACCTAGCTCTAATTTGATACTTCTTCAACAACAACATCAAATCATGCTCCAACTCAAACTTCTGCTTATGCCCTTGAATCAAACCTGAAATCAAAGCAACATCAGAGGTATTTAAAGTATTATTAAAATAAACAACTAAATCAAACCTGTCCCATAATGGATGTAAAACACCAAAAGCATCAAATAACTTAACATACTCAGAAGCATTAACAGGATTAGCGCTACACCAAACACTAACATCACAATCAGTATCCAACTTAATATTAGCCTTATGAACATTCAACTTCTTATTAGACATAACCCCCAAAACAACCTTCTGAATATCCCTGTCATTATCCCTATTAATTTCATCTAAAACACTAATACCCCCCGGATGCATAGGTCTAAAAACACCCCCATCAATACCATACTTGCCGGTGAAAGGATTCTTAGTTGCAGCACCAATAATACCTGCAGGTCTAGAAGTTGTGCAATCAACAAAAGCCCCCCTCAAAGCAACCCCACTCATCCTCCTAAGAATAACACTCTTACCACAACCAGGCATCCCTACAAACAAAATATTAAGCGAACCATACAAACTCATAACAGCAACATCAGAAGGCAACTCAACATCATGCAAATCATGAAACAAAATCTTCTTATGCCAACTCAAAGGATCCTTACTAATAATCTTAAACTGTTCTTCATCCTCTTGAGTAATAACTGTATTATCAAAATCTTCCTCAAGCTTATCAATACCAAAACATTCTAATACTTTCATTTCTTCAATACTCTGAGAACCATCACGATTAGCAACAGGTAACAATTTAGGAATCGCAATAAGCCTAACCCTATCCCCTTCATTCAATTTACTGAAACCAAAAACATCTTCATTCAAAAAAACATTAATTTCTTCAGGAACCTCATTAGTAGTTAAATTCTCATACAAATCATTAACAACAATCTTCAAACTATCAACAACCTCTTTTTTAACAAGACGCAGGGTGTTCTTAGCAGAACAATTATCACAACTTCTAGGCTTAATAAATCTCTGACCAAACTGTAACACAGTCATACGCTCACCACAAGCAGAACATTTAAATAAAGCACTCTTAACTGTTACCCTAGTTTGACCTCTACTTCTAATTTCGCCAACAACATTTACTAATTTATCAATATCCTCACTTCTAATCTTAGTTATATTTCTATAAATAGAACTATGAGCATTATAAAATATAATTTTAGCCTTATTATTAACCATATCTAGCCCATCTAAAACAACTTTACCAAGATTCAAAGTATTCTCAGGATCATCATACAATTGCTCAACAAGATAAGGAAACTCTAAAGCCATAACTTGTAAATCTATTTTAATAAATCCCTTTAGAGATTGATTTATTAAATCTTCATAACAATTAAAATAGTCAGACCATTGGTCAATTAAAAACTCATAATGAGTTTTATCGTTTTCCCTTTTAATAAAAGCATTAATCTCTTTTTTATAATTCCTATATTTAAGCTCAACATACTCCTCACCCTTTATAGTTAAAGAATATATATAAGGTTGAGAGCTTTCATCTCTTTTTACAAGCTTCTTTTTTAGCAATCTAGACAGATATTTCTTCAGATTTACATATGTGGACTGTGCTGTCACCCTGTCACCATTGTCACCTTGGTCACCATTGTCACCTCTTAGTGAATGACCCCCTTGTGCCGGTGAAATACTTGTCCCCCCGTCACTACCACACACCTTTTTGGGGACAGAGGTGACAGAAGTGACTGAAGTGACAGGGTGACACATGTTTGCAGATAGAGTTTTTCTGGTTAGTTTTGGTTTATCATAAAGAATAAATAAGACTTTTTCTGTTTCATTTATTTGTTTATACAGCTCAGTTTCCATATATTTAATTGTTTCAGAGCTTATGTCCTTTTTGTTTATCATTTTAAGAACACCTTATTTTTTAAATTCTTGTCTTAGTTTTTCTTCTTGTTCTTTTTCTAATCCTTTCAGAATTAGTTCTTTTATTCTTTCTGATCTGTTTATTACAGGTAACCCTTCTTTAGTTATGTTTACTTTTTCAAAAATATAGTCATTTAATGACACTCCAATAAATTTCATATTATCGCCTCAAAATAGTTTTTATATAGCATACAATGATAAGTTATATATAAATTTTTTGTTAAACATTAAAACAAAAAAAAATAAAAAAATAATTGGAAAATACACAAAAAAATACAAAAAAAATAATTACCTAAGAGTAACGATATCCAAGGTAATTTGCAAATATCCATAATATCCATATATTTTTCACTATTATGGATTTTCAAAATATCCCTAGGACTCAAAAAAAGCTGGATATTATGGATATTAGGAGTTCTCCTTGGATATTTCTTGAACATTTCATATGTAAAATGTTAAACACTATTATATATACTATATTATTATATATACTATTTTAAATGTTGGCTTTTTGAAGCAAATGTTGAAGAAAAATGTATATTCAAACTTCGTTTTAATATTTTTTTCTGTTTTTGTTGTTTGTTGTGTTTGGGTTAAAAACTTTTTAAATTAGTTTTTTTTTGTTTGTTGTTAAAGAATTGAAAACAAAAAATTAGTTTTTTGTTTTTGGTTAATAAAATAAAAAAAAATTGTTTAAGGTGGTTATAAAATGGAAAATAGAATTGCAAACTTCGATATCGGGGATATGTTACCTATAGGTTTAACTTTAGTTGTTTTAGGTATAGGTTTAAGTTATGGTTTGAATGTTATGGAAGATGTTCAAAGCGATATGACTTCAGGCACAACTAGCTATAATGCTACATCTAATGCAATAGAAGGTGTTGCTAAACTTCCTGAGAAGATGGGTTTAATTGCTACTGTGATTGTTGCTGCAATTATAATAGGAATCCTTGTGCGATATTTAATGGTAAAATACGCTTAAGTTAATTCTTTATTTTTTTCTTTTTTTTGATTAGTTTTTCTAGTTCTTTTTGTTGTGGTATCCATCTCTCAAGTATTTCTTTTATTTTTGGTTTGATTCTGTTGCTGAATATTCCTGTTGTGTCTTTGTAGTTTTTGTTTTGTCGTTTGTGTATTTCTTTTAATTCGGTTTTTGTAAATATTTTCGATTCCATTATATGTCCTCTTGTATATCGTAAGGTTCTGACCATTCTCCTTCATCTTCTCCATCATTATATCCAACCCAATTAATCCAGTAAGTATAAGTTTTATTTTGGAAGTCTATTTTTTCAAAATATTCTTGTCTTTCTCGTCCATCACTTAATTGGTGGGTGAATTGTGGTTCTGAATTTATTGCTATTGAATTTATTTCTTCAATTAGTTCTTGTTTTGTTTTGTTATTCATTTTTGTTTCCTCCTCGTAAGGTTTAACCTTACATATGTGTAATACTTAGGTTATATATAAATGTTTTGATTTTCTTACATATTTGTAAGTTTAAGGGGTGGGTTACATAGGATATATATCCTATAAAAACAAACATTTATATACTAAGGGTGTTTTATATATACTATTATGGTAGACACTTCCAAAAGAGGTAAGACTAGCGAACAACTTCGTCAAGAAGCTACAGCTAGAGGAAGAGTTCTTGCTGATGCTCTACAAAAGAGTGGGAAAAAAGTTACTGGTGTTAATGATCCTGTTATTGCTAGTGAAGAAAACCTTAAATATATTGATTCTAAGGGGCAAAAAGTTGAACCCCCTATTCAACCTATGGTTGAAACAGAAAGCGTTTCTACGCCAGTAAAATCGGCTTCTACAAGTGTTTCTGAACAACAACTTAAACCTGAAGCGAGTTCTCAAAGTGTTTTCACCGGTTCTAGTAGTCGTTCTCAATATTTTGATCCTGTATATCGTGATGGAAGAATTATTGGTTACACTAGCGAGAAACAACAAAAAAGCGTGTTAGCTCCTGCTGGTTACGAGTTCACTGAACAAAGTTTAAGAGAAGCAGAAGATGAAGCAAAATTCAGAGAAAAACTCATAGCTAGAGGTAAACCTCAACAAGTTCAAACTCAAACAAAGACTGATTTAAAGTCTGAAGGTATAATTTCTAAGTCTTGGTCTTTTGTTAAACAAACATATGAAGCTGGAGAAAAAAAGGTTAGTGAAATAATTAAGCCGGTAATATTTAAACCTCGAGAATTTTTGTTACAAGGTTCTGAAAAGTTTTTTAATAAAAAAATTATTCCTAGTAATGAAAAGGGTTTCGTGTTGGGAACTACTTGGTATCCTGCAACTAAACCTTTAACTTCTAAAGAATTAGAACAAAGTGCTTTAGCTGGTTTTGTTATTGCTCCTTACGAATATGTTGCAGCTAAACCTATTACTTCAGCAGGTCTTGTTGCTGGAGGTGTTGCTTTAGGTTTTGTTGGTGCAGGTATTGCTTCAACAAGTGTTGCAGCGTCAACAACTCTGCAAGTTGTAGGTGTAGGTGCTACAGCACTTTATGGGGCTAAAACTTATTCAGATGTTAAGTCTGCAGAAACACCTTTCGAAAAAGGAAATATTATAGGAACTAGAGCTACAGAATTCGCTTTATTCGGTGGGGGTGCAAAGGTTGGTGCAGGGCTTGGTTTGAAAGCAGGATTTATTCCTCAACCTTCTGCGTTGCCAACTATAGGAGTGAAAAAATACGAATTTACTAATCTTGGAAAAACAGGAAAGTATGGTGCTGAAGAAGTTAAAACTGTTTATAGGGGTGTAGAAATATTTCAACCTAGTTCTGGAAAAGGAGTTACTATTGCAGGTTATCGTAGTAGTGCACCTCGTCGAGTGACTAAAATTGTTGATGGTGTTGAAGTTCCTGTTATTCTTAAGTCAGTTGAAAATTTGCCTTTTAAGATTCCTTCAAGAAAAGGAAAGCTTGATTTGTTTCCTCACAAATTTGATATTTATCCTCCTGCTTACGAGTTTAGTGTTGCTCCTAGTAGTTTGAGTTCCAGAACTGGAGCTAGAATAACTAGTGAAATGTTAAAGAATTATGGATCTAGTGCTCTTGATAAATTAAAAGGTGAGAGTGGTTTTATTGAATTTCAAACCATGTTAGATATTGCGAGTAAAGTTTATAGTCAACCTAGTAAGGTTTACACTACACAATTTGAAAAACCAGCTAGTTTTAAGACGACTGAAGGTTTTGATTTTAGTGTTGAAAGTTTAAGTGATGTAAAAACTTTTATTGGAACAAAGGGTTCTTTGCAGTATGGTTCAACTTTTGCCAAATCCCAAGTTAGAAGTGAGTTAAGACCTTTTCTTGGAGAATCAGGAGATATAGATACTTATTTGTTTAAGTCTGATCCTTTTGCGTCTAAATTTGCTAAAACTCAAGCTGAAACTTTAACAAAAACTTTTAAGGATCTTGCTTTCGTGACTAAAGATCAACCTTTGCTTGTTCAAACAAGTGTTGGTGGTCGAAGTCATAAGATAGATATTCATACTCAGTCTAGTGTTGATGCTGGTCTTGGTGCCGCAGAAAGTTTTTTCGGGTATCCCTTCAATCAAAAAGGGATCACTATTTCTGGGTCTCAAGTTATGCCTTTAAGCGAAGCTGCACTTAGGTCGTTTAGCAGTGTTGCTACTCCTAGAGGTGAAGGTGGTTTTGTTAAGTTAGCTCCTGAATCTCATAGAGTTAAAGATGTTGTTAGAGGTATTGTGTTTTCTTCTGAATTAACTAGTTTAGCGGGTAAGGGTGAAAGTAGTGTTGCTACTCTTAGGTCTAGTTTTGGTGAAGAAGTTTTTAATTCGTTACTTGTTCAAGGTGGTAAGTCTGCTCCTCCTAGTTATTCTCCGTTTAAATCGTCTAGTGTTGTTGCAGGAGGTGTTCTTAGTGCTAGTTCAGGAACATCTACAGATGATAAAAAGAGTTCTTCTTTTGGGTTGCCTTCTGTTAGTCCTGTGCCTAGTCCTTATTTTAGTTTAAGTCCTAGACCTAGTCCTCCTAGTCCTAGTCCTCCTAGTCCTTCTCCTAGTCCTCCTAGTCCTTCTCCTAGTCCAAGTCCAAGTCCTTCTCCTAGTCCTAGTCGTAGTCGTTCACCTAGTCCTAGTCCATCACCTAGTCCAAGTCTTAGTCCAAGTCCTAGTCCTAGTCCTAGTCCATCACCTAGTCCAAGTCTTAGTCCAAGTCCTAGTCCTAGTCCTAGTCCTAGTCCTAGTCCTTCTCCTAGTCCAAGTCCAAGTCCTTATCCTTATACTTATCCATCAACTATTGTTTCACCTTATCCTGTGTTTAGATTCAAAGCTCCTGCTCGTCAAGGGTTTGATGTTTTTGTTAGACGAATGGGTGAATTCAAAAAAATTAATGTTGATCCTTTAGATAAATTAAGTGCCTTAAAATTTGGTGCGTCAAGAGTTAGTCAAACAGCGTCTGCGACTTTCAAAATTAAACCTTTAGGATTAACACGAACCAAATCTTTTTATGGAAGACCAAGAACTCCTTTAAGAGAATTCAAAATAAAAAATGTTGGTTCAGAAAAATTATTTATTGAACCAAAAGAACAAAGAATTAAAAGAGGAACACGAGAAATACAAGAAATAACTTTTAAAGGGTTGAGAACAATAAAGCGAGGAAATAATAAATGGATGAAAAAACTACAGCTATAAGTCGAGGTTACGATAATAATGCTCGAGCAATAGAAATAAGATTAGATACAAGAATTCTTTTATCAGATATAGAAAGTTTTTTGAGAGGCGAACGAACTGTAGAAATACCTCTGGAAGATGGGCGAGTGAAATTAGTTCAAAAAAAATATGGTGCAAGTAAATGTAATGATGAAGGAATACAGAACTTATTAAGTTGGTTAAGCATTATGAATGCACAAGTAGTTCAAGGTAACTTCTTATATAATGAAAAAGATGGTATCAGCACTGATTATCAAGAATACATTTGTGATTTCCAAAAAAGTTTAACCGCAATGATCATATTGAAACAACTTGACTGGGAAATTAAAGACGATGATAGCGAAAGCATTATTGATTATATCATGTTACTGGTCAGACCATTCTTCAGTAGATTAATTGATAATAAAGAAAGAGAAAGCTACGGCGAAACATTCAGAAGTAGCGAAAGTAATAAAGTAGAGGAGAATCACACTTCAGGGTTTAGTTTGTTTAAACCCCGAACATAAAATAAAATGGCTTTAGAATTAATAGTTGGAATAGCGAGCTTAAGTTTTATATTAATTTATTTAGCGACAACGCTCGACAATGAACACTCCCTGATTAAAGGTTTTCTTTATTTGTTCAGTGTTACAATGTTAATATTGATTCCTGCAAGTCTAGTAACTTATGATCAAGGAGTTATTTTACACAAACTATTTTTAGGATTTTATGTTATATTATGGATTTACTTAATTATGCAATTTTTTTATTCAGTCATGAAAAAATTTGGAATAATTATCAGTAAACGAGGGAGAAGAAAATGAATAGAATAAAAAGAATGTATGTTTCAAATAATTTTTTTAAAAAAATTAAGCGTGATGCTATAGATAATGATTTAAGTGTTACAAAATATACAGAAAAACTCGTCGAGCATTTAGACGAAATAAAAAAGAAATGCGTGAAAGGTGGCAAAAAATAAACATATCACAGTCGATGCTGATTTTGTTAAAAAGCTTAAAATTGAAGCTCTTGAACAAGGTATGACTTTGATTGAGCTTAGTCGTCGACTAGCAAAAATTGATGAACCATTCAAAAAGATTGTTAGAAAAGAAAATGAAAAAAAGAATTATTGGATTAAATTATAGAAACAAAAAAGGTTTAGCAATAATGGAAATCATGTTTGTAATGATAATTCTGTTCGTTTTCGGTTTTATTAGCATGATAATTTTTCAAACTTATAAAGAAATAAGTCCTGATCTTAGAAGCGAGTTTGTTTCTTCAGGAAGTAATTCCAGCGTTGTTGTCGTCGATGATGTTACTAACAGGTATCCTTCAACTTTTGATGCTTTAGTTCTTATAGTTCTTATTTTGATGTGGATTGTTGTGTTAGTTAGTGCTTTCTTAGTGGATAGTCATCCGCTTTTTTTTATTGCTAGCATTATTGTTTTTGTTTTTATATTAATTGCGGGCGGAATACTCGGACAATTCTACGACGAGCTTATCGTTGATGATAGTTTGTCAGGTTTGAGTGATGATTTTCCTATAACTAACTGGATTCTTGAACACTTGTTTTTTTTAATTTTGTTAGTTGGGTTTAGTGTTTTACTCGTGTTGTATGGTAGGGGGCGT
>Ga0209607_1001513_pt1 | contig 19451 bp, 21 predicted proteins | sample AD_UKC117_MetaG_FD_184413 | JGI IMG/M metagenome (GOLD analysis project Ga0209607, IMG submission 184413) | Active sludge microbial communities of municipal wastewater-treating anaerobic digesters from Hong Kong - AD_UKC117_MetaG (SPAdes)... | ecosystem: Engineered > Bioreactor > Anaerobic >... | reverse complement strand
GATGCCGGGACTGGCCATGGTCGAGCGCCTCTTCGTCCGGGTCGCGATGCTCAGGCCGCGCTGAGGAGAGGCGGGGATGTACAGGGTCATCGGTACGCTCGGCACGCGTGCGCTCCGGGTGATCTGGGCGCTGGAGGAACTCGGCCTTCCCTACCGGTTGGAGGAAGCGGCGCCGGCCTCGGCAGAGGCACGGGCGTACAACCCCAGCGGAAAGGTCCCGGTCCTGATCGCCGAGGGTGTGGCGCTGACCGATTCGGTGGCGATCGTCCAGTTCCTCGCCGACCGGCACGGCGGCCTGACCTGGCCGGCGGGAAGTCTCGAGCGCGGCCGGCAGGACGGTTTCACGCAATTCGCCGTAGACGAGGTGGACGGGCCGCTCTGGACCGCTGCGAAGCACAGCTTCGCCTTGCCCGAGGCGCTGCGGATGCCGGCGGTCAAGGCGACCGCCCGGGCCGAGTTCGCTCGCGCCATGGCGATCCTGGCCAAGCGGCTCGGCGGCAATGTCTTCGTGACCGGCGACCGCTTCACGGTCCCGGACCTGATCCTGGGGCATTGCGCCGGTTGGGCGGTCGCCGCGCGGTTCGCGCTGCCGGAGGGCCCGGTGGGGACGTATCTCGAACGGGTGCGGGCAAGGCCGGCATTGCGGCGGGCGATGGCGGCGCAGCCGACCCGTCCCGCCCACGGGTGACGGCCGTCACAGACCGAAGGGCCCGGGCGGGCGATGCTCGGGGAGACTTCGGGGCCGGCGCATCGGGCGCCATGCCCGCCGAAGCCGGCCCCTGGAGGCACCGCCATGTTCGCCACCGCCGAGATGTTCGAGGGCATCGCCACCGCCGCCTTCTGCGGTCCGTCGCAGTTCCGCAACCCGCCGCGGCGGCCCATCTCCGGCTCTGCGGTTCCCTTCGTCCGGGCGGTGCGCGCGACGGTGCCCGGGCGCATCGTGCGCGATTGCATGAACCTGCATTGGGCGGCGGTCGCGACCGAGATCGGCTGCGCGCCGGATCTCATCGGCGAGCGGGAGGACGGGACGGCGGGACCGCGGTTAGTCGCCTGCATCCTGTCGCTGGCGCCGGGCGCCTTCGAGGGCGCGGCACGCATCGCGCTGGAACCGGAGCTCTTCCCGACCGCGGCGAACGGCTGGCGCAGCGTGACCCGCCTCGAGGGGCGCGGCGGATCGGGCGGGACGGTGGAGCTGGTCTCGGCCATCGGCGCTGGACTGTCCGGTCAGAGCGCCGAGGGCGGGCGGATCCGGCTGCTCGCGGCGCGGGCCGCTTCCGCCCGCGAGACGGCGCGCGAGGAGGCGCTCGGCCTCGGGCGGCCGCCGGCTCTGGTCGTGCCGGTCTCCGGGAGGGCGAATTCGGCCGGCGCCGGCCGGTTGCCGCTGACGGACTGGATGAGCCTTTTCGACCGGGCCGAGGCTGCCGCCACGGTGCGGGCGCAGGCGGCGGTGGTGGCGGTGTCGCGCGAGTTCCATTGCTGCGGCAGGGTGGAGGACGGGGATGCGGTCGAGCTTTCCTGCACGCCCTCCGCCGCCGATGCGCCGGAGGTCTCCCGCTTCGGTCATGCGGCGCGGCGCTCGGACGGTGCGATCGTCGCGACCTGCGAGACGCGGCTGGTCCGCGAGGATGCCTTCGCGCAATGAGAATGATGGGCTTACGCCGCAGCGGCGCATCGCGCTCAGCCGTCCCAAGGGGCTTGGCGGGTCAGCGGTCGCCGTCGTCCTTCTCGCCGTAGCCCTCGTCGCCGGTGGCGTAGTCGGGAGCGCCGGCCGGCCGGCCTTCGCCGGTGTCGCCGGCGGCGCCGGTCAGGACCGCAGGGGCTGGCGCGTCCTTGGGCAGGCGCAGGTGCATGTCGGTCTGCGGGAAGGGGATCGAGATGCCCGCGGCGTCGAACGCCTGTTTCACCTGTCGCATCAGATCCCAGTAGACCGTCCAGTAGTCTTCGCTCTTGACCCAGGGCCGGCAGATGAAATTGACCGAGCTGTCGGCCAGTTCGTTCACGCGGATCACCGGCTCGGGGTCGGCCAGCACCAGCGGATGGGCGTGCACGGTTTCTTCGAGCACGCGCTGGGCCTCCTCGATCGAATCGTCGTAGCCGATGCCGAACACCAGATCGACGCGACGGGTGTCGCTGGCCGTGACATTGGTGATGATATTGCCCCAGACCTTGGAATTGGGCACGACGATCACCTGGTTGTCGGGTGTTGTCACGGTGGTCGAGACGATGGAGACTGCCTTGACCGTTCCGCCGACCCCGCCGATGTCGACGTAGTCGCCCTCGTCGAAGGGACGGTTGATCATGATCATCAGCCCGGCGGCGAGATTGCCGAGCGTATCCTGCATCGCGAAGGCGAGGATGAAGGAGGCGCCGCCGATCAGCGCGAAGATCGGGGTGATGTCGATCCCGAGCATCGAGAGCACGATCATCAGGCCGAAGGCGATGACCAGCCAATAGATCAGCATCAGCAGGAAGGCCTGGAGCAGCTTGGAGAGGTTCGGGATGCGGGCGATCCAGCCGCGGGCGACGCGGCGGATGATCCGGGCCACGAGGAAGAGCCCGATCAGCGAGCCGGCGATCACCGCGATCCGGGTTCCGAGACGGATGCCGCCGTCGGGACTGGCGGCCCATTTCATCGCGCGGTCGACGAGTGTCTTCCAGTCGGAGGATCGCGTTTCCTCGACGATCACCGAGTTGCGGTAGGCCCGGTAGATGGCGACCGCAGCCGGGTCGCCGCCCTTCTTTTCCCAACTGTCCACGACGATGCCGTATTTCTCGAAGAGCGCGCTGCGCTCCTCGTTCAGTTGGCTCAGCTGCTCCCGGGCGTCGTCCTCCACATTGCCCTCAGCATTGGCGATCAGCACCTGCTGCTCGACGACCTCTTCGGTCTTGGCCTTGGCGAGCGCCAGCCATTTCTCGGACAGCGCCGCGAGATCGTCGCTGGTGAGCGGGATCAGGCGCAGGGCCAGTTCCTCGACCGGGATCGCCGGATCGCTGAGATGTGCCGCGAGCGCCGGCGGCGCCTCGGCCGGTGCCCCGGCTTCGGGTTCCGCGGGCGCCTCGGTGGCGTCCTGGGCATGGGAAGGCGCGCCGGTTACGGCAACGAGGACGGAGAGGAGGATGAACAGGCTCAGGAGCCGCGAAATGGCGGGTTGGATCATGCACTCGTCCTCGTCGGATGGGCTCGGGGATGTCGGGTTCGGCCGCGTGTCTAACAAGCGGGTCGCAGGGGTTCAACCCGGGGGTCCGGTCCAGCGCGCCGCCGCCCGGCCGGCGTGGCGGCCGGTGGCGAGGCAGGCGGTCAGCAGGTAGCCGCCCGTCGGGGCGTCCCAGTCGAGCATCTCGCCGGCGGCGAAGGTGCCCGGGCGGGCGCGCAGCATCAGCCCGGCGTCGAGGCCGGAACGCATCACGCCGCCGGCCGTGGAGATCGCCTCATCGAGCGGGCGCGGTCCGTCGAGGGCAAGCGGAAGGGCCTTGAGCGCCGCGGCGAGCGTGGTCGGGTCGCGGGGCACATCGGGCGCGCATTCGCGCAGCAACGCGATCTTGACCGGGGCGAGGCCGAGCGCCCGGCGCAGGCGGTTGGAGAGGCTGGCCTTCGCCGGCTGTGCGGCAAGCCGGCTCGCGGCCTCCGTTTCGCTGCGGCCGGGGATAAGGTCGAGGGTCAGGACGGCGCCCTCGCGCAGGAGCGGGCAGAGCGCATAGATCCCGCCGCCTTCGACCCCCTGCGCCGAGATCACGAATTCCCCGAGCACCGCGCCGCCGCGCGCCATGAGCCGCACTGGCTTGACCGGCGCACCGAAATGCCGGGCCATGGCCGGGGACCAGGTGCGGGCGAAGCCGACGTTGGAGGGCCGGTAGGGTGCCAAGGGCACGCCTTCTGCCGCGAGGATCCCGGCCCAGGCGCCGTCCGAGCCGAGCCGTGCCCAGGAGCCGCCGCCGAGTGCCAGAACGGTGGCGCGCGGCGCGAGCCGGCGCTGCCCGCCGGGGGTGGCGAAGGTCACGAGGTTTCCGTCGAGCCCGAGCCAGCGCCACCGGGTGCGAAGGGCGACGCCCCGGCCCACCAGTCGCGCGAGCCAGGCGCGCAGCAGTGGCGACGCCTTCATTGATCGCGGGAAGACTCTCCCGGAACTACCTGTGAAAACTTCGATTCCAAGATCGCCCGCCCATGCGGCGACCTCGCGGGGGCCGAAGTCCGCGAGGAGCGGCGCCAGCCAGTCGGCGCCGGTGGCATAGGCGCGGCAGAAGGCCGCCGGATCCGCGTCCATGGTCAGGTTGAGACCCGACTTGCCCGCCATAAGAAGCTTGCGGCCCACCGAGGGCTTGGCCTCGGCGAGGACCACGCGACGGCCGGCGGCGGCGAGCGTCTCGGCGGCCATCAGCCCGGCCGGTCCGCCGCCGATCACCAGCGCATCGATGGGCTCGGGATCCTGCATCCGGCCTCTCTCGCCCGGGCCGCCGCGACGGCGCCTATCCGGGCAGCGGATCGAGGCCGATGCGCGCGCGGATCGCGGTGTCGCGCAAGCTGACCTCCTGGCCGGCGAATTCGGCGGCATCGTCGGTGGCGAGCCAGACCAGCGCCCGCGCCGGCGCCTCGACCGGGGCATGGGCGGAGAAGTCCATCTGGCTCACCGGGTTGATGCCGGAGGCGCGGATCTTCTTCTGCATGTCGGTGGCCACTGTGCCCGGCGAGAGGCTGATCGCGCGGATGCCGCGGCCCTTGGCCTCCAGATGCACGCAGCGGGTGAGCATGAAGGCGGCGGCCTTCGAGGCGCAATACTGGCTCCAGCCCTCCAGCGGGTTGTGCGCGGCCCCGGAGCCGATCGTGACGATAGTGCCGCCGCCCTGTGCCTGCATCACCGGAAGAACCGCGCGCATCCCATTGTAGACGCCCTTGAAATTGATGTCGATGCCGCGGGAGAACTCGGCGGGATCCGACTTCGCCAGGGGGCCGATCGGCTCGATGACCCCGGCATTGTTGACCAGGACGTCGATGCGGCCGAAGGCGGCACGGGTCCGCTCCACCGCCGCCGCGACCTGGGCGAAGTCGGCGATGTCGCAGGTCATGGTTTCCACGGGCGCGGTCCGGCGCAGGCCGGCCGCTACGGCTTCGAGCGCGTCCTGCGAGCGGGCGAGGAGCATCAGGCCGGCGCCGGCCTCGGCCATGGCGACGGCGGCTGCGGCGCCGATGCCGCGGCTGGCGCCGGTGATGATGACGGTCTTGCCCGAAAGCAGTCCCATGGCTTTCTCCCTGGTGCCTGGCGGGCGGGGTCCGGCCCGATCAAAGGCCCTCGCCGGAGGAAAGGCAAGGGTCATGACCCGCCATGGTTGCCAGCGTGCCGCATCGCGCCTAGATGGCTTTCGGCAGCCAGAGATCCGGAGCGAGCATGACCAACGCGTTGTCGATCGTCGCCTTCTACACCGGGTTGAACGGGCTGATCCTGCTGATGCTATCGGCGCATGTCAGCCGGATTCGCGCCGTCGAGAGGGTGTCGATCGGTGACGGTGGTCGCCCGGCGATGGTGCGCGCCATGCGGGGGCAAGCGAACTTCGCCGAATACGTGCCCTTCGCGCTGATCGGAATGGCGCTGCTCGCGCTGCTCGGTTCGCCCCTCTGGCAGCTGCACGGGCTGGGCATCGTGCTGACGGTCGGGCGCGTGCTGCACGGCTGGCATTTCGCGCAGGCCGACGCGCCGGGCTGGCAGCGCTTTGCCGGTGCGTCGATGACCTTCATCGTCCTCGCTCTTGCCAGCCTCGCGCTGATTCTGCGCGCGGTCATGGGAACGGGTTGAGCCCGTGGCCGATCTGGGAGATCTGACGGCCGCCCTTCTCGACGCCGCGGCCCGTGCGGGGGCCGAGGCTTCGGACGCTCTCGCCGTGGCCGGCGACAGCCTCTCGGTCGTGGTGCGCGGCGGTGCGCTCGAGCAGGCCGAGCGCGCCGAGGGGGTCGACATCGGGCTGAGGGTGCTGATCGGGCGGCGCCAGGCCTGCGTCTCCTCCTCCGACACTCGGCGCGAAACGATCACGGCCATGGCCGAGCGCGCAGTGGCCATGGCGCGCGAGGCGCCCGAGGATCCGTTCTGCGGGCTGGCCGATCCGGCGCAGCTGGCGACGGGCTGGGATCTCGCCGCGCTCGATCTGGTCGATCGCGCCCCGCCGCCCGCGCCGAAGGACCTCGAGACGGCCGCATTGGAGGCCGAGGCGGCAGCGCTCGCGGTGCCGGGCGTGAGCAAGATGGACGAGGCGGGGGCGAGCTGGTCGTCGAGCCGCATCCATCTCGCGGCGAGCAACGGCTTCTCGGGGGGCTACGGACGCACGAGCCATGCGGTGCAGGCCGTCGCGATCTGCGGCGAGGGTCTCGGCATGGAGCGCGACCATGCCTTCGAGAGCCGCAACCATGCCGCCGACCTGCCGGACCCCGCGGAGGTCGGCCGGCGGGCCGGCGAGCGCACCGCGGCGCGCGCCGGCGCCGCGAAGCCGCCGAGCGGCGCCTTCCCCGTGCTCTACGACGAACGGGTGGCGTCGGGCCTGATCGGCCATCTGGTGCAGGCGATCAACGGGACCGCGATTGCGCGCGGCGCCTCCTGGCTGAAGGACGCGCTCGGCGAGGCGGTGCTGCCCGCGGGCATCGACCTGATCGAGGATCCGCTCCGCCCGCGCATCGGCGGCTCCAAGCCCTTCGATGCCGAGGGATTGCCGGTCGCGCGGCGCGCGCTCGTCTCGGGCGGCTTGCTGCAGGGCTGGACGCTCGATCTCGCCACCGCGCGCAAGCTCGGCATGGCCAGCACCGGCAATGCCGCGCGCGGAACCGGCGCGCCGCCCTCGCCCTCCGCAGGCAATCTCGCGCTGACGCAGGGCGAGGTCTCGCGCGCGGCGCTCATGGCCGAGATGGGCACGGGGCTGCTGGTGACCGGGCTGATCGGGTCGTCGATCAACCCCACGACCGGGGATTATTCCCGGGGCGCCAGCGGGTTCTGGGTCGAGAACGGCGAGATCGCCCGCCCGGTGAACGAATGCACCATCGCCGGAAACCTGCGCGAGATGCTGATGACGATCCGCCCGGCGAACGACGCGCGGGCGCATCTCGGCCGGGTGGTGCCGAGCCTGCTGGTCGAGGGGCTGTTCATTGCCGGAGCGTGATCTGGCGCTTCTCGAGGAGGCGGCGCGGGCGGCGGGCAAGATCGCGCTGCGGCATTTCGACGGCGCCCGGGCCGCGACAGAGAAGCCCGGCGGGCAGGGGCCGGTCACCGAGGCCGATCTCGAGATCGACCGGATGCTGCGCGCGGAGCTGACCGCCGCGCGCCCCGGCTACGGCTGGCTCTCGGAGGAGAGCGAGGACGGGACGGCGCGGCTCGCTGCCGAGCGGGTCTTCATCGTCGATCCGATCGACGGCACCCGCGCCTTCATCGCCGGGCGCAGCGCCTGGGGCTCGGCCCTCGCGGTGGCCGAGCGCGGCCGGGTGGTGGCGGGGGTGGTGCATCTGCCGCGTCTGGAGCGCACCTATGCCGCGGGCGCGGGGCTCGGGGCGCGGCTCAACGGCATCCCGATCGGGCCGAGCGGCCGCGCCGATCTGGCGGGGGCGCAGGTCCTGGCGACGGCGTCGCAGTTCGACGCGCTGTACTGGCCGGGCGGCGTGCCCGATGTCGCGCGGCATTTCCGTCCGGCGCTCGCCTATCGGCTCTGCCTCGCCGCCGAGGGGCGGTTCGACGCGACATTGACCTTCCGCGACGCCTGGGAATGGGACGTCGCGGCCGGGGCGCTGATCGCGCAGGAAGCCGGGGCGGCGGTGAGCGACCGGAGCGGCGGGGCGCTGCATTTCAACAACCCGGTGCCGCAGGTGCCCGGGGTGATCGTGGCGGGGCCGCGGCTGCATGCCGAGATCCTCGCGCGCCGGTCGGCGGCATCGACCTGAGCGGTCGCGGGAGGGGAGGAGCCGTGCCGAAGGATCGTCAGGGCAATGCGATGTCCGGCGCGACGCCGGAGGCGGCGGCGCTCTACGATCGTGCGGTCGAGGCCTTCAACCTCTTCCGCGGCGATCCGATCGGCCTGGCCGACGCCGCCGCCGAGGCTGCGCCGGATCTCGCCATGGCGCCGATCTTCAAGGCGCATCTCTATGCCCTGGCGACCGAGCCGGCGGCGAGCGCTGCTGCGAGGGGCCTCGTGGCTCGGGCGCGGGACCTGCGGCTGAACGACCGCGAGGCCTCGCATCTGGCCGCGCTGGACCATCTGCTGGCGGGCAACTGGACCGCGGCGGCGCTGGCGCTCGACCACCATTCGATGCGCTATCCCCATGACCTGCTGGCGCTGCAATCGGGCCACCTGATGGATTTCTTCCGCGCCGGCGCCCGCGACCTGCGCGACCGGATCGCGCGGGCGCTGCCGCAGTGGGACGCGGACCGGCCCGGCTATTCGGTGCTTCTGGGCATGCATGCCTTCGGGCTCGAGGAATGCGGCGACTACGCGCGGGCCGAAGCCACGGGGCGGGAGGCGCTCGACCGCCAGCCGCTCGACGCCTGGGCGCATCACGCGGTGGCGCATGTCATGGAGATGCAGGGCCGCGCCGAGGAGGGCATCGCCTGGATGGCCTCCCGCGAGGCGCGCTGGAGCGGCGACGACGCCTTCTTCCGCATCCACAACTGGTGGCACAAGGCGCTCTATCATCTCGAGCTGGAGCAGGGCGCCGAGGCGCTCGCGCTCTACGACGGGCCGATCCGCGGCTCGCGGAGCCCGCTGGCGGTCAATCTCGCCGATGCCTCGGCGCTGCTCTGGCGCATCGCGATCGCAGGCCACGACGTGGGGGACCGCTGGCAGGAGCTGGCGCGGGCCTGGGACCGCCATGCGGACGGAAAGCTCTATCCCTTCAATGACCTGCATGCGGCCATGGCCTATCTCGGGGCGAGGCGCGAGGCGGATCTCTCGCGCCTCCTCGCGGCCTGCCGCGCCGATCCCGCGCCGGGATCGGAGGTGGCTTCCTGGGCGCGGGCGACCGGGCTGCCGCTGATCGAGGGTTTCGCGGCCTTCTGGCACGGCGAGCACGAGCGCGCGGTCTCGCTGCTTTTCGGGGCGCGGCAGATCGCCAATTCCTTCGGCGGCAGCCATGCCCAGCGCGACGTGATCGACTGGACCCTGACCGAAGCGGCGCTGCGCGGCGGCCTGCGCGGGGTCTCGGAGGCCCTCGCCAACGAACGGCTGGCGCTTCGGCCGCACAGCCCGGTCAACCGGCGCTTCCTCGGCCGGGCGCGGGACATTCCGCGCGACGATGCGGCCGCGCATTCCGCGTGACCCCCGGCGGGCGGCCGTCGATCCCGGGGGCCGGCGCAAGGGACCCGCGTCTGGCAATGCCAACCCGCCCCCAGGCGGCGCCCTCGCTGCGGGGCGGTCGGGCAAGAAGCCATGCGCTCCAAATGCGATAGCCCTGCCGGCGCCGCGGCATTGATTTTGCCGGCGCTCCGGCTATGGTGCGCGCGGTCCAGCGGGGAGACCAAGATGACCCAGCGCCTGCATCTCGTGTTCGGCGGCGAGTTGACCGATATCCGGGGCACCGAATTCCGCGACGTGCAGAACATCGATGTCGTGGGCATCTTCCCCAACTACGCTTCGGCCTATGGCGCCTGGAAGGCCAAGGCGCAGGCGAGCGTCGACCATGCCGAGACGCGGTATTTCATCGCGCATCTGCACCGGCTGGTCGACGAGGAAGAGGCCGCGGGCCCGACCGAAGAGCTGGGCTAGGCCGGCGGCCGATGCGGCCCAAGCCGAATCGTTCGGCCCTTCTGGGGCTCTATCTCGCGCTGTCGGCCCGCGCCGGCACGGTCGCGCGGTCGCGGCTGCTCCGGCGGCAGGCGGCAGGCAAGGAAGACCCCCGCCGGCTCGACGAGCGCATGGGGCTGGCCTTGCGGGAGCGCCCGGAAGGCCGGCTCATCTGGTTTCATGCCGCCAGCGTCGGCGAGGCAGCGTCGCTTCTCGAACTGGTGCGGCGGCTGGCCGACGGGCGCCCGGATCTGACCTGCCTCGTCACCACGGTGACGGTTACCTCGGCGCAGTTTCTCGCCGGCAGGCTGCCCGAGGGATGCATCCACCAGTTCGTCCCCGTGGACGTGCTTCCCTGGGTCGCCCGGTTCCTCGACCACTGGCGGCCCGACCTCGCGGTCTTCACCGAGAGCGAATTGTGGCCCGCGACGCTCTCGGAACTGCACCGGCGCGAGATCGCGACCTATCTGATCAACGCGCGCATCTCGCACCGCACCTACCGGCGCTGGCGGTCCGCGCGCGGGCTGGCGCGGGCGCTGCTGCGGCGCTTCGACCGGATCCTCGCTCAGGATGAACTGGCGGCCGAGCAGCTGACGGCGCTGGGCGCCGACCCCGGCCGGCTCGAGGTGACGGGGACGCTCAAGGAGGGCGCGGCACCGCTGCCCCATGACGAGGCGGAGCGGGCGCGGATCGCGCGGGCCTTCGCGAGCCGGCCGATCTGGCTCGCCGCCTCCACCCATTCCGGCGAGGAGGACATCGTTCTCGCCGCCCATGCGAGTGTGCGCCAGGCGCAGCCGAACCTGACCCTGATCCTGGCGCCGCGCCATCCCGACCGCGGTGACGGGCTGGCGACGATCCTCCGGGCGCGGGGGCTCTCCGTGGCGCAGCGCTCGAAGGGCGAGGCGATCGAGCCCGACACCGAGGTCTATCTCGTCGACACACTGGGCGAGATGGGTCTCTGGTACCGCATCGCGCCGGTCAGCTTCGTCGGGGGCTCGCTGGTCGAGGTCGGCGGGCACAATCCCTTCGAACCGGCGCTCCTCGGCAGCGCGATCCTCTACGGCCCCCATGTGCGGAACTTCGAGGATGCCTATCGCCGCCTGGCCGCCGCGGGCGCGGCCGTGGAAGTGCGCTCGGAGAGCGATCTCGCCCGCGCCCTGCGCGAGACGCTGGCGCCCGACCGTGCTGCCGAAATGGCGGCCGCGGCCTGGGAGACCTGCAGCGAGGGCGCGGAGGTCACCGACGCGGTGATGGCGGCGATCGCCGACGTGATCGACCGCAAGGCGTGATGCAGGCGCCGGGCTTCTGGGCGCGTCCGCCGGAAGCGCCGGGCCTCGCCGCACGAGTGCTCGCGCCGCTGTCCTGGATCTGGACGGCGGTCACCCGAAGGCGGCTGGCGCGGGCGCCGGCGCTGCATCCGGGTGTGCCGGTGATCTGCATCGGCAACCTGACCGTGGGCGGCACCGGCAAGACGCCCATGGTGATCGCCCTGGTGGAGCGGTTGCTGGCACGCGGCCATGCGGCGGCGGTGATCTCGCGCGGGCACGGCGGCCGGCTCGCCGGGCCGGTGCGGGTCGATCCGCTGCGCCACGAAGCGGCCGATGTCGGCGACGAGCCGCTGCTGCTCGCGGCCTTCGCGCCGATCTGGGTGGGGCGGGACCGCGCGGCGACGGCGCGCGCAGCGGTGGCGGCTGGCGCCGGCGTGCTCGTGATGGACGATGGATTGCAGAACTCCGATCTCGCCAAGGACCTGTCGCTGGTGGTGGTCGATGCCGGCTTCGGCTTCGGCAATGGCCGGGTCATCCCCGCCGGCCCGCTGCGCGAGCCGCTCGCCGAGGGGCTCGCGCGCAGCGACATGGTGCTGGCGATCGGCGCGGCCGGCGATCGGGGGCGCTTCGCCCGGGCGTGGCCCGTCGTGGCGACCATGACGGGCCTGGCCGGGGAACTGGTGCCGCTGCCCACGGGGATGGACTGGCGCGGTCTGCAGGCGCTGGCCTTCGCGGGTATCGGGCGGCCGGAGAAGTTCTTCGCGACGCTGCGCGGGCTCGGCGCCGAGATCGTGGCGGCGCGGTCCTTCGCCGATCACGCAACCTACGACGCACGCGTCCTCGCGCGGCTCCGTTCCGAGGCGACCGCGGCGGGGGCGCAGCTTGTGACCACCGAGAAGGACGCGGTGCGGCTGCCGCCGGCGTTCCGCCGCGAAGTGCTCGTGCTGCCGGTCCGGCTGGAGATCGAGGACTGGACCGCGCTCGACGCGGTGCTGGCCGCGCTCGGACTGGCAGGCTTCGCCGCGGGCGAAAGCCGCCGGGCCTCGGCGGCCGATGACGGTTTTGATTGACGGACGGGCGCGGCGGCGCTCTTTCTGGACCGAGGAAACGCGCGCCGCCGCATCGACCGATGCAATCGTCGGCCGGATCCGGCCCCCGTCCGCAAGGAGGAAACGCCGTGAAGATCGCCGCAGCAGCCTATCCGATCGAATGGCACAACCGGTGGAACGACTTCGTCGGCAAGCTGCGGATCTGGGTGCGGACGGCGAGCGAGCAGGGGGCGGAGCTGCTGGTCTTCCCGGAATACGGCGCGATGGAGCTCGCGAGTCTCGCAGAAGAGGAAAACACCCGCGACATCGCGCGATCGGTCGCGGCGGTGACGGCGCGGCTCGGCGACGTGGACGACCTCCATGCCAGCCTCGCGCGCGAGTTCGGCGTCTTCATCTGCGCCGCGAGCGCCCCGATGCGCCGCAAGGACGGAACGCAGGTGAACCGGGCGCGGCTCTTCGCCCCCGACGGCAGCCGGGGCCACCAGGACAAGCTGGTCCCCACCGGCGTCGAGGGTGAGGATTTCGGCATCTCGCCCGGCACCGGGCTGACGGTCTTCGACACGGCGCTGGGGCGGGTCGGCATCATGGTCTCCGGGGATGCCGAGGTCGCCGCGATCGCTCGGTCGCTGGTCACGGCGGGCGCGGAAGTGCTTCTGGTTCCCGGGGGCGCGCGGCGGCTCCAGGAATACTGGCGCCAGCGGATCGCGGCGATGGCGCGCGCGCTCGAGGGGCGGTGCGCGGTGGCGCATGCGGTGGCGGTGGGCGACGCCGACTGGCTGGCGGCGGCGAACCGCAACGTCGGCGCCGCGGCGATCTACGGGCCGTTCGAGCCCGGATTCCCCGACGACGGTATCGTGGCGGTCGGCAAGCTCAACGTGGCCGGCTGGGTCCACGGCGAGGTCTCGCTCGACGCGCTTCGGCGCGCCCGGTCGGAAGCCGCTGTGCCGGGTCCGGCAGAAGTGGCGGCGCAAGACGGTCGCTTGCCCGCGGTCGAGACCGAGGCGCTGGGAGGCGAAGCGGAGCCAGCGCCGGAGGAAGGCAGATAGGGTCGGCGCGGCGGAGCGGCCCGCGCCGGCAGGTCGGCGGGCCGGGGCGCGGGTTCGGCAACACCGTCACCGGCGCCGGTGCAATCAGCGGCGCGCCAGGATCCAGAGGTTCTGGCAGCGGGCGCCGGAGCGGCAATAGGCTAGGACCGGGCCCGGCAGGGCGTCGAGGGCTGCGCCGAAATCCGTAACGTTCTGTGGCAGGATATTGCCAGAAACCACTGGCACATGGGCGAATTTCAGCCCGTGGCGTTCCGCTTCGGCGCGGATCGATTCCGCATCGGTCTGGCCGGCGGATTCCCCGTCCGGCCGGTTGCACATGATCGACCTGTAGCCCCTGGCGGCGATCTCCGCGACGTCGGCGGGCGTGATCTGCCCGGCGACGGCGTAGTCCGGGCTGATGCGGGTCGGGGTCATGGCGCTCGGTTCCTCGTGCTATGGTGCGGCGGCAGCGGCGGGATACCATGCCTGCGCGGCCACGGACAGGTCGCGCTGCACCTCCGTGCGGGCTTCGAGTGTCATCCCATGCCCGAGACGGTCTCGAGCGGCAGCGCGGTGGTGTTCTTGATCTCCTCCATGGACAGGGTGGAGGTTACGTTGAAGATCGAGACCTCCTTGATCAGCGCGCGATAGAAGGCGTCGTAGGCGCGCGCATTCGCGACGCGCACCTTGAGGATATAGTCGATGTCGCCCGCGAGGCGGTGGGCCTCCATCACTTCGGGCCGCGCCCGCACCGCCTCGAGAAACCGCGCGAGCCACTCGGCATCATGCTGCGAGGTGCGGATCAGCACGAAGAAGCAGCTCTCCAGCCCGAGCTTGTCGGGATCGAGGATCGCCACCTCTCCCCGGATCACGCCGGCGTCGCGCATCTTGCGGATCCGGTTCCAGACCGGGGTCTTGGAGGCGCCGAGTCGGCGGGCTATCTCGTCGAGCGGCAGGGTCGCATCCGTCTGCAGCAGCGCGAGGATGTTCCGGTCGAGATCGTCCAGGGCGGCCGCCATTCCACTGTTCCCTAATTTTCAGGACTCCGTTCCGTTCATGGCCTGAATAGCAGGACATGATCCTTATTTGAAGCCTGATATTGAGGAAATTAGGGAAATCATCCTATATCTTGGCAAGTTTCACGCAGGTTTCAGGGAGCCGTTCCGATGGCCCGACAATTCCAGCCCCGGATGGCTACCGGCAGTGACCTGCTCGAGGGCGACGTGGTCTATTTCACCAGCGCGGGAAACTGGTCGCGCAGGATCGAGGATGCCGCGCTGGCGGTGAACCCCGACGCGGCCGCGAACCTGCTTTCGCGCGCCTCGGCATTTCCCAATGCGGTGGTCGGCGTCTACCTCGTCGAAGCGGCGCTCGATGATCGCGGCCGGGCGGCGCCGGCGCACTTTCGCGAGGTGTTCCGGACGCGCGGGCCCTCGAACTACCCGCAGCACGGTCGGCAGGCGGAGCGCGAACATGTATGACTATACCGATTTTGACCGTGCCTTCGTGCAGGGGCGGGTGGAGGAGTTCCGCGATCAGGTGGAGCGGCGCATCGCCGGCTCGCTGACCGAGGAGGAGTTCCTGCCGCTGCGGTTGAGGAACGGGCTCTATCTCCAGCTGCACGCCTATATGTACCGGATCGCCATCCCCTACGGGACGCTGAATTCGCGCAAGCTGCGGCAGCTGGCGATGATCTCGGAGCGGTGGGACCGGGGCTACGGGCATTTCACCACCCGGACCAACATCCAGTTCAACTGGCCGAAGCTGCGCGACGTGCCCGACATGATGGCGGCGCTGGCCGAGGTCGGGATGCATTCGATCCAGACCAGCGGCAATTGCGTGCGCAACGTGACCGCCGACCACTTCGCCGGGGCCGCGGCGGACGAGATCGAGGATCCGCGCGCCACGGCGGAGCTGCTGCGGCAGTGGTCGACGGACCATCCGGAATTCGCCTGGCTGCCGCGCAAGTTCAAGATCGGGATCACCGCCGCGCCGCATGACCGGGCCGCGACCAAGACGCACGACATCGCGCTCAGAATCGTGCGCGATGCCGCGGGGGCCGTCGGATACGAGGTCAGCGTCGGCGGCGGGCTCGGACGGACGCCCATGATCGCCAAGACGGTGCGGGAGTTCCTGCCGAAGGCGGAACTCCTGCCCTATATCGAGGCGATCCTCGAGGTCTACAATCTCGCCGGGCGCCGCGACAACAAGCACAAGGCGCGGCTGAAGATCCTCGTGCACGAGATCGGGATCGACGTGGTGCGGGCGCGCGTCGAGGCGGCGTTCGAGGAGCGGCTGGCGGCGTTCCGGGGGGTGAACCCCGGCCTGCTCGCCGAGATCGAGGCGGCCTTCGCGCCGCCGGCCTTCGTGGCGCTGCCGACGGAGGACTACGCCCGGGCCCATGCCGAGGATCCGGTGTTCCGGTCCTGGGTGGACGTGAACTGCGTTGCGCACCGGCGCGACGATTATGCGATCGCGACCATCTCGCTGAAGCCGATCGGCGGCACGCCGGGCGACGCGACGGCGGCGCAGATGCGGCTGGTGGCGGATCTTGCCGAGGCCTATGCCCATGACGAGGTACGGGTGAGCCACGAGCAGAACCTGGTGCTGCCGCATGTGCCCCGCGCACATCTGCCGGCGGTACATGCGGCGCTCCAGGAAGTCGGGCTCGCCACGGCGAATGTCGGGCTGGTGTCGGACATCATCGCCTGCCCGGGCATGGATTACTGCTCGCTGGCCACGGCGCGGTCGATTCCGATCGCGCAGCAGATCGCCGAGACCTTCGCCGATCTCGACGCGCAGCGCGACATCGGGCCGCTGAAGATCAAGGTGTCGGGGTGCATCAATGCCTGCGGGCACCATCACGTCGGGCATATCGGCATTCTCGGGCTCGATCGCGCCGGGGTGGAAAACTACCAGATCACCCTCGGCGGCGATGCTGCCGAGGCCGCGGCGATCGGCGAGCGGGCGGGGCCGGGCTTCGCCTATGACGAGATCGTGCCGGCGGTGGAGCGGCTGATCGAAGCCTATCTCGACCACCGGCTCGAGCCGGGCGAGAGCTTCCTCGAGGCCTATCGCCGGCTCGGCGCGGCGCCGTTCAAGGCCGCGCTCTACCCGCCGGAGGAACGCTCCGATGCTGCTTGATCGCGACCGGACCCTCAGCGGGCTGCCGCTCGACCGGGTCGATGCGCTGCGCCTGACCTATGCCGGTGCGTCGGCCGAGGACGTGCTCGCCGGCGTGCATGCGGAATTCCCCGGCGAGGTGGCGCTCGTCTCGTCCTTCGGCGCCGAGGCGGCGGTGCTGCTGCACATGGTCGCCCGGCTCGACCCGGACCTCCCGGTCCTGATGGTCGACACGCTGATGCTCTTCGAGGAGACGCTGGCCTATCAGCGCGAATTGTCCGAGGTTCTCGGCCTGCGCAACGTGCAGCATCTCCGGCCCGAGGCCGAGGATCTGGCGGCGCTCGATCCAGACGGCACGCTGCACAGGCGCGACCCGGACGCCTGCTGCGTCGTGCGCAAGGTGGCCCCGCTCGACCGGGCGCTGCGGCATTGGCCGGTGGTGCTCTCGGGCCGCAAGCGCTTCCAGTCGGCGACGCGCGCCGCGCTCGAGGTCTTCGAGGCCGACGGCGACCGGCTGCGGGTCAATCCGCTGGCGCATTGGAGCGCCACCGATATCCGCGCCTATATGGATCGCCATGCGCTGCCGCGGCATCCCCTGGTGGCGAAGGGCTTCCCCTCCATCGGCTGCGCGCCCTGCACGACGCGGGTGGCGCCCGGAGAGGACATGCGGGCGGGCCGCTGGCGCGGCACCGGCAAGAGCGAATGCGGCATTCATTTCGGCGCGGACGGACGGATCCTGCGGGCGAGCTAGGCTGAGGAGTGGTTGCGATGGCGATTCTCGTGACGAAAGAGGGCTTCGCGCCCGATGACTGGGCCGAGGGAAGCATCTTGCCCTTCGACGTCTTCTGGACCGGGCAGGACCTGCCCGAGGAGGGCCTCGCGGTGGCGTTTCCGAACGACCGTGACGCGGCCGATCTGAGGCCCTGGCTCGCACGGCTCGAATTGATTCGCGTCGCCTTCCCGGCGATGGCGGACGGGCGCGGCTTCTCAATCGCGCGCCGGTTGCGCGCCATGGGCTACACCGGGCGCCTGCGCGCGGCGGGTCCGCTGATCGCAGATCAGTTCCGGGCCGCCCAGCGGGTTGGTTTCGACGAGATCGAGTTGCCCGAGAGCCTGGCCGGCCGCCAGCCCGAGGAGCAGTGGCGCCCGCGGCCGAGCCTGTCGTATCAGGATCGCCTCGCGGGCTGAGGCGCCCCCCGCGCTTTGCGCGTGCGGTTTCAATTCGTCGCGCGATTCTGCTAAGGCAGGCGCCGGAGCGGATCAGGCGCGGGCGGACGGGTGCGATTGAACGGCGGTGTCTGGAAAGCCGGTAGCCTTCTCTGTGCGCTGCTGCTCGTGCTGCTGGCCGATCCCGCGGCGGCCTGGGATCCTCGCTCGCTCCTAGCGCCCTGCCACGGCGATTGCGGCGCCTCGATCTATGGCGGCTGGTATGTCGAGAACTCGATGGGGCAGGTGCTCGTCACCGCCCCCGAGGCGCCGCTGACCTGGAACTACCAGGGCGACGACCACATCATCGCGACGGCGATCTCGCGCCGGACGGGGCGGCTGTGGAAATTCGACGTCGAGCCGGAGATCGGCATCGCTCAGCGCTACGGACGGCAATCCGCCACGGAACTCTGGGGGGCGTTCTTCTTCCGCTACCATTTCCCCTGGAAGGCGCCGCTGCTGATGTCGGTCGCCTTCTCCACCGGCATCAACTGGGCGAACCAGATCACCGACGTGGAGCAGGACCGCGCCAATGACGACAAGGGCAGCCAGGTGATGCATTTCTTTGCCCCCGAATTCACCTTCGCCCTGCCGTCGCGGCCGAATGTCGAACTGCTGCTGCGCTTCCACCACCGCTCCGGGGTCTTCGGCCTCGTCAGCGACGCCTTCGGCGGGGCGCAATACGGCACGGTCGGCGTCCGGGTCCGTTTCTGACCCTCCGGGGGATTGCGCGCGGGGCCGGCGGAGCCTAAGGGTCGCGCGCCGCGGCTGCGGCCAAGTCTCCGCCACCTTGCCAAAACGGAAAACGCACATGCCCCGCCATCTCCTGCCCGGCGTCCTCGCCATGGCCGCGATCGTCGTCGCCTCCAACATCCTCGTGCAATTCCTCTTCGGAAACTGGCTGACCTGGGGCGCCTTCACCTATCCCTTCGCCTTCCTGGTCACCGACCTGACGAACCGGCTCTACGGGCCGGCAGCGGCGCGTCGAGTGGTGCTGGCGGGCTTCGTCACCGGGCTCGTCTGCAGCCTGATCGGCACGCAGATCGAGGGCGCCTTCGGGCCCCTGGTCAGCATCCGCGTGGCGCTGGGCTCGGGGCTCGCCTTCCTCAGCGCGCAACTGATCGACGTGGCGGTCTTCGACCGGCTGCGCGCGGGAAACTGGTGGCGCGCGCCGCTGGTCTCGAGCGTCATCGCCGGGGTGGTCGATACCGGTCTCTTCTTCGCGGTCGCCTTCTCGGCCCGGCTCGCCTGGATCGCGCCACAGGTCGATGTCTCCTGGGCGAACGAGGCCCTGCCCATCCTCGGCCATGGCCCGGTCGCGCCACTCTGGGTCAGCCTCGCGATTGCCGATTTCACGGTGAAGCTCGCCATCGCGGCCGTAGCGCTGGTGCCCTTCCGGATGGTGCTACAGCGCGTGGCGCGCGGGGTCTGAAATTTCGGCTTGCTTTTCGCCGCGGTGGTGGCACGATCGGGGCAACCGAAACCAGTGAAAGGAGGTGATCCAATGTCGAGTGAGACTTTGGAGCGTTTGGACGGGTCAGTGCGGAGAGGTACCGCCTGAGGGGCAGCCCCCTCGGTCAGGAACCGACACGCCGGGCTCGGCCCATCCGGCCAGCCTCCAAGCTCATGAACCGAGGGGTCGCAGTCGATGCGGCCCCTCACTTCTTCCGGCAGCAGGCCCGCCGGGAATCAGGGAAGGCGGTGCGCTCGCGGACCGGGTGTCCAGTCTGCCGGAGCTATGCCAGCGGCCCTTCCGCCCGACAGACGCAGCATCCCAAAGCCAAGCCGCTGGAGTGAGAAAAGGCCGCGCCCCGCGCTGCCCGCGCCGCATGCCCCCGGACCGAATATGCGAGGCGCCGGTAGCGCCTTGCCCGGGCCGGTCGCCCGGAGGCGCGCGCCGCAGGGCGAGGGAGGTGCCGCATCACTTTCGCTTGAGGATCGGGACGGGACGGCCCTGGACGGCGCGCTTGCGCGCCGGCCCCCCGCAGGGCCGGCGCGGCCCGATCGACACCGGTCGATCGGGCTGGGATCCCTGGCAC
>Ga0209607_1001512_pt1 | contig 19452 bp, 9 predicted proteins | sample AD_UKC117_MetaG_FD_184413 | JGI IMG/M metagenome (GOLD analysis project Ga0209607, IMG submission 184413) | Active sludge microbial communities of municipal wastewater-treating anaerobic digesters from Hong Kong - AD_UKC117_MetaG (SPAdes)... | ecosystem: Engineered > Bioreactor > Anaerobic >... | reverse complement strand
TCCTGAAAGCGCATCCCCTTTACGATCATTTTGGAGCGCCGGTCCCATCGGCAGAGGCAAAAAATCAACTCGGCCTGGATCCGAATAGAAAGACATTGTTGTTTTTCGGCTTCATAAGGGATTACAAAGGCCTGGACCTCTTATTGGAAGCTTTCGCTGCTCTGGGAGATAAATATCAACTGGTCATAGCCGGAGAAAGTTACGGGAGTTTTGAAAAATACGAAAAACAGATCCGGGCATTACCCGATCCTTCGTCTGTAAAGGTCTTTAACAGGTATATTGCAGATTCCGAAGTCCCCGCTTTTTTTTCTGCAGCCGATGTTTGTGTCCTGCCTTACCGCACAGCTACGCAAAGCGGGATTTCTGCCATGGCTTATCATTATGAGGTGCCTTTGATAGTGACTCCTGCCGGGGGACTGGCTGAAGCGGTAGAAGGACCCGGAACCGGCCTGGTAGCTGCCGGAACGGATGCCCGTTCTGTGGAGCTGGCCATACGAAAATTTTTCGGTATGGACAGGAATCCTTTTATGGAAAACATCCGCAAAGAAAAAGAAATCCTTACCTGGGAACATTTTGCCGCAGAGATAACCGATTTTGCGAATAGAATCAAACCAAAACCCATATAAACCATGAAAAAATCACTTCTAATCCTTTTATTGGGCTTCTTAGTGGCCTGCTCGTCTAATCCAATGAAAAACAATCCTTTATTACAGGAGTATAACACTCCTTTCCAGACTCCCCCGTTTGATGAGATAAAAACAGAGCATTTTATGCCTGCCGTCCGGGAAGCCATGGATCAACACCGTGCGGAAATTGACGCCATTGTAAACAATCAGGAAGCTCCTACATTTGAAAACACCGTAGCTGCCTATGATAGGGCCGGAGACCTTCTCTCCCGTGTTACGGCTGCTTTTTTCACCCTGAACCGTTCGGACACCAATGAAGAATTACAGGCATTGGCCCGTGAGATCACCCCTGAACTAACAAAACACCGCAACGAGATCCAGCTGAATCCCGTTCTTTTTGAAAGAATTGACTGCCTTTACCAGAAACGGGACTCTTTGGACCTGGATGCACAGCAAATGAGAACCCTGGAAAAATACTATGATGATTTTGTCAGGGGCGGCGCTGCTCTGTCGGATGAAGACAAAGAAATCCTGAAGGACATTAATACACAGCTTTCCAACCTGAGCCTTCAATTTGGCCAAAACCTGCTTGCCGAGACCAACGACTTTAAAATGGTGGTAGAAAATGTGGAAGATCTTGCCGGACTTCCCGAGAGCAATATCCGTGCAGCTGCCAGTCTGGCCGGGTCTCTGGGTATGGAAGGGAAATACGTTTTTACTCCCAACAAACCTTCCTGGATTCCTTTCCTGCAATATGTACACAACCGTGATTTGAGGGAAAAATTGTACAAGGGCTATTATATGCGTGGCGACAACAACAACGCAAACGACAACAAAGAGATCATAATACAAATAGTAAACCTGAGGATCCGCAGGGCAAAACTCCTTGGATTTGACACCTATTCCGATTTTGTACTTGTCAACAATATGGCTAAAACCCCGGAGGCTGTTTATTCTTTCCTGGAAAGAGTATGGAAACCGGCCTTGCAGGTTGCAAAAGAAGAGCTGGCAGCCATGCAGAAAATTGCAGATCGCGAAGGAGCCGGGTTCAAGTTGGAAAGCTGGGACTGGTGGTATTACGCCGAAAAACTGCGCAAAGAAAAATACGATCTGGATGAAAACGAAATCAAACCTTACCTGAAATTGGAAAACGTCCGGGACGGTTTGTTTTATGTAGCCAACAACCTTTACGGACTTACGTTTGAAAAACGCACAGACATTCCCCTCTACAATCCTTCCGTAGAAACCTTTGAAGTGAAAGACAAGGATGGCAGTCACCTGGCTGTTTTGTATCTGGATTATCCCACAAGAGCCGGGAAAAATGCCGGAGCCTGGTGTTCCGGATTACGCGGTTACAGGAAAAATGCCGATGGGACCGAGCAATTTCCATTGGTGACGGTGACCACCAACTTCCCCGCCCCGGTAGACGGTGAACCTGTTCTCTTGAGTTGGGATGAAGCCGAGACCCTGTTCCACGAATTCGGACATGCTTTGGACGGATTCTTTGGACGCGGGGATTACGACCGTATTTGCGGTGCGTTGCCTCGTGATATGGTGGAATTGCCTTCACAGATCAACGAACATTGGGCCATTCAGCCGGCAGTACTGAAGGAATATGCCCTGCATTACCAGACAGGAGAACCCATGCCTGAAGAACTTATTGAACGGCTGGTAAACAGCAGTCATTTCAACCAGGGCTTCATGACCGTTGAATTCATTGCAGCCGCGTTGCTTGATATGGAATGGCATTCAGCCGGAGAAGAGCAGGAATACGATGTCAATGAATTTGAAAAGGAGGCCCTGAAAAAATACGGGCTGATTGACGAGATCCTTCCACGTTACCGTTCCACGTATTTTTCACACATCTTCAACGGGGGATATGCCGTAGGGTATTATGTATACCTGTGGGCCGAGATTCTGGATGCAGATGCTTTTGATGCGTTCAAGGAGAGAGGCGATATTTTTGACCAGGAAACCGCCGGAAAATTCCGGAAATACATTCTTACCGAAGGTGGCTGGGACGAGCCGATGGATCAATACATTCGTTTCCGAGGCGCTGAACCCAATGAAATCCCATTGCTCCGTAACCGTGGTTTATTATAAAAAACAATGAAAATTCGATTTTTTTTCCTGATCCTGGGGGTGTGGGCCTTTGTTGCCTGCACCCAACCGGCAACCCATTCAGCCATACCGGTGGTTTCTCCGGAATCTGTTGGGCTGAACCCTGAACGTCTTGCATTAGTGGATGGAGTGATCGGGGAGGCCATACAGGCAGAGGACATTCCCGGTGCCGTATTGGCCGTTGTGCGCCATGACCGGATAGCCTACCTGAAAGCATACGGGAACCGCCAGCTGGTGCCCGATACGCTTCCCATGACCCCGGAAACGGTCTTTGACATGGCTTCTGTCAGCAAATGTGTGGGAACGACCTTAAGCATCATGCAACTGGTGGAAAGAGGGCAACTCCGCCTGATGGACCGTGTAGATCAGTACCTGCCCGGTTTTCAGCCCTGGAAGGATCCTGAAACGGGCAGAAACGTAAATATTACCATTGAAGACCTGATGACGCATACATCCGGGCTTCCTCCTTATGGACCCACTCAGGAATTAATTGAACGTTACGGATCCCCCAACCCGCAAGGTCTTATGGAATACATCTGTCAATGCCCAAGGGATTTCAAACCAAAGACGGGTTATCAGTACAGCTGTTTGAATTTCATCACCTTGCAAAACGTTTTAGAAAAGATCACCGGAGTAACGCTGGCCGAATACGCACAGAAAAACGTCTTTGATCAACTCGGCTTAAAACATACTACATACATGCCTCAGGGAGAAACTCTGGCATTATGTGCTCCTACGGAACTGCAAGAGGACGGGCTCCCGTTGGTCGGGAAAGTGCACGATCCGCTGGCACGGTTGATGAACGGAGGAAATTCAGGAAACGCCGGTGTCTTTTCCAATGCCACGGACCTGGCCGTTGTTGCAGTAGCATTGCTTAACGGAGGGGAAGTGAACGGGAAACGGATCCTGGGACCCCTTACGGTGAAGGCCATGGCGCGGGTGCCGGCGGAAGTTGCTGCCTTTGGGCGCACTTTAGGCTGGGGAAGAGCAGGCTCCTGGAACGGGAACCTGTTCAATCCAAACACGGTATACGGGCACACGGGTTACACCGGAACCAGTATGGTCATTGATCCGGAATCGGATACGGCAATCATATTGCTGGCCAACCGGGTTCATCCTTACGATGACGGGGCTGCTGTCAGCATGCGCACCCGTGTGGCAAATATTGTTGCAGGGGCTATTGTGGAATGATATGAAAAAGTTTTGTATTCTGTTTGTTATTATGACCGTTGCTTTTACTGCCGGTCATGCCCAATCGGTTTTTCTGGATATAGATGATACCAGGCCCTATACGGAAATATATATGTTTCCTGCATATATGACCGGTACCATTCAGTTTGAAGACGGAACGGCCTATACGGGACAGTTGAATATCCTGCTGGCTTCCTCTACTCTTTGCTTTCTGGATGATGAAGGGAATCCGGATATTTTACCGGATATGAGTCAGGTGACGGCTGTTTCCATAGGCAGGAATTATTTTATTCCATTGCTGGATCATTATATCCAGATACTTGATACGAACGGGAATGTTATGTTTGGAGTAGAGCAATACCTGGAACTGGAAGCAGAAAAACGTTACGGGGCATTCGGCAGGGAAGAGAAATCCCCCAACGTTCCCATTGAAAAAAGGAACCTGAGAAGTGAAGGATTTAATGTTTCAACAGGAGGAAGATTCCTTGCCGGAGAAGCTACTCCTTTCACCGTTCATCAGAATGCTTACCTTATAAGGAACAAGAAAGCTTATGCGTTGACTGAAAAAAATTTCAAACGGTTTTTCCCTGGAAAACGATCACTTATTGAAAAATATGCTAAGGATCATGCCCTTGATTATTCCAATCCGGACGAAGCCCTGATGTTGTTTAAATACCTTACTGTTCAGTAACCGTAACAGAATCCTTAAGACCGCCCCATTGCATAGTTGTTTTGCGGGCGGTTTTTTTTACGGCTTTTCTCATGTCTAATTTCACCGGAGCGGTTATAAATTCGGGGATATTGAACGAATAAAGAGTTTCCGAATAATACTTTACGGGATTTTTCTGTGGCAGTAAAAATGGTTTTCCGGTTTTGCCGTTATCTTCTATTGAGGCTATATATGAACGGGTATACAATCCGTCTCCCCTGCGGCTGGAAAAGACCATCCAGCGGGAATTACTGCTCCAACTGTGATAACTGTCAACATGTGGACTGTTAACACCCTCCATCAGCTGCCATTCTCCGGTTTGCAGATCCAAAAGACCCAGGTCGGCTTCCGTGTGCCAAATTGGGAATGTTCCGTAATCGGCCAGGGTAAACATCAGGTGTTTTCCGTCGTAAGAAGGACGGGGGAATGTGAGGCTTTTGTCTATTCGGGGTGCGTTTATCAATGTGTCTACCGTTGCTCCGAATGTAGCGGTTTCCGGATCAAATGCAATGCTGCACAAGGCATAACGAACGTCTTTATAGTCTTGAGGCATGTTTTTGTAATCGGCAACACAATAATATAATGTCTTCCCGTCAGGAGAAAAAGCCGGAAACGTTTCAAAATTGTTTGTGGTCAGGTGTTTGGAAGAGATCAGACTGTTTTCTTCCGTGTCAAAAATTACTATATCCGAGGCCGTATCGTATACTTCAATTCTTTGTCCGGGATCCATTGGAAACATTTGACGAGTGGAATTTACCGAATAAGCAATGAAACGTCCGGAAGGATGCCAGTATGGATATACGCAATTTGAAAGTGTTTCCGGAGTTTTTGTTTCATAGACTTCCAGGTTTCCGTCTTTTATAAGGACGGTTCCTGCCTGTTTCCCTCTCAGGTGCAGGTTGAAAAAACCGGGATTCCCACGGTTAACGGAATGACAATTCATACAGCTTTCGGGAGTCAGTGTGTTAACCAGGATTGTCTTTTCTTTATAGGATTGCAAATGCCGTTGGTAAATCCCCATCCTGCTGTACAATTCATAACCGGGAGCAATAAGCCGGTATGCCAGTCCGTAATCTACGTGATGCTGGCCAATATATATGGGAAAGGGCTGGTATTGCACCCACTTGTCTTCTTTCATAACGCTCAGCGCCACACAAATACTGTCCCCTTTGTTGGCTGTTAACAGGTTTTTCCATTTGTTTGCAGGTATGGCAATGTATTTCCTGCCTTTCACCCGGAACGGGGTCCCGTCCGGCCCTGAAAATTCTGCCACTACTGCAGTATAAGAAATGTCCTGCGGAGCGAAGTTCAGCGGAGCTATTGTGGAAGGAACCGTTACATATGTGTAATCGGGGAAAATAGCGGGAATGGCAGTTAAGTTCGCAGGATTTGATACATTGGGGATACAGCCTGTAAACTGAACCAGGGAAGTCAATAGAAAAAACACAGGGAGGATCCGTTTCATGAGATTAAAATATGAAATAAAGGTAATACCAATACGTATGTCCAAAAGGTTTTTCCAAAATGGCACGGGCATGTTTTTCTGAAGACTGCGACATGGTTTTCATAAATTCGGAAATCCCTTGTTGTATTTGCGGATCCAGTTCCATGGAAGTTTGGTTCAGGTTCCCGGCTTTCTGGTACCACTCAAACGCCAGGGCTTGCTGATAAGCCCAGGGGATAACGGTGTAATGCTGCTGCCCCAATTCATAGAACTCAGCTGCTTTTTCCCATTCTTTATTCAGAAGCGTATAAGCCATCAAATATTGGAAAGCCGCCTTGTTGTCCGGATTTTTTACAGTCAGGTCTTTCAGTATGTTTGACATGTTGGTTGACCCGAATATTTTGTCTTCAGTAAGACGGTATTCCTGTAAAGTGGTCCATTCGGGATGGTTTTGGAAAGTGGCATTACGTGACCAGTTGCGGTAGAATAATGTTTTTTGCAAAAGAACCAGGTATTTTTGTGCCACATCATAATGTTCATTAATGAGATTTGTTTGGGCAAGACGTTGCAGGCATCGGGCGCTTTTTCTATGATTGGGAATGGCTTCCATGGCCTCGAAAACATAATGTTGCGCTTCATTGATCAAACCCAAATGATAAAAAACCTCCGCTGTAGTGAGTGGCGAAGTAAAATCGCCCCCGAATTCGGGAAACAAACCTTCCGTACCTTTCTGGAAGTAATTAAACAACATGTCTCCGGATTTTCCTGTCTTTACCAGGGCCAGGTTAAGACCAGCCATGGACATGGACGTGGAAGGCCCCTTTTTATCGGCTTTACGGATTATTTTATCCCATTGTTGATTCCAGACCAGGTGATCATATTCCAGTGATTCTTCCATGGCGGGATTCACCGCTTCACGAGCCAACAGGAAACCACTGCCAAAAATTAAAAGCAGAGATAGGAAGGTAGTGACAAATCGTAAACGTGGTTTTTTAATAACGGGGATTTTTCCTGCCGGGATCACGGTTATTATCATCACCAGCCATGGAATATACTGAAGGTAAAATTTTTCACCGGGATACCTGTAAAAACCGATTCCCAGGAAAAGATGTTCCAGGGGATAAGGAGAAATGAATGAGGCCGTCAGGGGAAGACCCAGGGCAAGTAACAAGACTTCGGTTGTGAGGAAAATTTGTCTTCGCTTTTTCACGTTTTTGTCCTGACTGAACAGCTCAAAACCCAGAATAAAAGCCAAATACAACAAAAAAGATCCCCCGGCAGTAACATATAATAAGACAGCAAGGATCGCGACGCGTAGCAAATACAGGTTTTGATGCCGTATTTGAACGGTCATTTGAACACTATATAAAGATATGAGCAAAACGACAAGAGCGCCCGTCAAATAATTAGGATCGCACGAAAAGAGCCATAATAAAACCGCCGGGATGAGAGACAGAACCCGGTAAGAGTTCTTTGCCCCTGCGATGACCATTAGCTTGTTGATGCCTTGTTGTATCAGGACTATGAGCCCGGCAAGTATTAATGCTCCGGCCCAACGGAAAGCGTAAAATTGCGTTAGAAATGCACCCGCATAAGAAGCAAGACCTCCCGGATGCGTTACATGATCCAGAAAAAAATCTGTTGTATAAAAAAACAAATAGTTTTGCTCCCGGAACCAGATGAGGCCCGGGGCACAAAAAAAGAAAAACAGAAAAATTACGGTTCCCAATATAATTGGGATGGCTATTCTTATGTGTTTGGAAAGATCATCCATAAAAGGAAAAAAGAGCGGCCGGTACCGGCCGCTCTGATCATTAAAAGTATTACGAATAATTATTCAGCTATATCCCACCATACCGGATCACTCCAGATGGCTCCGTTTTCAAATTCAAGAGCAAGAGGATTGGAAGCTGCCACGTTGTCTTTGTTGTAGTTGGTTTCGTGAGAACATTGGCTGTAACGGCGGAACCAATAGTTTTCCTGTGTGGGTGAGGTCCCCGGGATCTTATTGGTTGCGGTAAATTCGGCCGGTCTCACGTAATCTATATAGACTTGTCCGAAATTGCCGATGTTTCCGGCTCCGTAGTTGAAACGCCGCATATCGTTCCATGTTTCCACATGAATTCCCATTGCAATCACTTTTTGCAACATAATGTCAGCCATCGTCAGTTCGCCGGCATTTTGCGCAACGGCACCACTGGCCAGGTAGGCATTAATATCGGCTTGGCTCATAGGCTGTTGGTCGGGGTTGACGGTCCCTGTGGCTGACCAGTCCTGCAATTTGGATTGCATACGGGCGAAGCTGGCACGGATACCGTCCATATAAGCGGTATAGGCAGCAGCGGAGTTGCCCATGCGCATATTGGCTTCAGCCTTGATGAAACACATTTCGTGGTAAGGAAGGATGTCTGAGTCTGAATCGGGACGTGCCCAGAAGGAACCGGTTCCTGCCACTGTATTATATGACGAACTGGGGTAGTAATACATATCGTTTTCTGCACGACCGCCGGTTTGAGACACGGCCAGGGCCCTCATGTTCACGTAATTCAGGTCCATAACCTGATTGTAGTCGTTGGTGTTGATGTACAAACAACCTTTGGGATAGGTAACATCTACTACATCACCATTGACCGTGTAGGGGAATCCTTCGGTGTCAAAGAATGCAATAATCTGAGCTTTGTCACCGGCATCGGTAATGGTATAGGATTTGGCTACATCTGAAGAAGCAACGCTTGCATTAAGCAATGCACCGTATATTCTTCGTGTGCCGTACATAACATCTACTCCTTGATCACGGCTCCATTCGTAATTCAGAATATCTCCGCCAGCACTTACCTGGATCTTGCTCATACGGGCAGGGAACACCTTGCTCATACGCGGATCAATTACACCGGCATCCCTAAGGTTGGTGTGGAGGTCATTGTACCATTTGGTGTAACGTTGTGTGGAACCCCAGGCGGAACAGTCCCAAATGACACTGGTCTGATACGGGTCACCTACAGTGAAGTTGGTGTCCTGATCTCCCTTATTGCTGTGTTTCATTACGGTACTTTCGCTGTTGGATTGAGGGGCTTTTGAGAGTGCATCCAAAACAGCCTGCGGGTCATAAAGTGAGGATTTTTTGGAAAGTTTATTTAACCAACGGGCTTTCAAGCCGTAGCACAATTTGATCCATTTCTGAACATCACCCTGGTTCCAGCTGTCACCGGCAGCAAGGGGAGTAGCTCCTTCTTCCTGGGTCATGTTGAAATATTCAAGGGCAAGGTCTAGACGTTCCATACATCCGTTAAAAATGGTCTGACCGTCATCGTATACGGGAGTAGGGTTACTTCCCAAAGGTTCGGAATAAGGCATTTCTCCATAGAGATCGGCCATAAGCATGAATCCCATGGCATGTATTACATGAGCGGCACCAATATAGTGGTAAGCCCCTGTTTTTTCCGCTGCGTTGATCATGTCATCTATGTTACAGGCAGCTCCAATAAACCAGTTTTGATATGAGGTAGTACAGGAGCTCTGGATGGGATTCCAAGCCGAAAGTCTTCCGTTTGAAGAAGTAGTGGACGTTTGGCTCATCAAACCGGCAATGGTAGAACCACGCATACAAGCTGAGCCCCATGAGTACATATAATAGTGTTGAATCCAGGGAAGACGGCTTTCCACCGTAGCACTGGCATTGTTCGGGTTGTCCGGGTCTACGTTTACGTCCAACCAATCGTTACAGCCGGTTATCCCAAGAGTAAGCAACAGACTTAAAGCTATATATAGTATTTTTTTCATAATCTGAGTTTTTAAATCCGTTTGTTATTAGAATGTAATGTTTAAACCAAATGACAAACCGGCTGTGGCAGGTACACCGCAATAGTCAATACCAGACGATCCGGAGCCACCGGTACCGGAACCAGAAACACTGACTTCAGGATCCATTCCCTTGTAATTACTCCACAGGAAGAGGTTGGTTCCCGTAACGGTAGCAGTAAGACCTTTAATGAAACTTTGTTTGTTGAACAGGCCTCTGAAATCGTAAGCAAGAGATACGGCACGCAAACGCAACCAGTTGGTGTCAGTCAAGAGGTTGTATGCATTGGATGCATAATTGCTCCAGTAGCTTTGGATCATATAATCACCGCTCTTTTCAGCGCCGTTGACAATATACATCTGACCGGCATTGTAGGTATAGGAAACCGGTTCTCCGGTAGTGCTGGAAACACCTTCCACAGTAACAGATTCACGATCAAGAGTCTGCGGTGAAAGTCCGTTGTTAAGCAGCAAGTATTCGGTTCCGTTATAGATCATACCGCCTTTGCGGATATCAAAAAGAATGGAAAAGCTCAGGTTTTTGTAAGTCAGGGTGTTTCCCAAACCACCAATGAAATCCGGTTCACGGTTTCCCAATAGGTTGGTAACTACACCGGTGGTTTTGTAAAGACCGGTTGTTTCATCAACAATATAACGTCCATCAGGCATTTCGATCTCTTTGCCGTTATCATCTTTCATAACAACGCCATTTTCATCTTTCATAGTTTCACGTTTCCAATAATCTCCTGTAATTCCAAGGAAATAACCTCCGTTGGGAACAGCAGCGGCTTTAACTCCGCCAATCTGTACGTCCGTTACATAGAACAAGTCAACACCTTTCATGAATTTTCCCAGTCGACCACGGTTTCCGGAGAGGTTCAGCGTAAGATCCCAGGAAAAGTTTTTGGTTTCAACCGGAGTAGCAGTGATCATCAGTTCCATCCCTTTATTGGAAACAGACCCCGAGTTGATAGACATAAAGATATACCCGGTGGACTGACCCAGGCGGGGAGCCGCAATCTGGTTGGTGGTTAAACTATTATAGTATGTGTAGTCTACACCCAGACGTCCGCCGAAGAAACGCAATTCAGCCCCAACTTCCCAAGATGTCTGGATTTCAGGCTTCAGGTAAGGGTTACCCCGTGTCCAGCTGTTCCCGATTCCAATGAATCCTTCACTAACTGCAGCGGGTGACCACATATAGGTGTTGGTAGCATATGCAGAAGCATCTTTACCGACCTGTGCCCAGGAAGCGCGGATCTTACCAAAGGAAAGAATGTCGTTTTTAGGCATGAGTTCTGTGAAAACCAAACTACCACTAACAGAAGGATAGAAGTATGAACGGTTTTCTATGGGAAGTGTGGAAGACCAGTCATTACGTCCTGTCACTGTCAGATAAGCAATGTTTTTATAAGCGGCACGGAATTCCCCGTATACACCAATCAGACGTCTGCGGCCATTTGCTTCTGTGAAAAATTTATTCTCGTTGGCAATATTGGCAAAACTGATGGTTCCTGCGGTTACAAAGTCATAACCCCAATGATTCTGTCTGACGGTTTTGGTGTCTTCAGTAGTCTGTCCCAAAAGCAGGTTGAAATCGAAATCACCAAAAGTCTTATGGAAATTCAACATAAGGTTAGAAGACAAATACTGATAAGTTCTATCACTCTTTGACAAACGACCGTTCTGATACCTTTCAGAGACGGCTCCTCCGGGAGCAATGTAAGTATACTCGTCATAAGAATAGGTGTCCAGACCAACCCTATACATAACGTTGAACCAGTCGGTTACATCCAGGTTTGCGTTAACGGATCCCGTCCAGCGGCGTGTCTGGTCAGACAGTTTGTTTTTGTTAATGATCCAGTAAGGATTTTCACGATCGGCAGCCAGATCCTGGTATGCAGCAAACATACGGTATTTGGTGCCGTCTTCGTTAAGATAACGAGTCATATCATCATTCCGTGCCCAGCCGTATACGGCAGTCATGGCACCGTTACCACCACCACCGTAAAGACCTCCTGTTGTGAGGGTCTTTTTTGTATTGGACAATGAGTAAGCTACGTTTGCTCCCACGGTCAGTTTTCCATATTTCTGTTCACCGTTGAAACGGAATGTAGTTTTGTTGTAACCCGTCATGGGAACAATACCTTCCTGATCGTAGCGAGAAGCTGACAGATAGAAACTGCTGTTTTTATTGCCTCCCGAAACGCTCATTGTATTATCCCAGATATTTCCGCCCTGGAAGAAATTGCCGACGTTATCGTAAACAGTTCCGGTGATCTTGTTGCCCCAGGAATTATACGTGTAATCGCTGTAAACACCGGCCTGGTTGTAATAACCTCTCCCGTAAACATCCTGAAGTTCGGGAAGAGAATTGGCCCAGGAATAACTGTATTTGGATCCGACATTTACTTTTACAACACCGTCTTCTCCTCCTTTCTTTGTGGTAATGACAATAACTCCGTCTGCAGCACGTGATCCGTACAAAGCTGCAGCTGCAGCACCTTTCAGTACAGACATGGATTCGATGTCTTCGGGGTTGATGTCCATAACACGGTTACCAAATGTAGATGCGTTTTTGGTCATACCGTCCGTTCCGGAATTACCTCCCACAACGGTGGAGTTATCATAAATAATCCCGTCAACAACAAATAGAGGCTGGTTATCGCGGCCTTCACTGGCTGAGTTACCACCACGGATAATGATGGTTGATCCCGAACCGGCTGAGCCACCGGACTGGGTTACGTTTACACCGGCCACTTTTCCTGCCAGTGAGTTAATGACATTGGTCTGTTTGTTTTTGAGCAACTCTTCTGCGCCCACTTCAGTTACCGAAAAACCAAGAGCTTTTCTGTCTTTCTTGATGCCAAGAGCTGTAACCACCAGCTCTTCCAGCGCCACTGAGGACACGCTCATGGTCACGTCAATTATGGAACGGCCGTTGATCGGTTCCACAACGTCCTCAAATCCCATAAATGAGTATAAAAGGGTTCCGTCAGCAGGGGCAGCGATGGAATAATTCCCATCCAGGTCTGTAGAAACACCCCGCGAAGTACCCTGGACTAAAACATAAACGCCCATGAGAGGTTCTCCGGTATTATCGGTAACCTTTCCTGTTACGTTTACATTTTGGGCCCACATAGGTCCTGCAATCATTGCAATAACCAAGGTCGCCAGGCAGGTGAGGGTCAGGCGGCCGCTTTTTCTGTAAACATCCATAAGTAATTTAAATTAGGTTAGAATAATGGTTAAGGTTTATAATTACTTGTGCAATTATTCTTCAAATATAATCAAAACTGAACTATATGATATTTTTTTATCATTATTTCTGGCATAATTGTTCCAAATGATAGTTAATATTGTATTATTTCTTACATTAGCATAACTCAATTTTTACATATCTAACCTTAAAACTTAATCAATGCTATCAAAAAAAAACTATCCTCATGGTTTGCATCATGCTGTTTTCGGCATATGCAAGCGCTCAGAACATTACCGTAACCGGGAATGTTTCGGATAAGACCGGCCCCCTGGTAGGGGTGACGGTTGTAGTACAGGGGACGGTGACATCCGCTACAACGGATCTGGATGGTAATTTTACCATCGTGGCACCTTCTTCTGCAACACTCTCTTTTTCCTCCCTTGGGTACAAAACCCTTGACGTACCATTGAACGGTCGGGCCCGACTGGACATTATAATGGAAGAAGATGCAATTACGTTGGAAGATCTGGTTGTCGTGGGATTCGGCACACAGAAAAAAGTAAATCTGACGGGAGCTGTATCTTCCGTAAACGTACAGGAGGCCTTGACCTCACGTCCCATAGCAGACGTAGGACGTGCGCTTCAGGGTTCCACACCGGGTCTTACTATACAGGTAGGGAGCGGTGAAGTAGGATCCGATGCCATTATGAAAATACGTGGCCACGTTGGTTCCGCAGAAGGTTCTACGACGCCTCTTATCTTGCTGGACAACGTAGAAATCCCGAGCATACAGCTGGTAAACCCGGATGATATTGAATCGATCTCTGTATTAAAAGATGCTGCATCAGCTTCCATTTACGGGTCAAAGGCTGCTTTCGGAGTCATTTTGATTACAACAAAAAAAGGAGCAAAAACAGAAAGTGTCAGTGTGAATTATTCGGGCAACATGTCATTTCAAAATATGTCCAAACAATATGAAATGGCCGGCGCAGATGCCTTGCATTACACCGTTGAAGCTGCCGAGCGAATTGGAACAACCACCCCGGTAGGAGCCTTTTGGCTGATAGACAGGGCAGGGTACAATGCAGCAGTTGCCTGGGAAAAGAAATACGGAGACACAATGGATCCGTATGAACCTATGACTTACGGACGGGACTGGTATGTTGATGCCAGTAACAGGAAGATCGGAGTCAGAACCTATGATCCCTACGATTACCTGATCCGTGAATGGGCCCCTACGCAAAGTCACAACGTATCGGTTAACGGCAAATCCGGGAAGACCGATTACAACATCGGACTGGGATACCTGGATCAGAACGGCATGATGAAAACCGCCAAGCACGATGACTTTCAGCGTTGGAATGCATCGGCAAGGATAAACACCCGGATCAATAAATACCTGTCGGTACACGCCGGCATGATGTATTCCAAAACGCAGAAAAGATGGGCCTATGCCACTTCTTCCACAACAGCTGACATATGGTATTATATGTATAGGTGGGGACCTACATACCCCATGGCCGAAACGGATGAGAGCGGCAATCCCCTGCGTAATGCCACGTATGAAACAGCTGTAGCCAATACGGCATCCACAACCAATAATTATACCAGTGCCAATGCCGGACTCACACTTACTCCGGTGGAAAACTGGAATATTAATCTGGATTATACCTATTCCAATCAGGAAACCATAACCCTAAAACCCGGAACCAGCTTCCTTGCGGGGAACACCTGGGTTTCTGCAGTTCCGTTGAATAATGAAGACGGGTCCAGGATATACAGGGATAATGAATGGAACGAATTCAATGCCCTGGGATCTTCTGTCCCGGCTTACATGCTCAATTATTCAAGGTATACGGCTTCAGGGTCCAATCCTGACCATATATACAGATCGGCAGCCAACAGAACACGAAGCACTTTGAACCTTACTTCCACTTATGATCTGAATATTAATGATGTCCATATATTCAACTTTATGGTGGGGATGAACTCAGTAGCTTATGATTACAACTATTCCTGGTCTCAGAAACTGCAATTGCTGGATTATGCCAATCCCCAATTTGATCTGGCTTCAGGAACACAAACTTCGGGCGGTGATTCCCGTTGGGATTCTCAATTGGGTTTCTTTGGGCGTATAAACTATAATTTCAAGGAGAGATATCTTCTGGAAGCCAACCTGCGTTACGATGGAACGTCCAAATTCCCAACAGACCTGCAATGGCGCTGGTATCCTTCTTTCTCATTCGGATGGCGATTAATGGAAGAACCGTGGATGAATTTTGCCAAATCTGTATTAACAAGTCTTAAACTTCGCGGATCATGGGGCTCCATTGGCGACCAGTCTGTTAGTAATGCCTTGTATGTTCCAACTATGAACGGGGCTAATTCCTATTGGCTTCACGCAGGGGCAAGAGACACCTATTTTGGTACGCCGGCTGCTGTTTCTTCAATTATCACGTGGCAGGATATTGTTACGCTCGACTTTGGCTTAGATGTCAGCCTGTTAAACGGAGAGCTGAGTGCGTCTTTTGACTGGTATCAGAGAGATACCAAAAACATGATCGTACCGGGTGAAGGATTCTCCTATACGTATGGGACCACCGCACCAAAGGGCAACTTTGGATCTTTAAGAACTAACGGCTGGGAAGTTTCCTTGAATTTTGGTCATCAATTTGGAAATGGCTTACGAATTACAGCCAGTGCCGGTTTGTCCGATGCTATCACCCATATTACAAAATACGGAAGTACTACAAGCATCAATTCCTGGTATGAAGGTAAAGTATACGGTGAAATTTGGGGTTACCAGGTTGACAGGCTCTATCAGAACGATGATTTCGTATACGAGAACGGAAGTCTTGTGACCATGAAAAGTGCTGACGGATATACTGTTTACAAACTGGCAGATCCCAACGCACCTACTCAGGGTAAACTGCAGAACAGCTCCAACTTCCGGTTTGGCCCCGGAGATGTAAAATTCAAGGACTTAAACGGAGATGGTGTGATCAACAACGGAAGTCAGCTTGTAGATGATCACGGAGACTTAACCGTAATCGGGAACACCACTCCCCGTTACGAATACAGTTTCCGTCTTGGTCTGGACTACAAGGGATTTGATTTCTCGGTATTCTTTCAGGGTGTAGGCAAACGTGAAATGTGGGGAGCCAGCCCGCTTACCATTCCGGGATTTAACTCTTCAGACGGAGCTATGCCACAAGCCATTGCGCAAGATTTCTGGTACGAAACATATGATGGAAGCGGCAATGTGATCGATAGCCATTACGACGCTTTTTATCCCCGTGCATACAACCTGGGAGCAAGCAGTACCGGAAATAACATGCAGGTATCGGACAGGTATTTGTTAAACATGGCCTACCTGAGAATGAAAAACCTGACCATAGGTTATTCCATGCCCAGGCATTTGACACGTAAAGCGATGATCAACAATGTACGAATATATATATCGTTGGAAAATTTCCTGACTTTCGATCACCTTCGCGGTTTGCCTGTTGACCCCGAGGAGGTAGCCGGGTATTCCTATCTTAATTCATCAAATTACAATTCTTCCCGCACAGGTGTGGGCACTCCCGCCTTTAAGAGTGCATCTGTAGGCCTTCAGCTAACTTTCTAAAATCAGACAAAATGAATAATAAAATATTAATATTAAGTTTATTAGCCGCTTTAACCCTTGCGGGGTGCAGCGATTTTCTGGATCGTCCCCAGAAAACGGCTATGGACGATTCAAACTATTGGACTAACGAATCCAATGTTCGTCTGTTTGTCAATGGAGGTTATCCCAATTATTTTAATGGATTCGACAGATCCTGGGGTACCGCCTACGTTCCTTACAGGGGAGCTAATTTCAACGACGACATGACATCTGCCGGCAAACAGAGAGCTTTCCTTGCTGCTGTTCCTGCCGATAACTGGTACCGTTCGGAATCAGCAACTTCCATATATTGGTTATACCAAAGCGGGGCTTCAGCCTGGAACTTCGGCTGGGTCCGTAAATGGAACACCCTTATTGAACGCCTGGCCACAATGAAAGAGAACGGCTACCTGAACGATGAACAGTTTAACCATTGGAACGGGGTAGCCCGGTTATTCAGAGGTATGGAATACAGCCGCCTGGTTCAGTCATTCGGAGATGTTCCGTATTATGATCATCCTGTCAGTGACACCGAAATGGATGAACAATACAAGGACAGAGATCCCAGGACAACCGTAATGGAAAACGTTTATGAAGATTTCGTATACGCCATGGATAATATCAGGGCAGACGACGGAGAAAACTACGTAAACAAATATGTAGCAGCTGCCCTGGCTTCACGTTATATGCTTTTTGAAGGTACCTGGTACAAATATCATCCGGGATCCGGGTCCAATGATCTGGCAAAAAAATTCCTGAACCTGGCTGTCTCTGCAGCGGACATTATTATCAATTCCGGCAAATATGCTTTTGATACCGATTTCCGTTCCTTGTTCGGATCCGAGAATAAACCGGGGAATGAAATTCTCCTGTACCGCCAGTACAGTGCCGAACTGTCTACCACACACTGTATTGCCTCTTATTCAAACCTTGCCGAGTCACAGTCTCCTGCTGCCAACCTGGCTCTTGCAAAATCGTTTATCTGCAACGACGGGAAACCCTGGCAAAATTCAACGGTTGCGGAAGCCGACAATTTTGATCTTAAAAAGATGGCAATCACCCGCGACCCCCGCTTTGAAGCCACATTCTGGGGAGCTCCCCTGCAATCTGCATCCACCTTGCTTTATGTATGCAAATTCATTGACAGGGTAGGGGTTACCTATTCATTTGACAACTGTTCGGATCCCCGTCCCGCAAAATACGGATCCAGCACCAATACAAACGGCTTCCCGGTGATTCGTCTGGCAGAAGTCGTGCTGAACTGGATAGAAGCCAAACAGGAACTGGCCCTTTCATACGGAGGAGCTGCAGTTACACAGAGCGATCTGGACAAATCTGTCAATGCCATACGAAACAGGCCTTTGGATGATCATGCCATTGCCGAAGGAGTGCAGAAAACAGCTCCGTTAATGTTGGGAGCCATTGCCGATGATCCGGCACGCACAGCTTCCTGTGAAGCCAACACACTGGCCGGAATCGTTAATGATCCGCTACTGTGGGAAATACGCAGGGAACGTCGTATGGAGTTTGTCTTTGAAAACAACCGTATTCTGGATCTTAGAAGATGGGGAAAACAGGAATTGATGGACGGATCCAACAATCCCGACCTGTTGTTGGGAACATGGTGTGATTTTAATACCACCCAATCCGGAAACGACATCAATTTCAATTACCTGATTCCGGGAAAACAAATTGACCAGGGAGATGCCAAGGCGTTGAAAGTCATGAAACCGGACGGTACCATTGTGACTTATGACGGGACAAACAAAGCAGATATGGTTGGATTTTATATTCCACAAGGAATACAGAACCGTGATGGTTTTTCAGTAAGAAATTACCTGCAGCCCATATGTACAGATGTTATTGAAATGTACAATGATAAAGGGTATACCATAACCCAGAATCCCGGCTGGAATTAATAGGTTCATTTTTTTATTTTATTTGCTCATTGACTTATTGATAAAGAAAGACCTCGCGCCCGCGGAGGGAAGGACCCGTTTGCGAATCAAATGGGAGGTGTCTTTCGTTCAATAAGTCAAAAGCAAATGATTTAAGAACAAAAAAAGAGGCTGACCCCGTAAAGTCAGCCTCTTTCTTTTATTGATATTCCTGTTCTTAATCGTTCAGTGAGAACCGGTGGAACCCGGTAACTTTTACTTCCGGATCAATGGTTTTCAGGTATTCTTTAACAGAGATCTTTCCGTCTTTTACAAAGGTCTGATCTTCCAAAGTGAACTCTTTGAAAAACTTGTTGAGTTTGCCCTGGGCGATCTTTTCAACCAATTCTTCCGGTTTCCCTTCCAGACGTATCTGCTCACGGTAAATGTGCATTTCCTTGTCTATGACTTCCTGAGGGCAGGAATCACGATTTACGGAAACGGGGACCATTGCAGTGATCTGCATAGCAATTTCTTTGCCGGCTTCTGCAGATATAGGTTTGGTGAAACCTACAATAGTAGCTACTTTGTTGTTCATATGAATGTATGAAGCTACATAGGGAGCCTCCAGTTTGTTGTAGAAAGGAATGGCGTGTTTTTCACCGCTTTTTCCGGTCTGCTGGGTAACGGCATCATTAATAGTACCTTCTCCGTAGGGGAGTTGAAGCATATCTTCCAGTGAATCGGGCATACGTTCCAGGGCAGTTTGGGCAATTCCCATTGCCAGATCCTGAAAGTCACTGTTTTTGGCAACAAAGTCGGTTTCACAACCCAGGCA
>Ga0209607_1001508_pt1 | contig 19471 bp, 20 predicted proteins | sample AD_UKC117_MetaG_FD_184413 | JGI IMG/M metagenome (GOLD analysis project Ga0209607, IMG submission 184413) | Active sludge microbial communities of municipal wastewater-treating anaerobic digesters from Hong Kong - AD_UKC117_MetaG (SPAdes)... | ecosystem: Engineered > Bioreactor > Anaerobic >... | reverse complement strand
CTTTAAAGAAATTCTCGGTGTGGAGGACCCCAAGCAGCAGGTTCTCTATTTCGGCGATTCGCTCAACGACGAACCGATGTTTGAATATTTTCCGCTCTCCTGCGGCGTGGCGAACATCCGGCTGTTTGAGCACGCCTTTTCTCACCTGCCGTCTTTCGTGACAGAGGGCGAGGGCGGCTACGGCTTCGCGGAGGCCGTGGACGTGATTCTCAAAAAACGAAAGATTTGACGAAAAAGCGCCTGCGGTTTTTTTCCGTGCGGCGGCCTTTCGGACAGATTCTATTAAAACAGCGGACGATCCGGCTTTGCGCCTTTTCGTCCGCTTTTTTTATTTTATGGAACTTTTATCGCCGGGGCATCGGGAACCTCCCGCCCGCTTTTTCTCCCGGCGGATCTGTTTCAAACCGCAAAATCGTTTCGGGTGATCCGAAACCAAAAACTTGTTCAATCACCCGGCTCCAGCAGGCCGTAATTCTCATCGTTGCGGCGATAGACGACGTTGATCTCGTCGGTCTCCTCGTTGCGGAACATGAAGAAGCTGTGGTCAAGCATGTTCATCTGGAGGATGGCCTCCTGTACGTTCATCGGTTTGAGCGGGAAATGCTTGATCCTGACGACGCCGTAATCCTCGGGCGTGACCTCGTCGTTAAAGGACGGCTGGAAAGTGCCTGTGTGGAACTTTGTCTCCAGTCTGGTCTTGTTACGGGTGATCTGTTTGGTCAGCGCATCGGATACCGCTTCCAGGGAATCCATCCGGTCGGAGGTCGTTTTCTCTGCCCGGAAGAGCATACCGCCGGACGTGATGGTCACCTCAACCGTCTCCCGGCCATTCTGGTTGGAGACGGTGACGACGGCGTCGGCGTTCTCGCCGAAAAAGCGATCGAATTTTTTGAGCTTCTTTTCGCAGCGCTCTCTGAATTCGTCCCGGACCGCGGTGTTGCGTGAAGTGATCTTGATGTTCATAATGCTGCCTCCTTTTTAGGCGGAACACGGCGGCTTCGAAAAGACCACCGCCTTTCTTCCACCGCTTTCATTATACCATATCGGCCCGAGGTGATTCCATTCACGAATTTTACTAAAATGTGAATCCTTTGTTATGCTCGACGACGAATTTTAAAAAAGGGTGTTTACCTTTGAATTCCGAAGTGATATATTTATATTGTTGTGGTCTGGAAGAAACTGAAACGGGTGCCGGAATTTTTTTCCGGCACCCGTTTTTTGACGATATTCAAAAAGAATTTCTACTCTTCGACAATCTCCCCGCCGGCGACCACCATGACAGGCTCCGCATAGACGGAGAAGGGATCGTCATCAAAAACGACAAGATCCGCATCCTTACCCGGCTCGATGGAACCGACCCGATCCGCGATGCCGCAGATCTCGGCCGGAACGATCGTGATGGCGGCGAGGGCGTCCTCCCGGCTCATGCCGCCGCGTACGGCGATGCCCGCCGACAGGGCGAGAAAGCGCTCCGGCACCTCCGGATGATCCGTGCAGATGGCAACCGGGATACCGGCTTCCGCGAGCTCCGCCGGATTGCAGTCGTCCATGTTGGCAAGCTCCGGCTTCGTGCGCGTGCCGATCATCGGCCCCGCGACGACCGGGATGTGCTTCGCGGCGAGCTGATCGGGGGCGAGCCAGCCCTCCGTGCCGTGGATGATGACCGCGTTCAGATGGAACTCCTCGGCGATGCGGACGGCCGTGAAGATGTCGTCCTGCCGGTGTGCATGAAAATGGGCCTGCACGGTGCCTTCCAGCACCTCTTGCAGAGACTCGGCCTTCATGTCGAAATCCGGCGGATCGACTTCGTCGTCCTCCTCGCTCGCCTGCATGTCCTCGGCGTAGCGGCGGGCCTTCATCAGTTGCTCGCGGATCACGGCCGCGGTAGCCATTCTGGTGGCGGGCGTCTCTCCGCGCTGGCGGTATGTATTGATCGGGTTTTCGCCCAAGGCGAATTTCATCGCCAGCGGGCAGCGGATGATCCTATCCTCAATCGTTGCGCCGTAGGTCTTGAGCGCGAGCATCTGCCCGGCGACCGCGTTGGCGCTGCCCGGCCCTGTGACGACCGTGGTGACGCCGGCCTCGAGCGCCTCCCGGAATGCCCGGTCCGCCGGATTGACGGCGTCAACGGCGCGGAGCTGCGGCGTGGCGGGATCAGTATCCTCGTTGCCGTCGTCCGCATCCTGGCCCTTGCCGTCCCCCCACATGCCGATATGGGAATGGGCATCGACAAAACCCGGATAGACCGTCGCGCCCTGAAGATCGACGGCGTCCTCCTCCTTCGGCAGAAAGTCCGAAGGCCCGACGTCGAGGATCTTCCCGTCCCGCGCGAGGATGAAGCCGTTTTCAATTTCTGGCCCCGCGGACGTGTGAATCCGGGCATTGTAGAAAAGCATAGTCCCACCCTTTCAAAAAAGGGTATCGCCGGAAGCAATACCCTTCGCCTTACTGATCAATCGTCATAGAAACCGCGGTTTTTATTCTTGGTGCGGCGATTCTGGGAACCTTTGCGGCTCTCGATGACATCCTTGAGATCATCCATCTTTTCGTCGCTGCACTGTTTATAGCGGTTCATCATGTCCTCAAAGGACAGATTTTGATTCTGGTTCCGCGGGCGGAACTCAAAGCTGTCGGTTCCGGGGCCGGAACGTGAACGGTCCTGACGCGGCGGACGGTCCCTGAACGGGCGCTGCGGCTGATCCTCCGGAGGCTCCTCCGCCTGCTTCATAGAGAGGCTGATCTTGCCGTCCGGCGAAATGCCGAGAACCTTCACTTTCACCGTCTGGTGCATGGTCACGAATTCCTTGATGTCTTTTACATACGTGTGCGCAACTTCGGAGATATGTACCATGCCGGTCTTGCCGCCGGACAAATCGACAAAAACGCCGAAATTCGTAATGCCGGAAACTTTTCCCTCCAAAACAGAGCCAACCTCAAGCTGCATAGATTTTTTTGCTCCCTCTCAAACTCCTTAAAAAGTGCGCCTCAATCCGTGCCGGAGACATCGACATAAAAATGCTCGTCGGAATAGGCATAGCCGAGCTTGTCCCGCGCCATGCTCTCGATGAAATCGTTGGTGCCGTAGGTATCCAAAGTACGCTGAAGCTCTTCGTTCTCGATCTGCTGGCGGTTATATTCCTCTTTGGCAGCCTCAAGCTCCGCGCGTTTTTTGGTGATGTCTACCTGAAAGCTCACGAGGGCATACAGGATATACACCCCGAATGCGATCACCGCAAGCCGGAGAAACAGACTTCTGTTCTTCTTCTCTTTGGCTTTCTGCTTCAAATCCACGACGCTCCTTCATTCCCTTTCCGGTAAACGCCCGCACACGTCCGCCGGCGGAAAATAATTTCGCATATTTCCTGATACCTAAACACACTGGATTATACACTATTTTGCGTTCCTTTTTCAATAGTTTTTTCAGGTTTTTTGAAGATTTTTTGAACATGCTTGCCCCTTTTTCCGCCGTTTTCCTGCCGATTCCCCGGAAAAACGATGCCATCCTGCGCAGCGGCGGTGCAAACAGGCGGAAAAGCGCTCTCCGGATTCGGACAATCAGCCGCCCGACCAGCGAGACGAGCCGTCCTGCCGTCTCCATCCATACGGCAAATCCGGCCGCGGAGCCGAGATAGAGATACAGCCGCGGCTGGCCGTAGTTGCATTCCAGCAGGAATGAAAAATACAGGAATCCGGCGACCAGGCAGTAAAGCACATCCCCAAAGAAGCGGCGGCGCTTTCCCGGCGGAAACAGAAAGCGGAAAAGATCCTGTGCGCTGCGGCAGAGGGCAAGCTCCGCACCGAACAGCACCGCCTCAAAAAAGAGCTCCGTCTGGAACGCGTTGATGTCGTCGTAAAAGAACATGCTGCCTCCTCAGCGCGAGAGCTTCGCCAGAAAACCCGCCCGCCGCGGCAGCCTTCCGGAATAGCGCAGATAGTCGATCTTCCCTTCCGCGGAAAGGTCTCCCGTCTCCGCGGAAAAACTGGTCACCTTGAGGTTTCTCCCGCCGATTACCAGAATCGAATCCGGCAGCGCGGCATGGATCTCCCGCTCGTCGAATCCCTCCAGCGAAACGATTCCGGCGGCGGAGAGCTTCTCCCTGCCGTCGATCTTTACCCAATGGGGCCTCACTTCGGCCTGCCCCATCTCTTTCATGCTACCGCCTCCCGAAAGTAGGTTCTCTCCGGGCATCTTATGGAAAAAAGGCGGAAAAAATACCGGGGAATGCGGAAAAGCATTCCCCGGTGCCGTTTGGCCGCGAACGGAATCCGTCGGATGCTCCCTCGGGGCTCATCCTTTCGGTTTCCTCAGCGGTGCTCTGTGCAGTCCTTCTGCTGGTTCTGTTTCTGCTGGCTCTGCTGGTTCGCTTTCTGCGGGCTCTGCGGATTCTGCGGGCCCTGGGAAGGATGGCTGCTGCCGTTAGAGCTGTTCTCTCTGGAATAGTTCTGATTGTTGGAAAGCATAAAAAGATCTCCGTTTCGGAAAAGATTAGAAAGTGCCGCTTTTACTGAGTGATTCTTTTAAAAGCACTGCTTTCGTTCTCATTTTTCCCGTACGCGGAGATATTATGCAATCTTTTGTTTTTTTGCCGGGATTCGTTTTTGCCGAAGTTCTGCATTTTATATGGGCTTTCAGAAAACCCGCGGGATGCCGGCCAGCCGAAAATACCCGCCGTTTCCACAAAATTTTTGTGACGGGCGGGAAACTTCCGGGCACCGAAAACCGGGATGCAAAAATAGCGAGGATCCGCATCACGCGGCCGGCGACGGAAAAATCCGTGGCATTCTCAAAGTTGCGGATATGGATGGCGGTAAGCTCATGATTATGAATCAGGGGGTCGGCGACGGGATTCTTCGCCGTCAGGCAAACCTCCGCGAGCCTGCCCGGCCGAGTGTCGAACAATCGCATTCCCTCGCTGCCGAGTCCCCCGACCGTCTCGGTTCCGGCGTCGCTCAGCCTTCGATCCGCATGGGACGGAAACCCTCGCCGATGATGTCGTTGGAGGGCGCGGACATGATAAAGGCGGCTGGGTCGCATTCCTTCACGACTTTTTTGAAAATCGGGAACTGGTTCTCCGGCATGGCGCACATGATGACCCGACGAACTCCGCCGGTATAGCCGCCCTCCCCGCTCAGGAAGGTGACGCCCCGATCGGTCTTTTCCATAATGCGCCGGGCCGCCGCCTCAGGATCCTGCACGACTGCCCACGCGATCACGCCGCGCCGGTCGCCGTAGAGCACCGTATCCAGCGCCCGTTCCGCGGCATAGACCGAGACGAGGGCATAAAGGGCGGCCTCCATGCTGGCAAAATAAAAGCCTGCGGCGAGGATGACGGCAAAATCAACGTACAGCAGCATCTTGCCGAGCTGAATATGCGGATATCTGAGCAGCAGCAGCCGGCCGATGATATCCGAGCCGCCGGTCGAGGAGCCCCGCTGAAAGACGACGCCCAGCCCCGCGCCGATCAGAAGCCCGCCGAAGATGGACGCCAGCAGCATGTTGCCGGTGTATTTCGGAAGAAAAACGGCGAACATATCCGTCAGCGTCGTTAGGATCAGCAGTGTGCGCAGCGTGGAATGGATAAACTTCTTCCCGAGGAATTTCCACCCGAGCAGAATCAGCGGTAGGTTGAGCAAGAGGCTCGTGATGCCGATCGGCAGGCCGGTCAGGTCGTTGAGCATCGTGGCGATGCCGGTGACGCCGCCCGGCGCGATATTGTTCGGCGCGGTGAAAATATCCACGCCCAACGCAAAAAGAAGCGAACCGAATATCTCTGCACAAATATCCCAGAAAATTCCGTCCCGCTTTCTCACACCAAGGCCTCCCCATTCAAGATTCCCAGCGATGCCTGAAACAGATCCCGCGCGCGGGATTCGTTTCCGGAAAGCCAGAGCCAGCCGAACAACGCCTCAACGCCGGTCGCCTTCCGGTACTCGGCGGCGGTGGCATTATGGGGAATGCGCCCCACGACGCTGTTTCGCCCGCGCTTCAGAATTCCCCGCTCGTCTTCGTCCAGTATCGGCTCCAGCAGATCGTACACCTTTGCCTGCGTCTCCGCCCGGACCATGAGCACCGCGCGTTCATGGAGCTTCCCCGCCGGCAAAGAACCATGCTCAAGCAGCTTTTCGCGGACAAAAATCTCGTAGGCCGAGTCTCCGACAAAGGCCAGAGACAAGCCGTTGAGCATCCCCGCCTCCTGTTTGGTCAGTGCGCTGCGTTCCAAAGACAAGCCCCCAATAAAACAAAAATCGGAAATCAATCCTTAAAAAAGCGAACAATCAAGGCCACCGAAAATCGGCGTGAATCACCGGACGTACTCAAAATCGATATCCAGCACGGAGACAGTGTCTCCCTCCTGAATGCCCATCTCTTCAAGCTTATCGATGATGCCGGAGAGACGCAGCACGCGCTGGAAATACTGCATGGATTCGTAATCGTCCAGATCGACGAAGCCGAGCGTATGGGCAAGCCACGGCGCATCCACGACGTAGACGCCGTCCTCCACCGTGACGGTGAACTCCTGTTTTTCCGTGATCTCCGGGTGGGCCTCAGGCTCCGGTTCATAGCGAAGCACCGGCGGCAGCTTGGAGAGAGCCTCCTCAAGCGCCTTCAGCAGCTCGTCGACGCCCTGCCGGGTGGCCGCGGAAATCAGGTAATAGGTCAGACCCTCGCTCTTTGCGAATTTGTCGAATTCCTCGATCATCTCGGGGATGGCGGCATCGCATTTGTTGAGCGCGAGAATCTGCGGGCGCTTCGCAAGCTCCGGGTTGAAGCGTTCCAGCTCCCGGTTGATGGTCTTGTAATCCTCGACCGGATCGCGGCCTTCCTCGGCGGCAATGTCGACGATATGAAGAATCAGCCGGCAGCGCTCGACGTGGCGGAGAAAGTCGTGCCCGAGGCCGACGCCCTCCGCGGCGCCTTCGATGAGGCCCGGGATATCCGCCATAACAAAGGAGCCGTTATCCGTTTTGACCACACCGAGCACCGGCGTGAGCGTCGTGAACGGATAGCTCGCGATCTCCGGCTTCGCGGCGGAGCAGACGCTGATCAGCGTGGATTTTCCGACATTCGGGAAGCCGACCAAGCCCACATCCGCGAGGAGTTTGAGCTCCAGCGTAACCTCCCGTTCTTCGCCGGGCAGTCCTGCCTTCGCGAAATTCGGGATCTGGCGGGTGGAGGTCGCAAAATGCGCGTTGCCCCAGCCGCCCTTGCCGCCCTTTGCCACGATCTGCGGCCGGTCGTCGGAGATATCGGCCAGAATCCGTCCGGTCTCCGCCTCCTTGACGACGGTGCCGACGGGGACGCGGATCACGAGATCCGGCGCGGATTTTCCGTAGCACTTATTGCCCGAGCCGCTTTTGCCGTCCTCGGCAAAATAGCGCTTGCGGTATTTGAAATCGACGAGACTCGAAAGGTTGCTGTCGCCGGCGAAAACGACGTTTCCGCCTTTTCCGCCGTCGCCGCCGTCCGGCCCGCCGGCATTGACGAATTTTTCGCGGTGGAATGCGACGGCGCCGTCGCCGCCTTTTCCCGCACGGATTCTGATTTTTGCAAGATCTACGAACAAAAAGGTACCTCTTTCTTTCTATACACACGCGGGATTTCTCCGCGGGCGAAACTCAGGCGGCGGCTGCCGCACATTCAAACAAAAGCCGAAAAAAATCGCGGGCGAACTTCGAAGCCCGCCCGCGGTGTACCTTACTGCTCGTCCGGGTAGATGCTGACCTTCTTGCGGTCTGCGCCGAGACGCTCGAAACGGACGATGCCGTCTTTCAAAGCAAACAGGGTGTCGTCGGAACCTTTTCCGACATTCTCGCCGGGATGAATGTGGGTGCCGCGCTGGCGAACAAGAATGTTGCCGGCAAGAACGAACTGGCCGTCCGCTCTCTTGACGCCGAGGCGCTTGGATTCGGAATCACGGCCGTTTTTGGTGGAGCCCATTCCCTTTTTATGAGCAAAGAACTGAATACCGATTCTGATCATGGTTTTACACCTCCGAAATTATTAGGTTGACTGTGCCGGGGTGGTCCTGTGAAAGATTCTGCAGCTCGAGCCGCAGGGCCGAGACGAAATGCCATGCGGCCGGCCTTGCGTTTTCTTGAAGAATCAGCTCGACGCTGTCTTCTCCGACCTCGACGCCGCATTTCGTTTTCACGATCTCCGTGATGCCGTTGACCGCCATCTCGGTGCAGGCGCTCACCGCCGCACAGACGATATCTTTTCCGCTTTCGGCATAGCCGGCGTGCCCGCTGATGCGGAAGGAGACCGGCTGGCCTTTATGATAGCAAAACTCCGCGCGGATCATCTGAAATCAGCCTTCGATCGCCCCAATGACGACCTTGGTATAGGGCTGACGGTGACCGAGGCAGCGCTTGCTGCACTTTTTGGAACGGTAGGTGAAGACGCGGATCTTCTTGGCTTTGCCCTGTTTTTCGACAACGCCGCCGACTTTTGCTCCCTCTACATAAGGAGCACCGACCTTGACGCCTTCATCTCCGCCGATTGCCAGAACTTTGTCGAAAACGACTTCGTCGCCGGCCTCAGCCTCGATCTTCTCAATGTAGACCACGTCGTCTTTTTCGACGCGGTACTGTTTTCCGCCTGTTTCGATAACTGCGTACATAATAAACCTTCTTTTTTTGGACTCGCTGCAATAAGGGCACCAGTGCACTTTTGGGCGCACTGAATTTAGGAAGCCCATAGCATGCGGCAAACTGGATTATATCATGGGAAAAGCAGGATGTCAAGCATCCTTTTTAATAAAATATAATAATGGCCGGTCCGCCGCGGGAAACTACGCCTGAATAAAAAATCCGCTCCCTTTAAATTGGAGCGGATCGTGAACCCTTTTTTCTGTTCTCCGGCAGCCCGATTCAGCCCTCCTGCACGATTTCTAAGGGGCTTGGCCCGACTCCGCACATGATGGAGATTTCGCCGTTCAGCAGCTTTTCCGCCTCGTTCTCCGTGATGCCGTACTCCGACATCACCTGAGAGACGAAATCCTCCCTGTTGTAACCGGACTGCGCAAAATCCTCCGCGCCGACTGTGCCGTCCCCGTCGAAATCGAGCGGGTACTCCTCCGGGACAACCCGATTTCCGAACGCATTCAGCTCCTCGCACGGATCATATTCCGTTTGGTAGCCGATTCCGTCGATCACGACAAACGGGTTGTATGCCGCAATCGTGGCCGTATCGCCGTCCGCCGTTGTCAGCGTGAACTGCACGAACTGGCCGTTGTATTCCTTCCAAGAGTCATCCTGCTCGCCGACCGTGACCGTGTTGAGGATTCCGACAAGCTCGGAAATCAGGGCCTCATCCGTGACGGTCGTTTCGGTTCCCGGAGGCGTGAGAGAGATTTTCACGCTTGTTATGTCCGCGGCCTTGAGCGACGAGAGCCATGCGGCGTCATGGACGGTTTCCGTTCGAGAATCACTCTCCGCGCCGCTCTCCGTATCTTTTTCAAAGAACTGCCATTCGCTGTTGATCTTCACCACGAGGCCTTCTTCATAATAGGCGTACTCCGCCCCCATGCAGCCGAAGTTGCTCTGGCCGTCCTTCGCGGGCACTTCGGAGCCGTCCACCTGCGAGGTGACGGTGCCGAGAATCGCGGAGGGGTCGATCTCCGCCTCGACCTGCCTGCCGGTATCAAGATAGAGCTGCCCTTCGGCCATCACCATCGGCCTCCTGTCCCATGTCGTCTCTTCCTCCTGCTCCGCGCCGCACCCGGCCAGCAGCGTCATGACGCAGGCGAGGGCCGCAATAAGCACCGTAAATTTCTTCATGGGCTTTTCCTTCTTTCACAAACAAATGGAAGAAACATGGGATCCCCTGCACCGGCTCACGGAAAGCCCTTTCTTCCTTCATATTTCTAAGTGAGAAGAAATGCGGGATTTCCTGCGTCTTCCTGTTTTCGCATGGTCGGAGAAGCGGGTGCCGGCAGATCGATCCGTGAAAAAGCGCCTATGGTTTTTGCCTTTTAAGCGGCTTCTGAAACGCAAAAGGCGGAAATCCCGGAAAAGGGACTCCCGCCTGTCTGTATAAGAATGTATGAAGATTCCGGAAGTACTTCCGGAATCAAAGAGGCATTTTTCTCCGGTCCGGCAAATCAGTCCCGGTCGTTTTTCCCGGAAACCTGCTCTCCGGATTTCTCCTCCGGGACGGGTTCCGCCGCCTCTTCAGAAATCTCTTCTTCTGATGTCTCCCCTTCCGGAGGTTCGGCCTCTGCCGGAGCATTCTTCAAAGAGACCTCACTCTCTTCTTCGGAAGGCATCGGAACTTTCTTCTCGGAGACCGGTTCTGCGGACTGTTTCGGGGCATTCGCTTTATAATCCCACTGCCCGGCAAGAATCAGTTTTGATTCCTCCGTATCGCGGTAAAGTTTCATGTAATTCGGGTCATGCTCCCGCCGGATTTTGCTGAGGATCAGGAAATTGGCGATCACCGCCGTCAGGGCAAGGAGAGCGCCCAGTACCTGCGAGACGCGCAGGCCGCCGAGCATCAGGCTGTCGGTGCGCAGGCCCTCGATCCACATACGGCCGAACCCGTTCCAGCCGAGATAAAACAGGAACATCTGCCCGTCGTAGCGGCGCTTTTTCATCGCCAGCACATAGATCAGAAAACCGACCGACAGCCAGAGGAACTCATACAAGAATGTCGGATGCACGGGCTTCGTCGGGTCCATCTCCGCGCCCATGAATTCGGAGGTATGGCTCGCAATATAATAGGCGACGCTCTTGCTCGTCATACCCCAAGGCAGATCCGTGTTGGTGCCGAAGGCCTCCTGATTAAAGAAATTGCCCCAGCGGCCGATCGCCTGCCCGATCATCAGGCCGGCGGAAGCGATGTCGAAAAACGGCAGCAGCTTCACGCCGCGCCACTTGCAGCCGAGGATGGCTCCGAGCGCGCCGCCGATGACCGCTCCATAGAAGCCGAGCCCGCCGCCGCGCAGGTTGAGGATGGCGCCGAGATTTCCCGCGTATTCGTCCCAGCGGAAAATGACGTAGTAAAGGCGTGCGCCGATGATGCCCAAAACGGCGGCGGTCATCACGACATCGAGCGTATGGTCGCTGTCGAGGCCGAATTCCTTAAAATTGCGGAACGCAAACAGCAGCGCCAGCACAAAGCCGGTTGCAATGATGATCGCGTACCAATAAATATCCATGCCGCCGATGGAAAACGCCACGCGGTTGAGTTCAAACTCCAGCCCCAGACCGGGGAACGATACGGTATCCGTCATAATACCCTTCCTTTTTTGAAAAAAAATCAACTGTCCAAATGTTTCTTGCGCAAAGCGAGGATTATTCCCCCGTCGGCCGGATCACGGAGAGCACGGCGTACTCCTCGCTGTATGCCGAGAAGGCCCGCTCGCAAACGGATTCCGCGGTGGCCTCGGCGGCCGCGTCAAGCAGCACATAGGGGCTGTGCCCGGCAAAATGGCAGTTCAGCAGCTCGGAAGCGATCCCCTCGGTCCGTTCCGCGGAGCGCAGATAATGCCCGTAGACGCTGCGCTGGGCGTTTTGGAAGAGCTCCTCCGAAATCCCGTCCCTGCGAAGCTCGGAAAACCGCCGCTGCAAAGCGTCGGCCACCCGCTCCGGCTCCTTTGATTCTCCGGAATAGAGCGTGCTGCAGAAATCCCGGCCGCAGAAGGCCTCCGAATAGAACGTCGAATTGATGAGCTCCTTATCGTAAAGCTCCCTATAAAACTGCGTATAATCCGCGGCCATGGCCTCGGCAAAGATCTCGTCCAGCACCGAGCCGGTCAGGTTCTCCCGCTCGCCGCGGTCCAGCGCCTTAAAGCCGAACGTGAACTGCGGCACGGAGACCGGCAGCTTCTGCTCGATATAGGACTGCAAAACCTCCGGCGGCTCGGTGCAGGTGCTGTGGCGGATGAGCACAGGCTCCTTCGCCTTAAGCACCTTATCCGCGGCGCTGAGCACGGCATCCCGGTCAAAGCAGCCGGCGACGGCCAGCACCATGTTGCTCAGGTCATAAAACGCGCCGTAGCACTTATATAACAGATCCGCGTCGATCTCGGCGATGCTCTCCACGGTGCCCGCGATGTCGTTTCGGACCGGGTTTTTCGCATACATGGAGGTCAGCATATTGAAGAGCACTCGCCAGTCCGGGCTGTCGTCGTACATGCGGATCTCCTGCCCGATGATGCCGCGCTCCTTCTCGACCGTCTCCGCCGTAAAATACGGGTGCGTGACGAAATCAAGCAGAATTTCAATGGATTCGGCAAAATGATCCGTGCAGGAAAACAGGTAGGCCGTCCGGTCGAAGGAGGTATAGGCGTTGGCGGAGGCCCCGGTCTTTGCGAAGCGGTCGAAGGCGTTGCACTCCTCGCTCTCAAACAGCTTGTGTTCCAGATAGTGGGCCGTGCCCTGCGGAATGGGATCCACCCTGCCGTCCGCATAATGGATCTCGGTGTCGATGGAACCGTAGGCCGTGCCGAACAGCGCATAGGCCGAACGGAAGCCCTCCATCGGCGCCAGCAGCATCCGGAGCCCGGAGGGATGATCGATGATCTCATATTGATCGCCGAGGCGCTCGCTTCTCACGATTTCGTTACGCATCCGTTTTCTCCTCCCCGGTCAGACGATAGACGGCGGCCAGTTTTGCCCGGCCGGCCATCTCCGCAATCTGTTCGGCGGTGACGGCGCCGATCGTCTCCGCATCCTCCGCGGGCGTGCGCATGTCGCCGTCCAGAATCCTTGTCAGATACCAGCCCTCGGCGCCGTCGAGCGAATCCTCGACGGATTTGAGGCTGTTTACCGCCAGCAGGAGCGTATTGCCGCGCTCTTCTTCGGTGAAGCCGCCCTGCGCGACGGCGGAAAGCTGGTTTCCGATCTCCTCCTCCGCCTTTGTCATGTTGGCGGCCTCGACGCCGCTGTCCACCAAAATGACGCCGGTTGGACGGTCGTAGCGGGCCGTGCAGTAATAGCAGAGGCTCATCTTTTCGCGGACGTTCATGAAGAGCTTGGAGAACGGTGTGCCGCCGTAAAGCGCCGCCATCATGCGGGCGGCCGCCTGCTCGGTCTCTCCCTCGGGCGCGCCGAGACGATAGGCCATGACAAGCTTCCCCTGCACGACATCCATCTTCTCATCCAGTTCCGCGTACTCCGAATAGGGCTTCGGCGGCGTGGGATGCTCGCCGAAAGGCTCCCTCATAAGCCCGCCGAGCCGTTCCGTAAAGACCCGTTCCGCATCCTCCGGATCGCCCGGGCCGGTGAAGAGGATCTCCATGCGCGCGCCCTTCAGCAGCTCGCGCCAGGCGGTCGTCGCCTCCTCCGCAGTCAGCTTTTCGGCGTCCTCTTTATATCCGTAGCGCTTGACGCCGAACGGCTCGTCGCGGAACAGAATTTCCGTACATTTGCCAATGGCGTAGGTGCGCTTCTCGTTGAGCTCACTCTCGATGGTATCGATCAGGTAATTCCGCTCGACGCGGAAATCCTGCTCCGGAAAATGACCGTACTTGTCGAGCACCGGGTCCGTCAAAACGGAGCAGAGCAGCTCGGCGGATTCCCGGCAGAGCGGCTCTCCGGCAATGGAGAATTTATCGTCCGCCGTCTGCACCGACAGATGAATCATCTGAAGATCGGCGTATTTGGTGACATCCGCGTCGAGGATCGCGCCGTACATCGAGGCGAGTTTCTCATTCAGGGCCGTGAAATCCGGATAGGCGCCGCAGCCCTTGCGGAGCAGAAACGGCACCAGCGCGCGTGCGGTGGCCTTCGTTCTTTCGAGCGGTGCGATCAGAACGGCGGTCATCCGGTTGGATTTGAATTTCGGCTCGCGGACCGCGGTGAAATAGATGCCTTCGCCGATTCTGCGGCGGACAGGCCTGTCTTCCATAGATCAGTCTCCTTTGTTTTCTCTGAGAAATATCTTTTAGTATCTGCAAAAACCGGGATTTGATGAATCCGGCATGAGCCTGAACCTCATTACGGCTTGGGTGAATCCTGTTTCATGTGCACGTCGAGCTGCGGATACGGGAAATGGATTCCCTCCTGATCGAAGCGCGTCTTGATCTGCTCAAGGATGTCGTAGCGCGTGCTGTAATACTCCTCCCATGGAACATAAGCCATGGCAAGGAGGTCGACGGAACCGGAATTGAGCTTATTGACCCGGCAGAAAGGCTTCGGCTCCGGATCGATCTTCGGATGGGTGGCAAAGATGTCGGTAACGATCTGTTCGGCTTTTTTGAAATCATCGTCGTAGCTGATCGAGATGGTCTCGCTGATTCCGCGCTGGCCCATGCCGGAGTAATTGATGATGGTTCCGGCGACGACGCTGCCGTTTGGAATATAGATCTTGCTGCCTTCGGGGGTGCGCAGCTTCGTATGGATGGGACCGATGTCGGTGACATAGCCGCTGGCGTTGTCGTTGGGGAATTCGATCTTATCGCCGATGACAAACGGCTTGGAGGTCAGAATGATGATGCCGCCGGCCACATGTGTCAGGCCGTCTTTAATGGCCAGCGTGACGGCAAGGGCTAACGTGCTGAACAACGTGAGCGTCGACGTGATCGGAACCCCGAGCTTGGAGACGGCCGTCAGCACGACGATCAAGTAGAGCAGAAATTTTGTGATGGTGGTGATGATCGTGAAGGCGCTCTTCTCCATTTTGGAGACATGGAGCCGCCGTTCAAGGAAGCTCATGATTAAATGAACAAGAATATAGCCGAGAACCAAAATGATGCCGGCGGTCAAAAGATCCGTCTTATAGGTTTCCCAAATCTGGGCGAGCGTTATGCCGGAAGTCTTATCCGTGATAATATCCACCGGGCTCCCCGAACTGGTCTGTGTCTCAAAAACCGCGGCAATGGTGCTGTCCGTATCGTCCAACAACTTTAAGAGCCTCATCTTATCGCCTCCAAAACGGATATTTTTATAAAACAAACAATCGGCATGCCTATTTTAAGTGTCTGAAAACCACACCCGCGCTGCCAATGATTTTCTCCCAGCCGGAAACGAGCCGACGGCTTGTTCCGCATAGGCGGAGAATGTGACATGAATAGATCACCCGACCCGCTCCATGTATGCAAAAATACAATGCGAATGAATCGTCCGGCCTGCATAGGCGGAAATATGACGCTGATGAATTACCTATCTCGTTCTGCATAAAGAAACATGGACGGATTGCCCGGCTCGTTCCGCGTATGTGGAAAACACGATGTCGGAAAACCCGGTGCCTTTGTTCTCCGGGCCGCCTTTTGCGGTTTCAGAGCTTCCGGAGCTTTGCAAAGTTGGCCATCAGTTTTTTGGTACCGACCGTATCGAAGGCGATCTCCAGCAGAAAATCTCCGGACATGGCGGTGACGTTTGTGACGGTGCCCTCCCCAAAGACGCGGTGTTTGACCCGGTCGCCGGTGTGCCAGCTGCCGGAAGGCTCCTTTTTCTCCTCCCGGTAGGGCGTAAAGGTGACGTCCGCCCGGATATGGCCGGACTCGTCCTCGTCGCCGAAATGATAACTCTGCCGCATCGGCTGGCGCTGGGAAGCGGTCTCGTCGGTGAAATCCGTCAGACCGTCCGCGACCTCGGTGATAAACCGGGAGATTCGGTTGCGCGTCGTCTGTCCAAAAAGCATGCGTGAGGCCGCGGCGGTCAGATAGAGATGCTCCCTGGCGCGCGTCATCGCGACGTAGGCAAGCCGGCGCTCCTCCTCCATCTCCTCCGGGTCGTAGATCGCCTGCATGCCCGGGAAGATGCTCTCCTCCATGCCGACCGCGAACACCTGCGGGAATTCCAGCCCCTTTGCGGAGTGGACGGTCATCATCAGTACCGCGTCGCCCTCCTCCAGCCGGTCCATGTCGGTCAGCAGGGTGGTCTCCTCGAGGAATCCCCCGAGGCTCGGCTCCTCCGCGGCATCCATGTATTTTATAATGTTTGTTTTTAATTCTCCGACGTTTTCGACCTTGACTTCGCCCTCTTCACCCATGGCTTTGAGCATGGCGGTGTAACCGGTTTTCTCGCAGACTTCGTCGAAAAGCTCGTCGGGATCCAGTTTTTCCGCATCGGCGGAAAGCGCGGAAATCAGCTCCGCGAACTCCTTGAGCACGGCTGATTTGCGGCTCAGCGCGGCATATTCGTCGGCGTGCTCAAAGATATCAAAGAGCGGCAGCCCCGTCTCTCCGGCGATCTCCCTCGCGGCATTCAGGGTCGCGTCGCCGATGCCGCGCTTCGGCTCGTTGAGGATGCGCTCGAGGCGGAGGTTGTCGGCGTGGTTGGAAATGAGCGACAGGTAAGCCATCAGATCCTTGATCTCCTTGCGGTCGTAGAAGCGCAGCCCGCCGATGATTTTATACGGCACGGAGGAAGAAATGAAGGTCTTTTCAAAGGCGTTGGACTGGGCGTGCATGCGGTAAAGCACGGCAAAATCACCGTATTTTCCGCCCTTCGCCACATGGTCGAGGATCGTGTCAGCCGCAAATCGGGCCTCGGCCTCCTCGTTTTCGCAGCGGCGGACGGTCACTTTTTCGCCTCCGGCTTTCGCGGTCCAGAGCGTCTTGCCCTTTCTGCCCTGATTGTTGGCGATCACCGAGTTGGCGGCGTCGAGAATATACTGCGTCGAGCGGTAATTCTGCTCGAGCCGAATGACCTTCGCCCCCGGAAAGCTGTTTTCAAACGACAGGATATTTTCAATCGTGGCGCCGCGGAATTTATAGATCGACTGGTCGTCGTCGCCCACGACGCAGATATTGTTGTATTTTTGCGCCAGCAGCGAGACGAGCTCGTACTGGACGTGGTTCGTATCCTGATACTCATCCACCATGATATAGCGCCAGCGGTTGCGGTAATACTCCAGCGTCTCCGGCGACTCCCGGAACAGGCGGACGGTCTCGGTCAGCAGCCCGTCGAAATCGAGCGCCTCGGCGGTGCGGAGTTCCTTCTCATAGGCCACATAGACCTCGGCTGCGATCTTTTTACGGAAATCGGAGGAAGCCTGCGCCTCGGCCTTTATCTCGTCCGGGCCGCAGAGCTTCTCCTTCGCATGGCTGATATCTCCGAGAATGCCCTTTGGCGGAAAGCGTTTTTCATCGTAGTTGAGCGCCCGGAGACATTTTTTCACGACGCGCAGGGAATCGTCCTGATCGTAGATCGTGAAGCTGTGCGAGAGGCCGATTTTCTCCGCATCCCGGCGCAGGATCCGGACGCACATGGAATGGAAGGTGGAGGCGAACACTTCCTCCGCCTCCGGGCCGAGCTTCGCCGCAAGACGGTCGCGGAGCTCGCCGGCGGCCTTGTTGGTAAAGGTGATGGCGAGAATGTTCCACGGCCGCACCCCGTTTTCGATCAGGCAGCCCACCCGGTCGATCAGGACGGTGGTCTTGCCGCTCCCAGCCCCGGCCAGGATCAGCAGCGGCCCGTCTTTATGAAAGACCGCCTCGCGCTGCATGTCGTTGAGCTTTTCGTAATCCAGTTCCATGTTTACCTCTCTTGCGTTTCAATATGCTAAAAAGATATTATACTATATTTTTCCGCAGGCCGCAATCATCTTTCCGCCGCAGAAGGGTTTCCGCCGCGCGGATGCGCCGTACAAAGATCCCCCGCCGTCTCCCCGGCGCAAAGGGCGGGCATGCCGGAAAACCCTCTCTTTCCCCATCGTTGGCCTGAAACGAATTTGCGGAAAAACCGCATTTTTTGCGCGGAGGAAGAATCGCCGCGAAGTTTTTGCGAAGCAGCTGCCGGAGAAGCGGAAAAACGGCGGAACCTTCAAGATTTCCGCCCGGCGGGTGCAGACTTTCCTGCAGGAAACATGCCTATCCTATAAAAACGGGCGATATCTCCATTTAAAACAAAAAAATCTGAAATTTACGTTTGACCATCTTGCATCTTTCCTGTTGCAAAATGGATAATAATATGATATATTAAAACGTATTGACGGCCGAACCGCCTAAAAACGCAACTGGAGTGATTGAAATGAACAGAACGGAGCTGAGGCTGATCAACGCCTCGCCGGAAAGCTACGCCGCCGCACCGGTTAAAATCTGCGGCTGGCTGCGCACTTCCCGCAACTCCAAATCCCTCGGCTTTATCGAACTCAACGACGGCACTTGCTTCAATAATTTACAGGTCGTCTATGAGGAGAATGAGCTTGGGAATTACAAAGAGATCTCCAAGCTCAACGTCGGCGCCGCCGTCTCTGTCGTCGGGAATATCGTCCTCACCCCGGAGCTCAAGCAGCCCTTTGAGCTGCACGCGACGGAGATCACCGTCGAGGGGCAGTCCACGCCGGACTATCCGCTCCAAAAGAAACGCCATTCCCTCGAATATCTGCGTACGATCGCCCATCTGCGCCCGCGCACCAACACCTTCAGCGCGGCGTTCCGGGTCCGCAGCGCGGCGGCCTATGCCATCCATAAATTCTTCCAGGAGCGCGGCTTTGTCTATGTGCACACGCCGCTGATCACCGGCTCCGACTGTGAGGGCGCGGGCGAGATGTTCCGCGTCACCACGCTCGATCCCTCGAATCCGCCCCGCAATGAGGACGGCTCCGTGGATTTCAGCCAGGATTTCTTCTGCAAGTCCACGAGCTTGACCGTCTCCGGCCAGCTTGAGGGTGAGGCGATGGCGCTCGCTTTCTCCAATATCTATACGTTCGGGCCGACCTTCCGTGCCGAAAAGTCCTATACGCAGCGTCATGCCGCAGAATTTTGGATGATCGAGCCGGAGATTGCCTTTGCCGAGCTTGCCGACGAGATGCAGCTCTCCGAGGATATGATCAAATCCATCTTCCGCTATGTACTGGATACCTGCCCGCAGGAGATGAAGTTTTTCAACGATTTCGTCGACCCGGAGCATCATTTGATCGAACGGCTGGAATCCATCATCCGCGCGCAGTTCGTCCGCGTCAGCTACACCGATGCCGTCGAGATTCTGCTGAAATCCGGGCATGAATTCCAGTACCCGGTCTACTGGGGCTGCGACCTCCAGACCGAGCACGAGCGGTACCTCACCGAAGTGGTTTACAAGTCTCCGATCTTCGTCACCGATTATCCGAAGGAGATCAAGGCCTTTTACATGCGCATGAACGACGACGGAAAGACCGTCGCGGCAGCCGATCTGCTGGTGCCGGGCGTCGGCGAGATCGTCGGCGGCAGCCAGCGTGAAGAGCGCCTCGACGTGCTGCTTGACCGCATCCGCGAGCTCGGCCTCCATGAGGAGGATTACGGCTGGTACCTCGACCTGCGCCGCTACGGCGGATGCAAGCACGCGGGCTTCGGCCTCGGCTTCGAGCGGGTCATCATGTACCTCACCGGCATCGAGAACATCCGCGACGTGCTTCCCTTCCCGAGAACGACCGGAAGCGCAGAGTTTTAATCGGAACCACAGCCTCTTCAGAGGCGTTAACGAATGATCCGATAAGGAGCTCTCTCAGAAATGAGAGGGCTCTTGTCTATGGAATCTTTACGACGGAAAAGCTTCATTTTTGAATTATTTTATTGTAAATCCTGCAAAACGAGCCGCTTTT
>Ga0209607_1001507_pt1 | contig 19475 bp, 12 predicted proteins | sample AD_UKC117_MetaG_FD_184413 | JGI IMG/M metagenome (GOLD analysis project Ga0209607, IMG submission 184413) | Active sludge microbial communities of municipal wastewater-treating anaerobic digesters from Hong Kong - AD_UKC117_MetaG (SPAdes)... | ecosystem: Engineered > Bioreactor > Anaerobic >... | reverse complement strand
GCGAAACGGTGCGCAAAAAGCGGAATGGCGCGCCGGAAGAAGCCCATCACACGGACGATGACCACTTCGAGGAACTGGTGGTGCTGGATTCCGCCGGGCGGCTGCAAGTGCCCAAACCTATCCGCGAAGCCCTGAACCTGGGCCAGCGCGCCCGCCTGGAACTGACGGATGACGGGTTGTTGATAAAGCCGGTGGAGAAAGAGGAAGAGGGAGACTAGAGGCTGGAGACTGGAGATTCCTCAGTCTCCAGTCTCTAGTCTCCAGCCTTAAAACAGTTATGACCACAGCAATTCACGTACAAAACCTGGAGCGGGTGTATCGTTCCGCCGCCGAGCCGGTGGTGGCTTTGCGCGGGGTGAATCTGGAAATTGCCGCCGGGCAGTTTGTGGCCCTGAAGGGACGCTCCGGCAGCGGCAAAACGACGCTGCTCAACTGCCTGGGCGGGCTGGACCAGCCGACGGCGGGCACAATTGAGGTGTACGGCCGTGCCCTGCACACCCTCGACGATCAGGCGCTAACCCGCTGGCGGCAGCAGGAAGTGGGCTTTATCTTCCAGTCGTTCGGCTTGCTGCCGACCCTGTCGGCGTATGAAAATGTGGAATTGATGCTGCGGATTGCCGGGGTAGCAAAGGGGGAGCGAAACGGCCGTGCCCGCGAATGTCTGGACATGGTCGGTCTGAGCAAGTGGGCTGACCACCGCCCCTACGAGATGTCTGGCGGGCAGCAGCAGCGGGTGGCTATCGCTCGGGCCATTGCCAACCGCCCGCGCCTCATCCTGGCCGACGAGGCCACGGGCGAACTGGACAGCGAAACTGCCCGCGAAATTTTGGGCCTGTTCCAGACCATCGCCCGCAGCAGCGACCTGACCATCCTGCTGGCCTCGCATGACAGCCTGGTGGAGGCGTATGTGGACCAGGTGCTTCATCTGGAGGATGGGCAGATCGTACCTCAAGTAGCTTGATAGATTCACGGATTCAACGGATGGGACGGATTTTCACGGAGAGAAAAAGTCATCCATGATAATCCGTCTAATCCGTGTCATCCGTGTAACTATTCTCCAGGTGCGGTGACGGTGAAACGGCCGTTGCGTCTTGATAACCTACCCATTTATTTGTACAATTGTACGTATGAATGTTGTTGCCGACACCAATATCTTTTTGGCCGTTGCCCTGGATGAGCCTGAGAAAGATCGTATCGTTGACCTGACAGCCGGCGTCGATGCAATCGCCCCGGAGATATTGCCTTATGAAGTAGCAAACGCATTATCGGCAATGGTCAAGCGGAATATACTTGCGGCGGACGAGGCTTTTTTAGCGCTAGCAGTTACCATCGCAATTCCAGTACGCTTGATTGGCATCGATATTGAACAAGCGTTAAAAATAGCTGTGGACTTCAACATATATGCCTACGACGCCTACTTTCTGCAGTGTGCCCAATTCCTGTCATGCCCGATCATCACTCTGGACAAGCGCATGAAACAAGTGGCCTTGGAATTAGGCATTGAGGTCTTGGAGTGAATAAGTTATGAAAGTCTTTACCTATTCCGAAGCCCGCCAAAATCTGGCTAAATTGCTGCGGTTGGCTCAAGAAGAAGCAGTTGAAATCCGCCGCAGAGACGGGGCCGTTTTTACGCTGCAAGCAAAAAAGCCGGATGATTCCTCCCCGTTTGATGTGCCCGGCATCAAAACACAGGCCACGACAGAAGACATCCTGGCTGCCATTGGGGAGTCCAGAGCGGTTTCATCATAGACTGATCAGCGCATCGCTGGCCTGAGCCTCCGCAAAAATCCGTCTAATCCGTGTCATCCGTGTAACTCACCACCTTTGCATTTTTAAGAAATGGGACGCGGATTTTCACGGATGCGGCGGATAAACGCTGATATGGTTGGTTTTTATCCGCGAAAATCGGCCGCATCCGCGTTTATCTGCGTACTATCCAGCAAGCTTGAAACTATTTTTTAGGTGCGGTGACGGTGAAACGGCCGTTCACCAACCCACCCACCATCACCTCAAACTCACCCGGCTCCACCACCAGATGCATCGCCTCATCCAGCAGGGCCAGGTCGGCGGGCGTGAGCGTAAACGCCACCCGGCGGCTTTCGCCCGGCGGCAAGGTCAGCCGCTGGAAGCCTTTTAGCTCCCGCACCGGCCGCGTCACCGAACTGAGACAGTCGCGCAGGTAAAGCTGGACCACTTCGTCCCCGGCGCGCTGGCCGGTGTTGGTCACCGTCACGCTGATTGTTAGCTCGCCTGTTGCCGGAATGGCCGGCGGCGTAATGCTCAGATCACTGTAGGCAAACGTCGTGTAGCTAAGGCCGTGCCCGAAGGAGAACAGCGGCGTGTTGTCGTGGAACAGGTAGCCGCGCCGGGCGGAAGGTTTGTGGTTGTAGAAGGCGGGAATTTGACCGACGGAGCGCGGGAAGGTGATGGGCAGTTTGCCGCCGGGATTATTGGCGCCGAAGAGCGTTTCGGCCACGGCCGTTCCGCCCGCCTCGCCCACGTACCAGCATTCCAGAATGGCCGGAATGTGGTCGGCCGCCCATTGAATGGAGAGGGGACGGCCGTTGATCAGTACCAGCACCACCGGCACGCCTGTCGCCGCTACCGCTTGCAGCAGCGCCTCCTGCGCGCCCGGCAAATCCAGGTTGTCGCGGTCGCCCAGATGGTCGCGGCTCCAGCCTTCGCGGCAGACTCCTTCGTTTTCGCCCAGCACCAGAATGGCCACGTCGGCGGATTGGGCCACGGCCGTGGCTTCTTGGATGCGCGCGGCATCTTCGGCCGGGTCGGAGGGGATCACCGCGTCGCGCCACCAGGCCGACCAGCCGCCGCCATCCTGCGTGATGCGGCAGCCTTCGGCGTAGACCACCTCCACCTGCCCTGCCAGGTAGCGGCGCAGGCCGTCCAGCACGCTCACGCCCTCTTCGGCCTGCACGCTGTAGCCGCCCTGATGCACCCGCGCCGCGTTGGGGCCGATGACGGCCACGCGCCGCAGCGCCGCCGCATCCAGCGGCAGGAGGAGTTGGCCGCCGGGCAGCGGCTCGTTTTGGAGCAGGGTGATGGTTTTGCGCGCTGCTTCCAGGGCCAGGGCGCGATGGGCCGGGCTGTGAACCGTCGCCGCGGCTTGTTCGGGATCGACGAGCGGGTTTTCAAACAGTCCCAGGGCAAACTTCAGGGTCAGGATGCGGGCCACGGCCGTATCAATCAACGCCTCGTCCACCAATCCGGCGGCGACCTGTTCCTTCAGCAGGACAAAGCAGTCGTCGAGTTCGTATTCGATGCCCGATTCCAGCGCCTGCCGCGCGGCGTCGGCGCGGTTGGCGGCCACGTGGTGCAGCCGTTCCAGGTCGCGGATGCCGCCGCCGTCGGAGATGATGAGGCCGTCGAAGCCCCATTCGCCGCGCAGCACGTCTTGCAGCAGCCACTTGTTTTTGTGCACGGGGATGCCGTTGATTTCGTTGTAGGAGGCCATGATGGTGGCGGCGCGGGCGGTTTGCACGGCCGTTTGGAACGGCCGTAAGAACACTTCCCGGATCTCGCGCTCGGCGTAGTTGGTTGGACCGCAGTTTGTACCGCCCTCCGGCTGGCCGTGCACGGCGAAATGTTTGGCTGTCGCCAACACCCGGTCGCCGGCAATGGCCGAGTCGCGGCCTTGCAGGCCAAAAATGGCCGCCGCACCCATCGTGGACACCAGATGTGGGTCTTCGCCGTAGGTTTCCTCGGTGCGGCCCCAGCGGGGGTCGCGGGCCAGGTCCAGCACAGGCGTCAGCGCCCAATGGCTGCCGCGGGCGCGCATTTCGGCGGCGGCGGCGGTGAAGGCCTGCTCCACCAGGGCCGGGTCCCAGGTGGCGGCCAGGCCGATGGCCTGCGGGAAGCTGGTGGCGTGCCAGCCCATCAGCCCGTGCAGCGCCTCGTCGATGATGAGAATGGGGATGCCCAGCCGGGTTTCGTGGCGGGCGTAGTGCTGGATGGCGTTGGCGGCGACGGCCGTTGCCCGGCTGCCGCGATACAACCCCACCCGGCCGATACCGCCCACGTTGTGCGGCCAATTCTGGCGCAGCAGATCCAGGTCAACCGGCCCTTCTTCATCCGCGCGGGGATGGTCGCCGGGGAAGCTGAAGATGGTCATCTGGGCCAGTTTTTCGTCTAGCGTCATGCGGGCCAGCAGGTCGGCGACGCGGTCGGACGTGGGGAGATTAGGGTTTTGATAGGGAAGGGAGTTGGCGTTCATGATCTGTTCCTTGATTGAGATGTTGGTTTAGAAAAGCGAGGGTGGGTTGTGGCTCTACTCGCTGTTATCCAGGACTTCGCGAATTTTGGCGGCTAAATCGTTACGGGTAAATGGTTTGGGCAGAAATGCCACCTCGGCTTTCAGCAGACCATGCCGAATGACGGCGTCATCGGTGTGGCCGGACATGTAAAGGACTTTTATATCGGGGCGCTGGGCCGTAAGCTCTTGGGCCAGCTTGCGGCCGCTCTGCTGGGGCATGACGACGTCGGTAAGCAGCAGGTTGATCTGGTCCTGGGGATTGTCGGCTAAGGCCAGCGCTTCGCTGCCGCTGGCAGCTTCCAGGACGGTGTAGCCGAGTTCTTCCAGGGTGACACGGACCAACTGGCGCAGCGCGTCTTCATCTTCTACGAGAAGAATCGTTTCGTCGCCGTGCTGGGTGATGAGGGGCGGGTGCGGCACGACGGGCTGCAAGATGGCGTTTTGCTCGGCGGGTAGGTAAATTTTGAAGGTGGTGCCTGCCCCTAACTCGCTGTAAACGTGGATGGCGCCGCCGCTTTGCTTGACGATGCCATGGACGGTAGCCAGGCCCAGACCGGTGCCTTTGCCGGGCTTTTTGGTGGTGAAAAATGGTTCAAAGATGTGTGCCTGCGTGGTTTTGTCCATGCCGGTGCCGGTATCGGATACGGACAGCAGCACGTAGGGGCCGGGCGGCAGGTCCAGGTAGTGGGCGGCGATGGCGTTGTCGAATAGGACGTTGTTGGTTTCGATGCTGACGATGCCGCCGGTGGGCATGGCGTCGCGGGCGTTGACGACCAGATTCATGATTACCTGCTCCAGCTGTACCGGATCGACGGTGATAGGCCAAAGGTCTGGTGTGAGAGCGGTGGAGAAGATGGTGTCTTCACCGATGAGGCGCGACAGCATGGTTTGCAGGTTGCGGATGAGATCGTTGAGGTTGAGGATGACGGGCTGGAGCATTTGTTTGCGGCTCAAGGCCAGCAGCTGCCGGGTGAGGTTGGCGGCCTGTTCACTGGCCTGGAGGATTTGCTCCAGTTTGGGCAAGAGGGGATCGTCGTCGGTCATGGCGGCTTGCAGGAGTTCGCCGTAAATCTGGATGACGGTGAGCTGGTTGTTGAAGTCGTGGGCGACGCCGCCGGCCAGCCGGCCGATGCTTTCTAAGCGCTGGGCTTGTTGGAGTTGTTCTTCCAGCCGGGCCTGTTCGGCGGCGGCGCGTTTGCGTTCGGTGATGTCTTTGACGACGACGACAGTGCCGACGATCTGGTCGTTTTCTCGAATGGGGGTGGAGGTGTATTCGATGGGGAAGGCGGTATTGTCTTTGCGCCAGTAGAGGTCGTCGTCTACCTGACACATCTCGCCGGTTTTTTTGCTGATCTGGATGGGGCATTCGGCGGCGGGGAAGGGACGGCCGTCGGGGTAGGTGTGGTGGAATACATCGTGGGCCAACAGGCCGAGCAGCTCTTCCTGTTCCCAACCGGTCATGTTGGCCATAGCCGGGTTGACAAAGGTGATACGGCCGTCTAAATCCAGCCCATAAATGCCTTCACCGGCCGATTGCAGGATAAGCTCCACGCGCCGGTTGAGCCCGACAATGGTCGCGGCCGCTTCTATGCTTTCGGTAATGTCCTGGACGATGCCCACGACCTTTAGCGGTCGCTGGGTGCGTTCGTCGATGACCACTTTGGCCCGGTCATGGAGGGTGCGTACACGGCCGTTCGGCCGGATCAGCCGATACTCGTAAGAAGTTTCCTGGCCGGTCTGCACAGCCTGGCGCAGCGCTTGCTGGGCCCTTTCCCTGTCCTCTGGGTGAATATGTTCGTAGAAAAATTGACTGGTGATTTCTTGTGAGCCGGGTTCGAGGCCAAAAATCCGATAGCACTCGTCGGACCACATTTGCGGTTCCACAAACATCAGGTCTGGGGTCAGGCGGATTTCCCAACTGCCGGAATGGGTCATTTGCTGCGCTGCGGCCATGTTTTCGGCCATTTCCTTCAGGGCGCTTTCGGTTTGTTTGCGCTGGGTGATGTCTTGCACGTAGCCGACCAGGGCCTGGGGACGGCCGTCTTGGGCGTACATAAACCGGCCTTCAGCCCAAACGGTTCGCTGCGTTCCGTCGGGCAAAACAATGCGGTATTCCAGCGGAATGGGTTTGTGATCTTGCAGGACAGACAGGTTGGATTGGTTGACGGCTTCAACGTCGTCGGGGTGGATGCAGTCGCTGATAACCTGCGCAAGATCGCCGTCAAAATTTTCCCGGTCCACGCCGAACAGTGTGAACATTTCATCGGACCAGGTCACTTTTTGTGTGTCCAGGTCCCAGCGCCAACTGCCAATTTTGGCCACCGACTCGGCCGCCGCCAGAATATTTTGCGATTCTTGCAGCGCTCTTTCGGTTGCTTTTCGCTCTGAGATGTCTTCGGAAAAAATGACGATCCCGCCGATGGCGCCGGTAGCCGTGTACCACGGCCGTACTTCCCAACGCTGCCATTGCACAAAATTTTCTGCCCGGACAAACACATCTTCTTCCGAGCGAATCACTTCGCCGGCCAATCCCCGGCGGTGAACGGCTTTCCACCGTTCCGGAATCTCCGGGAACACGTCGTAATGCGATTGGCCCAGAATATCTTGATCGCCCAGGTGGTAATCCTTCAGCCACCGGCGGCTGACGGCCAGATAGCGCATGTCCTGATCGAGCATGGCCAGAGCAGCCGGGGCGTGTTCGATGAAGAGGCGCAGTTTTTCTTCGCTCTCGCGTAAGCCTTCTTCTGTCTTGATACGCTTAATGGTGATGGCTGCCTGGTTAACAATGGTTTCGATGGTCTCTTTGTATGGTCTGATGTCGTGCTTGGCCAGGATGATGATGCCGCCTAAGTGGACGTTGTGCCAGACAAAACCCATGGTGTAGATGGCCTGAATCTTGAGGTAGCGTTCGGCCGCCTGGCAAATTGGCCGGGGAATTTTCCCGGTTGCCAGGGCATACAGGCCGTCTTCAAATTTTTCCAGCCGACCGCTCCGATAAATGGCTAGTTCCTCGGGCGTCATATCGGCCAGGGAATAGGTCAGGCGGGTGGGGTCTACTTTGAATTTCTGCACCAACCGTTCGTAGGTAGGGCCGAAACCGAACAGCCCGGCGATTTTCATGGCTTGCAGGTCATCGTCTATGGCGCTGACGAGGGTGTAGCCATCCCCGATCAATTCCTGGACCTTGCTGCCAACCAGGTCATAAACCGCAGCCAGATCGTCGATGAGGGAAATTTGCCGCTGCGTTTCCGCCAGCAGGTAAACGGCTTGCTCGGCGCGCTTGCGTTCGGTGACGTCTTGTATAAATCCATGCCAGAGGATGCTGCCATCGGGCTGGCGCTGAGGCATGGAGCGGCCTTCAATCCATTTTTCGCCTTTGCGGGGGTGCAGAATCCGGTATTCGGCGTGCCACTGGGTCATGGTGCGGGCGGAGAAAGCGATGCTGTCGCGGACGTGTGATACGTCTTGGGGATGGATGATGGCAAAGAGCGGGGCGGCGTCTTGGGCGAGTTCTTCTGCCTGCAGGCCGTAGATTTCGTCCAGGGCGGCGCTGGCGTAGGGCATGCAGGTGGTGCCATCCGGGTTCATCTGAAAGGCGCAGATCATGCCGGGTACGGTGGCGGCGATCTGGCTGAGTTGGGTTTGCAGGGCGATTTGTTCCCTGAGGGCGTTTTCTACTCTTTTGTGCTCGGTGATGTCTCGGGCGATGCCCAAGACGCCTACGAGCTGACCGGCGTCGGTGTAGGCGGGGGTTGTGACGGTTTCTAGCAGTATGGCACGGCCGTCTGTGGCATGGCTTACCCACTCTTCATGGGTGGTTGGTTTGCCGGCCTGGATGGCTTGCCGATCGCGCCGATAGAATTCGTCTGCCTGTTCGCGGGTGAAGAAGTCGTAGTCGGTCTTGCCGATAAATTCCATTTCTTGGCAGCCAATAAAGCGCTCAAACGTCGGGTTTCCGGCCAGGTAAACGCCGTTGGTGTCTTTGAGCCAGACGATGTCGGGGATGGTGTTTAAGAGGTAACGGAGGTAGGCGTTTGTGGCGAGGGCGGCGCGCTGGCCGTTGGCGGCGGGCCGGGCAAGGAGGAGGAAACGGCCGTTGGCCAACGGATGGGCGGCGACGAGAACGGGGTGGAAACGGCCGTTTGCGTCTTGCAGCCGGCATTCAACATCAGCGGTTGGCGGCTGCACCTGGGGCAAGCCATCGGGAAATAAATCAGCCAGGCTAAGGGTCAGCAAACCGGCGCGCTCCCAGCCGGTTAGCGCGCAGGCCGCAGTGTTCACGTCCAGCAATTTTCCGACCGCATCAACAATAAAAACACCCTCCTGGGCAGATGCGGCCAGAGCGCCAAAGGCTTCCTGATACATTTCGCCTGGCATAGAGTCGGATGGTTTGGGGTGTTCTTTGTGCTTCATTGGACCGTCTCCCGGAGGATTGCTCTCAGGCAAATCTTAACCGTTGCGTTGATGTTGGCTCTTAAAGAAAATGATTGGGTGGGAAACAAGCCGTCGGATGTTCATCTTGGTTCCCGGATTTATAACCAGGAGGATTTTCATTATAGGATAATCCCCTGGCAAACTCAACAGGAGTTTGATCTGCCGCCGGCCTCAGTTGCCTCATTGCCAGACATGATTAAAATGGAACCGGCAATTGGTTTCCTGGCGGGGAGTCTGGCCACTTTGCTGTACCGGAAATGGGAGTGAAATTGGAAAGGATCAGCCGATGAAGATTAATTTTTTTGCTACTCTGCGCCAGATTACCGGACAAAAGACGGTGGAATTTGAGATTCCGGCGGGAACGGCCGTGATGGACCTGGTAGAAATTGTGGTGACGCGGTTCCCGCCCATGCGCGCCGAACTGCTGGATGAAAACGGCAATTTGTACCGGCATGTGCACGTGTTTGTAAACGGCCGTGACGCGCCTTACCTGGAAAACGGGTTGGCAACCATTATCAATCAGACCGACGTGGTCAATATTTTCCCGGCTGTAGGGGGCGGTTGATCGTGGCGGCCATCCAACGCGTCATTCGCGGGATTCCCGCCTGGTTGATGGGCGAATATTTGCAGGAAATGGGCGGCGTGGCGGTGGGAAACGGCCGTTACACCCACCCCCAATGGTCCGCCGCCGTGAAACAAATCGAAGATTACCACCTTGGCTCCCTGCGTATCGGCCAGATCCAGTTCGACGTCGACATCGCCGACGAAGCGCTCGAAGACTTTCAACATCGACTTCACCTGAAACTCCTGCGCGGCGGCGGCTGAACCAGAAAAGGCCGACCGCGCCATCAACCCATAAAAAACAAGGACTGGAAAAACGTCTGTTTCCAGTCCTTGTCTTTTAATCAATAGTCGGTAACGCTGCGTTTACAGGATAGCCAGTTCCTTCAGCTTGGTTTCTGGCACCACGCCATTCTGCCAACCGCGCGCCGTGTAATACTCATCCAGCATCAAGTCCAATTCGCAGACATGCCCCTCCGAACCTGGCATCGTCGAAGGTTCTTCGGTGAAACGCTTCGGCAGATAGTCGCTGCCTTCCGCGTGCCCCGCCAGGTTGTTGAAGTAGCGCTCCAGGTTGTAAATGCGCTCGCCGGTGGTCAGCACGTCGTCTACCGTGTACGAATCCAGGCCGACGATGGCCGCGTATTGCGCCGCGTACTCTTCCGCGCCTTCGGCGAACGCGCTGAATTTGCACAGGTCCAGGCTGTCGGAGAAGGCGTGCAGGTCTTGCAGCAGCTTGGTCAGCTCGCCCTTGCCTTTCCATTCCAGCGGATCGGCCGTCAGGGAGATCAGGCTCAATTCCACCGCCGGGGTGTAGGCGCGCAGGTGGCAGGCGCCGCGGTTGCTGGTGGCGTAGGCGATGCCCATGCCCTTCAGGCCGCGCGGATCGTAGGCCGGGATGCCCTGGCCTTTCACCGTCATGGCGATTTCCGGATGGCCGAACTTCTCGGCGACAGCGTTGCAGCCGTCGGCCAGCAGGTCGCCGATGCCCTGGCGGAAAGCGATTTTTTCCATCATGGCGATCATGGCGCGATAGTCGCCTTCTGGCAGGCCGCCATCGCCGTTGGTGTAGCCTTTGGTGGAGGCTTCGATGTAGGTAGCCAGCACGTCGCCCACCTCGATGGCGTCGACGCCGTAATCGTTGGCCATGTCAATCATCTTGGCCACGGATTCGATGTTGTCGTTGCCGCAGTTGGCGCCCAGCGCCCAGGCCGGTTCGTATTCCACGCTTTCCATGCGCAGCCCGGCAAATTCGCCTTCGGTGATTTCTACTTCTTTCTTGCAGGCGACGGGGCAGGCGTGGCAGGTGGGGTCGTTGACCAGGATGTTTTCTTTGACGTATTCGCCGCTGAGCAGTTCGGCGCGCTCACCAAAGGAGGTGACACGGCCGTTTAACGTCGGCAGTGCGCCCATGTTGCTGGTAATGTTCATCAACACGTTCGTGCCATACACCGACAACCCACCTTTGCGCGGGCTGGTGATGTTTTTCTCGTCCATAATCGTGGCCAGGGCGCGACTGTGGGCCGGTTTCCAGGCGTCTTTGTCGGCCGGTTTGGGGAAGTTCTTCTTGGCCTTTACCACCACGGCTTTCAACATTTTGCTGCCGCCGACGCAGCCGGTGCCGCCGCGGCCGCTGGCGCGGTCATTTTCGTTTACCCAGCAGCCATAACGCACCAGGTTTTCGCCGGCCTGGCCGATGGCGATCACGGTCAAATCTTTCTCGCCGTATTTTTTCTGGAAATGTTTGATGGTGTCGTGAATGCCTTTGCCCCAAACTTCCGAAGCGTCGCGCAGTTCCACAGTTTCATCTTCGACGTAGGCGTATACCGGTTTATCGGCTTTGCCCTTGAAGATCAGGCCGTCGAAGCCGGCCCAGCGCAGGCGAGCCGCCGACCAGCCGCCCTGATGGCTGTCCGTGACGGTGCCGGTAAGCGGGGATTTGGTGACGATGGCCATACGGCCGCTCATGTTAGCGGCCGTGCCGGTGAGGGGGCCGTTCATGAAGCATAAAAGATTGTCCGGGGAAAGGGGGTCCACTTCGGGGCCGTTTTCCAACATGTAGCGCACACCTAAACCGCGTGCGCCAATGTACTTGAGGGCCCAATCCTGGGGGATTTCCCGGTATTCGACAGTTCCAGATGTCAAATCCACATGGGCCATCCGATTTGCATAACCACCTAATTTCATTTGATTACCTCCTCAGGCTTCAACAAAAGATAGAACGTTACCGGGCGACATTGCTGAAAATCATCATAGACATACTGCGCTCTCTCTGCCTTGTGAGCCTGGGGTTCCCATGAAATGACGCAAGGCTCGTGGGCGGCATGGGGAGTGCCGTGAGCAGAAGATGATAGGGGCTTGCAGGGATGTCGCCAATTGTTAATGGACACGCCTCAAAGTATACCTCACTGTCGGAATTGCTCGCAACCGATGTCAGGGGCTGTCCGATCGCACCTGGCAATATAACTTTGGTTAGAGGACGGCCGTTATCATATCTCGTTATACTGGTTGACGATGACAGGGTTGCCCGGCTTGATCGTCCGGCGTAGGCGGCTATGGCGATAGTTTGTGAAATATCCCCTTACACGGCCGTGCGGTCTGTTATACTGTGTTATAAGGTAATGACGTATATTTGTGCAGGCAGCGTTTACGTGGGCCTGTGTGAAGGAGGAAACGGAAGTGAAGAATAGTCGTGGTAATCTGATCTGGGGCCTGGTGCTCATTGTGCTGGGCACGATTTTTTTGCTGCAGACGCTGGGCGTGGTTTCAGCCTTTTCGCCGACAGTCTGGGCTTTGATCTTTGCCGGGGCCAGCCTTATTTTTCTGGTGGTTTACCTGTTAAGTGGTTGGCGGGAGTGGGGCTGGCTGTTTCCCACTAGCATTTTTGCCGGCCTGACGGCCGTTATCTTTCTGGCCGATTCGGGGGTAGAAGGAACCTGGGTGGGCGCGCTGTTTATGGTGGCCCTGGCGCTGCCGTTTTGGGTGGCTTTCCTGGCCGACCGCCAGGCGAACTGGTGGGCGTTGATTCCGGGCTGGATTTTTACGGCGTTAACGGCCGTTATCCTCCTCAGCAACACCATTTCCGGCGAAGTGCTGGGCTCGCTGGTGATGTTTGCCATCGGGCTGCCCTTTGTGGTCGTCTATTTCGCCAACCGCGCGAACTGGTGGGCGCTTATCCCCGCCGGCGTGTTGTGCGGCATCGGCCTGATCCTGCTGTTTGTCAATCAAAGCTCCGGTCTGTGGATTGGCGCGTTGATGCTGTTGATCCTCAGCCTGCCGTTCTTGTTTGTGTACGTGCGGCTGCCACAGCAGTGGTGGGCCATCATCCCCGGCGGCATTTTGTTGGTTCTGGCGGTGATCACCTTGTTGGTAGGGGTGTTGACGCCCGAGGGTTGGTGGGCGCGTTTCATGACCACGCTGACGCTGTGGGGTATTGCCGCTCCGTTCATTTTCCTCTATCTACAGCGTGACCGTCACCCAACGGAGTGGGCGAAATACCCGGCGGCTGTTTTGCTGCTGACGGGGGTTGTTTCACCCTTCTTGCAGGATGCGCCGGAAAACACCTTCGCCATCGTGCTTATTCTCATAGGCGGCTGGCTGCTGCTCAACGCTGCCCGCCGGCCCAAAAACCTGAAGGGATGACCAAAACCTGAACGCATGAAAACAAAACGCCCGCACAACGTTGTGCGGGCGTTTTTGTTTGGCCTTGAAAAGGGTTAACGCCAGTTGTTGGCCGGTCGCCTAATTGCTTTTTGGCTCGTCGATGTCGATCGTTTCCCCGTAGCCCCATCCCTGGGGATGGTTGATTTGCAGCCGTTCAGGCTGAATTTCTACCAGAACACAGCCGGCGGCTTCGGCGGAATGCGGCAAGGCCAGATTAGCGGGTGATTGGGCCGGGGTTAGGATGTAACCACGGCCGTGAAGCTGCCAATCTGGGGTACTGACAACGGCCGTAGGCGCATGTTCCAGGTTAAACAGATCATCAGACGTGCTCGGCACAAGCAGATACAGGCGCATACCCAATGCTTCACAAGGCAAGACTCTGGCCTGAATACCGGCCGGGCCAGACGTGGCTAAATTGGCTTGTTTTACGGGCGCTAAAACCTCTACGATTCGTTGGCGTAAATGCTCTAACATCACTCACCTCATGCTTTGTACAGTGAGCATACAGGTAAACCGGTGTCCTTGTCCTCTAACTTTGGTTAGGCTTTGGGTAAGTCCCGGGCGGTGCGGCGTGGGAAACGGCCGTTACCCGGATTTTCTCTTTCTGGATATACTCCTCTGGAAAATTAGTCACAACTTGCGATAAGCTAATCACTCGCATCTTTGTTTTACATCAAAAATTGCCGTTATAAGTCAACTGCGTTTGTTGCCCAATCTGGAGAAGATCTAAGCGGAGGAGATCAGGAATGAAAAAATGGGGTGTTCTCATTTTAATGGCCTTGTCCATGTTCATCATCGTTATTGACACGACTATCATGAACGTATCCATCTCGGCCCTTGTCGCTGACCTGAATACGACAGTAGGGGGGATTCAATCAGCCATTGCCTTGTATGCTTTGGTGATGGCCTCTTTCATGCTCATCGGCGGCAAGCTGGCAGACATCGTCGGCAAAAAGCGCATGTTTGTGCTGGGGCTGATCATCTTTGGCATCGGCACGTCCTCGGCCTCCTTCAGCCAAAGCCTGACCTTGCTCGTCGTCGGCTGGTCGATCCTGGAGGGCATTGGCTCGGCGCTGATGATGCCTAATATCCAAACAATTTTGCGCAGCGAGTACGATGGTCCGGCGCGGGCCACGGCCTATGGCGCCGTGAGCGCAGTTGCTGCCGCCGGCGCGGCCATCGGCCCCATTGTCGGCGGCTTTCTGACTACTTATGCCAGTTGGCGCTGGGCCTTCCGTCTGGAGGTTCTCATTGTTCTGGTTGTGCTGGCGCTGAGCCGCTGGATCCAAACAGACGTTTTGGCCGAGAAACGGCCCAAATTCGATTTTTTAGGCGCAGGGCTGTCGATTGTTGGCTGGGCCAGCATCGTGTTAGGCATTTTAGCCGGGCAGGCCTATGGCTTCTGGCTGGCCAAAATGCCGTTCGAACTGGCCGGCCGACAAATAGCCCCCTTCGGTCTGTCCATTTCGCCTTTTCTGATCGGCTTTGGGCTGTTGACTATCCTGCTGCTGTTCCGCTGGGAAAGCCGGCAGGAACAGAAAGGCGCTGATGGGTTGTTCCGGCCGTCGCTGCTGCGCTTGCAGGGGTTAACGGCGGGGTTTGCTGTGCGCTTTGTCCATATGGCCATCATGGCTGCGTTTCTCTTTCTGGTGCCGCTGCTGCTGCAATTGACTTTTGAATTTACGGCGATGCAAACTGGCCTGGCGCTCATTCCCTATTCGCTGGGTGTGCTGATTTTTGCCCTGGTCGGGGCGCGCCTGTCAGCTCGATTTAGGGCCAAACGATTAATTCAGGCAGGGTATGGCCTGGGCATCGCCGGCCTGTTTATCCTGGCGACGACCATTCGGACCGGGGCCAGCCCGTCAGACCTGGCGACGGGGGCGTTGTTTGGCGTGGGCATGGGGTTGGTGGCTTCGCAAATTTTGAATCTCATCCTATCTTCAGGGACGGCTAAAGACACAGCCGAAATCGCCGGGCTGAATGGGACGTTTGAACAGTTGGGCAATTCGATTGGCGTCGCCCTGGCGGGCACGATCATGTTGGTGACGCTGACGGCGGGCGTACAGCAGTCTATTGCGGCCAGCAGCGCCTTAGGACCGGCGGAGAAAACGGCCGTGCAGACGGCCGTCGAACAAAGCATCGAGTTAGTCTCCGATTCGCAGTTGGAAAGTGCCCTGACAGCGCTATCTGTTGACGCGGCAACCCAACAGGCACTCGGCGACATGTACGCCGCGGCGCGCACTGAGGCATTTCAGGTAGGCGTTATATTCCTGGTCTTTGTGGCCCTGGGCGGCCTCATTATGACGTCTGGCCTGGCGAACCGTAAACTGGTGGAGAACGGAGGAGAGCCGCCGCAGGCATCTCCAGAGTGATGGGTGGCTTCTGCGGCGCGCCCAATTCAAAACCATTGCCATGAAGGAAGTAAACCGATGAGCATCACAGGCTTAAGCAGCAGTCAGGTGGCTGAGCGGCGGCAAAATGGTCAGGGCAACGACGTTAAACTGGCCACCAGCCGCACCTACCGCGACATCATCCGCACCAACATTTTCAACCCGGTCAACATTGTGCTCTATGCCATTGGCTTCGGCATGTTGCTGGTTGGCGATTATCGCAGCGCGCTGACGACGGTGGGTCTGGTGGTGTTTAACGCCATCGTGGGCATCATCCAGGAGGTGCGCGCCAAGCGCAAACTGGATGAAATCGCTCTGCTGGCGCGGGCCAAAGTGGCCGTTTTGCGCGACGCCGCCGAGCAGCAAGTCGATCCATCCGAATTGGTGCTGGGCGACGTCCTGGTCATTCGCGCCGGCGACCAGATTTCGGTGGATGGTGTGATCGTTGGCGACGGCCGTATCGAAGTAGACGAATCGGCGCTCACCGGCGAATCCGACCTGGTCCCCAAAGCGCCGGGCGACGAGGTGCTGTCCGGCAGCTTTTGCGTCACCGGCGCAACCCAGGTAGAGGCCACCCGCGTCGGCGAAAACAGCTTCGCCAACAAGCTCACCAAAAACGCGCGGGAGTACAAAACGGAGTTCACGCCCTTGCAGCGCGAGGTCAACCGCCTGCTGCGCTTGCTGTTGTTGATCGTGCTCTTTTTCAGCATTCTGGCCGTGTTGGGCCTGTTTGTGCTGGATTTACCCTTTGGCGCCTGGCTGCAAATCATGGCCGTCATCACCGGCTCGGTCTCGGCCGGGCTGCTGACGCTGATCACCCTGAATTATTCCTGGGGCGCGGTGCGCATCGGGCAAAAAGGCGGCCTGGTGCAGCAGTTGAACGCCATCGAAGCCCTGAGCAACGTAACGGTGCTGTGTACCGACAAAACCGGCACGCTGACGGCTAACAAAATCCGCTACGAGGATGTGTATCCGGTAGATCGGGACAAAGCGCAGGTCGAACGGCTGCTGGCCAATTTTGCGGCCAGCGCCACGGCCGTTAACAAAACCAGCCAGGCCATTATCGACAAACTGCCGGGCGAAAAGCTGGCCCTGGCCGACGAAGTGCCATTTTCCTCGGCGCGTAAATGGTCGGCCCTGGCCCTGGCCGGCGGCGGGGTGTACGTGCTGGGCGCGCTGGAAATGCTGGAGGCCCATTTTGCCGTGCCCGCTGCGGCCCGCCAGCAGTTGGCCGATTGGTCCGACCAGGGATTGCGGGTGCTGGTCTTTGCCGGGAACGAAACGGCCGTCTCCCTCCACGACGCCGCCGGGGAACCAACCTTGCCGCCGCTGACGCTGCTAGGCGTCATCTGCTTTAGCGATGAACTGCGCCCCCACCTGCAAGAAACCATCAGCGCTTTCACCGACAACGCCGTGCGGCTCAAGGTCATCTCCGGCGACAATCCGCAGACGGTGGCCGCACTGGCGCGGCAAGCCGGCCTGCCCGGCGATCTGAAAGCGGTGTCTGGTCCGGAACTGGCGGCGATGAGCGAGGGAGAATTTCGGCAAACGGCCGTAGACGCCACCGTGTTCGGCCGCATCACCCCCCAGCAAAAAGAGGCGCTCGTGGCCGCCTTGCGCGCTTCCGGCGAGTACGTCGCTATGATTGGCGACGGCGTCAACGACGTGCTGTCGTTGAAAAAGGCCAACATGGGCATCGCCATGGAAAGCGGCAGCAGCGCCACGCGCAACGTTGCGGCGATGGTCCTGCTGGGCGATTCGTTCGAGGCCATGCCGCCGGCTTTGCTTGAAGGCACGCGCATCATCAACAGCATTCAGAACATCCTGAAGCTGTTTATGGTGACGGTGTTTGCCCTGCTGCTGCTGATCATCGGCATTACGATGCTGGGGTTAGGGTTTCCGTTTACGGCGTTGCAAAACACGCTGTTGTCGTTTTTTGCCCGGGGCGCGCCGCCGTTTGTGCTGGCGGTAACGGCCGTTACCGTCCGCCAGCGCACCAGCCTCGGCCAGAGCATCTTCCAATTTACGTTGCCGGCCAGTTTCACCATCTTTTTGTTTGGCCTGTTCATCTACATAGGCGCTTTTTTCCTGGTGGATCACGGCCTGGCGCAAATTGTCGTGACCCCGGAAATGGTTACCACGCTGGAGCGCACCATAGGCGCGGCCGCCGGCAGTATGTCGCCGGAACAGTTTAACCAGACGGCCGTTTTGCTTTCCGCACAATCGGCCCTGACCTCCTTCTTCGTTTTCGCCGGAATTATCCTCATGATTTTTGCCGAGCCGCCGTTTGCCTGGTTTGCCGGCGGCGCGCCTTTTCGCGGCCGGAATTGGCTGCCGATTGCCGCGGCTGCGGCGCTCTTTGCCGGGTATCTGGTCATATTGGCGGTGCCGCGTTTGCGCGGTTTCTTTATGCTGGTGCCTTTGCCCACGGTGTTTTACGCGGCCATTGCCGCCCTGACGATGCTGTGGGTGCTGGTGCAGCGCTTTGTCTGGCGCGCAGGCTGGCTGGCCCGTTTTCTCGACCTGGCAGATGGGGCGCAGCCAGTACAAAAATAACGCATACTGGCCGGCGTTTCGGGGATTCTGGCTGAAAAACGAGGTCTGAACGGCCGTGCCGTCTGATCAACTCCTGAGAAGACGGTAAATGCTATTTCCGATTTTCCAGGGAAAGATATGATCGCTATTTGCCGCCAACCTGCGCTTTTGTGTGCCGCACGGCGGCGCAAAACCAAAGTTTCTGCTGCCTGAGAGCGCAGAAAGGAGAGATTGATGAAAAAAATAATCCTGATTTTTACCCTGGCGCTTTTACTGGCGCTGGTGGCTTGTGGTGGGCAAGAGCCAACGCCAACTCCTGTGCCGCCGACCGAAGCGTTGCCCACACAGGCGCCGCCAACTGAAGTTCCGCCAACCGAGGTTCCTCCGACCGAACCGCCACCAACCGCTACGCCCACAGTCGAGCCGACGCCGGCATCCCCGCTGGCGGCCATGGAGCACACGGCCGATCCGCAGCTCATCGACATTACCTGGGAATGGGAACGGCGCGATCCCAACGGCGGCCAGACAGAGGCCATCGTCGTGCCCAATCCTGAAAATTACACTCTGCTGTTCAACGCCGACGGCACCTTTAGCGCCCAGGTAGACTGCAACAGCGCCGCCGGTCAATACGCCACTTCGGCGCCGGGCATGATCTATCTGGAACTGGGCCCGATGACGCTGGCGGCCTGCCCGCCCGATTCATTGGCCGACCAGATGATGCTGCTGTTTGGTCCGGCGCAAAGCTATCAGTTTGAGGAAGACGGCAACGTGCTGGCGCTTTCCTGGGTAGATGGCGGCCCCGTGGATTATTTCCGCAATGCGGCCGTGCCTGCGCCGGGCGAGGCGGAAATTAAGGCCATTCCGGCGGACGCCATTCAGTTGAATTTGCAGGGTCTGGCCGATTCGTTTAGTTGGGTGGTACAGTCTGGCACGCCGGTCACCGAAGGGCCGGGTATCCAGGGCATGCCGCCCCATATCTTGCTGACGTTTGATGGGGAAACGCCGGAAGACGCCGTGGCCAATAACGGCCGTCGCCTCTACATCTTCCCCACGCAAGCCTACGTCAACCTCTTTAACGACGCCGGCCAGACCATCGTCGCCGACCAGGTGACTCGTTTGCAAGACCTGATCGCCCAGGCGGAAGGCCGCGCCGAACCTCCGACGGAAAATATGCCTATTTTGCCGCCGCCGACCAGCTTTATGGACCGCTGGGTGCAGTTCAGCGACTTGAACTTTGGCGTGGGCAGCGGCGTGCGCTACGTCACTGATTCCCCCTACCGGCTGGATGCCAGCCCATGGACCAACGAGTCGATGAGCTACGTTTACCAGGGATTGTCCGATAATGGGCTGTTTTACGTGTCGCTGATCTGGCCGGTGGCCACCGAAAGCCTGCCGAACACCATGGCCGACGTGCCCGAAGACGTCGCCGCGCAGGCGGCCAACGCCGACACCTATGCGGCCTACGTGCAAGAAACCACTGCCACGCTAAACGCCCTGGCGGCCGGCGATTGGACGCCGGACCTGACGGCCCTGGATGCCCTGGTGCAGTCGCTCAGCTTCCCCACGACGCTGACGCCCACCCTCACGGGTACAACCTGGCAGTGGGTTTCGTTGACGACGCCGGT
>Ga0209607_1001506_pt1 | contig 19492 bp, 16 predicted proteins | sample AD_UKC117_MetaG_FD_184413 | JGI IMG/M metagenome (GOLD analysis project Ga0209607, IMG submission 184413) | Active sludge microbial communities of municipal wastewater-treating anaerobic digesters from Hong Kong - AD_UKC117_MetaG (SPAdes)... | ecosystem: Engineered > Bioreactor > Anaerobic >... | reverse complement strand
GCAGGCGCGCCTGCAGGACCTTGGTTTCTACACCGCACTCGTCGACGGGTACTTCGGACTGCAAACCCACAACGGTCTGATGTCCTACCAACGCGAGTACGGGCTGGCACCGGATGGCATCTGCGGTCCGGAGACTTTGCGGTCCCTGTATTTCCTGGGCTCCCGGGTTACCGGTGGATCGCTGCACGCCATCCGTGAAGAGGAGCACGTCCGCCGCTCCGGACCACGGTTGACCGGCAAGCGGATCATTATCGACCCAGGCCGAGGCGGTGGTGACCGAGGATTGATCGTCAACGGCCGACAGGGCCCGATGAGCGAGGCCGACATCCTTTGGGATCTCGCCAGTCGCCTCGAGGGACGGATGGCCGCCATCGGCATGGAAACCTTCCTGTCCCGTCCGTTCAATCACAGCCCCTCGGACGCCGAACGCGCCGCCACGGCGAACACCGTCGGCGCCGATCTGATGATCAGTCTGCGTTTTGACCGACAGAGCAGTCCAGCGGCCGGCGGTGTCGCCTCGTTCTACTTCGGCAGTGCGCACGGTTCGGTTTCCACCATCGGCCGCAATCTCGCCGACTTCATCCAACGAGAAGTGGTGGCGCGCAGTGGTTTACCCGACTGCCGTACTCACGGACGGACCTGGGATCTGCTACGACTGACCCGCATGCCGACGGTCCAGGTCGACGTCGGCTACATCACCAACCCGCACGACCAAGCGATGGTCGTGACCAGGGAGGGCCGGGACGCGATCGCCGAAGGCATTCTGGCCGCGGTGAAACGCCTCTACCTTCTCGGCAAGAATGACCGTCCCACCGGGACCTTCACCTTCGCCGAACTGCTCGCCCATGAGCAGTCCGTCGATCAGGGCCGCTCGGCGGTCTGACGCTCGGTTCGGACTCAGTTGCCGACCGGTTGTACCTCAACGCTCTCCAGCAGACGCTCCAGCGCCGCCTCCACTTCGGCCTTCCAGCCAAGTCCTTTGTCGAGTTCGAGCCGCAACCGCGGAAAGTAGCGGTGCGGTGCGACGACGGTGAACCCGACGTCGATGAGAAAGTCGGCGTCGATCATGCATGACTCGATGGAGCACTCCGCCAATGCGTCGATCGCTGGCTGCAACTCCGGGCCGACCGGCACGGGGCCGAGCAATTCCGTGGCCTGGGTCGTGCGACCGAACGCCTCCAGCGCCCGCACCCCGCGACGCACCAATTCGTTGACAACATGACTGAGCAACAGCTCCGGAAGGCCCTCGTCGCTGCCGGGTTCGACGCCCATCGAGGTCAGTAGCACCGCGTCGGCACTGACCGGCCCGGTGGGAAATCGCTGCGCTCGCGGGACCGCGCGCGGTGGCGCGTAGAGGGCGTAACCCAAACACGACTCCTCGTCTCCGAGTGATGCCGAAGCCGACGGACCGATGGCCACCTGCCCGCAGGATCCCCACTCCAGCATGACCATCGACAGCCACGCCTCTTTCTCAAACTCCGGGTCTGGAAGGATGTCGCCACCCAGGGTCGGAGGGTCGACCTCCCAGAACACACACCGCCGCGCATGCTTTGGCAACTGCTCGAATGCCTCGAGCCGAAGCGGCCCGATGTGAACCGACACTAAGTCCCCCGGTTGTCCGGCGGTGCGGAGACGCACAGCACTCCCAGAATAGGAGAGCCGGACCGTCCGCGGTCCGAATCCGGCTGGGCGAAACACCGCGCCAGCGCTAGAGGCGAAATGGCTTGTTGCTGAACGGGATTCATCGCAGTCTGCCACAACCGACCGGTCCAGATCGCAGATCCGTCACTGTGACGTAACGCCCCGGTGTGATAGGTCGTCGCTATTTGGCGGCCGCAGGATCCATAAGACCGACAATCCGCTGCAAATCGTCCACCGATCCGAACTCCACGACGATCTTCCCCTTGCGCTTACCCAAGCTCACTGTCACACGGGTGTCATAGGTACCCGATAGCCTCTCAGCAACATCTTGAAGCCCAGGCATCTGTATCGGCTTACGCCGCTGCGGACCCGTTGGCCGGGAACCTCCCCGGTTAGCCAGCGTGACAGCCTCTTCGGTTGCCCGAACCGACAAGCCCTCTGCCACGATCCGTGCGGCAAGCTCCTCTTGCGCTTCCGCACCGGCGTCCAGAGCCAGCAGTGCCCGAGCGTGGCCGGCTGACAAGACACCCGCCGCGACCCTGCGCTGTACGGGGACCGGCAACCGCAACAGACGAATCATGTTGGTGATCACCGGACGCGAACGACCGATGCGGTCGGCAAGTTCTTCATGGGTAACCGCGAACTCGTCGAGCAACTGCTGATAGGCCGCGGCCTCTTCCAACGGGTTCAACTGCGCCCGGTGAATGTTCTCCAGCAGCGCTTCCCGAAGCAGGTTCTCGTCGGCGGTCTGCCGGACGATCGAGGGGATCGCAGCGAGGTCGGCCTGCTGCGCCGCCCGCCAGCGCCGCTCCCCCATCACCAATTGGTACGGGCGGTCTCCGTTCGGGGTTTCCCGGACAACGATCGGCTGCATGACGCCCAGTTCACGAATGGAGTGAACCAGCTCAGACAACGCCTCCTCGTCGAACACCTGCCTCGGCTGACGAGGGTTTGGTTCGATGTCCGAAGGCTTGATCTCTCGGTAGACAGCACCAACCTCCGCCACGGCAGCGACGGGGCCACCGATCACGACGTCCGCGGCAGCGTCACCCAGCCGCGGTCCCCCGTCGGCCGGTCCGGTGGGTATCAGCGATGCCAACCCACGGCCGAGTCCACCTTTGCGGCGTGATGACTGCGACATCAACCCCTGCTCTCCCCTTATTCCGGCCGGTGTGCCAACTCGCGGCTGGCGTCCAAATAACTCATGGCACCCCTCGAACCTGGATCGTAGTCGATGATAGTCATGCTGTAGCCGGGTGCCTCCGACACCTTCACGCTGCGTGGGATCACCGTGCGGAGCACCTTGTCGCCGAAGAATCTGCGGACTTCGGAGGCCACCTGGTCGGCGAGCTTGGTCCGGCCGTCGTACATCGTGAGCACCACCGTCGTCACGCTCAAACGCGGGTTGAGATGGGCCTTCACCATTTCGATGTTCTTCATGAGCTGCGAGACGCCCTCGAGTGCGTAGTACTCGCACTGAATCGGAATCAACACTTCGGGCGCAGCCACCAGCGCGTTGATCGTCAGCAGCCCCAATGACGGCGGGCAGTCGATGAACACGTAGTCGAAGTCCATCTCATCGAGTTCTGCGAGCGCGTTGCGTAGCCGGTTCTCGCGGGCAACCATGCTGACCAGTTCGATTTCCGCGCCGGCTAGGTCAATCGTCGCCGGCACGCAGAACAGCCGTTCACTGTGCGGACTCTGCCGAATCGCTGCGCGCAAGGGGATGTCACCGAGGAGCACCTCGTACGACGAGGGTGTACCCGACTGGCGATCGGAGACGCCAAGTGCCGTACTCGCGTTTCCCTGGGGATCAAGGTCGATGACCAACGTCTTGAGACCCTGAACAGCCAGAGCGGCTGCGAGGTTCACGGCGGTAGTGGTTTTGCCCACCCCACCTTTCTGGTTGGCAACTGTGAAGACCCGTGGCTCCTTAGGCCTGGGCAGTTGACCGGCCGCCGTATGCAAGACCTGCATCGCGCGCTTTGCGGCCGCCCCGATCGGGGTGTCCACCTCGTCGGCACGCGGCCATGTTTCACGTGAAACATCGCCGGACGGGTTGTCGGGATCGGTCACGATCCCCTCCTCTCGGATCTACGCATCGTGCGTCCTGGGAGCTTCTTCTCAACCGGGGTGGTGACCCCGCCCCGCTCCGCGACCACCACTGTCGTCGGTGGGTCCAAGTAGTCCAAGCCGCATCTCTTCACCTCAACATGTGAAGCACCGAGTCGCGCCAATGACTGCCGCGACTCCACGACCTCGTCCTCCGCCTGCTCCCCCTTGAGGGCCAGCATCCGCCCGCCTGGCCTCAACAATGGCAAACTCCACTGAGCCAACTTGTCGAGATCCGCCACGGCGCGGGATACCACCACATCGGCGCCACCCGCCCGGGTCCGCACCGCGCTGTCTTCTGCCCTGCCGCGCACCACGCCGAACGACAAACCGAGAGCCGTGGCGACTTCCGACAGGAAGGTCGTCCGTCGCAGCTTGGGTTCAACGAGGGTGATGACCAGATCCGGTCGCGCGATCGCCAACGGGATGCCTGGAAGGCCGGCGCCGCTCCCGATATCCACCACGCGCTCGCCAGGGCCGATGAGCTCGCCGACAGCGGCACTGTTGAGAATATGACGATCCCACAAACGCTCGACCTCGCGCGGTCCGATCAGACCGCGCTCGACACCCTGGTCGGCGAGCAGGTCCGCGTACAACTGCGCCACACCCAGCCTGTCGCCGAACACCTCCGCAGCCGCAGCGGGCGGAGGCGGCGCGGTGGTGTGTTTCACGTGAAACATTCCCTTCGCGCAGGCGAACTACAGCGGTGTAACTTCAGTCCTTCAGAACAACCACACGACGAGACGGCTCAACGCCCTCGCTCTCACTGTGCACACCATCTATCGCTGCGACCGCATCGTGGACGATTTTTCGTTCAAACGGTGTCATCGGGGCAAGCTCCTCACGCTCGCCGCTCTCACGCACCCGCCGGGCCACCTTGTCCCCCAGCGACGACAGTTCATCGCGGCGCCGGCGCCGCCAACTGGCGATGTCCAGCATCAAGCGGCTCCGTTCGCCGGTCTTCTGGTGTACAGCCAGCCGAGTCAACTCCTGGAGCGCGTCGAGCGCCTCGCCGCGCCGACCGACGAGTTTGGAAAGGTCGTCGCCCCCGTCGATGCTCACAATCGCGCGGTCACCTTCGACGTCCAGATCGATGTCGCCATCGAAATCCAAAAGGTCCAGGAGCTCTTCCAGATAGTCGCCGGCGATCTCACCCTCAGCAACCAACCTCTCCTCGAGGTCCTCGGATTTCCCACGGCGAACCTCGGCCGGCATGGCCTCCTGTGCCTCAGTTTCAGTCATCGTCTCTCCTCTTCACCGATGGATCAGCGTTTGCGTTTCTTCGGCCGCGCACCCGGCCGCGGTGTGCGGCTCGACGTGGTCGGTTTGGACTTGGCGGGCCCCGCCGGCGCCGGAGGCTTCTGCTGCTCGCCCGCCGTGCTGGCATCGGTCACCTCGTCGGACGGCTCTCCAGTGACTTCACCCGGTGTCTCACCGGATTGCCCCGCCCTCCGACTCTTCTGGGGCTTGGCTCCCGGTGCCGGGGCATTGGCTGAACGTCGTGCCAACGCCTCCTCTTTCTTGGCCTCTTCTTCCTTCGCGATCTTGCCGAAAACAATGTGCTGCTGACCGAAGGTCCAAATGTTGTTCGACACCCAGTAGATGATGATCGCGATCGGCAGGAAGGGACCGCCCACGACGACCCCCAGCGGGAAGACGTATAGCGCCAACTTGTTCATCAGCGCGGTTTGAGGATTAGCAGCAGCTTCCGGGCTCTGCCGGGCGATCGAAGCACGGCTGTTGAAATACGTAGCGATACCCGCCGCGATCATCAACGGGATCGAGACACCGGCCACCGCCATTCGGCTGAATTCGGTGTAAGCGGCCAAACCGTGCTGCTGGGTGATTGCGGCGCCAATGGGCGCCCCGAACAAGTTCGCGTCCAGGAAATGGCCCACGTCGGTGGCGCTGAAGAAGTAATTCCCCAGCGATCGGTTCTCCTCCACCGACAACCCCAGCCGGCCGATGCCCGTCTGAGTCCGGTTGAACGACATCAGTACGTGGTAGAGGCCCAGGAACACCGGGATCTGCGCCAGCATTGGCAGACAGCCCAGGACGGGGTTGAACCCGTGCTCTCGCTGCAGCTTCTGCATCTCCATCGCCATACGCTGGCGGTCCTTGCCGTATTTCTTCTGCAGCGCCTTGATCTGCGGCTGTAGCTCCTGCATCTGGCGTGTGGTCCGGATCTGCCGGACGAACGGCTTGTAGAGCAGGGCTCTCAGCGTGAACACCAGGAACATGACCGTCAGGGCCCATGCGAAGAAGTTGCTCGGCCCTAGGAACAAGGCGAACAGCTTGTACCAAAGCCACATGATCCCCGACACCGGGTAGTAGATGAAGTCGAGGCTGAACCAATTAAACATCTGCGCTGTTGACCTCCGGTTGTGGACCGTTGCCGGTGTGCGCACACCGTGGGGGTATCGGATCCCATCCGCCGCTGTGCCACGGACCGCACTTGGCCAGGCGAACCAGGCTCAGCCAAGAACCCCGGATCAGCCCGTACTCGGTAAGGGCATCGACGGCATACTGACTGCAGGTGGGCACAAACCGACAAGACGGAGGCCGCAGCGGGGAAATCATATGCCGGTACCACTGAACCACTGCGATCAGCACCCCGGCCGACCGTCCTGCATTCCGCGTTGTCGTCACCGGCGCCTCTCCAGAAGATCATGCGCGCGGCGCAGCCCTACTCGAAGTTCCTCTCGCAGGCGAGCCGAAATCGCAGTCCGGCTACCCGGCAGCGCTCGCACCACGACACGATCCCCGGGATCCAACTCCGTGATCACTGCCCGGACCGCGTGCCGCAACCGCCGCGCCACCCGATGGCGGTCGACAGCGTTACCCACGGACTTCGAAACGATAAAACCGATCCGAGGAGCAGCAGCAGACCCATCGGCATCGCGACAGGCGTGCACCACCAAGTCCGGCTGGGAGGCCCGCACACCGTGCTTGACGGCGTAGCTGAACTCCGCAGACCGCGTCATCCGGTTCCCGGCTGGGAGCACTCCGCTCGACCCGTGGGTCAGGCAGTCAATGAACGACGGCCCTTGCGCCGACGGCCCGACACGATGGCGCGCCCGGCACGGGTGCGCATCCGCAAGCGGAAGCCATGCACCCGGGCACGGCGTCGGTTATTCGGCTGGAAGGTCCGCTTGCCCTTGGCCACGGCTCCACTCTCCTGTCACGTCAGGCAGACTCGGCCGGCGGACAATCATCAAGTCCCCGGATACCGCGACTGCCGTTGCTAAGCTCCGCTCGAACCGGCGCGGTCCCGGAACACCGGTCGCAGCCGTGTCGCCAGCGTTCGGGCGACTGTTCGAGGGTACTGACCACGCCCAGGCAGGTCAAACCACGTCCTTTTGTTCACAATTTTCACGACAATCCCAGACCCCACCCCCTGTTGGCACACTGGGTAAAACCTGTTAGCTTCTGGCTCAGCAGAGACTCCGACAGACTGTTAGCCGGTTTCGTTGTTATTAGATCGTTAACGCCCATACGCTGCGCACCGAGAGACCGCCAAACTCTGTACACATTTGTGGATAACCATGTGGACAGTTATGGACGACTCGAACGCCCGTAGCCTGAAAGTGAACCAGGGGGAAACAGTCGTTGACCGATGTTCCCGGTTCCGACTTCGCCGCCGTGTGGAGTTCGGTCGTCGCCGAACTCAACGGCTCCCCGGATTCCTCCGGCGACTATCACGGCGCGCCACTCGACCCGCCGCTGACACCGCAACAACGTGCCTGGCTCAAACTCGTCCACCCGCTGACCTTTGCCGAAGGTTTCGCGCTGCTCTCTGTTCCCAGTCCGTTCGTGCAAAACGAGATCGAGCGCCACCTCCGCATCCCGATCGTCGACGCTCTAAGTCGGCGTCTCGGTCAGCGAGTGGAACTCGGCGTGCGTATCGAACCGGTTAACGATCACCATGAGCAATCCGCCGATCACGATGTCCCGTTCACTGATCACGATCCCGACGACATCGAAAACACCGACGCGACTCCCGCTGAGGCATCCGAAAATTGGCCCAGCTATTTCACCGAGCGGCAACGTCCCACCAGCTCCGCCGAACCGGCCGGCAACAGCCTCAATCGGCGCTATACCTTCGACACGTTCATCATCGGCTCCTCCAATCGCTTCGCCCACGCCGCCGCCCTGGCGATCGCCGAGGCACCCGCCCGGGCCTACAACCCGCTGTTCATCTGGGGCGAGTCGGGTTTGGGAAAAACTCACCTCCTGCACGCCGCCGGTAACTATGCCCAGCGCCTGTTTCCCGGTATGCGGGTCAAGTACGTCTCCACCGAGGAATTCACCAACGACTTCATCAACTCTTTGCGCGATGACCGCAAGGTCGCCTTCAAACGCAGTTACCGCGACATCGACGTCCTGCTGGTCGACGACATCCAATTCATCGAGGGCAAGGAAGGCATTCAGGAGGAGTTCTTCCACACCTTCAACACACTGCACAACGCCAACAAGCAGATCGTGATCTCCTCCGACCGCCCTCCAAAACAACTCGCCACTCTGGAAGACCGCCTCCGGACCCGATTCGAATGGGGTCTGATCACCGACGTTCAACCTCCGGAATTGGAAACCCGAATCGCCATCCTCCGCAAGAAGGCGCAGATGGAGCGCCTCGCGGTCCCCGACGATGTTCTCGAACTGATCGCCAGCAGCATCGAGCGGAATATCAGGGAACTCGAGGGCGCCCTCATTCGTGTGACGGCCTTCGCTTCCCTGAACAAGACGCCGATCAATGTGGCCCTCGCCGAAATCGTGCTGCGGGATCTCATCGCAGACGCCAGCACCATGCAGATCAGCACTGCCACGATCATGGCCGTTACCGCGGAGTATTTCGACACCACCGTCGAAGAACTTCGCGGACCCGGCAAGACCCGGGCACTGGCTCAGTCTCGTCAGATTGCGATGTATCTGTGCCGCGAGCTCACCGACCTATCGCTTCCCAAAATCGGCCAGGCCTTCGGGCGCGATCACACCACCGTGATGTACGCGCAGAAGAAGATCCGCAGCGAAATGGCCTCCCGGCGGGAAGTCTTCGACAACGTCAAGGAACTCACCACCCGCATCCGGCAGCGGTCCAAACGCTGAAGATCCGCCGGTTTGCGGTCCGGCGCCCGAAAAAACTCTGTTCACTTCCATATCGCTCGTCACAGCCCTATCCACCTGAACAACATGTGGATAACGGTGGGATCACCGATCGGCATCGTGCGCATCGCTATGAGCAGAATGGCGTTTTCCACAGTCGCCCGTTCGGATCCGACCGACTGCTCCACATAAAATCAACATCCGACCGACCCGTCCGAGCAGGCTTTGGTCACGTTCATCCCCAACCTGCACAGGCCCTACTACTGATACCGATATCTCTCCCATGATTTCTTCTCAGAAGAACACCCTTGGGGAAAGCCCGTACACAGCCTCACCGACGAGCGAATCGCACACCGCCCCGATCGGTCTGTCACCGCTGGCGAATAGCTTTGAAGATGGCGGTTGACGCTCTACGGTTGGTGAACTGACCGCCGTTGTTGGCTGTCCGACTGTGGCTGGGATGACGAAGGGACGACATGGACGCGACCATGACGGTTGGCTCCGACTTGAAGTTTCGCCTTGTTCGGGAGGACTTCGCTGAGGCGGTCGCCTGGGTCGCACGCAGCCTGCCCACTAAGCCACCGTCGAATCCGGTGCTGGCCGGCGTTTTGATCAGCGGATCCGAGGATGGCCTGCGGATCGCCGGATTCGACTTCGATGTCTCGGCCGAGGTGTGGGTGCCGGCGGAGATCGCCTCGCCGGGCACCGTTCTGGTTTCGGGTCGCCTGTTGTCCGAGATCACCAGGGCGCTGCCGGGCAAGCCGGTCGAAGTCGGCGTCGAGGGATCCCGAATGCTTTTGACCTGCGGCAGTGCCAAGTTTTCGTTGCCGGCAATGCCGGTCGAGGATTATCCGACTTTGCCTGCTCTGCCGGATGAGACCGGTGTGGTGGGTGCGGACCTGTTCACCGAGGCGGTCAGCCAGGTTGCCATCGCAGCCGGCAAGGATGACACCCTGCCCATGCTGACCGGTATCCGGGTGGAGATCTTCGGGGACAAGGTCGTGCTCGCTGCCACCGACCGGTTCCGGCTGGCGGTGCGCGAATTGACTTGGTCGACCAACACCCCCGGTTTGGAGGCCGCGGTTTTGGTACCGGCCAAGACGCTGGCCGAGGCGGCCAAGTCCGTTACCACCGGAACCGAGGTTCACTTGGCGCTGGGTGCCGGTGAAGCCGTCGGCGAGGAACGGCTGCTGGGTGTCAGCAGCGGTGGTCGGCGCAGTACCACCCGGTTGTTGGACACCGAGTTCCCGAAATACCGGCAACTGTTGCCGACGGAGCACACGGCGGTCGCCACGATCGGTGTTGCGGAGTTGGCCGAAGCGATCAAGCGTGTCGCGCTGGTCGCTGACCGGGGTGCGCAGGTGCGAATGGAATTCGGCGACGGTGCGGTGCGGCTGTCGGCGGGCGCTGACGGAGTTGGCCTCGCTGAGGAGGAACTGGCCGTCGACTTCGCCGGCGAACCGCTGACAATCGCCTTCAACCCGAGTTATCTCACCGACGGCTTGGCCTCGCTGCATTCCGATCGGGTGACCTTCGGGTTCACCACACCGAGTAAGCCCGCTGTCCTGCGGCCGGCGCCGGAGGGTTCGGAGCTGTCGGGTCCGGGTCCCTTCCCCGCGATCGACACCGATTACGTCTATCTGCTTATGCCGGTCCGGCTACCGGGCTGACCGGAAACTTCCGTCGACAAGGAGGCTGTCAATGCAACTGGGTCTGGTCGGTCTGGGAAAAATGGGCTTCAATATGCGTCAGCGGATGCGCGACGCCGGCCACGAAGTCATCGGTTATGACCCTCGACCGGAAGTCTCCGACGTCGCCAGTTTGGCTGCACTGGCCGAGGCCCTGACCGCTCCGCGGGCGGTCTGGGTAATGGTGCCGTCCGGGCCGGTCACCCACGAGACCATCGCCTCTCTGGCGGATGTGCTCAGTCCCGGCGATCTGGTAGTCGACGGTGGAAACTCGCGTTACACCGAGGACGGCCCGCATGCCGAACTCCTAGGCGAGCGCGGGATTTCCTTCGTCGATGCCGGCGTATCCGGTGGTGTTTGGGGTCTGACCGAGGGGTACGGCCTGATGGTCGGCGGAAGTGATGCGGACATCGCACGGATGATGCCGATTTTCGACGCCCTTCGTCCCGCCGGTGAGGTGGCCGACGGTTTTGTCCACGCGGGGCCGGTTGGAGCGGGTCACTACGCGAAGATGGTGCACAACGGCATCGAATACGGCCTGATGATGGCTTATGCCGAGGGGTACGAATTGCTGGCCGCCGAATCCTTGATCAAGGACACCCAGGCGGTGATTCAGGCCTGGACCAACGGGACGGTGGTGCGTTCCTGGTTGCAGCAGTTGCTGGCCAAGGCTCTGAAAGAGGATCCGGATTTCGCTGAGATCTCCGATTACACCGAGGACTCCGGCGAGGGTCGTTGGACCGTCGAGGAGGCGATTCACCATCGGGTGCCGATGCCGGTGATCGCCGCATCGCTGTTCGCACGCTTCGCCTCCCGGCAGGAACAATCGCCGACGATGAAGGCGGTGTCGGCTCTGCGCAACCAGTTCGGCGGTCACGCGGTCAAACGGGTTCCACTGTCCGGATAGCACATGTATGTCCGTCGTCTGGCCCTGCGAGATTTTCGTTCTTGGTCGCATATCGATCTGGAACTGACGCCGGGCCGAACGGTGTTCGTTGGAGCGAACGGCTTCGGCAAGACCAATCTTGTTGAGGCGCTGTGGTATTGCGCCACGCTCGGATCGCATCGGGTGGCCACGGACGCGCCGCTGATTCGTAGTGGCGCACAACGGGCGGTCGTCTCGACAATCGTCGTCAACGAGGGCCGGGAACTCGCGGTGGACATCGAGATTGCCGCCGGTCGGGCGAACAAGGCCAGGCTCAATCGTTCTCCGGTGCGCAGCACCCGCGAAGTCCTCGGTGCGGTGCGTGCGGTGTTGTTCGCACCGGAGGATCTTTCCCTGGTGCGGGGTGATCCAGGTGAGCGACGGCGTTACCTCGACGAACTCGCAACAGTTCGGCGCCCACGGATCGCCGGGGTTCGGGCCGATTATGACAAGGTTCTGCGGCAACGCACGGCACTGTTGAAATCCGCTGGCGGTACTCGACTACGGCCGGACCCCGACGTCCTCGACACCCTCGATGTCTGGGACGGATATCTCGCCGGGCACGGGGCCCAGTTGATGGCGGCTCGGCTGGAGTTGGTCAACGAGTTGGCACCCGAGGTTGAAAAGGCCTATCAGATCCTGGCACCGGCCTCCCGGCTTGCCGCGATCGGATATCGGAGCAGTATCGACGGAATTGCCGGAGATTACCCGGCCGATCGGGACGATTCGGTTGAGTACCTCGAGGCGGCGTTGTTGGCGGCCTTGGGCCGGCGCCGTCAGGCTGAGCTTGAGCGCGGTGTGTGCCTGGTCGGTCCGCATCGCGACGACCTTGAGCTACATCTCGGCGATCAGCCGGCCAAGGGATTCGCCAGCCACGGAGAGTCGTGGTCGATGGCGTTGTCGTTGCGGTTGGCGGCCTATGAGTTGTTACGCGGTGAAGGCAGTGAGCCGGTGCTGATTCTCGATGACGTTTTCGCTGAACTCGACACCGCGCGTCGACGAGCGCTGGCGGAGGTGGCGGCCGGTGCCGAGCAGGTTCTCGTGACTGCGGCTGTCGGCGAGGACATCCCTGATGACTGGGATGCCAGGCGCATCGGTGTTGTGTTGCGCGACGATGAGGACAGTCGGATGTCGGAGGTGGTGGAACCATGAGTGATGCCGAAAAACCCGCTCCCCCGGACCATCTATCGGATCTGCAGGGAATGGATCTGGTGCGGCGTGCTCTCGAGGACGCCCGCGCTGCCGCTCGCGAGCGCGGAAAACATGTCGGCCAGGGGCGGCGCTCACCGACACCGCGCCGGGCAGCGTCACCGGGGACGCGGCGACGTTGGTCCGGTCCGGGTCCGGATTCCCGTGATCCGCAACCGTTGGGTCGGCTGACTCGGGACCTGGCCAACACTCGGGGCTGGTCGTCACGGGTGGCCGAGGGTGCCGTTTTTGCCCAGTGGGCAGAGGTGGTGGGTGATCAGATCGCCGAACACGCAGCGCCCACCGCGTTGCGGGACGGGGTGCTCACCGTGTCGGCCGAGTCCACGGCATGGGCGACTCAGCTTCGGATGGTGCAGAGCCAACTGTTGGCCAAGATCGCCGCGGCGGTCGGCAACAGGGTGGTGAGTTCGATGCGAATCACCGGTCCCACCGCACCGTCGTGGCGCAAGGGCCCGCGACACATCTCGGGGCGCGGCCCGCGCGACACCTACGGTTGAGCGAACGGCCGTCTCAGCGAACCAGTGTCTGACCTTGGGAGATCCAGCCCTTCGTACCGCTTTCCAACTCCACGATCTCGGTGATGCCGGCGTCGCGCATCGCCGCGACCGCGGGCCGCGACCGATTGCCGCTGCGGCAGTACACCGCGTAGGTGACCGCCGGGTCGAGTTGGGAGATCCGTTCAGTGAAATCGGCGGACTGAACCGGGATGTTCACGGCCCCGTCGATGTGGCCCTCGGCAAACTCCTCGGGCGTGCGAACGTCGATGATGGTCACCCCCGGCTCGGCCAGCACCTCGGCAAATGCCTGCGGGTCCACCCGGGTGACTCCGGCGGCCTGGACGGCGGAGACGGTCTCGGCAGCAGATTGCGAGGAACAGGCTGTCAGACCCACGCCGCCGGTAAGGCCCGTGACGGCGACGACAAGGGAAACCAGAACCTTCTTCATACCCCTCAGGGTATATCACTATGGGCCGATGCCCGTCGATCGATGTACTCCATATAGCCGCGGCCCTCGAGCTGTCGTCCTTTCCACATGGTCCGGTGCCGAAATCCGGTCACGAATCCACTGCCCAGTCCGAAGGTGAGACTGGTGTCCAGTTCCGCCCGAACCTCCAGGACCATGCCGTCGGAATCCATCGCGGTGAACGTGGTGGCAGCGGGTATGCGCATAGGGACTCCGTACGGGGTTTCCACGGCTGCCGACTGGAACTTCTCGACGCGGAAGTGCGCGTGCTCGAACCGGCGTCCGAAATCGGTGCGGTTGCGTGCCAGAGCGGTGGTCATGAACGGCTGGCCACCTAGACAGTAATGACTCAGCAGCACCTGATCGTCGGAGCCCAGATTGATGATCTGGTAGACGAAGTAGTCCAGCGGCGCCTTGAGCCCTGACGGCCGCGGTGTGGAGCGCAACTGGTACAGACTCGGGCACGCCCCGTATTCGAACGCGCACAGCCCCTCGGCGTCCGTGCGCCGGCCCGAGTCCATTTCGGTGAAGCACCCGCGATACTCGGTGAGCAGGCTGAAGTGCTTGTAGACGGGGTTGCGGAAAAACCAGTTTACCTTGTCGGTGTTGGTCAGCCGGAGGTCGACGTCGACTCCCCCGAGCCGCCCGCGCAGGTGATAGTCCGGGTAGCGGCCGGAGATCGTCAGATCGTCACCGAAGCGCAGCAGTGAACCGTCGGGGTGTGAGACGAAATCGCTTGCGGTCGAGTAGTTTCCGAAATGAGCGGGATGTGAGGCCGCGGTGCCGGCAACTATCGAGGCATTACGCCGCGGGAGATCAGCCAGCGCGTGGTCGTTGTCGAAGGCCAGCGATCCGGTGGCTCCGATGAGCGACATGGCGGAGAAGAAGCGGTGGGGTTCGGGAAGGTCGGGGATCATGACGCCGAAGTGCGTCCAGCCGTATTTTCTCGACTCGACGTTGGGCACCATGATGTCCGGCTCGTCGAAAGGGCGGGCGGACCATTGGTCGGCACGGTCGAAACACCGGTTCAGCGCCGTCAGGGTCCGACGGATTGCCGGTGCCGCCAGGTTCATCATCGGCCGCACGATCGCTCCTTCCATGGGCCACCGGGGTCGGCAAGCACGTTGCGGGTCCGACGGTAGTTCCGATGGGAAATTTCGCCGGTGCCGCCCAGTGTTCCACCAGTCCGCTCAGTGCCGCCAGGACGTCGACGATCGAGGCTTCAGCCGTCGGGACGCGTCTGAAGGCGCGAACTGCGGCGCACGGCGCAAATAGCTGTGCAGAAACGCGGTCGCAGGATCAGTCCTGTCCCTGATTCCCGGTAGACTGTTCTGAGTGATTCGCGGGGCCGTCGGCCGCGCACCTGGACCCCGAGGAGACCTGTCCGACTGTGGCTGGCCAAAACGAGCGCAAAGAAGACGAATACGGCGCAGACTCCATCAAGATCCTGGAAGGCCTGGAGGCGGTTCGCAAGCGTCCGGGCATGTACATCGGATCGACCGGCGAACGCGGGCTGCACCACCTGATCTGGGAGGTGGTCGACAACGCCGTGGATGAGGCGATGGCCGGCTACGCCACCGAAGTGAGTGTCCGCATCCTCGAGGATGGCGGGGTGGAGGTTAGCGACGACGGTCGCGGCATCCCGGTCGAGACGCATAAGACCGCCGGACTGCCGACCGTCGACGTTGTGATGACGGTGCTGCACGCGGGCGGCAAGTTCGAGGAAGGCGCCTACCAGGTCTCCGGCGGCCTGCACGGTGTGGGCGTCTCGGTGGTCAACGCGCTGTCATCGCGGGTTGAGGTGGACATCCGCCGCGATGGGTACGAATGGTTCCAGACCTATGACAAGTCGGTACCGGGAAACCTCAAGCAGGGCCAGGCCAGCAACAAGACAGGTACCACGCTGCGATTCTGGGCGGATCCGACGGTCTTTGAGACCACCGACTACGACTTCGAGACGGTGGCTCGCCGGCTGCAGGAAATGGCGTTTCTCAACAAGGGTCTGACCATTCATCTCAGCGATGAGCGGGTCACCCCGGCCGAGGTGGTCGACGAGGTCGTCAGTGATACTGCCGAGGCGCCGAAGTCGGCGGAGGAGAAGGCCGCCGCGCAGGCCGCCCCGCACAAGGTCAAGCAACGTACATTCCACTATCCCGGCGGACTGGTGGATTTCGTCAAGCACATCAACCGCACCAAGCAGGCGATCCACAACTCGGTGGTGGACTTCTCCGGGAAAGGCACCGGCCACGAGGTCGAGGTGGCGATGCAGTGGAACGCCGGGTATTCCGAATCGGTGCACACCTTCGCCAACACCATCAACACCCACGAGGGCGGCACCCATGAGGAGGGTTTCCGGGCCGCGTTGACCAGCGTTGTCAACAAGTACGCCAAGGACAAGAAGCTCCTCAAGGACAAGGACCCCAACCTCACCGGCGATGACATCCGCGAAGGTCTGGCGGCGGTGATTTCAGTGAAGGTCGCTCAGCCGCAGTTCGAGGGTCAGACCAAGACCAAGTTGGGGAACACCGAAGTCAAGTCGTTCGTGCAGAAGACGTGCAACGAACAGCTGACGCACTGGTTCGAGTCCAATCCGACCGACGCCAAAATCATCGTCAACAAGGCCGTCTCGTCGGCCCAGGCGCGGATCGCGGCCCGCAAGGCTCGTGAGCTTGTCCGCCGCAAGAGCGCCACCGATATCGGCGGCCTTCCCGGCAAGCTGGCCGACTGCCGGTCCACCGACCCTAAGGTCTCGGAACTGTATGTGGTGGAGGGTGATTCGGCCGGCGGCTCGGCGAAGAGCGGTCGGGACTCGATGTTCCAGGCCATCCTGCCGTTGCGCGGGAAGATCATCAACGTGGAGAAGGCCCGGATCGACCGGGTGCTGAAGAACACCGAGGTCCAGGCGATCATCACCGCCCTGGGGACCGGCATCCACGACGAGTTCGATCTGGCCAAGCTGCGGTACCACAAGATCGTGCTGATGGCCGACGCCGATATCGACGGTCAGCACATCTCCACCCTGCTGCTGACCCTGCTGTTCCGTTTCATGAAGCCGCTGATCGAGAACGGCCACGTTTTCCTCGCCCAGCCCCCGCTGTACAAGCTGAAGTGGCAGCGCTCCGCTCCGGAATTCGCCTACTCCGACCGGGAACGCGACGGGCTGCTCGAGGCCGGTATGAAATCCGGCAAGAAGATCAACAAGGACGACGGCATTCAGCGATACAAGGGCCTCGGCGAGATGGACGCCAAGGAACTGTGGGAGACCACCATGGACCCCACGGTGCGTGTGCTGCGCCAGATCACCCTCGATGACGCTGCAGCGGCCGACGAATTGTTCTCCATCCTGATGGGCGATGACGTGGAAGCCCGCCGCAGCTTCATCACGCGCAATGCCAAAGACGTTCGCTTCCTTGACGTTTAGTCGAGACTTCTCCAGTTAGGGACCCGCATCAATGACTGATACCACTCTGCCCCCTGAGGGAACCGCCGGCGATCGGATCGAACCGGTCGACATCCAGCAGGAGATGCAGAACAGCTACATCGACTACGCGATGAGCGTGATCGTCGGCCGGGCCCTGCCGGAGGTTCGCGACGGTCTCAAGCCGGTGCACCGCCGCGTGCTCTACGCGATGTACGACTCGGGTTTCCGGCCCGACCGCAGTCACGCCAAATCAGCGCGGTCGGTGGCCGAGACCATGGGCAACTACCACCCCCATGGTGACGCCTCCATCTACGACACCCTGGTCCGGATGGCTCAGCCGTGGTCGCTGCGCTACCCGTTGGTCGACGGCCAGGGCAACTTCGGTTCGCCGGGCAACGATCCACCGGCGGCGATGCGCTACTGCGTGACCGGGGATGCGTTGGTGCGCCTTCCTATGGGGCAGACCGTGCGCATCGCCGACGTCGCGCCCAACCGGCCGAACAGCGATTCGGTGATCGACCTCAAAGTTCTTGATCGGCATGGAGATCCGGTCACGGCGGATCGGCTGTTCCATTCCGGCGACCACTCGACCTTCGAGGTGACGACAAAGGAGGGTTATTCGGTAACGGGCACCCGGAATCACCCGCTGCTGTGTTTGGTCGACGTCGGCGGTGTTCCGACGTTGCTGTGGAAACTCATCGAGGAGATCCGGCCCGGAGATCATGTCGCTCTGCAACGGTCTCTGCCCACCGAAGTCGGCTCTGCGAACTGGGAGGAGACCCTGACCGGTTTGTTGCTCGGAGCTTTCATCAGTGAAGGGTTCGTCTCTGAGAACCGTGCCGGTTTCAACAATCTCGACCGCGACTACTTCGACACGGTGGTGGCCGCCTACGACGCGGTGATCGGTGGAGCCCGCTATCTCTCCGAGCGGACGATCGCCTCCGGTTCGCGATTGTTCGAGTTGGACATACACAACCTCGATCCCATCACCGACAGCCCGCTCGCGGAATTCATCGGCATCCGTTCGGCCGGGAAATTCATCCCGGACTGTGTGTGGCATGCTCCGGGCGCCGTCAAACGTGCGTTTCTTCAAGCACTGTTCGAAGGCGACGGATCGTGTTCGGAGCTGCCGCGCAACACCATTCAGGTCTCCTACTCCACGCGCAGCTCACGGTTGGCATCCGATGTTCAGCAGATGCTGCTGGAGTTCGGTGTCGTATCCCGCAAGTACCACCATGCGACTGGTGAGTACAAGGTCGTGATCACCAACCGCGCGCAAGCCGAACTCTTTGCCGCCCAGATCGGATTCGGGGGTGCAAAGCAGGACAAGTTGCGCGCGCTGCTCGAGGCCTTGCCGCAGCGGCCCGCAGGATCGGACTCCGATCGGGTTCCCGGTCTGGCGCGATTCATCCGCCGTCACGGTGGGGGCGGCTGGGCCGACAAGGAGTGGCTGCGCAAGCACAACATCGACGGTGTGCAGTGTTGGCGCCGCGAGGGCCGGCAGATCCTTGCCCACATTGCCGATCCGGACGTCCGGGCGATCGCCGCCGAACTGACTGACGGCCGTTTCTACTTCGCGGAGGTGGCCTCCGTCGTCGACGCCGGCATCCGTCCGGTCTACAGCCTGCGGGTCGACACCGCGGACCACGCCTTCATCACCAACGGTTTCGTCAGCCACAACACCGAGGCCCGACTCACCCCGCTGGCGATGGAGATGCTCCGCGAGATCGACGAGGAGACAGTCGATTTCATCCCGAACTACGACGGCCGGGTGCAGGAGCCGACGGTTCTGCCGAGCCGATTCCCGAACCTGCTCGCCAACGGGTCGGGCGGTATCGCGGTGGGCATGGCCACCAATATCCCGCCGCACAATCTGCGCGAGTTGGCCGAGGCGGTCTACTGGTGCCTGGAGAACTACGAGGCTGACGAGGAGGCCACTCTGGCGGCGGTCATCGAACGGGTTAAGGGCCCGGACTTCCCGACCCACGGCCTGATCGTCGGCAGCCAGGGAATCCAGGACGCCTACACCACCGGTCGCGGTTCGATCCGGATGCGCGGTGTGGCGACGACCGAGGAGGACGCGCGCGGGCGCACGTCCATCGTCATCACAGAGTTGCCGTACCAGGTGAACCACGACAACTTCATCACCTCGATCGCCGAACAGGTCCGCGATGGGAAGTTGGGCGGGATCTCCAATATCGAGGACCAGTCCAGCGATCGGGTGGGTCTGCGGATCGTCGTGGAACTCAAGCGTGACGCCGTGGCGAAGGTGGTGCTGAACAACCTCTACAAGCACACCCAGCTGCAGACCAGCTTCGGCGCCAACATGCTGTCCATCGTCGACGGGGTGCCGCGCACCCTGCGGCTGGACCAGATGATCCGCTACTACGTCGAGCACCAACTCGACGTGATCATCCGCCGCACCACCTA